>Ga0105048_10003476_pt1 | contig 25816 bp, 20 predicted proteins | sample MAT05_FD_78382 | JGI IMG/M metagenome (GOLD analysis project Ga0105048, IMG submission 78382) | Freshwater microbial communities from Lake Fryxell liftoff mats and glacier meltwater in Antarctica - MAT-05 | ecosystem: Environmental > Aquatic > Freshwater > Ice > Liftoff microbial mat | place... | reverse complement strand
TCGGCCCGCTGGAGGGCAGATTCGGGAACGCCCGCCAGTCTGGCCACGTGGATGCCGTAACTTCGCTCGGCGCTGCCCGGGGCGATCTTGTGCAGAAAAACGATCGAGCGTTCGAGTTCCTTCACCTGCACGTTGTGGTTGCGCAGGCCTTTGAGGGTCTCCGCCAGTTGCGCCAGTTCGTGGTAGTGCGTGGCAAACAGAGACCTGGCGCCGACGCTATCGTGCAGGAACTCGGTGATCGACCACGCCAGCGAGACGCCATCGTAAGTGCTCGTACCCCGGCCGATCTCATCGAGAATAACTAAGCTGCGCGGGGTGGCGTTGTTGAGGATGTTCGCCGCCTCAATCATTTCGACCATGAAGGTGCTTAACCCGCGGCTCTGTTCGTCGCTGGCGCCCACGCGAGTGAAAATGCGATCGGTGACGCCAATCTTCGCGGACCGGGCCGGCACAAAACAGCCCAGATGCGCAAGCAACGTCAACAGAGCGACCTGGCGGATAAACGTCGATTTGCCGCTCATATTCGGGCCGGTGATCAGCCAAATCATTCCGGTTTCCGGGCCGAAACAGACGTCGTTGGGGACGAATGTTCCAGGCGGCAGCGTCTGATCGAGAACGGGATGCCGGCCATCGCGGATGTCAAGAATCGGTTCGTCGCTCAAGATCGGGCGGACATACGGCCTGGAGGACGCCAGTTCAGCCAGACCGGCCAGAAAGTCGAGCGCTGCCAGGACATCGGCCGTGGCCAGCAAACGGGGCGTCTCGGCGGCCACCTCGTCGCGCAGTTTCGCGAAGAGTTCCGCTTCCAGGGTCAGGCTCCGCTCTTCCGCGGTCAGGACTTTTTCCTCGTATTCTTTCAGTTCCGGGGTGATGTAGCGCTCGGCATTTTTGAGGGTCTGCTTGCGAATGTAGTCGCTCGGCACCTTCGCCTGGTGGGCGTGGGTGATTTCGATGTAGTAGCCGAAGACTTGATTGAAACCGACCTTCAAGCTGGGGATGTTGGCACGAGTTGCTTCTTGAGCCTGATAACGGGCGATCCACGACTTCCCTTCACTGGCGAGCTTGCGGAGTTCGTCAAGTTCAGCATGGTAACCTGGACGCATGACACCGCCGTCCTTCACGGTCGGCGGCGGTTCATCGACGAGGGCGGAATCGAGTTTCTCACGCAAATCCGGACAGAGTTCAAGTCTGCCTTCGAGCTCCGCCAACAGCTTGGCCTTGCGGCCGGTGATGCGGGCCTTGAACTTCGGCAACAGCCGCAAGGTGCGAGCGACCCCAGCAAGGTCTCGTGGTGTGGCGCGTGCCGTCGAGACGCGAGCCGTCAGCCGTTGTAGGTCGTTGCCCGCGGCCAGCAATTCACGCAAATCGACACGTAGAGAGTTTTCCTTCAGAAGTTCCTCGACGGCGTCGAGACGCGCTTCGATGGCGGCCCGCTCGGCCAACGGTGCGAGAAGATTGTCGTGAAGCAAACGGGCGCCCATCGGGGTCACCGTGCGGTCGATGGCGCTCAAAAGTGAGCCTTCCCGCTGCCCGTCGCGCAGAGTGCGTGTTAATTCCAGGCTGCGGCGCGTCACCTCGTCGAGCGCGAGATACTTTTCGGCTCGGAAAGGTTTTAAGGTTCGGAGATGACCAATATGTGCCTTGAGCGTTTCGCCCAAATAGTGCACGAGCGCCCCGGCTGCAGCGAGGCAGGGTTCATCGTCTTGAAAACCGAGACCCGAGAGCGTGATGACGCCGAACTGACGGTGCAAAGCGTCACGCGCGGACAGTTGATCGAAGGTCCAATCAGGTCGACCGGTGACGGTGCGCGGCAACGCGGCGAGTGTCTCCTCCTTCAGCGAACCCATGGCGTTCTCGGCGATGAGGATTTCGACGGCGTTGATGCGCCTCAGTTCGTCGATCAGCCGATCCGTGGGGACGTCGCAGGCGGTGAATTCACCCGTGGAGAGTTCGACCCAGGCCAGACCGTAGCCCGAACGAGTCGGCGCCAACGCCGCCAGGTGATTCGGCTGCCGGGGATCAAGCAATTCGTCTTCCGTGATGGTGCCTGGGGTGACAACCCGCGTGACCTCGCGTTTGACAAGCCCTTTTGCTAGTGCGGCGTCTTCGACTTGGTCACATACGGCAACGCGATGGCCTGATTGGAGGAGTTTACGAAGATGCCCTTCGAGGGAATGATGCGGGAAGCCGGCCATGGGGACCGTTTTGTCGCGGCTGGTAAGCGTAAGCCCCAGGATGCGCGAAAGCAACTCAGCATCGGCGTCGAAAGTCTCGTAAAAATCGCCCATGCGAAACAGCAAGATCATCCCCGGATGCCGCGCCTTGGCGTCCTGGTACTGCTGCATCATCGGTGTCGACATTTCTTCAGTTCCGAGTTTCGAGTTCCGAATTCCGAGTTAAAACACTTTTTACGAATCGACGCTCAATTCGCTCAGGGAAACTCCGGTTCTTCAACGCGGAACGCGGAACTAGGAACTACTTATTGCCGTTGCGGACCTTGGACATCGCGATGGTATTGCCGCGATCGGAGAAAGTGACTTCAGACATGTAATGGCGGATCAGAAGCAGGCCGCGGCCGCAGGGGCGTTCGAGATTTTCCGGCGCCGTGGGATCGGGCACATCGCAGGGATCAAAGCCGGGGCCTTCATCAGTGATGCGGACATCGAAGCGTTCAGGCCGGATCTGATAGGCAATGGAAACCGACTTCGCCGGGTTCATCTGGTTGCCATGCTTGATGGCGTTGACCAGGGCTTCCTCGACTGCCATCTTGATGGCGAAGATGTCGGCCTCGGCGAAGTGCAATGAGTGCAGGGAGCGTTCGAGCTCTCCCTGAAGGTGCCGGGCGGCGGAGAGGTCGCTGGCAATGACAAGCTGGCGTGCGATCACCTGGCCGTTGGAATTCATAACAATGGGTCGCTCGTGCGAACGGGCATTGGGATCGCCGCTGAAGAATCCCTCAGTGAGAGGTCGGCGTCCCGGGAACAATCAAAACGCTTGTAATGCGGCCTGTTCGTCCGCGTGAATTTTGAACAATTTATCAAGTTTGGTGATTTCGAAGACTTCCTTGATGTCTTTCGAGATGCCACACAGGATCAGGCTGCCGCGCACCGCTTGAACCTTTCGGTTAAGGGTGATCAGCTTGCCCAGGGCCGCACTCGAGAGAAAATCGACGTTGCTGAAATTCAGCAAGATCTTGCGACGTCCCAATTCGTCGACGAGGCGAAACAGATCATCGCCGATTAGCTGGATGTTCTGTTCGTCCAGAATCTTCTTGTCGATGAAGTTGACAACGGCGATGTCGCCTCGATCTTCAACTTCGAGGCGTCGGCGTCGCGGCTGTTGGGTCATCCCGCATCTCCCGGTTCAAGCGATCCCGTCAAGCGAATCAGAAAGGTCGTTGTGTTGATTGTCGAGAGCGCCCGCCCCGCTGTCAAGCGGAGCTCGGCGCTTTTCGGACTATGCAACTGAGTTTCGTGTAAGTTCAAGGCTCGAAACTCAGTCCATGAAGTCTTTCTTTTTGGGCACCGTCGTCCCCGTTCCGTTGGGATCGGGGAGGTTTTGTTCGGTGGCGTCGATCCAATCGCGCCAGCGTTTTTCACGCGCCGCCCTGCCCTTGTCGGGGCGATCGAGTACGCTCGAAAATGCGTGGAGCTTACCTTCTTCATCAAGAAGCAGGATTTCGGCGGCCGTCTCTTCGGTGATCGTCTTGGCGAGGAAACGCGTTTCACGCGGTCCCCCGCCCTCCACGTCTACCACCAAAAAACTTGGCCCGGGTTTCGTCGGGTCCATGATGACCCCGCGGCGCGGTTCTTTTGCTTTCACTCCCTTTTCAGCGGGCAGTTCCCGCAAGACGAAGTTGTTGGACTTCGACGACCAGATCGGCAAATTGACGAATTGCTTGCCGCCCAGATAAGTGCCCCGTGTGGCGGCGACGTCCGCAACGACCCAGTCGGCCACGGGCTCCTTGTAATTGCCAACGGTGGCCACCGGCAGCCAACGCTGGAACTGGAGGACGCCCTGCCCCGCTTTCAAACTAATGGTGGTTTTCTTCGCGTCCTTGGGGTCGATCGCGGGATCCACCGCGAAGAGATATTCTTCACGTGGCACCCGTTCGGTGCCTTTCATCTCGGTCCAGGGGCCTTCGATCATTTCCACGTCCGCATCGTTCGGGCGAGAGACGAACGTGTACTTTTCCTTCTTTTCCGCCTCATTGGTTTTCGGGTCCTTCTTGCCGACCCAGTTCGGGTTCTGCATGCGGACCTTGATGCGATAGCTGTAGAGCCGATCAGGCGAAATGTCATTGTCGAGAATACGCAGTAGGACAAACTCGGGCTGGTCAGCGAACTTTTTGCCGCCGGTGTTGCCTTCGCCGCCGCCGGCTTTTCCCTCTCCTGACACACCCTTCTTGGGGATGAGTATCCCTTCGCCGTTGGGCTGGCCGATGGCGCCCGTGCCACTGCTTTTCGTGGGTTTAAAGATGTTGCCTTCGCCACGAAGAGTCGAGGGGGCTTTCGGTTGTTCAGGCGGCTTGTTCAGATTCTTGATCGCGGCAATCGAGTTCGTAATCCCCTCAAGCTTGATGTCCGGATACTTGCCCGACTTCAAGATTGGCAAGGGCATCCATAACTCATGGTCTTCGTGCAACATAACGAGCTGATTGCCGGGATCCTCTTCAATGTCGCCGAATTTCCGGGGGAAAATGGTAGAGCGATAGTGACCGTCAAAATCAAGATCACGCCAGGACGATTCGATTTTGCCATCGGAAAACGCTACCTGCCGTTGGATGACAAAGCCGCGGAAGTAAGGCGTATCCAGCCCCTTATCAATATTGAAGACTTCATCCTCATTCTTGAGGCGTAGAGCTTTTTGAATCTCTTGAATCTGCTTCTTGTAAGGGAACTCAGCGTAAACGACGATCATGCGTTGGGGATAAATCGTCCAGGCAGGCCGTTTGCCGACCAACAATTCGGGGTCGAATGGAATGTATTCGACATCGAGTCGAGGCCCCGTCTCGATGGGAGCGCCCACTCCGCCGCCAGGATCGCCTCCTTTGAGGAAGAGGCCTCCGCCATTTGGGCCTTCGCCTCCGTTGGGGGGGGCATTCCGTTTCGGAGGAGGCTTGAACCCATTTCGCTTTTTGAGTTCATTCAAGAACATGGTCGCCTGGTCTTTGTCCACCTTCTCGCCCTTGGCGGGGTTGTGACTGAGCACGCCGACGAAAAGTTTGCCGTCACGTTCGTCAATGTCATAGGTGATGACCTTGGCCGGCACGTAAGTGGCCTGAATGTCGGCGACGGCAAGCACGATCGGGTTGATGGCACGATCATCCGGCGGGGCAATGGGATCAAAGAACAAATGCCTTGTTCCTGTCGCCAGGAACTCTTTTTGGGCAATTGACTTGGTGAGAACTTCCGGTGGAAGGGCCGTGATGGCGCCGCTCTTGGCGCCCATGGCGGATTTGACCGTAGCAGCGCCTTGCTCGACATCTTTGATGTATTTCTGCGTATCGGGGGCATCTGTAAGACTCAGAAGACCGACCAGCATCAACAGCAGCATGATGCCCCCAGCGGCGAGCAAGGCGATTCTTTCGCCCTTGTCGGCGATCATGTTCTTCAGGTTCGGCTTAGCCATCGGAAGGCTCCTCGCGGCTCACCCGGCAATTAAGCGGGGAGAGGGATCATTCAAGGTTTCAGAGGCGTTGTCTTGGCCGGCGTTTTCGTTTTACCTTCGCCGGGGTGCCGCTCGTAGAGCGACAGGATGCCGAGAACCGACAATTCCAGCAAATTGGCGGAAAACTGGTCATCACGGCTGTTTGTCGGCGCTGAGCCGGAACCCGACTCACCGCCGAGGCCGCCCAATCCACCAAGCCCACCGGGCGGTGGAGCCGGTGCGCCTGTTGTGTAGTTTAACGTGCCATGGAAACGATTCCAATAATATTGCGTCATTTGGAAGCGAAACTTGATGTTCACGAGGGCTTCCAAAATATCCTTCATGTACGATTGATCGGCTAGAATCACGATGCCGATGGGCAGCCGGCGGACCTGATCAGTCACATCGGTGTAGCGATAGCGCTCGAGCTTGTTGGAAGAATAAGCAGGTAGATTGGCCTGGGCCGCGGGTGCTCCCTCGGTTCGAGGCTGGCCGCCGTCGCCGCCAGGGTTGAGCGCAACGCCTCCGCCCGATGGTCCTCCACCACTCGGATTCGATGGAGCCATCGAAGTTGATGTCACACCAGCTTCTTTCTTTGCCAGATTTTCGCTGAAGGCCGCCATTTTGAGCGGCTGATTATTGTTCCGGTCGCTCAGCCGCCCAATTCCAAAATACTGGATCGATTTGATCGGGACCGTGCGTGCGTCAAACTGTTGTTCCACCCGGAAGATCCCCTCGACGACCGTGTCATCGGGGATTTCATGTTTGGGAATCGGCTTGAGGATCGGCTCGACATCTCGGACCTCGCCTGCTTTGACCGGTTTGCCTTCGATTTCGAAAATGAAGGGATCTCTCGCATTGGGCGCAAGCCAGACTTTGAGTTTCATGGCGTTGCCAATGCCAATCACCTGAAGTCGTGGCGATATGTTTTTAATGCGTCCCTTCATCACTTTGGGTTTGCCCTTGGCTTCGACAATTTGCAAATCGATTTCCCAGGTACGGTTTCGAAACTGCCTGACCTTGGGGTTGTCATGAGATTTGTCTTTGGGTTCGACAAGGTCCAATCGGGCTGCCTTGACATTGATGTCGCTGATCGCTTCCAGAAAAGCCCGCTGAACCCAGAGATCTTCCATAGCCAGCCAAATGTCCTCCGGGCTGGGCACCTTCTCCCATTTCACAAAGTGAAGGATCTTCTGCCAGTCGTCGCCGCGGAACTGCATCGGCTCGACGGACTTTACAAGATTGAGATATTCGTTCTCGTAAACATTGCGTTCGCGGAACTGGGCAACGACCGAAAGCTTCGCGTTGTCGATAAAACTACCAAACTTCAACGGTTCCAGGTTCTTTCGTTGCTCTTTGGTGTATCCTTCCGGCCAGACATATAGATGCTTCTGTTCGTTCCAGACCTGCGACCACATGTTCATACTGATGTCATTGAGATCAGTAAGTTGTGTGTTGTACTTGGTGACCGTCTCGCGCGGCTGAGCGCGGACCGGGGGAACTTTCTGCTTCTCGGCATCGTTTTTCAACTGAGTGCTCGACGTCGCTTCATCGACGTCGGAGAGAATGCCAAACCAAGCCAGCATCAGGAAGATCCCGATGGGAACAAAGAGAAACCAGAAGTGGTGCTTTTTCAGAAATTCGCCGTCGATCTTCGCCGCCATGAATGAACTCCAAGTGTCCGCTTAGTCCTGGAAGAACGCCGTGCATCACGGGCTCGCAGGCGCCGTCTGCGCGGTCTTCAAGTAGTCGTCTGAAGGGACATGTTCCCTCCAGAGGAACAGAATGACAAATTCATAACGTGGGTTCGTGGCCGTCGGAGCGGTCATCGGGTCTTTGGGATCCTTGGGTCCGTCCTTTTTCATCGGGGTCGGCGGAGTGATGCTTGTCCGCTCATAAGTGCGAGATCCCGATTTGGGTTGGGCTGCCGACCCGCCCGTTCCCTGGTAGATGGGTCGCCAAGTTCCGCCGGCTGGCGGCCGAATGGCCCCGGTTCCTTCGCCGCCCCCTCCAGTGTCCCCCGCCCCGCCCATGAGTTCGTCAAGAAGACTATCTTGGATGTAGTAATACGCATCCTGTCTCGGGGCCTCATCTTCCCAGGCGTTGTAGAGAAAGATGTGCGAGATCCGTCTTGAAAGCTCGGGCGGCAGCGGGCCTTTGGCGGCCGCCTGTAGATTTGCCAGAAGCGTCATCTTCAAGAACTCCGTTCCCTTGATTGTCCCTTTTTCCTGCTTGTAGCACGTAGTTCCACGGATTTCGATGATCCAGCCAGGCCCAGTCGGGAAAACGGGCGATTCACGCATCATCGGTTCACGCTCAAAACCATCCATCCCCTGAAAAACGACATCGGTGCCCACGTTTTTAACGCAGTAGTTCTTCGCCCTCTTAAAGAAGTCGCTCAGGTCGGGTGCATAACGGCCATACACCGCTTCGATGTCGACGGCCGCCAAGTGTTGCTGCAGCTTCTTATCGCCTACGGCGGTTTTGGGGTCGACACCCTCGCGGATCCGTTCGAAATAGCGGTTCGTCGCGGCGATACCGCCTTCTTGATTATTCCAGAGCGCCAACTGGGCGCCGTCTTTCATGTTGCCGTTTTCGCCCGGTATGGGCATGGCCGCGTTAATGTAATCGCTCAATCGCAACCAGTTTAATCGTTCTTCCTTGCCGGCCACGATCGCCTGAATTTTCTTGATGTTGGTCTCAACTTCGACCTTCTTCCCGGCAATTTCCTTATCGAGATTACGGGCGGCTTGATTGGCGCCGTCGGCGGTCTTGATGGACTCGATAATCTTGGGGTTGCTCACTGCGGCCAAGGGGACCGAATAACCATAAGCCAGGACTCCTGTTCCAACCATCAGCAGAGCCGCCGCGGCAACTGCCCACGGTTTCTTGGCACGGATCGTTCGATCACGGGTAATCTCAGGCGGTAATAGATTCGTCTTCAAGCGGGCCGCGCCCGCCGCTTGGAGGGCCAGGCCGTAGGCCACCGGGAAGGTGAGCAGGTTGTCGATGAATACCGGGGCGCTCGTGACTGCTTCACCCGCGAGGCGGTGAAAGGTTTTCGGCTTATCGACCTTGAGCTGCAACTTGTCGCTGAGGTACTTCTGCAAGCCGGGGAGCTTGAAGGCGCTGCCCAACCCGATCAGGTAATCAACCTGCGCGTCGCGATGGGTGTTGGTGAAGTAACCGAGCGAGCGTTGCACTTCGCCGACGAAATCGGTAAGAACGGGCTTGAGAGCACGCAAGATGCCCGCGAGTTCTGTCGATTTGGCCGCATTCCGCTTAACATGTTCGGCCTTGGCGAACGTCAGTTTGAGTTCTTTCGAAAGAGCACGGGTGAAGTGCCCGCCACCGATCGGGATCGGGCGTTGCCAGATGATTTTGCCACCGTCCGTGATGATCAGGTTGGAACCGTCCGTACCGACATCTAGCACAACGATGCAACGGCGTTTCCCGGGGCCAGTCGGCGCGGCCGGGGCATCGACAACGCCTGGGCCTCCTTTGTTCAGGATGTCGTAAGTCACGTAATTGCAGAGCGCCAGCGGCGACATCTGAATGACGTGGACCTCGACTTTGACGCTCTGGAAGTGATTCATGTAACGCGCGATCAGGTCACGCTTCATCGCGAACAGGCCAATCTCGGTATCCATGGCGAAGCCGCCTTCGACCACTCCATCGCTCACGCGCTGGTAGTCCCAGACGACCTCGTCGAGGGGGAAGGGAATCTGCTGTTTCGCTTCGAACTGAACAATGTCGTCGACCTTCTTCTCTTCCACGGGCGGCAACTTGACGAAACGCGCCAGACCTGATTGGCCCGGCACGCCGATGGCGATATGATCCCCCTTGATCGTATTGCGAGACAGGAACTTCTCAAGCGCGTCGCGCGTCAATTGCTCGGGGTCGGCATCCGGCTGTGAGAGAATCTTGGGATGCTCGACGTAGTCGAACGCGGTGGCCGTCACCTTGTTGTCGATGATCTGCACGCGAACGGCCTTTAGTGCACATTGACCAATGTCAATGCCCCAGTAGCCGGGTTGAACAGCCATGCGAATGCTCTCCGGGAATCGGGCGCGATCTATCTCTTCTGACGATATGAATTCTACGTTGGTTACGATAGCAGGGGTGAAGGTCCCTGTCAATTTTCTTAACACCGTTCCCTGCGAGGCGTTGGCGCTCCACTCCGCTCTCGATCAATTTACAGGTCTTGGTAAGAGGCTCTCGACCTCAGTTCGTCACCAAACTGATGTTGATCACGTTCGGGCCTTTTTTGACTTCGAATAGTAGTGGCGTGGTCGTTACTCGCTGGAGCTGACCTGGGATTTCCACAATGGGCTTGGGAGGATTTACCTTCTCTTTGCGCAGTTCAGCAGACTCCTCCTTGGGCTCAACCGTGACCTTATAAGACCCGGCTTCGAGCGCATCAACGCGAAAGCTGCCGTCTATTACCGTTTCGACTGGAGCCGGCGAACGTTCACCGTGGAACTGCACCAGGACGCCTGCCAATGGCACATTATTGAGTTTGACGATGCCTTGAGCGCGAGTTTGATCAGATGGGGGAAGATACGGTTTGCCGGTCTCACCCGGTTTTTGCTCCATGGCCAACGGCGGAGGATCCGGCGTTGACGACTTGCTGTTCGTGCACCCGACGAGCGAAAGCAACACGAGCGAGCTGAGAAAGTGCCGCATAAAAAGATTCCCGGTGATAATCGTCGGTTCGGCGTAAGACAGCCGCACGAACATTTAATTATACCGCGCACGGAAGAAAATACGGCAAGCCTCTCGCGACTCGCCCACATTTTATCAACGCGTGATGCATACACTGAGTCATATCGCCCTATTCCCGAGCGCTCGTCGCGAATCCCGCACCCACTTCAAGACTGACATGAATCACTATCCCCTTTTCCTTGATCTGACGGGCCGTCTGGTGGTGATCGTCGGCGCCGGGAAAGTGGGCCGGCGGAAATCGCTCCAGTTAATCCAATGCGGCGCCCGGGTGCGTTTTGTCGACCCAGCCGGAGAGTCGGACGGCACGGAACTGATTACCGAAGCTTATCAGGCGGAGCATCTTGAAGGAGCCACGCTCGTATTCGCGGCAGCGACACCGGAGATAAACTCCCAAGTCGTGGCTGACGCACGGGCACGGGGCATCTGGGTCAACGCCGCCGACGATCCTGAAACGGGCAACTTCATCGTGCCCGCCGTTCTCCGCAAGAACGGTTTAACCATTGCCGTCAGTACGGGTGGCGATTCGCCAGCGATTGCCAAACGAATCCGCGAAAGCCTAGACGGATTCATCGACGAAACCTGGCTCGCCTGGCTCGACATTCATCGCAAGCTGCGGCCGTTGATCCTCGAACAAGTCCCCGATCCACTCACTCGACACATGCTTTTTGAAGATCTGACAGATCAAAGTTGGCTTGAATTTCTTCGCAAGGAAGGCAAAGAGAAAACCGTTGTCGCCATGTGGCAACTGGTGAACGAAGCCGTCGGCTGATAGAATGCATGGTTCATGCTGTTCGCGTGTCGCGGGATTATCATGGGCATCACGCAATTTTGTTTCGGACTTAGCTACCTGACCGCGTTCGGGCTCGAACTTTACCGGCCCACGCGACCGGGGCGTTGGGCGCGTCTCGCGGGCATTTTCTTCGCCGTCGCCGGTCTTCTCGCGCATACGATCTTTCTCGCTTATCATCAGCCTAGCCCGGCCTCCCCTTACGGGTCGCTTCTCCTTCTCGCCTGGGTCTTCGCGGTCTTCTACCTTTATGGCACGCTGCATCGGGAGGCATATGCAGCCGTCTTCGTGTTGCCGCTCGTTCTCGCCCTCGTCGGCCTGTCGTTCGTTTTCACGGGCCATGGGCAAGACGGTTCCTGGTTCACGGGCGAGAGTTTCTGGGGAATGTTCCACGGCATTCTGCTTCTCCTCGCCTCGGTCGGCATCACGGTTGGGTTTCTTGCCAGCATGATGTATCTCGTCCAAGCCCGCCGCCTTAAGATGAAACGCAATCCGATCGGCGGGATGAAGCTTCTGAGCCTCGAACGCCTCGAACGCATGAATCGCCGGGCGGTCAACCTGGCGTTTCCCTTGCTGACCGTCGGCCTATTGCTCGGGGCGATGCGTCTCTGGCAGACGCCCCACGAGACCGGTGGCTGGACGGCACTCAAAATCACGAGTACTGTTGGCCTTTGGCTCGTCGCCGCCCTCCTCATGTTTTTGCGATATGGCGCGCACTTACCTGGCCGTCGGCTCGCTCAGTTCACGATTCTCGTCTTTGTCCTGATGCTGGTCGCCTTGATCGCGTCGCATCCGTTCGTACCGGGGGAAACCGGATGAACGTGCGCGCCATCGGCTGTAGTTTTCGCGATGCGCCCATCGACCTGCGTGAACGTGTCGCCTTCGATGACGCCAAGCGTGATCTGGCGCTGAAGGATCTGACGGCTCGCTTTGGGTGCGAGGCCGTCATCCTCAGCACGTGCAACCGGGTTGAGTTCTATCTCGCCAAGCCGGACGGCGAGCCGCCTCCTGATGGCGGCATCATGGCGGAATTCCTGAGCGAGCACCATCATCTACCCGCGTCGGCGATCCGACCGCACCTTTACGAACTGGCCGACGACGCGGCCGTCCAGCATCTCTTCCGCGTGACGGCCAGCCTCGATAGTTTGATCGTTGGCGAAGGCCAGATCGCAGGCCAGGTACGACAATCGTTCGAAGCGTCGCGGAAGGCGGGGGCGACCGGCCCGCTTTTGAATGCCCTGTTCCCCCATGCGGTCAAGGCAGCCAAGCTTGTTCGAACCAAGACTGGCATCTCGCAGGGGCATGTCTCCGTTTCCAGCGTGGCAGTAGATTATGTCCGGCAAGTCTTTGACCGTTTCGACGACAAGACGATCCTCGTCATCGGCGCCGGCAAGATGGGCCGGCTGACGCTCACCCATTTACGGGAACTTCTTCCGAAGAAAATCCTGGTCGCCAACCGCAGCCCGGAGAAAGCGATCGAAGTCGCCGCCGGTTGCGACGGCCAAGCCCATCCCTGGGACCAACTCGACGATGCCTTGATCCAGGCCGACGTCGTCCTGAGCACCACGGGCGCTCCAGAGCCGATCGTCTCGCTCCGTCGCTTCGATCTATTGAGCCCGAAACGATCGGGGCCGATGGTCATTCTCGACATTGCCGTGCCGCGCGACTTCGATCCACGCATCCACGACGGCGAACGAGCGTTCCTCTTCAACATTGACGACCTGAAGCGAATTCGCGAGCAGACGATCCACCAGCGGCAGAAGTTCATCGCCCCGGCCGAGGTGATCATTGAACAGGAACGCCGGAAGTTCGTCGATGACTGGACGCGCCGCCGCAACGGCCCGGTGATCGCCCAGTTGACGAAAGATTGCGACGCCAAGCGGCAGGCCGTGCTCAATCAACTTCTCGGGAAACTCAACGGCAAATTGTCCGACGCCGACCGGGCCTTCATCGAAGGGGCCTTCCGCCTGTTCCAGAACCAGATCCTGCACGGGCCGATCGACGCCCTGCAAGTGGCCTCACGCGAAGGCGGATCTGCGAGTTTGCTTGAGGCGATGCGAAAGTTGTTCCGGCTGAACGAATGATATCGCCGATTTTACGCCTCTTCTAAATCCTGAAGCCACACCGCCGCTTGGGCATCGCTCGGCATGCGCCAGTCGCCACGCGGCGAGAGCGACACCGAGCCGACCTTGGGGCCGTCGGGCAGGCACGAGCGCTTGAACTGGCTGGCGAAGAAACGTTTCAGGAACATGCCCAACCATTTCTTGATCTCGGCACGCGGATAGGCGTGATCGAACTTCGCCTGCTCCGCGAGGTAGAGGATCTTCGACGGCGGGCAACCGTAACGCAGGAAGTGGAAGAGGAAGAAGTCGTGAAGTTCGTACGGGCCGATTGTCGATTCGGTTGACTGTGCCTTGCCGTCCGCATCGCTCGGCAGCAATTCGGGTGAGATCTCGGTGGCGACGATATCGAGCAGCGTGGCACGCGTGGCGCCGTCGAACTCATTCTCGGCCGCCCAGCGCACCAGGAACTTGACCAAGGTCTTCGGGATACTGACGTTGGGGTTGTACATGCTCATGTGGTCGGCGTTGTAGGTGCACCAACCGAGTGCGAGTTCCGAGAGATCGCCTGTGCCGATCACGAAGGCCGTGTTCATCAGCAAGGTAGTACGCGCCCGAGCCTGGATGTTCTCGAATACGAGATCCTGACGGCGCTCCGCCGGTAAGCCTCGAAGCTTTTCGACGAACGTGTCCATTTCCAGATCTTTGAGGGAGAGCCCGAACGGTTCGTGACCCAGCGCCCGCATCTCCGCCAGGCACATGGGGCGAATGTCGATCTCGCGGAAGCGGACACCGAGCGAGTTCATCAGTGTGATTGCGTTGCCGCGTGTGCGCGGGGTCGTGCCGAAACCGGGCATCGTCAAGGCGCGGATGCGGTCGCGACTGGCGCCGAGCGAATCAAGCGTCTTGCATAAAACCAACAGAGCGAGAGTGGAATCAAGGCCGCCCGAGATGCCGATCGATACTGGCGGTTTGCCGATATGCTCGAGCCGGCGGCTGAGCCCCGCGACTTGCGTGTGGAAAATGTCTTCGCAGCGTTCGCGAAGTTGTTCGCTCCTGGCCGGCACGAACGGGTGGGCCTCGATTTCGCGCATCAGCCGATTCCCGGTCTTGCGCTCGCTGACCGAGAAGGGGATCGAGCGATACTCTTTCCGCAGCCCGGGTTCGAGGAGGGCGTCGTTGAAGCTGGTCGTCTGTGCCCGGTAGACTCGCAAACGATCGACATCAACGTCGGCGGCAATAAAGAGATCCTCACGCTGGAACCGAGGCGACTCCGCGAGCAATGTGCCGTTCTCCGCGATCAGGCAGTGGCCGCCGAAAACGAGATCGGTTGTCGATTCACCCACGCCCGCGGATGAGTAGACATAGGCCGCGATGCAGCTGGCCGACTGATTGCCGACCAGTTGCCGGCGGTAGCTCGCTTTGCCGATCGTCTCGTTGCTGGCCGAGAGGTTGGCGAGGACCGTCGCCCCGTGGTAGCACTGGATCGAACTCGGCGGTACGGAGACCCAAAGATCTTCACAGATTTCGACGCCGACTATCAGGCCTTCGACGTTCGTGGCCCGGAAGAGCAGGTCGGTCCCGAAGGGAACGTCGGCTCCGCCTAGACGTACGAAGCGACTCACGGCCGTCGGCGACGGCGCGAAAAAGCGGCCGTCGTAAAACTCCTTGTAATTGGGCAGATAGGTCTTGGGGACGATACCAAGAATCTTGCCGCCGGCGATCGCCGCGGCGCAGTTAAAAATCTGGTCATCAATGAGGAGCGGAAGGCCAACCAGTGCCAGGCCGCCGAAGCGGTGGCTCGTCGCTTCTGCAAGAAGAAGCAGCGATTCGACCGCGGCTTCCTGCAACGCCTTCTGGAAATAGAGATCGTTACAGGTGTAGCCGGTCAGCCCCATCTCCGGAAAGACCAGAACCGCGACGCCGCGAGACTCCGCGAGGTCAAGAAGCTCAATCGATCGTATGCGATTGGCAACCACATCGGCGACACGCAAAAGCGGACTAACCGCGGCGACACGGACAAAACCATATTGGGGCATATCGATGAAACTCAAGAGGTATGTTCAGACCTGACGAGGGAAGTATACCCATCGTGGGGAGGAGCACCAAGTTGGCATCGCTCCATTAATTACAACGACTCTTCATCAAACGGCATCGGGAACAAGTCGCGCATCGTCGTTTCCTTCAACACCCCGCCAAGGTTGCCCATCACGACGTCGAGATTGCCGCCGAACTCCCAGAGAAGTTGCCGGCAGGCGCCGCATGGGCTTGTTGGTTTCGCGGTATCGGTGACGATGCAGACGCGGGTGAATTTCTTTTTTCCTTCGGAGATCGCCTTAAAGAGAGCGACGCGCTCGGCACACACCGTCAGGCCGTAAGTGGCGTTTTCGACATTGCAACCGCTGATGATCTCCCCGTCGAGCGTTTCGAGCGCCGCGCCCACTTTGAAGGTCGAGAACGGCGCGTGAGCCCGCTTCCGCGCCTCGCGGGCCGCTCTCCAGAGTTTTTGATGCGCGGTCTTGGCTGCCATAGATCCCTCATTCCGTAAGCGTCTCATGAATCAAAGGCGTCTCGGCACGCGGAAGATCAGCGAGTTGAATGCCGCTTAGCAGCATCGGTAAGGCGTGAGCCAATTTGGCTGCATCGCGATAGTGAATTTCCAGTATGGCGTCGCCCGCTTTCAAGTGGGCACCGACCGGCGTCAGAATTATGACGCCGACGGCATGGTCGACCCGGTCATCAGCTCGCTCGCGGCCGGCACCGAGCAGCATGGCGCCGACGCCGAGCTTCTCCGCGTCCAGATCGACGACGTACCCGGTTCGTTCCGCCTTGACGATCTGCCGAGTCGCCACGTTCGGAAGTCGGGTGAGATCGTCGATGACCTTTGGATCGCCGCCCTGCTGTTCGATTATCGCCCGGAACTTCTCCAGTCCCGCGCCGGATGCAAGTGCCTGGCGAACCTGGCGTTCGGCTTCTGCATCATCCTTGGCCAATCCGCCGAGCCTGATCATACGTGCCGCGAGAACGACGGAGAGCGTCTCCAGATCTTTGGGGCCGTTCCCGCGAAGTGTTTCGATGCACTCCATGATTTCTAGTGAGTTGCCAATGGTTCGACCGAGCGGGTGATCCATGGCGGTGATCAGCGCCTCGGTTTTGACGCCGTTGGCATTGCCGACGGAAACGATCGACGCCGCGAGGGCGCGGGCGTCCGCGGGCGATTTCATGAACGCCCCACGACCGACTTTCACGTCCATTACCAACGCGTCAATCCCTTCGGCCAGTTTCTTGCTGAGAATTGAAGCAGTGATCAGCGGGATGCTCTCGACCGTTGCGGTGACATCGCGGAGAGAGTAGAGCTTTTTGTCGGCCGGAGCGACGTCCGACGTTTGGCCGATGAGACCGACACCGGTGCGTTCGAGGGCCGTGCGCAGTTCTACTTCGGAGAGACCGACGCGAAATCCAGGAATGGCTTCAAGCTTATCAAGCGTGCCGCCCGTATGCCCAAGACCGCGGCCGGACATCATGGGAACGATTACGCCGCAGGCCGCCGCCAGTGGGGCGAGGATCAAAGAAGTCTTGTCGCCGACACCACCGGTTGAGTGTTTGTCAACCTTGGGGCCGGGGATCGTTGACCAGTTGAATCTCTTGCCGGAATCGGTCATGGCGCGAGTGAGCTGGGCAGTCTCTTCTTTTGACATGCCGCGCAACCAGATGGCCATCAGTAGAGCGGCCAGTTGATAATCGGGCCACGCGCCACTTGCGGCAGCCGCGACGAACGCTTGAATTGCTTCCGGTTCGAGTGCGTCGCCGTCACGTTTCCGGCGAATGACGTCCACGGCACGCATAACAGTCTCCGGAACGAAAGGGATGAATAATCTGTATCGCCGTCATATTCCGCAAAACCTGTCCGGCAAGCGGAGTTCAAATCTTCGGAAAGAGCCGTATCATCTCTTTTAGACCCTGTCGCATTCGGTAGAATGGAAAACATTTGACAGATATACGGATCGAACCGCAACACGGATCCATCTCAAAGCGGGAGTGAGTGGCCAGGGCAGGCCGCGGCCTATGGGCGTGATGAATTTTCAGATACCGGGCAAACTGTCGGCCGAAACGGCCGAAGGATTGCGGCGCGCCCATCAAGCGGGTGGTTACGATCACAGCCCTGTCCCCACGCAGATCGAACTCAAAGAAGAACAACTCGTCGTCCGTCGCGATTCGGACGAGAGCGGTTTCTTTTTTGCCGCACCGTGGGAAATTCCGGATGTCGGCCGGTTATTTGGCACTACCTCCACGCTCATGGAGCGACCCGCGCCTTACCGCTTGCTGGTTGAACTAGCACGCGGAAAAGTAAATCAGCTTCGTTCCCAGGCGTTCGAATGGCAGTTTAACGGGTTCGAGTTCACTCCGGCGATCACGGAACAAATCCAGGCGGCAACCCGAGCTTTTGGACAATCAGTCCGTGAAACGGATGCCTCGGTCGCGAACGAACATGCCGCTCGCACTCTCGGGCTCGCTTACTCAGCGGCAGAGAATCTAGTCGCAAGCTATGTCAATCAACGATTCGCCCAGCGTCGCGCCCAGCCCGAAAAGACCGATCCATTGTTGGCCTGCCGAGTGACCGACATCCCCACCGGATCGCACGCCGAGGCCTTCCGCCGCACGTTCAACTCCGTTTGCGTGCCTATGACCTGGCGTTCTCTGGAACCGATCGAAGCAAATTACCAGTGGGAAGCGACTGATCGAGTTCTAACCTGGGCCCTCGACCATCAGTACCAGGTGACTGCGGGACCACTTATCGACTTCACTCGCCGCGGCGTGCCGGAATGGCTGCACACCTGGGAAGGCGACCTGCCGAGCCTGGCCAGCTTCATGTGCGATTACTTGGAAACGACGATCGCTCGTTACAAGAATCGCATTCGACGCTGGGTGATTGCCTCGGGCAGCAACAATTCACTCGCGCTGGGTCTAAGCGAAGACGACCTGATCCGCCTCACCGCTCGCCTGGCCGAGGCCGCGTGGGGTGTCGATGCTACTCTTGAAGTAGTGGTCGGCCTTGCTCAGCCCTGGGGGGAATACCTCACCGGGGATTATTTCAATTACTCGCCTTTCGTCTTCGCCGATACGCTGATGCGAGCCGGTTTGCCGCTTTCGGGCTTTGAACTGGAATGGCACATGGGCGCCGGTCCGCGCGGCATGTACTGTCGCGATCTGCTTGACGCATCACGACTGCTTGACATGTTTGGCATGCTCGGGGCGCCGCTGCAACTTTCCCTGTGCTATCCCTCGAGCGTTAACCGCGACCCGAATGCCGATCCCGAGGCTGCCGTCGGTCGCACCGGCGTCTGGCACGGTTTGACGCCGGACGCACAAGCCAAATGGGCGGAGAACTTTACCGCCCTGGGGCTAGCGAAGCCGTTCGTCTCCTCCACGTGCTGGGATCACTTCAGCGATATCCAGCCTCATCGCTTCCCTCAGGGTGGTCTTATTGATCTTTCCGGCAACGCCAAACCTTCCCTCGAACGGCTTCGTTTTGTGCGTGAAACACACCTTCGTTCGACTTCGTCGACGATGATGTCTTGAGCTGCATCTTCGACAATCACCCGACATACTTCGCTTCTCTCTTGCCAGGTGTAGCCTCTATTGGCAGAATGTTCGTCATCAGTTGAAATGGAACGGATTCCCACTTCGGCACGGAGGCCCTTTTTTCATGTCCTCCTTCTTCTGGAACAAGGTTCTCGTTCGCTCCGGGGCCGTCCGCTGGATTCCCAAATTCAAACGACTCTTCCGTGGCGGCGAACAATCTTTCTACTACCTTAGCCATCGAGCCCTCGCACTTCCGATCGACGATCTGATCGATCCCGCTCTCTTCCCGGATGTGCAGGCGCCGGATGCCATCAACTTGGCTCTCGGCTCGCCGCGTTGCGAGTTGCCGCTCGGTGCCCCGCGCGGACTTCATGAACTTCGCGGGCCTTCGCCTTGGGGCCAAACCGACCTGCGGCGACTCATCGCCGAGCGAAGTTCGACGTCGGGTGGCCTATACGATCCGGAAGAAGAGACACTCATCACCCACGGCGCTACCGGCGCCTTCGGTGCGGTGATCGATACCTTCATTGATCCCGGTTCCCCTGTCATTCTCTTCGATCCGACTTCACCCATTTTTGTCCTCGGTTTGAAACATCGCCGAGCTCGACTGCGCTGGATCAAGACCTGGCTTGAAGAGGGCAAGACGCGGTTTGATCTGCAGGCGTTTGCTTCGGCCATGCGTGGCGCGAAGATGCTCGTCCTGGCTGACCCTGCGAACCCGACTGGCGGAGTTCTGGCGTCGGAAGATCTCGAACAGATCGCTTGGTGGGCTCAAAAACACGACGTGTTGATTTATCGCGATGAATCGTTCGGTCAATTTCGATACGACCCCACGCCGACGACGAACCTCGGGGCCATGCCCCACGCGGCCGCGCGACTCTTAACCGCCAACGGCGTCAGCAAGACCTATGGCCTCTCCAGTGCCCGCGTTGGCTGGTTGCTCGGCCCGAAGCATCTGATGCGGCCCACGATGCTTGTCGCATCAATGAATGCCCCTTTCGTGTCGCCCCTGGGCCAACAGGCGGCCTTGACCGCGTTGAGGACCGGTGAAGCCCTAGCCACGAACTTGCGTGATGAGATGGCGGGTCGGCGACGTTACTTGTTTGAGAGTCTACAAGGGATGGGCTTCAAGCCGGCGTTTCCGACCGGTGGCTACTTCTTCTGGGTGCCCGTGAACCACTTGGGCCTGTCCGGCCGTGAGTTCGCACGTCGACTGCTGCTCGAACGAAGTGTCCTGGTGAACCCGGGCGAACCGTTTGGCCCTTGCGGCCAGGATCACATTCGACTGAGTTACGCGACTGACGAAGGCCGTCTACGCGAGGGCGTGCAACGCCTCACCGAGTTCATGACGCCCCTGAAACCGCCCTGCCCTGTCGAAGCCATGAATCCAATAGCAAGCGAGTTGCCCGCAGTTGTTGAATCTCAGCGGTAATCGTCGCGAACCGGATGAAAAAAGTCGACCGCCTTGGCCGGTCCGCCGATCGGGACCACTTTGTGAGGCACGTTTCCGGGCATCAGGTAGAGTTCGCCGGGATTGATCTCCTTGACCTCATCGCCGATGTGGAACATCGCCTTACCGGAGATCAGCATGCCCATTTGTTCATGCGGATGTTGGTGCCACTCGACCACGCTATCGGCCGGCAGGTCTACGACTGAAATCTGCAAGTGTTTCCCCGCATACGTCGTGATCGAAATATTGCCAAAGATCACGTGATGACCGCATTCTTCAGCTGTGGGAAAGTACTGGCTCATCTTGCTCTCCGTTTTCTATTCGCGACTTTTCGTAGGGGATTGAACTAACTCTCGAAGCGTCGTCCCCGTCGTAACGCGATCAAGCACAAGGAACCGGTGTGGGTGAGGGTTCTTCTCATCCGCCGGCATCGGTTCGTCCTCAATGACTGTCACGGGAAAGTCGTCGATTTCTCCCAGAGGGAAGTAGCAATCGCCTTCAAATTGTCCCGAGACCACCGTGACGTACATGCGTTCCACCATCGGTAATGCCAGGCGATAGATCTCCGCCCCACCGATGATCATGATCTCTTCCACCGGACCCGCCCGTTCGATCGCCTCGGCCACCGTAGGAGCGATCAAGCATCCTGGAAAGTTCACATCGGTTTGCCGTGTGAGAACGATGTTCGTTCGCTCCGGCAACGGTCGGCCGAGATGTTCAAACGTCTTGCGGCCCATGATGATCGGTTTGCCGATCGTGAGGTGGCGGAATCGACGCAAGTCAGCGGGGAGCCGCCAAGGCAACGCATTGCCGATGCCGATAAGGCCATGGCGATCAAGTGCCACGATCAGGGAGATGCGCATCAGATCGCGACCTCGCCCCGCAAGGGCGGCAGGGGTTGATAATTCTTCAGGCGAATTTGTTCGAATTTCAGGCCATCCATTGACGTGATCATGTCATCGAGTTCCAGAGTCGGCAATGGTCCCGGCTGACGCTTCAATTGCTCATCGACCTGTTCGAAGTGGTTCTCGTAAATATGGGCGTCTCCGAAGGTATGGATGTAATCCCCCACCTGAAGTCCGGTCGTTTTCGCGAGCAGGTGCGTCAAAAGCGCGTAAGAAGCGATGTTGAACGGAACGCCGAGAAACAGATCCGCTGAGCGTTGATACATCTGGCACGACAGGCGATCATCATGAATGTTGAACTGCGCGAAGGTATGGCAACCGGTCGGCACCTTGGGATCCGGCATGTCGCCCGGGTTCCAGGCGCTCAGGAGAAGCCGGCGGGCCTCCGAGGCGTGTGGGTCGGCCTTTACACGGCGGATCCCCTCAACGAGACGGGCAATCTGATCGACCAGCTGACCATCGGCCCCTTGCCAGCGCCGCCACTGCTTGCCGTAGACCGGACCGAGTTCGCCTGACGCGTCGGCCCACTCGTCCCAGATTTTTACTTTGTTGGCACGCAGATAGGCGACGTTCGTCTCGCCAGAGAGAAACCAAAGAAGTTCGTGAACAATCGCCCCCCAGGGGAGTTTTTTGGTCGTCACCAGCGGAAAACCATCAGCTAGATTGACGCGAAATTGATAACCGAACAAGCTGAGCACTTCCGGCCGGCGGCCATCAGCGAGCTTCGCCCGTTGCGGTTTCCGTTTGCCATGTTGTCGCACCCGGGCCAGTAGATCGAGATATTCTCGCACGACAGTCCTCACGCTGAATCGTCCTAGAGAGCGAGGACATTCTATTCACCGTTTCCGCTCTTGGATCGCTTTCAAAATTTCGTCCGCAAAGCGGGTCGCATCAGCGGGGCCGCCGGCCGTGATGACGTTGCCGTCCCGGACGACGCCTGCGCCATCCTGCCAGTTGATGCCGGGGTGATTTTTGACGACGTTGTACATCGGATCGTTCGTAACCCGAGCTGCCTTCATGCCGTCTTTGAGGATGCCATGCCAGACCAGAACGACCTGTCCGGTACAGATGCCGGCAATCACCTTGTTCGACTTTCGCATCTGATTCATCTTTTCGCCGATGGCCTTGGCCGGGTCGAGTTTATTCTCTTTCGACCAATCTTTCTTTCCCGTGAACTGCGGATTGAAGGTGTCGACGTTGGCGCCGACCGTGATGAGGGCATCGAAATCGCGAACTTCAAAATCAGTGACGAAGGCGTGCTTCCCCTGGAGTTGCCAGTTGGGCGGCGCCTGGTTTGCCTCGCTCGGTTGCAACGATACAGGCCCCCAGTCGGAGGTTACGACCATGACGTAGACGCCCCGCTCCAAGAGATACCGCCGGACCGGCTCGAAATCGCCGAACCAGAGGCCGAACTTGGGAACCGCGATAATGACGTGATATTTCGCATCTTCCCATTTGACGTCGCCGATGGGATTGCGCGGATCGACCTTGGGCGAGAACGGGCCTTTCTTGGGGTCGAAACGCGGCCTTGACGATGGGTCGACTGAATTCGGTCGATTCTTCGCGATTTCGGACGCCGTATCTTTGGCTTTCGCCGCCTCCGGATCGCGATTACGCAGCGCGAGGATGATGCCCAGAACGCCAATCACGATCACTGCCAATGCGATGAGCGTCGCGACGCCATGAGGCCGGCGTTCGGGACGGAGCTGCTCTTTTTTTGTCCGTTCGCGGCGTGTGTCTCCCACCGCATACATCTCGGTGTCGGCTCGCACGGAGTCGATCGGGATCGCCTCCGGGAACGATCGGGCGGGCAAAAAATCTGTGGCCGAGCTCGTCGACAACTTGGCAAAAGGAGCCAGAGCCATGGCGACATCGGCGGGGGTCTGATAGCGATCCTCCGGCCGTTTCGCCATCATGACTGTGAGGATCGATTCGATCTCTTGGGGAACGTCGGAACGCGTCTTCGACAACGGATCGGCCAGCAGCTCCGTGTGGGCGAACATCTTCTCATACGCCGACCCGCCTGGGTACGGCACTTTCCGCGTGAGCAAGAAGTACAAGGTGCAGCCGAGCGCGTAGATGTCCGCTCGGGTATCGACGTTGTGGGAATCGCGTGCCTGTTCCGGGGCCAGGTAATCTGGCGTGCCGACGACCAAATTGGGTGATGAGAGGTGCTGTTCATTTTGCTCCTCGCCGACCCGAGCCAGACCGAAATCGAGGATCTTGATGTGTCCCTTCCGCGTCAGGATCAGGTTCTGCGGCTTAATGTCGCGATGGACCATTCCCTGCTGATGGGCGTGCTGCAAACCGAGAGCCGCCTGGCGGATGAAGTGACAAGCGAGGGCGACCGCCACGGGATTCTTTTGCTTGAGTGTAAAGCGATCGAGGCAAATGCCGTCGACGAACTCCATCACCAAAAAATGCAGGCCGTTCGCTTCCTCGGCATCGTGAGCGGTTACGATGTTGGTGTGTGAAAGTTTCGCTGCCGCCCGTACTTCACGGCGGAAGCGTTCGATCGCTTGTTCGTTGGCGATAAAACGCTTGTTAATGACCTTCAAGGCGACGATCCGGCCCATGAGCTTGTGCTCGGCCTTGTAAACGACCCCCATGCCGCCTTCGCCGAGGGGCGCCAGAATGCGGTAACGTGCATGGTCCGCCAGTTCGGGCGGAGCGCCGACCGGTTCATAAGGCTTTTCGATGGGGGTTACACTGGCCGCCCGGGCCAGATCGAGCAACGTGTCGTGATTTTCCGGCTGGCCGCAAAGCAATCGGCCGCAGGCCGCGCACGATTCGAGATGCTGCTCAATGGTTTCACGCTCGGTCGGCGTTAAGCGGCCCATCTGGAACGCTGCCAGCTGCGTCTCGTCGGGATGCATGCCCATCGCGATCGTCATCGGGAAATCCTCCGCCTTCTTGGCTCCACGAATGAGATGGCGGATGAGGGCGAGTTTCTTTCAGGCAAATCGGAACGAGATTTCGGGTCCAATCCATCATTTGCTGATCTTCAGGTCCATCTTCCAGCGCTTGAGCGAAAAGATGCCCGTATCAGTGATTTTGGTCTCGAACAGCTGAAGGGTATCGAGCTTGGCCAGCTTCTTCAGTTCCTCCAGGCCAGCGTCTGTCACTTTTGTCCCGTTGAGGACCAGCATCGTCAGATTTTTCATCTTGGCGAGATGCTTCAATCCTTCGTCGGTGATGGCGGTGTTGGCAAGCATGAGTGATCGCAGATCTGTTAAGTTTGCGATGTTTTTGAGGCCTTCATCGCCAATGGGCGTGCCGCTGAGGTCGAGCGATTGTAGTGTCTTCAAGGCCGCGATCGTGGCCAAATCGGCATCAGCGATTTTTTTCTTACCAAGATCGACCCGGGTGATATTGTTCTTCTTGTCCGGCTTGACGCTGACTTTAAGCTTTTTGAGCAATTTCTCCGCGTCTTCCGGTGTCGGATCGGCGGCGGCCACGACGGAACTAAAGGCGATGCCCAAAACAACGACGCCTAGGAATTTCTTCATGGAGAGGCTCCCGAGGGTGAAAGAAGAATAGTGTAAATCAATTTAGGATCATGATACCGCGTTCATGATCGGAATTCTACGATTTCGTACGCACTGACGAGATCAGGAAATGCGGCGGGTGAAGGCGGCAATGAGTAAACCGAGGCGGTCTCGAATTCTGTTCATGACGTTCAGGACATCATGATGCAGCAAGGGCGAGTCATCCAATCCAGCACCTTTGTTGGTGATGGCGGAAATAGCCGCACATTCCATCCCCATTGATTGGCCGGTCTCGGCCTCGAACGCCGTCGACATCCCCGCCGCGTCCGCACCCGCTTTTTGGAGGGCGAGAATCTCGGCAGGGGTCTCGTAAGTAGGTCCGGTCATGGCCGCGTAGATTCCTTCATGCAGCGGTTCGCCCAACCCTCGACTCGCCTCGCGCAATTCCCCGATCAAGCGACTGGAATAGGGCGAAGGACGATCGCCCAGTAGCGACGGACAGTCGGCGGGCGTGGGGCCACGCCATGTTTCGGGCCGTTGCCAGAAGAGATGATCGCGCAAGATCATCATGGAGCCCGGAGTCAACGAGGGGTGAATTCCACCTGCCGCGTTGGTCAAGAGAAGCGTTGTGATGCCCAGGTCGGCGGCGAAGCGGACCGGAGCGGCGACCTTGTCCCAGGAATGGCCTTCATAAAAGTGAACCCGGCCCTGGAAGACGAGCACCGGAATCGATTCCAGATCGCCCAGGACGATGCGTCCCGAATGCCCCACGACCGTTGGCGCCGGCACACCGGGAACGTCCGCGAAAGGGATGGCTGCCGTCTCCTGCATCGAGCGCAGCACGGACGACTGTCCCGATCCCAGCACGACTGCGAGCCGCGGACGACGTTCTCGAACCGAGCTCGCGAAATCAGCAAGAACGCTCATTGTTGTGGCTACTCGTCTTCACGCAAAGACATCAATCTCTCTTTGCCACGGATGGCGACTTCGACCAGATCGGCGCCGGTCTCTTCGCCGAGCAACTGGGAATTGACGACCAGATCGTAATCATGCAGATCCCCTGCCCTGCGGTTGAAGGTGGCAATCAAAAAGTCGGCCCGCTGATCGTCACGTTCGCGGACCTGGTCGGCAGCTTCGTCGCTAGTTCGCCGCAGGTGCTGCGCCATGTA
>Ga0105048_10003474_pt1 | contig 25822 bp, 19 predicted proteins | sample MAT05_FD_78382 | JGI IMG/M metagenome (GOLD analysis project Ga0105048, IMG submission 78382) | Freshwater microbial communities from Lake Fryxell liftoff mats and glacier meltwater in Antarctica - MAT-05 | ecosystem: Environmental > Aquatic > Freshwater > Ice > Liftoff microbial mat | place... | reverse complement strand
TTCATCACTGTAACGCTCATAGAATTCCCTCGTTAGTTGCTTCCAGCCCGCCCACATCGCGGGCAATAGAGATCTCGTTCGCTCATTCGCTCTCCACAAGCGGAACATTTGGAATTCCCTTCAGGAGATTCGGGTTGAACCGACGCTGATGAAGCCTGGGAGCTACGGTCAGGTCGGATCTCCATCCAATCCGCACCGTGCATCGTGGTCGTTCGGGAACGATCAATCCACATACTGCCGTCGACCGGCGCCAGGGGCATTGTCTGGGTAAACGGTTCACCGCGAGCGCCGAAGAGGCTGGCGGAAACTGGCTCGACTTTGTCACCGTCGCGACCCCACTTCAGTCGGGGTGACCGGCGACTCGGGCCTGTCACTGTATTCCGTGTCATTGTTCGAGACCGTTCATCGGCCTTGCGATATGCCCGTCGGCCGGTCACAATCGATGCAAGGATGATGAGACCGAAACTCAACGTAGCGACAAGCAGAATCCATCCTGGTTGTCGCAGAAGACCCCACGCGATCGCGCTTTGCCGAAGTAAACGCAGTGTCGCGTCATCAGCTATGAAACGTTCGATGTCTCGCAACAAGAATCCAAAGAGAAGCGCGCCATTGAAGAGTCCGAGAAGTGCTCCTGTACCCCGTCGAGCGGGCATGCCGTCGTCCAAATCCATGGCCGATGTAGCGCCGTAGCCAAGCAAGAGCATTGAGCCGATGACGAACATGGTGGAGACGAGGTACTGACCGCTTTCAGTCGATAGGCCGAACGTTTCCGATACATCACCGCCCCAGGGACGTGACCAATAGGAAGAGAGCAATGCGCCGGCGAGTAGTCCGGCGGTCACGAAAACTTCCCGGATTACTCCCCTGCGGAAGCCGATCGCCAGGAACAGCAAAGCGATTACAAACAAAAGTGTGTTGAGTAGCACGGCGTCGCTCATCGAGATCGATTCTAGCACGCGATTTCACAACCAATACCTGCGCGTTATGTTGAGCCAAAGAACTCCTGTGGTAGCATGAGGTGGTTCGGGAGCGCCGTTTTTCGGGTCGATCCCGACTGAATCAGGCATCTATTGAAAGGGAGGAGGCCTATTTCCGATCCGAAGGACGCTGGCTCGATGCGCCGGCGTAGAACAAGCATTACCCACGAAGCTGCGCTTACTTCAGTGGGAACCAAAGCGACAGGAATCAATTTGGACCAGCAACTCAGCTGGTATCGTATCGATCTGCACATGCATACTCCTGCGTCGACTGACTATCAGCAGTCTGGAGTATCCGCGATCGATCTCCTGCGAAAAGCGGAAGAGCGCGGTCTCGATGTTATCGCCTTCACCGATCACAACTCCGTCCGGGGATTTGCCGATCTGTGGCGAGAAATCGAAGACCTTGAACTGCTCGAATTATTGGCACGGATGACGCCGGCCGAGGAAGCGCGACTCGCCGAATACCGGCGGTTGTTGACCAAGGTTCTGCTGTTGCCTGGTTTCGAGTTTACCGCGACCTTTGGTTTCCATATTTTGGCGATTTTTCCCGAGACGACGTCCATTCGATTGATGGAACACCTGCTCCTCACCCTGGGTGTGCACGAAGACCGGTTCGGAAGCGGAGAAGTTGGCGCGACTTCCGATGTGTTGAAGGCGTACGAGGTTCTGGCGGACAACGGTGCACTCATCATCGCGGCGCACGTCAATTCCTCGCACGGTGTCGGAATGCAGGGTATCCGGTTTGGCGGGCAGACCAAGATCGCCTATACCCAGGACGAGCACCTGCATGCCATGGAAGTCACCGATCTCGAATCAACCTCCCGCCGCTCGACCGCGTCATTTTTCAGCGGTATCAAGGCGGAGTATCCTCGGCGGATGCATTGCATTCAGGGATCGGACGCGCATCGGTTAGAACAAGATCCGGTCCGAGAATCGCTTCTCGGAGTCGGTGACCGGGCGACCGAGGTTCTACTCCCTGAAGCATCGTTCGCTGCGCTAAAAGCGCTCTTTGCGAGCAACGAGTTCGAACGGGTGCGACCGGCGCGTCCGGGAGGACCCGCGGCGGATGCGCTTCACGAGGCGAGAGCGCTCGGGAACACTGCGAATCAGGCTTTCCACGAGAAGATTTCGCAGGCTCGCGCCGGAACTTCCGCGCTGCTGCGGGACATCGTGGCATTTGCCAACGGACAGGGCGGGATGATTTATGCGGGCGTTGGACCAATGGACCGCAAAACGGTGCCCGGCATATCCGACGTTCAGGCAGCGACGACGCTACTCCTATCCGAGTTGACGAGCCAGGTTACGCCACCGCTTACCGTGGCAACTGATGTCATCAGTTACGGCGGTAAGTCAGTTATTGCATTGCAGATCAGCGATGGGCCGGAGAAGCCGTACGCACTGGCCCCTGCAACAATTCTTGTTCGCCATGGCGCTGAAACGGTGACCGCATCCCGGAATGAAATTGTGGCGATGGTGCGTGGAATTGCCGTCCACTCCACGGTCGAACAACCTGTCGTCGTCGCACCTTCACCATCGCCATCACGTGAACGCGATGTTTCAACCAACGGCTCCGATCGGTCTTCAGGGCAACGCGGGCTCAACGGGAGGCAACCAAAAAGACAGGAATCGACGGAACGTGCCACCTTTCCTGTCGCCGATGTTGCCCCGACGTTCACTCCGGAACCCGAATCCAATCTGATGATCTCAACGACAGATATATACACCGAAGAGGGACCACTCGATTCCTTCTCTCCACGGACGGGTGCCGAGATTGTCATCGCTGTCGAGCGTGATGGCATCACCTACTACGCGGTTCGAGATCTCCGAAATGGCCTGATTACCCACAATGTGACTCGCGCGAACGCCCGCCGCCTGTGGGAGTACGCGATCCGGCAACGCGAAGAGCGAGGTGTGGATGTCGGGCACATCCGTTGGAAAGGCGACTTTGGTTTCTGGAAGGTCTACCGGCCATCCCGTGGCGAACGCCGATTCAACCTCGCCTATCGCGGTCAGGGTGCGATGCGCATCTTCTACGGTGTCAGCGAAGAGGGTCTCGAAGGCGGTTGGCGCGATGTCATACCCGCCGCCCGGGAGACTCCGGCTCAATAGTTCAATCGTCCGCGACGCCCGGACTCGTGCCGGGCGTCGCGGCCCTGTTCCATGACAACCCCGCGAAGCTCACGTAGGATGCACTTCTCTGTTCGATTCGGGAGTGTGGGAGAGCATCAATGACGGACTGGCGCTGGGTGGGCGGAGGTGGCCGGCTCACGTGGTATGGCGATCCCGGTTTCAGCACCTTCATGCGACGGGCATTCGCCAAGGGTATGGGCTACACCGATGAAGATCTCGGGCGCCCGATTATCGGCATCTGCAATACCTGGAGCGAACTGAATCACTGTAACAGCCATCTGAGGGAGATCGCGGAAGCAGTCAAGCGGGGCGTATGGCAGGCAGGCGGCTGGCCACTCGAGTTCCCAACCATTTCGCTCGGCGAGATTTTCCTCAGCCCCACTTCAATGCTCTTTCGAAACCTCATGGCGATGGATACAGAAGAGATGATCCGGGCGCAACCAATGGACGGGGTCGTCCTGCTCGCGAATTGCGACAAAACGACTCCAGCCCAACTCATGGGTGCGGTCAGCGCAGATCTCCCGGCAATCATGATCACTGGCGGTCCGACACTGACAGGCAGATGGCAGGGCAAGGATCTTGGCGCCTGCACCGATTGTCGCAAGTACTGGACCGAGTACCGCGCTGGAACGATCAATGACAAGGAGATCGGCGAAATCGAGGAGTCGCTCTTCCGATCGCACGGTCACTGCACCGTCATGGGAACGGCAAGTACGATGGCTTCGATTGCGGAAGCGCTCGGCATGATGCTTCCGGGAGCAGCCGCAATTCCGGCGCCTGACTCGAAGCGACTGCGGTTGGCCGAGGAGAGCGGGCGTCGGATCGTCGGGATGGTCTCCGAGGATTTGCGACCAAGCCAGATCGTGACGCGCGAATCGATCGAAAACGCGATCCGGGTTTGCGTGGCGATCGGTGGTTCGACGAATGCCGTGGTTCATCTGATCGCGATTGCTCGCCGGGCAGGAGTGGAATTGCCGCTCGATCTCTGGGATGAGCTCAGCCGCGAGACGCCGTTCATCGCACAGATCAAACCGTCCGGACCCTACCAGATGGAGGATTTTTACGATGCCGGCGGTGTTCCCGCCGTGATGCGTGAACTGATGCCGCTTCTCCACCGGGATTCAATCACCGTGACCGGTAAATCGATTTCGGACAATCTCGCCGACGTGCCACAGACACTCCGGCGAGAGGTCATCGCATCGATTGATGAGCCATTTGGCCCGGAAGGTGGGATCGCGGTCCTGCGCGGCAATCTGGCGCCTTCAGGGGCCATCGTGAAACACACCGCCGCGTCTCCCCGCCTTCTGCACCATCGAGGCAAAGCGGTCGTCTTCACGTCGGTCGAAGATATGACCAATCGGATCAATGATCCGGACCTGCCGGTCGATGCCGACAGCGTGCTGGTTTTGCAGAATGCTGGACCGGTCGGTGGACCCGGAATGCCGGAGGCCGGCATGATTCCGATTCCCTCGAAGTTGCTCAAACAGGGTGTACGGGACATGGTTCGGATATCGGATGCGCGAATGAGCGGAACCGCCTATGGCACGGTTGTTCTGCACGTCGCGCCCGAGAGCGCCGTCGGTGGACCATTGGCCGCCGTGCGTGATGGCGATGAGATCGAACTCGATGTCTCGGGCAGGCGACTTACCCTGCACCTCTCCGAAGCGGAAATTGCAGAACGAGTGGCGAATCGTCCCGCGCGTAAACCGAATGAGCTGACTCGCCGGGGCCACGGTTGGCTTTACGTCAACCATGTTCTGCAAGCTGACGAGGGAGTCGACTTCGATTTTTGCGCAGCGGATTGGAACGGGTAAAACGACAATGGCCCCGGCGGGAAGTGCCGGGGCCATTTCGAAACACCTTGTTGTCGAACCGTCAGGCTTCCTTCACCACCACGACATCCTTGTCGAAAAGCACGGGAATTCGGCCGGTCCAGGCACCCTGACGGGTTCCCTTCAGTGTTGGTTTCTGCACGAACATTTGCTTCCAGTTGCCAAGCGGAATGTAGACGGCATTCTTGAGAGCGAGTTCTTCCGCCTGCTTGTAGAGATCGTTTCTCGTTGCCGGGTCCTGCTCGACGTCGGCTTTCTTGACGAGCGAATCGAACTCCTTGGAATCGGCACCCGGATCGAAATCGCCCGATGTTTCGAGTTCGGGGTTCCAGTTGAAAACACCGCGCATGTACCGCGACGTCGAGGTAAAGACATCGGAGAGGAGTTGCGGAGTCTCGGTGATGTTCCACCACCAGACAACATCAAACTGACGACCACCATTGTCGGACTGCAAATCCTGAATTTGGTCGAGGGTTTTCGAGGTGTCGTGATCGATCTTCACACCAATCGCCGATCCGATTGACTCAAGGAATCTCTTCCACCGTTCCTTCTCATCGTCCGTATCTTCACCTGGTTCGTAGTACGTGATCGCCGGGAGACCACCACCGTTGGGGAAGCCTGCCTGCTCGAGAAGAGCCTTCGCGTCATCGACACTGGTGCCGATGCCGTCCGGCGACTCGTATCCACTGATCAATGACACAACCGGCGGCACGAAGGTCGCGGTCGGACTCCAGGTTCCTTCCCAGATTTCGTTCGCCCAGACATCTCGATCGACTGCGAGCGCGATGGCGCGACGGACGCGCACGTCATTGAAGGGCGCCTGCTTGAAGTCCATCGCGATCGATCTGGTCGAACCCGATGGATCGATTGTCACCAGTTCGGCGGAAAGGTCAGGATCACGCTCGACCGAGGATTTCAAAGAAAGTGGGACATCGGCCGAAATCGCCTCATCCTGCTTGTACAGATTGAGCGCGGTGCTTGCGGCGCTGGGACCGGTCACAAATGGCCAGACGATCTTCACAATCGATGGCGAAACACCACCGTAGTAATTCTCGTTCGGTTCCAGGACAACCTGCTTCGCGGCGTCGAATTCCGTGAAACGCCATGGGCCAGTACCGGCGTCCTTCAGTGCGAAACCATCATCACCTTCTGTTTCGAGGACTGCTGGATCGATCACTGACCAGACGTAAGTTGCCATGTAGCTGAGGAAGAAGGAGTAGGGTTTTGCCAGTTCGACTTCGACCGTTGTCTGATCGACTGCCTTGAACCCGATGTTTTTGCTCTTGGAGGTGGTGAAGCGTGAATAGTTATTGACCTGAGACATGAAGTTCGCCATCGGCGAAATTCGTGCTGGTTCGAGCGCCCGCTTCCATGAAGCAACGAAGTGATCCGCGAGTACCGGATTGCCGTTCGCGTACTTGGCATCAGGTCGGATTTTGAACGTATAGATCGTCCCGTCGGTATTGACGGCGAAACTCTCTGCAAGATCGAGTTGTACTTTACCGAGCTCATCGAACCGGACAAGTCCACCCCAGACATTCGGGAAGAGTGCCCAGAAAGGTCCCCAGTTCACCGTGCGATGGGGATCGAGGGTCACTACCTGACCATAGGGATCGAGCGGGACGTTGATTGTGACATCCGTTTCGATTTCATCGTCCTGATAGCGGCTGAGTGCACTGGTTCGCGATTGCGGGGCTGCTACCGCTGTGTTGATGCCATAGCGTGCGGTTGCGATTGCACCGGCGGCGATGGCCGACCAGCGCATTAGATCGCGACGAGATCCAGTTGGTGCAGATTGCCGAAAGGTTTCGACCAACGCATCGAGTTCGTTCTTTTCGGATTCAGTTGGGGTGATGCCGTGCTTCTCAGCGGATTCAGTCATTCGTGGATCCTCCTCCCCGACATTCGAGGGCGCATGACGCTCTGTTGTGAGCAAGTGGCGCAAGTCGTTCATTCCATCGTCAGTTCAAGATTAGTCGGAGCGAAATTGCCGCCCTGTAATGCGAGCATTGCCTCGAGGCGACGCCAGAGATCCTGCGGTAGGTCCGACACTGAACGCTACCACGTGAACGAACACGGCGCAAAGCATGGGCTCACGCTCAAGTACCGGTTCTCACACATCTTCGTGACAACCGTGACCCTGGCCTTGTGTCGTACTCATTCAACGCGGGAGAGAGACAATCGGTTACTCCACCGCCGTCAGATCGCTCTGGAATCCATAGTCACGGGATCCAGCCTCTTCCAGAAATCTTGCGAGCAGCGCGATACAGGCTTCGATATCCCCTTTGTTCGCCATTTCATTCGGCGTGTGGATATAGCGCGTGGGAATTGAGATGGTGGTGGCAAACGCTCCGCCGCGAACCTGTTGAATAGATGCGCCATCCTGGCCGCCGAACGGAAGCACTTCCATTTGGAATGGAATGTCGTGCTTTTCGGCAATATCTCGCAGGTGCCGATTCATTTTTGCGTTAGCGATGTGGGAACTGTCTGAAACCTTGATTGCCGCACCTTGGCCGAGTCGTGTGACGGCACTTTCCGTAGGAGCGCCGGGGATATCGACTGCCAGAGTGACATCCAGTCCAATCCCCAGATCGGGTTCGATGCCGAATGCCGCGGTGCGTGCACCACGAAGCCCGACCTCCTCCTGCGTCGTCGCTACCGCGACGATTTCAGCATCGGAAGGACCCATTGCGCGGAGCGCTTCAATCATAACGAAGATGGCGACGCGGTCATCTAGCGACTTACTGACCACGACTGAATCCGTCTCCTCGAAGGTCCTGTCCATATTGACCATATCGCCAATGTGAACCCTGGATTTGACCTCGCCGGCAGGCAGTCCAAGATCGACAAAAACCTCGTCCATCTTTGGTGGCTTGATGTCACCCGGCTCGAGCAAGTGGATCGGTTTGGCCGCGAGCTGAAGTGCACCGCGAAGCCGCTCTCCATCCTCGGTGTAGATGATGACGCGCTGCGAGATGAGATTGCGCACATCCCAACCACCGATGGGTTGCAGTCTGATAAAACCGTTGTCATCAATGTGTTTGACGAAAAATCCGATTTCATCCATGTGTGCGGCAAGCATGACCCTGGGGCCACCACTCCCCTTCTTCACACCAATGACATTGCCAAGCGGATCGACACGAATGTCATCGACCACGCTTCTGAGCGCGACGGCGGTAACTCGCCGAATCTGATCTTCTCTTCCCGGGATTCCGGGTGCTTCACACAGTTGCTTGAGGAGCGCGTAATCCATTGACAAGGCCTCTTTCTTTTGCGCGGAGGGTTCATCCATGCAGGATGCTAGCACAGATGATATTCGCTGCCTCCGGACGCAAAGAGCGGACGGCCCTGTTGAACCGTCCGCCCCTTGCGTTTCAATTGATTACCCTGTCCAGTCTATTCGGCAATCAGGAGGATCGAGTTAGTCTGCGCGAGACCATCTTGTTTGAAGCTGACGGTTGCAAACGCCCGAACCGCAGAGAAGTCGCTTCCCGAGACAGTTTCCACGATCGGTGTGGCGACCGTGAAGAAGTCCTCACACGCCTGGCCATCGAAGTCGAGATCAAGGATGAAATTCTCGACGGTATCCGCATCATACGCTTCCTGGGCTGCGGCCTGGGTGCTGAACTCGCCGCATTCGGCGCTGGCGTCATCAAAAGAACCGAGATCGGATGAGCCCATGGCGGAAGTACCAAGAGCAACCGCTTCCGCTGCATTCACATAGAAGATGCCGTCGTACTCGGCCGGCAGCGCAGCGAGTGCAGCCTGATAGTCTGCAGAGTCGGCCAGCGTTTCCGAGCTGCCTGCAACGAACTCGTCGATACCTCCGCCGACACCAAGCATGAATTGACCATCGATGACACCATACTCAAGCGTCGCAACCGGTGCGCCTTCGGAAGTGATGTCGATCGAGCTGACCGCGGCATCGTTGACGATCCGGGTCGTCACATTGACCTGCCCTTGACCCGCGGCCTGGACCAAAAGTGAGAGCTTCGAAAGTGCGTCCGTAAGGGTTGCAGGTTCCTCCACGTCCGAGGTGAGGAGCGCACTGATCTGGGAGGGATCCTCGATATTCACATTCCACAGTGCGAATCCGTACTCGCCAACCATTTGCTGAATGAAATCGGAGTTGAGGTTGAACCCAATCAACATCGCTGTCTGTGCATACAGTTCATCGGCGGTTGGGAGTGCAGCGGGGGTCGCCTCGCTGCTCGGACTACCGATGCTATAGAACGCGGTAACCAGCGCCATTCCGAGTGCCTGGAGCAACGAGCCTTTGCCGAGTTCAAAACCGTTGACGAAAATCAGCGTGTTGGCAGGAACCTTATCGGCGAATCCGAGATCCGCAGCGGCACCACCGGCCTCGACGCTCGAACCGTCGGCGGGAATCTCAACCGTGTTGAAACGAAAGCCGACGGGATCCGCGATGATCGCGAGCCCTATCACTCCACCGGCTCCGAAGAGATTGCCTGCCGCGGAGCCCAGGCCCAGTCCCGAGGTATCGAGCGAATCGAGACCGCTTTCGAATCCTGCGCCATTCAGGTAGCCGAATCCGAGGCGGTCACCTGCGAGCGCGGTGTCCGCCTGTCCAAATGACTCCACACCGGAGAGGGGTGCGATCGCACCCGCTTCGGTATCGATCATCGGCTGAATATCCTCAGGGACTTCGGCAAGCACTAAGAAGTCGCCGACCACGGCATACGCGAGTCCGGTTTCACCGGACATTTCGTCACCAGAAACGGATTTGATTTCCGTACCGTTGTAGTCGTTCGAAGTGACCTGAACATCCATCCCGGATGCGGTGTTGGCGAGCTCGCCGTCGACATACCGTGTCGCCGCTGCAATATCGGCCGGCATCAGGATGACGGCGGTTCCGGAACCCGGTGCGTCAGCAGCATCGGATGTCGGGAGTTCGAGCCCTCCAAGGATCGATGTCAGCGACGAATCGTCCTCGGAGTCACTGGCATCAGTCACGATTCCGGCATCGGAAGCCGTATTGGCAACATCCCCGGCAATCGCCTCAAGATCCGCGACGACGAGAGCCGCCTCACCGCCGAGAATGGCATCCGAGCCGCTGGCATCGGTTGATTCCTGTCCGGTGAGGCCGGTTGCAGCGTCATCGATGAGACTGGTGACGCTATCTTCCGCCCCGGCACGCTGAAGCAATTCGTCAGCGAGCATCCATTGGGGTGATTCAACATCGAGCGAGAATCCAAAATAGACTGCCGAGGTTTCCGGAACGATGGTCGCGGCAGCCGTCCCGACCGAAGCGGTTTGTGCCTGGACTGCGCCTGCACCACCAAGGATTGAACCGAGCGTCACCGTTCCCGCCAGGGAGAGGGCGGCGGCGCTGCGAGCGAAGATATGCCATCTGGGTATTCGCACTGATTCGCTTCGATCAGTCAAAATCTGGGAGCTCATTTCGATCCTCTCGTGTACACGTCGAACAGGTCATAGGGAGATGTTCGATCTTCTGCCCGTTCAGTCCAGTCATGAATTGAACGCATCACAACCGACATCCGAACTTAAACGCTGCTCGCACTCTATGTCTCCGCCGCGAAGAGCGTCAATAGACGAATCGTCTACTTTACGCCGGATAGATGCCAGCGGTTCCCTTTCTCATCTGATCATACTACTCACAAAAATGCCAGATTCTGCGACCAGGCGCGGATCCGGCATTCATGCAATTCGGTTCTCGACTGTGCGTTCGGCGCGAGGCGAAATCAGTTCTGGATTCGATCATCGATTCCTGTCGCGATACTGAAGATGAACATGAAGAGCGCGGCAATTCCGGCGATCACCGCGAACAGTGCCACGAGCGTTAACCCGGCCCGAATCAACCCCTCGATGAAATCCATTGCCCTACCCCTTGCACCAGAATCGTCGATTTATGCACCCAGTATAAGTCGCAACAAGGGTGGCCGTTTGGGCCACCCTCGAACGCGACGCAGGAGCCGACGCTATGCGACCAGCGGAGCCTGGCTGAGATGACCGTTGAAGATGAGTTTGCCATCGTCCAGATCGACCCGAACGGACTCCCCATCCTTCAACTCGCCATTGAGCACCTTCAACGCCAGCGGGTCGACGACCTCTTTCTGGATCAGCCGCTTCAACGGCCGAGCACCAAACACGGGATCGTAGCCACGGTTCGCGAGCCACTCTTTGGCGCCGACGGTCAACTGAATCGTGATCTGCCGTTCGGCCAGTCGTTTGCCGATCGTCGCCAGTTGAATGTCGACGATCTGGGCAGTCTGCTCGCGGGTGAGCGCCGTAAAGATCACTGTTTCGTCGATTCGGTTCAGAAACTCAGGTCGGAAGCTAGCGCGAAGCGCCTCCATAACCCGCATTCGCATTTCGTCTTCGCTCGTCTTGCCGATCGAGGTGATGTACGACGAACCGAGATTGCTCGTCATGATGACGACCACGTTCCGGAAATCGACCGTTCGCCCCTGCCCATCGGTGAGCCGACCATCGTCCAGAATCTGCAACATGACATTGAATATGTCGCCATGGGCCTTTTCAATCTCATCGAAGAGCACGACGCAGTACGGGCGGCGGCGGACCGCTTCGGTCAGTTGGCCGCCTTCGTCGTAGCCGACGTAGCCCGGAGGGGCTCCGATCAAACGACTGACCGCATGCTTCTCCATGTATTCGGACATGTCGATTCGGATCATCGCCTGATCACTATCAAACAGGAACTCTGCCAGAGCCCGCGCGAGTTCGGTTTTACCGACACCGGTCGGACCAAGAAAGATGAAGCTCCCCTGGGGTTTGTTTGGATCGGATAGTCCGGCCCGTGACCGGCGAATTGCGTTCGAAACCGCCGAGATCGCTTCGTCCTGGCCGATTACTCGCAGATGCAGGCGCTGTTCCATCTTGAGGAGTTTATCGACCTCACCTTCGAGCAACCGGTTCACCGGGATACCCGTCCAGCGACTCACGACATCGGCGATATCCTCGGCATCCACCTCTTCCTTGAGCAGCTTGCCACTCGCCTGAAGCTGAATGAGACGCCTCTCCTCGTTCTTGATTTGCTCCTGAAGCTGAACGAGTTTGCCGTATTGAAGTTCGGCCGCTTTGTTGTAATCGTAAGCACGTTGCGCCTGCTCGATTTCGACCTTCGTTCCGTCGACTTCGTTACGAAGTTCGGAAACGGCCTGGATCGATTGACGCTCTTGATCCCACCGTGATCGAAGCGCGTCCCGTTGCTCTTTCAGATCGGCAAGTTCACGTTCCAGGGTGGTCAGCCGAACTTTACTGGCGTCATCTTTTTCCTTCTTCAACGCTTCCCGCTCGATTTCGAGTTGCATGATGCGACGCTCGGCCTCGTCCAACTCGACCGGCATCGAGGTAATTTCCATACGGAGTTTGGATGCGGCTTCATCAACGAGGTCGATCGCCTTGTCTGGCAAAAATCGATCGGCGATGTACCGGTGCGAAAGCGTGGCCGCAGCGACCAGCGCGGCGTCGAGAATTTTCACCTTGTGGTGAGACTCATACCGTTCCCGCAAGCCGCGAAGAATTGAGATTGTGTCTTCGACAGTTGGTTCGCCGACGTAAACCGGTTGGAATCGGCGTTCAAGCGCCGCGTCCTTTTCAATGTATTTTCGGTACTCCGCGAGTGTCGTGGCGCCGATCGCATGCAGTTCACCGCGGGCGAGAGCTGGTTTCAGCAGATTCGCGGCGTCCATTGCGCCCTGGGTGCGGCCTGCGCCGACAACCTGGTGCAACTCGTCGATGAAGAGGATGACCTGACCCTCGGCCTGCTCAACTTCTTTCAGAACTGCTTTGAGGCGTTCTTCGAATTCGCCCTGGAATTTCGCTCCAGCGATCAACGCACCCATGTCAAGAGTGACGACTGTTTTGTCCTTGAGCCCCTCGGGTACGTCTCCCCGAATGATTCGCTGGGCGAGGCCCTCCACGATCGCGGTCTTGCCGACACCCGGCTCGCCGATCAAGACCGGATTGTTCTTGGTCCGGCGTGAAAGAACCTGAATGACCCGGCGAATCTCTTCATCACGGCCGATCACAGGATCGAGCTTGCCTTTACGGGCGAGTTCCGTCAGATCCTGCCCATATTTTTCAAGCGATTGGTAGGTTGCTTCGGGGTTGGTGCTCGTGACTCGTTGTCCACCACGGATGTCGCGCAGTGCGATCTTCGCTTTCTCGCTGGTCAGACCGAGTCGTTTGAGCGCCGCAGCCCCGGCGGAACCGGAAACGTCGAGCGCTCCGAGAAGCAGGTGCTCGGTGCTGATGTACTCGTCACCGAACTGTTTCGCTTCCTTCTCGGCATTTTCGAGGAGTTTCCGTGTGCCGGCGCTAACCGATGCCTCCGCGCTGTACTGCAGCTTCGGAAGGCGTTCCACTTCGGCGGAGATTTCCCTCAGCGCCTGTTGCGGATCGACACCTGCCTTAAGCAAGACCTGGGGAGCAATTCCATCCTGCTGACTGAGCAGCGCATGGAGAATCAACTCTGGTTCAAACTGGGAGAGACGTCGTGAATCGGTCTGGCGCTGTGCCTGGAGGATCGCCTCCTGGGCTTTTTCGGTAAATCGTTGGTTTGTAGCCATTGCGCAATCCTTCCGGAGCTATGCCGGACCTACGTGACAGTTCCAATCATGGCAAGAGAAATCGAGGAGAGTGTTACGATCGATCCGGCTGTCGTCGTTCCACTGGCCGTTGTTCGATAAAACCAAGCATCGCAAGTACGGTATCGAGTTCATCACGAATGAGACCAAAGGTCTCACCGCATGGGCAATCACTTTTCTGCGCCGCGACCTGCTGGCGCACCTTGTCCGTTTGACCGCGCAATGCTCGCAGCTGGCGAGTTAGATCGAGCGCCAACTGCACCCCGGCGAGGTTCAGTCCCCGGTCTTCGACCAGATACTTCACCTGTCGCAATTGTTCAATGTCGCGGTCCGAATAAAGCCGCAAATTCCCTTGAGTACGTGACGGGGCAATCAGCCCTTCACGCTCATATTTTCTTAGTGTTTGCGGGTGCATTTCGACGAGACGCGCCGCTACACTGATTACAAAAAGCGGTTCATTGAATCGTGGTGGCATAGTTCTACCCATCTTCATTTCAACGTGATGAGTATAAAGGTTGATACAACACGTGTCAATCATGATGCTATCGGACGAAGGAACGTCTTATCGTCGAAGGAGCACGTGGTGAAGATATACGGACATAGAGGCGCCTCCGCGTTCGAACCTGAGAACACGCTACTTGCTTTCCGGCGGGCGATAGAGATCGGCGTCGAGGGCCTCGAACTCGATGTCCAATGCACGTCTGATCGGGTGCCTGTCGTACTTCATGACCGGGACCTTGCGCGAACCACGAATGGTTCTGGGCAGATCGACTCAATTTCGTTCGCACAACTCCGCCAATTCGACGCAGGGAGAGGTGAGGTGGTGCCGACGCTGGAAGAGGTACTCACCCTGGTAGAGGATACGGTTCATCTCGATATCGAGATCAAACAGATTGGAATCGAGAGCGAAGTGCTGACAGTGCTTGGGGGACATCCTGATGTCAAATGGACGGTTTCGTCTTTTGACTGGACAAGCCTGGAACGATTTCGAACGCTGTCGCCGTCCGCTGATATCTGGCTGCTCGGAGTCGTTGCTTCGGATGCTCTGTTCAGCACCGCAAGGAGGCTCAAAGCGTCCGGTGTGGCGCTGTACGCACCTTCGTTTACCACGCAGACGGCACCACGTTTTCGGGAAGCTGGTTTGACTGTGACGATTTGGACGGTGAATGACATCGATGAGGCCAAGCGCGTTCGTGAACTCGGCGCCAACGCACTTTGCACAGATGATCCTCGGTTGATGATCGAAGGTTTGTCTGAGATCGCCTGATCGAATTCCCTAACACAGAGAAGGGGCATCGCTTTGCAGCGAAACCCCTTCTCCACAGTTTTATCGCTCTACTAAATACCCGCGGCTCGGGTGATTGCTCGCTTTGCGAGGACCTTGACCAGGTGACCCCGGTAGTCAGCAGATGCGTAGGTATCGCCGTTGAGGTCGAGACCGTCGGCAGCAAGCGCGGCCGCGGCGGCAATGTTCTCGGCCGTCGCTGCTTTGCCGATAAGGGCGGCTTCGGTCGCGGTGGCTCGTGTCGCCTTTGCGATAGCTCCTGTGACCGCGACACGGGCGGCGGTGATCGTTCCACCACTGACCGTCAGAACCGCAGCGACGCCGACGACGGCGTAGCCAGAGGCCGGGTGTGCATGCTTCTCGTACGCCTGACCGCTTCCGGCGGCCGCCGCGGGAATAGAGATCGATGTGAGGATCTCGTCAGTTTCAAGCGATGTCGTGAAGAGATCAACGAAGAGATCATCCAACGAAATGGTTCGCTCGCCGTTGCTGCCGACGGCAGTCACACTCGCGCCGAGCGCAAGCAATACTGCAGTGTAATCGGCGGAGGGATCGGAGTGGGCCATTGAGCCGCCAATGGTTCCGCGATTGCGGACGGCGGGATCGCCAACCACATTGGCCGTTTCCGCGATGACCGGGAAAGGTCCCTTGAGGTCCACGTTGTCCAGCAGTTCGCGATAGGTGGTCATCGCACCGATGGTCGCCCCGCCGTTAACCGATATGCCATTGAGCCCGGCGATTCCACTGATATCAACCAGCGAACCGGGGTTGGCGAGTCGCAACTTCATTGCGGGAATCAGAGAATGGCCACCGGCAAGGATCTTCGATTCAGGATCGGAGGCAAGCAGGGCGATAGCTTCCTGCAGGCTGCTTGGTTTGTGATATTCGAATTGGCTTGGGTACACGGTTCAATTCCTCCATCGCACGAAATCGTGTCGAAATAGACGCCCACGACTCCGCGTCGCCGGCTTCCTGCAAAGCTAGTTGCTCAATGCTCGCCAAAGTCGCTCCGGCGTAAGCGGCATATCCAGGTGTTTGATCCCCAGGTGCGCCACTGCGTCGATGACGGCATTGGCGACAGCTGGAGTCGATGCAATCGTTCCGGCTTCGCCCGCGCCTTTGACACCCATGGGGTTGACTGGCGATGGCGTGACCGTTCGATCCAGTTCGTAAAACGGGACATTGCTGGCACGCGGAATCGCGTAGTCCATCAGTGTTCCTGTCACAAGCTGTCCATCGTCATTGTAAACCGCGCCTTCGTAGAGTGCCTGTGCCAGACCCTGGGCAATACCACCATGGATCTGACCGTCGACGATCAGCGGGTTGACGACATTTCCGACGTCATCGACCGCGACATAGCGGATCGGAACGACATGGCCCGTATCCCTGTCCACTTCGACGACACAGATGTGCGTTCCGAAGGGGAAGGTGCAGTTTGGTGGATCGTAGTAGGTCGTTTCATCGAGATACGGCTCCATCCCTGCGGGCAGATCGTAAGCGACATGTGCCGCCAGCGCGATCTCCTGGATCGTTTTCACCGATGCCGGCAATCCCTTTACGTAGGCCTTGCCATTCTCGAGCACGATATCTGCCTCAGCGGCTTCGAGCATGTGCGCGGCAAGTTTGATCGCCTTTTCGCGAACCTTGCCGACACTCTTATAGATCGCAGTTCCACCGACGGAGAGTGAACGGCTTCCGTAGGTGCCAAAGCCGAACGGCGCTCCGTGCGTATCCGAGTGCTCGACCTCGATATCGTCGTATGGAACGCCTAGCTCATCCGAAACGAGCTGCGCGAAAGTCGTTTCGTGTCCCTGACCGTGCGGCAGTGACCCTGTGGTCACCACCACTTTGCCGGTCAGGTGAACTTTAACGTTGGCGCTCTCCCAAAGTCCGGCTCCCCAACCTTCGCCCTGAAGACCAATCCACTTGGACGGAGCGACCCCGCAAACCTCGACATAAGAGGAGAGCCCGATTCCAAGCAGTTTGCCGTCGCCGCGTTCGCGCCGTGCCGCTTGCTCCGCCCGCAATTCGGCGTAACCAACCGATGTCAGTGCACGATCGAGCGCGGTTTCGTAGTCGCCACTGTCGTAAGGGAGCATTCCAATTCCGGTGTCATACGGGAAGTCTGATGGTTGAATGAAGTTGCGTCGTCTTACTTCCGCCGGATCCACCCCGGTGGCGCCCGCAACGAGATCGCACACGCGCTCGATCACGAACGCGGCTTCGGGGCGTCCTGCGCCGCGATACGCGTCGACCATCGCTGTGTTGGTGTAGACACCTGTCACATGGCAATGGATGTTCGGCACCTTGTAGCAACCGGCAAGCATTCGACCGTAGAGCGTGGTCGGGATACCGGCCGCGATGGTTGAGAAGTAGGCACCGAGGTTGGCGAATGTTTTCACCTTGATCGCGGTGATATGACCATCGTTCGACGCGCCAATTTCGAGATCCGTGATGTGATCTCTGCCGTGAGTTGTGGTCAGGTAGTTCTCGGAGCGATCCTCGACGAACTTGACCGGTCGGCCACCCACCTTCTTCGAAAGAGCGAGTGTCAGTGCCATATCGTAATAGACGAAGATCTTACAGCCGAATCCGCCGCCCATGTCAGGCACGATCACACGAATTTTCTGTTCCGGCACTCCGAGAACGAACGCCGCGAGCAACAGTCGGTGCACGTGTGGTGCCTGTGATGTTGCCCAGAGGGTGTAATCACCTGTGCCGGGATCGTATCGTCCGATTGATCCCCGAGTCTCCATCGGGGTTGGGATCAAACGCTGATTCACGATCGACTGGCTGACTCGGACATCTGAGGCCGACAGCGCTGCGTCGACAGTTGCAGCATCTTTCCCGCATTCCCATTCGAGGACGATATTGTTCGGCGCTTCTTCGTGGAGCTGTGGCGCGCCGGCTTCAGTTGCCCTTTTCGCATTCACGACTGCCGGGAGGAGATCCCAAACGACGTGAACCGCTTCGGCAGCGTCGATCGCCTGGGCCAGCGTTTCCGCAACGACCACTGCCACCGGGTCGCCGACCTGATGGACTTCATTGATTGCGAGCACCCGTGGGGTCACCGGGTGGTTGGTAACACCGCCAGCCTGCCATGCGGCCGGCATTGGATTGACATCGAGAAAATCTTGGCCTGTAAAGACACCGACCACGCCAGGCAGTCCAGCGGCGGCGCTGGTATCGATGTTCGCTATCTTCGCGTGAGCATGCGGCGATCGAACGATAGCGGCGTGCGTCAAACCGGCGAGTTTGACGTCATCCAGAAAGTTCCCCGCGCCTGTCATCAGACGTGGATCTTCCCGCCGTTTCAGCGCTTTGCCGACCATTTTTTCAGGAGTTTCAACAGATGCGACCATGCAACTCCTCCATCTTCGAGGCTGACCGATCGGACATCACAGCGTCATTGCCGTAACGGATCAAAGAAAACTCCGCGAAACTACGCACCGTTCGATTTGGCGGCAGCGTATTGAACGGCACGAACGATGTTCTGATACCCGGTGCAGCGGCAAAGGTTACCATCGAGTGCGTGCCGGATCTCATCTTCGGTCGGGTTCGGATTCGACTTCAGGAATGCTGTGCTGGTCATGATCATGCCCGGGGTGCAATAGCCGCATTGAAGACCGTGCATTTCCCAGAAGCCTTCCTGCACGACATGCAGGTTGCCATCGGTGCCAAGACCTTCGATGGTGGTGATCTCTGCGCCATCCAGTTGGGCCGCGAAGATCGTGCAGCTCTTGACTGCTTCGCCATTGAGGTGGACAACGCACGCACCGCAGGAGCTGGTGTCACAACCGATATGGGTGCCGGTCAATCCAAGTTGTTCCCGGAGGAAGCTGACGAGAAGTGTCCGCGGTTCAACCTCAGCAGAGTGGGCCTTGCCATTCACGGTCACCGAAATAGCTACTTTGGCCGGAGCCGCAACTGTATCCGCCATGTTCTCGATGTCTCCTTTCGCTCGATTCTTCTGCGCGTTGACGCAAAGACTCTTTCCTACCCTGCCAGAGCCACCGGTCGCCATTGACCAGCGCCATTGGTTTTCAGAGTCTCGCACTGAAAACCCAGAAAGTCCCATCGTGTCCGGTTCTGCCAGAGAGGCATGTTTCCACGACTTCCCTGAACCGGCATACTGATTGGGCCCATCCCTCGGACATGTAACGTGAGTATATCGCCGCGTCGCTACGTTGTCTGCACAACTGGTCCAGCCTGATCGCATCCCCGATCCTTTCTCGATAGCAACACCGTTCATGGGTGGCCAAAGGAAATTCAGGAATCCGGCCCCGGTCGCGCCAACATCGAAGGGAGCCAACAGGAATGCATCTGAACTTCTTCGGTGAACGAATCTTTCGACTGGAGGCCGCCCTGGTCTTCGGGCTGCTGATCGCGGTTTACATTCGAACTGACGCAAGTTGGCTACTCTTTGCGTTGCTCTTCCTGACGCCTGATCTCTCTGCGCTCGGGTATATCGCCGGCCCCAAACCGGGCGCGGGAAGCTACAACATCGGGCACACGATTGTCTGGCCCGTTGCGCTCGCGATCATCGCGATGGCTGCCAATTCGTCTCTGATGCTTTCGATTGGAATCATCTGGGGAGCACATATCGCGTTCGACCGGTCCATGGGATATGGATTTAAAAACCCTGACAATCCAAACCCGGGAAAACGGAGAAAGAAACAGACTTCTCATCGCGAGTCGTCAGCCGGCCGACAGGACTGATCACCACTTCATCGAAGTGTCGGCCCAGCCTTCGTCAGACGTAAGCAACTCGGGAATATCGAGCACCGCGTCCCAGGCCCGAATTGCGAAAATGGCCGCGATGTCTCTGACCAGATAGCCTGGAGCCAGCGTCCCGTTCGGAGCCTTGGGCGATTCAAAAAGCGCGCCTCGAACATTGGGATCCTGAACGTCATCTCGGAACTGGGCCGCGAGCAAGAAGCCGACCGCGCGACGAATCGGATCCAGATACCGTTCTCGTGCGGTTCGGCGATAGAGATCGGCCCAAAATATGGTTGCAACTGCTACGACCGACGTGCAAAGGCCGAACGAGTTATGCCGTTCATCTGGGCGCGGTGTGTAATACAGACCACCATCAAGATTTTGTGTTCGCAGATACCAGTCCCCTGCACGGATGGCGCCATCGAGATATCGTTGATCGCCTGACAGGTCGAACGCCGCCAACAGCGGCCAGCCCCACCACCATGTTTTCCGGTTGTGGATGCGGCCGGCTTCGGGTTTCCAGGGTGGAAACTGAATCCAGGTACCACTGGGTCCTTCGACTTCGAGCAACCGATCTGCCATCGCCAGGAAAGCTTCCCGGTAGCGTGCGTCACCGGTGATCACTGAAAGTCTGGCCAGAACCGCGTCGTCCAGCATCGCGCGACCTGGCAGCGCATTGTCATCATCACCAATAAAGCACTGACCGGCTAGCGAGTAGTGATCAAGCATCAGACGTTCACCAGGCAAATACGCGTCCCGGATCAGAATGTCGAAGCTGGCGATCACGGCGTCAAGATACCGTGCTTCGCCGGTCGCTTCGAAAAGATCGATCAATCCGCTTAGCGCTTCAACCGTAACCTGAACGTTGATTTCGTCATCGTTCTGTTCCAGGGACTTCAGAAGTCCGAATTGCGGGTGCCCGGGCTCCTCAATACGCTCGCGCATCAGAAAATCGCCGGCCAATACCGCCGAATCCTTGAAGCGCTCATCGCCTGATCGACGATATGACGTCATAAGTGCCCTGATCGCCTGACCAGAGTGAAACACCGGGCCGTTGATCGTCCACAACCGTGATGAGGTGTCATATTCCGTTCGCATCGCACCCAGAAAACTCCCGTGCGGGTACTTTTCCGGGTTCTCGAAGCGCTGATCATCTCCGCGAATCTGAGCTGAATCTACGATCCAGTCAGATGCACGAACAAGTGCAGCCAGACAGGCATCTCGTCGGGAATTGGAATTCGAATGAACGTTGCTCACGCGCTTCTCCACACAATCGGCTCCGAAACAGGTGGCTCCAGGAGCCCATGCTATAGTCTACCCGCCCAAATGCGGGGCTACAGGACTCGTCCAACCAGCGCTGGAAAGCGGTGTACTGATTGATTTCTCAGGCGTCTGTCGATCAAACACCAACGACTGACGCGACTGAACTTGAGCCAACAACAGTCTCATCACCGACAGGATTTCGACGAACGTTTCAGGCCGTTTACGAGTTCCCGGCATTCCGGCGGCTCTGGTTTGCTGCGCTTGCGGCTTCATTGGGTCAGTGGATGCAGTCGACCGCGCTTGGCTGGTTGGCGTTCGATCTGACTGACTCGAAGTCCTTTGTCGGCATCGTGACTTTTATGGCCGGCGTGCCTTTTCTAATCGTTTCGCTGCCCGGCGGCGTATTGATCGACCGGCTCGATCGGCGAAAACTGCTAATGACATGTCAGGCAATGGCCGCATTTCTGGCCGTAATCGTGGCAACCGATGTCATTGCCGGTTGGGTCGAGCCGTGGCATTTGTTGATTGCTGCATTTCTAAACGGTTCACTCCAGGCAATTCTCAATCCTTCCCAACAATCGCTCGTGCCACGGCTCGTGCCGAGGGCATCGCTGACGAACGCGGTTGGGTTGATGGGCGCCGGATCGAACATGACTCGCGTATTCGGACCATCGCTCGCTGGCGCGATTATTGGGTTCGTCGGTACAGGCGAGGCATTTCTGTTGCAGGCCATGGCGCTTCTGCTCGCGCTCTACCTGATGATGACCACCCGACTGGGTTCGACCGGTCCGACCAACGCCACGGCCAGCATGCGAGGGGTGCTCGATGGAATCAAACTGGTCGCTTCCCGTCCTGATCTCCGCGGACTCTTTTTGCTGGCTGCAATCCCGAGCTTCCTGATCTTCCCGTACATCAGTTTCATGTCCGTGTATGCGAAAGATGTCCTCGAAATCGGTCCGGCCGGATTGGGAATTCTGATGGCTTCGTCAGGCTCGGGGGCAGTCATCGGCGGGTTGATTGTCGCTTCGGCCCGGCAACAACGCGGAAATGGCCAAAAACTCGTTCTCTACACGCTCGCTTATCGTCTTGTGATCATCGTTTTCGCCGCGTCCAATGTGGTCTGGCTGAGTATCCCGGTATTAGTCATCGCCGGATTGCTCGGCTCCTACTTCATGAGTTCGAACAACGCGATGATTCAACTCCGGATTACAGACGAAGTCCGAGGGCGTGTGATGGGGACATACATGTTGACGTGGGGACTCATGCCGTTGGGCGCACTTCCAATGGGGATCATTGCAGATCATGTTGGCGTTCAGTTTGCAACAATCTCGGGTGCGGTGATCGCGCTCACGCTGACCGGCATTCTCGCTTTGCGGAACCGCTCGATCTTCGATATCTAATCGAGCGAAGCGATCGCTTCGGGCGTCACGTCCACGGTTTCCGCCTTTTCAAGCATCAACTGTTGAATGACGGCGGTCGTTCGATCGGGAATCTGCCGGGCAATCTCGGCGCCGACCCGCCCGACTTCCTGCAGCCTGACTTCGAAATCGCCCTCATCGGGCATGATCGGTCCGACAGCAGCACGGAGTTCTCCCCGGAACCACGAGGCTAATCGCCTGCGCACCTGGTTGACCGAGGGTCCCTCCTCGACCTTGCCTTTCGTCGTGGTCGCCACGGCATTGCGCAAATCCTTGGTCATGACAGGTAGCGACGCCACCTGTTCGACCGCGGCACGGCGAGCCCGTATCGATTCGACGTCTATATCCCAATCGAGAATCAACTTAAACGCTGATCGGGCATTTACCGCGCGGCGGCAAGCCTCGTCAAGAATCCTGTCTTCATCAACATCGACCTTGTCGTTCATTGCCAGCAATGGTTTGATGGAATCCTGCCAGGACCCAACTGCCGCCCGGGTCAGGCGGAAGTAGTAAAGACCGGCGAGGAGGCTCTCTGAAATGGAGACCGGCAGATCATCAACATCACTGAGCACGTGCATGACGCGATAACCCGACAACGGTTCGAAAAAGTGCGACGGGTCGACAGGCACGAAAATGACCTCTTCCGGCTTGACGGTGGCGCGGGTAATGCCGGGACGACCAGCCAGCATAAGATGAGTCAGCGGGTAGTCGGGACTCAGAAAGACACCGGGGACGTATTCGATCTCAGGAGTCAGTTCGCCAGTCAACGACAGCACAAGTGGCCCCAGGGCGAGCAATGCCTCCACCACCTCACAACTGACCTGTTTCGATCTTGCCGTTTCAACCGAGAACTTCGCGTCCGCCGCTTGAAGCACCGAATTGCTGTTTCGCTCTCCGACGATCACGATGTCCGGGTTTTGTAGTCCGCGTTTCGAAGCGACAGCCGCAATACGTGGGAGATCATCGAGCCTCGCCACTTTGACGATTGGGAATGGTTGGATACCGGCCACCGGAATCGACGTATCCCGTCCGACGAGATTCGCGGCCCAGTCTGCACAGAGATCAGCCCAGCGACCACCGACCAATCCGCTCGCGCCACCGCGATCGGCTAAACCCATCACCTGTCGATTGAGGACGGCGCTTACGAAGTCCCCTCCAGGAAGGAGGGGCGAGCGAATCTTGTAATCAGGTTGAGTCAATGTTGTACCAACGCCATATCCATCATCATCGATTGGTCCACGGCATCTGCTCGCATCGATCGATAGCAATTACCGGATCAAAGAATAGCAGCCACTTCACACGGCGGATGCTACCATTGGGTCCTATGAAAGATCAGCAAGTCGCCACCGTTCCACGGATCAAACGAGACGAGGTTCCACCGCCGGCTCCGCTCGATCCGTACGTCTCCAGCCTACTCCGTTGGATTGCCGATCAGGAACGCGGCGTGAATCCAAATACGATTGCGAAACTCTCTGCAAATGCGCTCAACTGGCCTCTTCCTTTTGCTGAAGCGGTTGTTACCGCGGCGCGCGCGCGGCGTGTGCTCACGCTTTTCCAGGCGACATCACGAGGCGGTTATCGTGCAACGCTTTCCGCACGCGGTCAGGAGTGGCTGGAGCGAAGTGAGCGCGACACTGTACACATAACGCAACAAGCTGAATCCTAGATTGCGAAACGTTCGACTCGGAGCGATCCCAGACGAGACTCGCTCGGGTACACCTCATGGGGAGAATTATTGCCGTGACAGAGACGACAGCGACGCTCGAAGCAAACGCAGTAGATGACGCTCAGCCGACGGGGGCTGAACTGGCGATTGCCGCTCTGGAAGCGCATGGTGTGGAAACCGTCTTCGGAATACCAGGTGTGCATACGCTGGCGCTCTATGATGCACTGCGCCCATCCGGGATTCGACACGTGCTTGCCCGCCACGAACAGGGGGCAGGATTCATGGCCGACGGGTATGCCCGCGCCAGCGGCAAACCCGGCGTCGCGTTGGTCATCACCGGCCCCGGGGTGACCAATATCGCGACCCCGATCGGCGAGGCCTACACGGATTCATCACCGGTAATGGTCCTCTCTTCCAATTGCCCTCGCCCCTACCTCGATGCAATGCGTGGCAACCTGCACGACCTGAAGGACCAGATGGGGGTCATGGCCGCCGTCACCAAGTGGAATACCCGGGTGATGTCCCCTGACGATGTGACGACCGCGGTCGCAGAAGGATTCCGGCAAATGGGGACCGGTCGCCCCGCACCGGTGCACATCGAAATACCGCTCGACGTTCTCGACGAAGCCGCGACGAGCGAAGACATTCCGGTTTTTCGTCCGGAACGAATGAACCCTGATCCGGCACTTCTCAACGAAGCTGCGAATCGTCTTGCGTCCGCGAAGAAGGTCGTCATCTATTGTGGTGGCGGAGCTGTCCATGCCAACGCCGGCAAATCGATCGTCGCCATAGCGGAGGCCCTCAACGCACCGATCATGACTTCGTTCATGGGCAAGGGCTCCGTTCCTGAAGATCATCCGCTTTGCGTCGGCGCGCTTTGGGGAGAGGGTAACCAGGTTGATGATCTGCTCCAGTCCGCCGATTGCCTGCTGGTTTTCGGATCAAAACTGGGAGCTCAGGCGACCTGGATGTTCAAAATGCAGTTTCCCGCGGAATTGATCCGAGTCGATGTCGATGAACGAGAACTCTCGCTGAACGCGACACCGACGCTCGGTATTCTTGGAGACGCCGGTTTGGCTGCCGAGGGGATCGCGGCTCTCCTGTCCGGACGAAACGCAAGCAGCACGGGATTCGATGTCGACGAAATTGGCGAGGTTCGGATCGAATCGGAGCGGACTTCGTTTCATGCGGACCGCCGTGACTACATCGACGCGCTGCGTCGGGCAATCCCGCGAGACGGAATTCTCGTTACTGACATGACGCAAATGAGCTACGTCGGTTGCTACCTCTACCAGGTATATGAACCGCGAACGTACATGTTCCCCTCTGGCTACGGCACGCTCGGGTTCTCGGTGCCGGCCGCGATCGGAGCAAAAATTGCGCGCCCGGAAAAAGTTGTCATTCCGATCATTGGTGACGGCGGATACCAGTTCACGATGAGCGAACTTGGCACCGCGGTTCAGGAGCGGATTTGTCTCCCGATCGTCATTTTCAATGACTCGACCTACTCTGCCGTGAAAGAGGCACAATCGGATTCGAGAGGTGGGCGTTACATCGGGGTGGATCTTGTGAATCCTGATTATGTCGATCTGGCGAAAGCGTACCGAATTCCTGGCATTCGCGCTCATTCACCGGAAGAACTCGAAACAGAGATCGCGCTTGCGCTTGAGCGCGATTGCCCGACGATTATCGATGTTCCGATTGCACCCTGGGTATGACACGAGGTACGGCGCGGGCCGATCTGGAACCACCACGCAGTGAATTGCTGCGCGGTAGTAACATACCGATCAACGCAAGCAATCCGACGAGTGCCATCGCCCGCGACAACCAGTCAAGCAGCGTTGACGAATAGGTAAGACGCACGGTCACTTCGCCTTCTTGAGGCGAGGTGATCGACATATACCCATCGGCCGTTTGGGTGATCGGCACCTCGACGCCATT
>Ga0105048_10003473_pt1 | contig 25822 bp, 23 predicted proteins | sample MAT05_FD_78382 | JGI IMG/M metagenome (GOLD analysis project Ga0105048, IMG submission 78382) | Freshwater microbial communities from Lake Fryxell liftoff mats and glacier meltwater in Antarctica - MAT-05 | ecosystem: Environmental > Aquatic > Freshwater > Ice > Liftoff microbial mat | place... | reverse complement strand
CTAATAACCTTGAATCTAATGTTGAATAAATTACAACAAGTTATATAGTGGCTTCATACCCGACATCAGCGAATGGCCATCAGCTAAAAGCTTCCTGCTAAAAGCTAACAGCCCTTACATTGTCGAATTGGCAAATTGCCGAATTGTTTAATTGTCCTACTTTTGCGCTTCATGGAAATAAAATCGACAGAATATCTGATCAGTAGCCCTGATGTTTCAAATTGTCCGAAAGGAACTTTGCCTGAAGTGGCTTTTATCGGGAGAAGTAATGTGGGAAAATCGTCGCTGATTAATATGCTCACCAATAAGAAGGAACTTGCCAAGGTCTCTTCCTCGCCGGGTAAGACACAACTGATCAATCATTTCCTGATTAATAAAAATATGTTCTGGGTCGATCTTCCGGGATATGGTTTTGCGAAAGTCTCGCAGACAAAGCGTGGTGCATGGACCAAAATGATCTGGAATTATGTAGAGAAACGCGAGAACCTGCAAACTCTTTTTGTATTGATCGATAGCCGACATACTCCCCAAAGTATGGATATTGCCTTCGTGAATAAGCTCGGAGAGAAAGCCATCCCTTTCACGATTGTCTTCACCAAAGCAGATAAGGAATCTCAGAAAGAAGTGGCGGAGCATGTGCATTTGTTCAAGGAGCAATTGTTGAAGACATGGGCAGAGCTACCCACTATATTTGTCACTTCAGCCGTGAAACGATTGGCAAGAAAAGAAATGCTTGAGTACATCGAACAACTCAGAGCGGCGTATGTTCCTGCGGAAAAATTGAAAGAACAGGAAGAGAAGGAATCGTCTTCTTCTTAGTGAAGATCGGCGTTTTCTGAAACCTGATCAACACACCAACAATCCCTTTGTTTTATCATTTCAATCTGGAAGTTATAGCTATATTTTCCACTGACATCTGCTTTTAAAAGAATCCTGCCGTTTTCGATCTTAAGCGGCGTGATGACGATAGAACAATTGGTATCAAGATCATTACTCGCCAGAATGAGATCATTCGCCGATGTATTCTCTGCTACTTTTTTCCGAAACATGATCGTTGTATTCTGATCAATCACAACATGTTTGAGAGGACGCTCATCTCTCGCCGTTAAAAAAGTAAGATACCAACTATAAAAATTGGCGGCGCGTTTAACAGCATACTTGACTGCCTTCTGATCCTCCTGAGAGAGATTGTTGTTTGTGCCAATCGTCACTTCGGCAAAAACACTCAGGCTACAAATAAAGGCGAAAAAAAATAGAATGGTTTTCATACTGCAAAGAAAAAGAAAGTATTTGGAAGTTGTGTTATACCAATACCATATTTGTGCCTATCCTTTGAGCCATCCAAGTTTATAGTCCGACCTCACCTCCGGCCTCTCTCCTTGAAGAGAGGGGAGCCTAAACGCTTACTGGCACTAGCTTTGAAGAAGGTCTTGTCTTTTGTCTAATTATTAAGATCTTCCATTTTGTACTATTGCGAATTGTCATTCCATTCTAATTTTAGTCCAAATGAATGGCTAGAATAAAATGGTCTTGTAAGGATAATTTTATTTTTTACGAGCACCGCGGCAACGATTGAGTGGAAAGCCCGTACCACGTGCCTCACGTGGACGGACTTGGAACGGAAAGCGTGTCTGCCGCCTAAAATATTCATTCTAAAATTATAGTTTCACCAAATAAATACGGTCCTATTTACCCGCAAGAATTGAATTATACCTCGGCGGGTCTCCCAACACGGCAATCGCTTCTTTCACCTCTTCATCATCCCGAAGTTGATTCTGATATCGTCCACGTTGAAAATAATAACGGGTCACGATCTCATCCTGGAGTAAACGTTTGATCTCTTTTTTATTCTTTAAAAGATCCTGTGTCTTATCATGAGATAATGACTTTTGAACCATTTCATAATCATTCTTAATGGCATCGAAATAATTTTCTTTTTCTGCGATCTCCTTAAATTTTGCAAGAGATTCTTCTGTTTTTGTTTTGTAGGAATAATCCTTCCCTTCCAACCATTTCAGGAAATCTTTGAATTCTGTTTCACTTAATTCAAAATCTTTCGCTGCCGCAATCGAAGGATGTTTGGAAACATATTGCGTTGCATAATCAAATACAAACGCTTTATTCGTCAGTGTCGTAATGATCTTAAGTGCTTCCTTCGCAGGAGTTTTAATATCCGGCTCAACGCCGCCACCGTCCATGACGATACGGCCATTCCTTGTTTTGAATTTGGTTTTAAATGAATCTGATATTTCACCCACACTGCCATCTTCATTACGGTGTGTGTAATCAAGTGCCTGTATGCAACGACCGGAAGGTGTATAATATTTAGCGGTAGTCACTTTTAACTTGGCATTAAATGCGATGTCGCGTGTTGTCTGTACAAGACCTTTCCCATAACTACGCTGACCAACTACCACACCTCGATCAAGATCCTGTATAGTTCCAGCAATGATCTCAGAAGCAGAAGCTGAATTCCTGTTGATAAGGATAGTTAATGGAATTTTCTCATCGAATGGCGTTCCTTTTGTTTTGTACGTTTTGTCCCATTCTTCGTTTTTGCCTTTTGTAGTCACCACGATCTGATCTCCGTTTATAAAGATATTAGCAATGTTCACAGCTTCATCCAGGAGCCCGCCTGGATTATAACGAAGATCAAAAATTACGCCCTTGGTTCCCGGATTTGCTCTCTTTAAACTATCCAAAGCATTACGAACCATGTTTCCGCTCCGGTCTGTAAACTGTGCCAATCGAACATAGGCATATTCATTGTTGGGCCCCACCATACCAGTATACGGAATACTTGAGATGTTGATTTCCTCACGGATGATGGTTTTTGTAGATTCCGCATTGGTAACGGCATCCTTGACTTTTACCTTCAATGATGTTCCAGGGGACCCTTTTAGAAATTTACTGATATCATCAATCGATTTATTTTTAGTAGAATGTCCGTCGATCTCAGTAATAATGTCTCCAGATTTTAAGCCGGCTTTAATAACCGGACTATTTTCGACTGGCTCTCCGATCACGATATAACCATCTTTTTCACGAACAGAACTTCCGATGCCACCATATTTTCCGGTGGTCTGAAAACGGTAATCCTCAATATCTTCTTCGGTAATATAATTTGTATACGGATCGAGGTCGGCAAGCATGGCATCGATTCCCTTCTTCACCATTTTCCCCGGTTGCACAGGATCTACATAATACGTATTCAGTTCTTTAAACAGTTTGGTGAATATTTCCAGGTTTTTGGAGATCTCAAAATAAGGATCGCTGTCGAGTGCCTGAACCGAAAGCATAATGGCTGCTCCGGCAAAAGCGCCAAGGAAATAATTTTTTGTGCGGGAGAAAAAGAGTTTCATATTCTTCATGTATAGTGGGGTGCAATTTATTGAAAAATAAGGTATTGGCGACCACAGAATTCCGGGGCTCTTGTTAAAATATATGAAACAGGAATATCAAGGTACGGGGTCAAATCCATGTCCACCCCAAGGCGCGCACATGACAATACGTTTAAGACTAAGCCATGTTCCTTTCACTATTCCATGCTTTTGCAGTGCTTCTTTTGCATACTGGGAACATGTTGGAATATACCGGCATTTTGAAGGACCCAATAAGGGTGAAATAAAGAGTTGGTATATCCTTATTAAGAATAGTAATATAGATAGTATTCCTTGTTTAAGAAAACGCATGAGGGTGCAAAGTAACGTCAGGTGACCTCATAATCCATAGATATTATTGTTTTGTAATACACGCTTGTCAGACTACATTTGTCATCTTTATGACTTATTCCTTTTCGGTCTATACGTCCTCTCATGATATTCCTGCGGAATGTCAGGGTTCAGGATTACAAAATTCCTCTTTTTGCCGTGGTATTGATGTGGTGGAGAAAGCCCGGGTAGAAAATGTCAATAGTTATTATGTCGTCACGAAAGAAAATAACAAGGTAGCCTGTGTGGCTTATTTTCAGTTATTATCGGTCAAACCACTTCATTTTAATTTATCCGGAAAAAAAGTGCAGCAAGCTGCCTTGTCTATGGCGTTGCGAATTGTGAAACCTACCTTGCTTGTTGCGGGGAATCTTTTCAGGCATGATGACGCCTTTCTTCAATTTGCAGATCCAGATATTAAGCCAGAGAAAAAGGCCGATCTGTATATGTCTACGATCAATCATCTTATTTCCTTTACGAATGCATCAGGGATTTTTATCAAAGATGTAGAGGAAGATATCGCAGCCTATATTCAACAGGACAAATCGTACATACAAATGGAAGATGATGTTTCCATGGAAATGAAGATTCCTCAGGACTGGACTTCCTTTAAGGATTATGAGAATGCTCTCAAGCACAAGTATCTTCAACGTTGCCGCAAGATTAGGAAGTCGTTTGAAGAGATCACGGTTAGTGAATTTACAACAGAGGATATTGCCACTTACAGTCGCGAAATGGAACAACTTTACCTACAGGTGACGAATAAACAATTGGTGAGTATGGGTATTTTAAATCATCGTTTTTTCGAGGAACTCGTGTCTTCATTGAAGGAAAGTTATAAGGTTTGTGGTTTTTTTTATAAAGATAAACTGGTTGCCTTTTCCTCTGCTATCCTGCACGACGGCGAGTATGACATGAATTATATCGGGTTCGATTACGCGTATAATCATTCTCATAATTTGTATTTTAATATTCTTTTTCATTGTCTTGAAAATGCGATCGCTACAGGAAGCCGCAAACTGGTTCTTGGCCGAACAGCTCCAGAGGCAAAGGCCATCCTTGGTTGTCATGCCGATTATCGCTTTAGTTTTTATAAACTTCGAAATGTGGTTGTAAACTGGTTCTATAAAATGGTGGCTGGTTATTTCAGGGAGCAACAGGGAGATAGCTGGAAAGGCAGGCATCCCTTCAAATCCAGTTTTTATACCATCCCGAAAGAAGTCGTAGAAAATTAATTTCATTCAGCGTTCTTTTTACAGATTCAGATGTTATATCTTCATTCCATAAAACTAAAAAATCATGGATAATAAAAACAAACGTATAGCATTGGTAACCGGAGCAACTGGTGGACTTGGAACTGCAATGTGTAAAAAATTATTTGATGACGGCTTTCATGTCGTTGCGAATTACAGGAACAAACAAAAGGCTGATGAGTGGTATGCCATGATGCGTACCGATGGATATGATATTGACATGTTTGAAGGCGATGTCTGCGAATTTGACTCCATGGCCAATATGATGAAAGAGATAGAAGGAAAACTGGGAAGTATTGATGTACTCGTTAATAATGCCGGAATTACGAAAGATGGCCGTCTGGCAAAAATGAGTCAGGACGATTGGCATGCTGTTATCAATACCAACCTGAATTCTGTTTTTAATTGTACACGTAATGTGATTGAAGGAATGATCGAACGGAAATTTGGCCGTGTGATAAATATCTCTTCAGTGAATGCACAACGCGGACAATTTGGGCAAACGAATTATTCTGCAGCCAAGGCAGGTATGCATGGTTTTACAAAAACACTGGCCATGGAAGTAGCGAAATATGGTATCACGGTGAATACGATCTCTCCGGGATATATTGCCACGGATATGGTGATGGCAGTTCCCGAAAAAGTAAGAGACCAGATCGTTGCGCAGATCCCTGTTGGTCGTTTAGGCGGAACCAATGAAGTAGCAACTTTAGTTTCTTTTTTAGCCAGCGATGCCACCAGCTTTATCACCGGTGCGAATTATAGTATTAATGGTGGGCAGCATGTGTCTTGATAGGGAAGGGGTTTGGTTAGATGATATTCTATTTTTAATAATAAACTATCCGCGTTATTGTTTGAAGGTGGAGTAGGTGAAACAGTGCGTAAAAAAATAATGGAGACTACAGATTTGCATACCATACTTCGTTTGCCAACAGGTATTTTTTATGCCCAGGGTGTAAAAGCCAATGTATTGTTTTTTGATGCAAGCCCTGCCAGTAAAACAGCACAAACAAAAGAGGTTTGGATATATGATTACAGGACCAACGTCCATCATACCCTCAAAAAAATCCTTTAAAGCTGGAAGATCTCAGAGATTTCATCAACTGTTACAATCCCAACAACAGACACAAACGAAAGGAAACCTACAATCCTGATCCTTTGAAAGGCTCAGGACCAGAAGGACGCTGGAGAAAATTTACGTACGACGAAATCATCAACCGTGACAAGACTTCACTTGACATCACTTGGATAAAAGACAAATCACTTGCAGACCTCGACAACTTGCCCGACCCTGATGTGCTGGCAGGCGAAATCATTGAAAATCTTGAGGCAGGTTTGGAAAGTTTCAGAGAAATAATGCTGGCTTTAAATGGCAAGGGATAAAATCCATCGTTTTCAGTTATAAGTACGTTTGCAAGGTTCAAAAGTCAAGATCCTAGCTTTTTTCCTACTCATTTCTTCCAATTCGCATCCACAAAAAATACATACACCTCTTTCGGCCCATGAACCCCAACCACTAATGTTTTTTCTATATCAGCCGTGCGGCTTGGCCCTGTTGTCAGACTGATCATAGAAGGCAGACTATTTCCATACTTTTCTTTCATGGAAGTAAATGCATCTGAGATATCCCATACCAACTGGTTGGCAAACGCTATGGTGATATGAATTGGTGCATACACCGGTAAGGCTCTTCCGTATTCCTGTCCTCCACTTAAAAGAACACTACCTGTTCGCGCCACCAGTGCTTCGCAAAGAGACATCCCTACTTGTATATCGCTCATGTCCTGCCCGGGTTGTACAAGATCTATCTCATTCTCTTTGAACACATTTAATAAGAACGGATCTTTTGCATGGATCTTTGTCCATTGCATGGTATCGGCAAGGGCTTCGAGTTGCTGGAACATTTCCTGTTCGTTCTCGCAATAAATAAACTTCCCGCCCAGGGCAGCAAATTCCTGAACGAATTTTTCTTCAGGACGAAGATTCTCTGAAAGAAAATGATGATTGATTTTATCTGCTTCGGGAAAAGGCATGGGGGTACTTTGTTCACCAAGAGCTTTCCGAATCTTTCCAATGATGGTTTCGCGAGCGTTTCCTGCCATGTGCGATTATTTATTTAAGCTCCTGCTGAAGGCAAATTTTCTGCGATCCCGCTCTCAGCAACAATGATACCATTGGTTTTGTTTTCTTCGAAAAACACCTGATCTTCAAATGGACGTTTGCCGATCAGCTTCTCAAGATCATCCTTGTAAAGAACTTCTTTCAATAACAATTCTTCTGCAATGATTTTCACTTCCTTCATCTTATCTGTCAGCAAGGCTTTTACCCTGTTGTAGGCCGTTTCAGAAAGAGATCGAACTTCATGATCAATCAGTTTCCCTGTTTCTTCGGAATAGGGTTTCTGGAAAGAACCTTCGTTGGAAGGATCGTAAAAAGATACATTTCCGATCTTAGGATTCATTCCATACACACTCACCATGGCGTAGGCCATTTTCGTCACCTGCTGAAGATCGCTCAAAGCCCCGGTAGAAATTTTACCGAAAACAAGTTCCTCTACAGCTCTTCCACCTAATGCCATCGCCATTCTATCTTCCAGTTCTTCTTTTAATGTCAGATATTTTTCTTTTGGCAAATATTGTGCATACCCAAGAGCCGCATCACCACGTGGTACGATCGTTACTTTTACCAACGGATAGGCATGTTCGAGGAACCAACCCGATACGGCATGACCCGCTTCGTGATAAGCAATGACTTTCTTCTCATCTGGTAAAATGATCTTATTTCTTTTCTCAAGTCCCCCGATGATACGATCTACGGCATCATTAAAATCATCCAGGTTTACTTCACTTTTTCCTTTACGTGCGGCTATCAACGCAGCCTCGTTACACACATTCGCAATATCGGCACCAGCGAAACCGGGTGTTTGCGCAGCCAGTTTATGAACATCAAGATTCGCTGTTGTTTTAATCCCTTTTAAGTGCACTTTGAAAATATCTTCTCTTCCGGCAAGATCCGGGATATCAATTGAGATCTGCCGATCGAAACGACCCGGACGAAGAAGGGCAGTATCCAATACATCTGGACGATTGGTTGCAGCCAATACAATGATCCCGCTGTCTCCACTAAAGCCATCCATTTCTACCAGCATCTGATTCAATGTATTCTCACGTTCGTCATTCGACATCATCTGGTTCTTACCTCTCGCCCGACCAATTGCATCTATCTCATCAATGAAAATGATACAAGGCGATTTTTCCCTGGCTTGTTTAAAAAGATCACGTACACGACTTGCTCCCACACCTACAAACATCTCTACAAAATCGGAACCACTCATACTAAAGAATGGAACCTGGGCCTCGCCTGCCATGGCTTTTGCAAGTAAGGTTTTACCTGTTCCCGGAGGGCCCACCAACAAACAGCCTCTTGGGATCTTACCACCCAATGCCGTATATTTTTTAGGATTTTTCAGGAAGTCAACGATTTCCATCACCTCGCCTTTTGCTTCATCCAATCCAGCTACGTCATTAAATGTAATATTTACTTTCGCGCTTTTATCATACAATTGGGCTTTCGATTTGCCGATATTAAAAATTCCTCCCGGACCTCCGCCATTCGCACCACCACCCATTTTACGCATAATGAGAACCCACAGTCCCACCATGATCGCGATTGGCAGAATGATTTGTAAAAGAAACCCGAACCACCCGTTTTTGCTGTCCTCGGCATAGCTCACTTTCACAGTCTGGTCAAGAGAGAAATCCTTCTGTGCCTGTTCCATATCTGCCCTGAATTGTTCTACATTACCGATGGTGAAACTGTAATGAGGTCCTTTTTCATTTCCTTTGAAGGATTTTAAAAGAGGGGCGTATGCAGGCAATTTTAAACTATCTTTTTTAAGATAGACATCGACGATCTTCCCCCCAACAACCATACTATCAACAAGGTGTTTATTGATGAATTCTTTATTGATCGTTTGAAACGTCTCTTCTTTCGGATGAGATGTAAAGCCTTTATCCCAAAAATTAAGTGCGATCAATGCGATCGCAAACAATGCATAAATCCAATACAGATTGAGTTTCGGTCCTTTTTTATTCGGCGTATTCGGGTTATTGTTTCCCGCTGGCGGAATATTTGATTTATTCTGTTCCATCAATTGTTTTTGAAATAATACGAACCGAAGGTCGCAATTTAATTTAAGTTAGTTATGTTCTTTTTTTTCGGCATCCTGCCAGAGTTCCTCGATATTGTAGAAGCCGCGGGTTTCAGGCAACATACAATGAACCACAATATCCACGTAGTCGACCAATATCCATTTTTCTCCTTGTCGGCCTTCAAATTTGTAAGGTTTTTCGCCGCACTTCTCAAGCACCATTTTCTCTACATTATCCGCAATTGCTTTAACAAGTGTTGGGTTATTCGCCTCGCAAATAATAAAATAATCGGCAATGGCTTCGGGAATTTTTTTCATATTAAGGGAAACAATTTCCTCTCCTTTCTTATCGAGAATAGCAGCGATGATGGTCTTGACGATCTTGCTGTTTTGGGTTAGTTTTGGTCTGGTGGGTTGTTTTTCTATTGTTTCTGTTTTCAATTACTAAAAATATTTTTGATTTATATGAAATTAAAATTAATTTACAAAGCTAAACAAAAGAATTGAATGCTGAGAACTTCACCATTAGGAGAAGTATTAATTGAACTATCAGAGATCGATAGTACCAATAACTATGCCATGCGCTTGATCAATGAAGGAATGGCAGAGCATGGAATGGCAGTGCGTGCAGATTTTCAAACTCATGGAAAAGGACAGCATGGAAATATCTGGATGGCCGAAGAAAGTAAAAACCTTTTGTTTACGATAATACTTGATACTAAAGGCTTTGAGATAAGCGATCAGTTTCTGCTGAACACATTTGCCTGTGTTTCTGTAGCCAATTTCCTGTCTGATACGATTGAACTGAACGACGTGTGCATCAAATGGCCAAATGACATTTATGCAGACAATAAGAAAATTGCCGGCATCCTCATAGAGAATATTATCCGCGGCTCTTCATGGACTCATGCCGTGATCGGAATTGGATTGAATGTGAATCAGATGCAGTTTCCTGACATGAATTGGGCCACATCGGTCTCTATCCAGTCCGGCAAAACCTTCAAACTAAACCTTGTGCTCAAGCAATTATTGAAGAACCTGAACGTGCATTTCAAGAAATATGAACTCGCTACCGATGAGCTGCTGATCATGTACAATATGATGCTGTATATGAGAGGAAAGGAGATTATGTTTAAAAAAAATCACGAGTTGTATAAAGGAGTTATTGTTGGTGTAGATCGAAGCGGACTACTCCATATTTTAACCGAAGGAAAATCTAAATGGTTCAAACACAAGGAAATAGAACTTCTTTTGAATTAGGGAAACTAGAGTTTTGGTAGTTTTCCTGTTTTTAGTTGCGATGAAATTCAAGGCTCTTGGTCTGACCAGCAGCACTTAGTTTCAAATCCACGCCATCTGCCATCAGTACACTCTGACAGATCTCTTTTCCATCAATTTTAAGTATAAGACAAGTTGGCATCGGCTTGCAATCTGCGCATCCTATGTGTTTACAATCAGTGAGCTTGTAGGTTCCCTTACGTACCACCTTCCCGTTGTTGTATTCTATATATTCATTGCTCTTGAACTGTATCTGGAATGTAGCGTCACTGTCTGAGATCCAGCCACCCTCAAGTTTTGAAGTGGTGGCGATCTGATCGGTGGCCGGTCTGGGTTTAGTGGTCTTTGTATCTGAAGGCTGATGATTATCGGTCGGCGATTTTTCCGGTCCTGTCGATGTAGAGGAGAATCCTGTTTGTGAATCAGCACGTGGCGTGTCAGAATTGTTATTGCAAGAGGATATGACAGCCAGTAATATGACAAAAAAGGTAAATAATATTAATACGTTGTTCTTCATGTTCATTATTTTTTTATCTGAGTACTTTCTTCCTTAATATCATTCAGATGTGGCTCGTGCAATGCAACCGCCTTACTTCGTTTGCGTAACTGAAGATTTAATAGCTCTACGGTAAAAGAGAATGCCATGGCAAAATAGACATAATTCTTTAAATGAAGATCATGCGCCTTTTCGGCATCCCAGCCTTCGATCAACAAGACACAGCCTATCATTACGAGGAAGGAAAGAGCCAGCATTTTCACAGTCGGATGTTTTTCTACAAAGGCCGCAATTTTTCCTGCAAAAAGAAACATCACAAACATTGCAATCACGACTGCGATGATCATTACTTCCACATGTTTAGCCATACCTACTGCGGTGATAATACTATCGAACGAAAAGACCATATCGACCAGCATCATTTGTACAACAACCTGCATTAACGTTCCGCCTTTGCTTTTAACGGTAGTTTCATGCCCGCTGCCTTCAAGTTTCTGATGGATCTCAGTCACCGTTTTAAATAGTAAGAACATTCCACCGCCCAACATAATCAGACCACGAAGATTAAAATCTTTTCCGGCGATTGAGAATAATGTTGAATTCCCATTCTTTACCAGCCAGGTCAGACTCAATAAAAGAAGCACACGAACCAGTACGCCGGTGATCATCCAGATCCGGCGCGCCGTTTTCTGTTTGGCCTTATCTAAGCGCCCCATGATAATAGAAACAAAAATGACATTATCGATACCGAGTACTATCTCGAGAATGGTTAATGTCAATAAACTAATCAGTGCGTCGGCACTTAATAAATAATCCATGTGTAAGTTATTTGATCAACGATTTGCATATTTTTTTGGCGATGGCAGGTCCTTCGTAAATGAAGCCTGTATAAACCTGAACCAGTGAGGCACCTGCCTGTAGTTTTTCGATCGCATCATCCCCGGTAAAGATACCGCCTACTGCAATGATAGGAAGCGTACCTTTTGTTTTTTTAGCAATATAACGGATAATTTCTGTACTTCGTTGTTTCAGAGGTTTCCCACTGACACCACCGGCGCCGGTATTATCCACTACCTCTTTATCTGCTGTGAGACCGTCCCGATCGATCGTGGTGTTCGTAGCAACTATACCGCTGAGTTTTGTTTTAATAGCAATCTCGATCACATCATCTAATTGCGAATTACTAAGATCCGGAGCGATTTTGAGTAAAAGAGGTTTCGGTTTTGGATGACTTAAATTAAGATTCTGCAATCGAATCAAGAGATCAGACAGCGGTTTCTTTTCCTGTAATTCACGCAGGTTGGGTGTGTTGGGACTACTTACATTCACTACAAAATAATCCACTACGTCAAACAGTTTATTAAAGCAATACTCATAATCCTTAATCGCTTCTTCGTTAGGTGTGATTTTATTTTTTCCAATATTGCCACCAATGATGATATTCGTTTTTCGGTTCTTTAAACGTATCACTGCTGCATCGACCCCCAGATTATTGAATCCCATGCGATTAATAATAGCCGCATCATCAGGAAAGCGAAACAGGCGCGGTTTCTCATTTCCATCCTGGGCTTTTGGCGTTAATGTACCTATCTCGATAAATCCGAAACCAAGACAAGCCAATTCGTCAATGAACATGGCGTCTTTGTCAAAACCTGCGGCAAGTCCGACAGGGTTTTTGAAATGAAGGCCAAAAAGGGTACGTTCAAGAGAAGGATGATTGAGGCAGTAATTACTTTCGAGATAGCGTTTTCCAAACCCTAGATTATAGGCTTTCGTCAACCAACGCATCACTTTGTAATGAACAGATTCAGGATCGTACTGAAAGAGAATTTTTTTAACGAGATTGTACAAGGAGGTTGCGGGTTATTTAGTTATGAGTTAGTGAGTTATTTAGTTACGGGTTAGTGTGTTATTTAGTTACGGGTTAGTGTGTTATGGGTTGTTGGTTGCTGGTTGTTAGTTGTTAGGAAGAAGTTGAGTGTTGAGTGTTGTAAGTTGAGAGTTATAAGTTGAGAGTCGGACCGTTGTCTCATTGTTCAATTTTTTTTCATCATCAAATCATCATATTATCACATTTGCTTTCATTGTCTCCTTCGAAGCTCAGGATGCGACTCGTTGTCAAATTGTTAAATTATCGAATTGCCAAATTGCCAAATTGTCAAATTGCATTCCATTGTCTCCTTCGACAAGTTCAGGAAACATCTCATTTGCATTCATTATCGAATTGTCAAATTGTCACATTGTCAAATTGTTCATGGCTACAACCTTGATTTCACGTTCGCAACATCATCAATTCGTTTCTGGGCAATACGCATGGCTGCTTCCTGTGTGGTGATGTTTTCTTTTTCAGACAATAAAAAAATATCCAGTATTCGGTTGTAGATCTTCTCTACATCCTTGGTTACTTTTTCTCTACTATAAGAACCGCTCGCTTCTGCGGCTACATTGACAAGTCCTCCGGCATTGATCAGGAAATCGGGTGCATAAAGAATGCCTCTATCGATTAATTGTCGGCCATGTTCTTTTTCTTCTGCCAATTGATTATTTGCCGCGCCGGCGATAATTGCACATTTTAGTTTTGGTATCGTGTCCGAATTCACGGTGGCACCCAAAGCACATGGCGCATAAATATCCATGTCCACATCCAGCATATTCTCGGGAGAAACCAGTTCTACATTGAATTTGCCGGTCGTTTCCTTGATCCTGTCCTGATTAATATCAGTGATATATACTTTTGCACCTGCCTCGATCAGATGGCCAACAAGATATTGCCCGACATGACCTACACCTTGTACCAATACTTTTTTTCCAGAGAGGTTGTCATTTCCCCAATGTCTGTGCGCGCAAGCTTTCATTCCAACAAAAACACCGTAGGCGGTGAATGGCGAAGGATCACCGCTTCCACCCATATATTCAGGAATACCTGTCACATGTTTTGTTTCAAGGTGAATGAATTCCATGTCAGAAGCGGAGGTATTTACATCTTCTGCAGTGATATATTTTCCATTCAGGGAATTTACAAATTTTCCATAACGACGCCACAACGCTTCCCCTTTTAACGCAGGGTCTCCGATGATTACCGCTTTCCCGCCTCCAAGGTTCAACCCTGATATGGCGGCTTTATAGGTCATGCCACGCGAAAGACGAAGAGCATCTACAATAGCATCATCGTCTGAGTTGTAATTCCACATACGTGTACCTCCCAGTGCAGGTCCAAGGGTAGTGTTATGTATAGCAATTATAGCTTTCAGGTTGGAATGAGGATCATGACAAAAAACCACTTGCTCATGTTCCATTTCTTTCATTAATTCAAATACTTTATTCGACATAATCGTTGTTTATAAAAGTTATTCCTGTGGTTTAGTTGTTTCCTCCGGGGTTGACTTTTCCTCTGGAGCCATTGTCTTATGTTCAACTGGGAGTGATGTTTCCGATTCAGCAGGAACCGATGTTTCCTGTTCATCAGGAGCCGAAACTTCTTGTTCAACAGGAGCCGTTGCTTCCTCAACCACTTCTACTTGTTGTTCGGGCGTAATCTCGTTGGAAGAAGGAAGTTCTTCTTGCACTCTGGCTGCTACTTCTAACGGAACTTCTGCTTCATGTATGGGTTCTGCGTGCATTGATAGAGGTGTCTCATGTTCAACTGCATTCCCATTAAGTTCCGGAGTTTCTGTGACCGGAGGTGGCGGTGTAGTTTCTGCTTCTAACGCTTTTTCTGTCTGTTTCTCACTCTTTGGTGCATCCTCTTTGTCTTCGTGTGGATGCTTTTTTGGATGACCATGCTTTTTTTGATCATGGCTATGCTCTTTCTTTTTTGGTCCGCGCATGATGTGGCTCATTTCGCGTTCATCCAGATACATTTTCTCTTTCACCTCTTTCGCCTTCTCTTTCAATTCGGTTACTTTCGCTTTAATCTCTTCCATCACCTCCATGTATTCCTCACGTTTTTCATACGAACGTAAGGTCACCGGCAAATTTTCGATACGTTCATTCATATCAAAAAGCAGTTCCTCTTCACGTTGTAATTCACGGCTTATTTTATTGTAATACGACCTGTTTCTTTCATAACGGTCTTTGATATCCTTAGAAAGTTCCTCTTTTCTTTTTTCACGATTCTCATCCTTTCGGTCGAAGAAACGTTTCTTTGCTTTTTGGAAACGCTCCCAAGCATCATCGCCATATTCTTTCGGAACACGTCCTATCTTTTTCCATTCTTCAAACATATCCATGAACTCATGCGTAGCGGTATCGAAATCCATCGAATGTTGCAATTCTTCTGCATGATTCACAATCGCCATTTTACGGGCATGGTTATCTTCAAGTTGTACTTTTATTTTTGAGAAATGATGATTTTTCTGATCATAGAAATGATTCTTGGAAGCAAGGAATGTATTCCAAACCTCATCACTTCGTTCCTGAGGCACTTTTCCTATCTTTTTCCATTCTTCCATCAGTTTATTATACTCATCTGCGGTTTCCTTCCATTGTTTACTGTCTTTCAGGGCTTCTGCCTTTGTGATCAGTTCCAGTTTCTTAACAAGATTTTCTTCCTGCTCAACAACAATGTCTCCAATATGTTCTTTTTTGCGTGCAAAGAAAATATCCTTGGCCGCACAGAACCTGAACCACAATTCTTCGACACGATGTTTGGGTACCATCCCGATCTTTTTCCATTCTTCATTCAAGGCAATATAGGCGTCGGTTGTTTTCTTCCAGTCGCCCGATTGCTGCATGGATTCGGCTTTTTCGCAAAGATCGATCTTCTTTGAAAGATTATCCAGCAGATCCAGTTCAAAATTCTCGAAACTGGCCTGTTTTCCTTTAAAGAAATCATCTTTGGCCTTTTCAAAACGTTCCCTGTATTCTTCATTTTTAAGATCTGGTACCGAAGGCAGTGCTTTAAATTCGGTTTGCAACAGTCGTAATTTTTCAGTGCCCTCTTTCCATTCGCCGGCCTTCAATAATTCTTCTGTAGCAATACACAATTTCTCCTTTTGATCAATGGCTTTGTCAACTTCCACTTTGATCTCTTCTTCCATCGTATCCAGTACAGTAAGAAGAGTAGTATAGTCGCCTATGGCTTTAGCCGTACAAACATAGGATTTAGTGCGGACGATTTTGCCCGCCAGTTTGATCTTTTCTGTAGCGGCTTCGAAGTCTTTTTTAACTTCATTCACTTTTTCAAATAATTCCTGGAAGCGATCTTCAAGGGACGCAATGATATACTGCTGATTGCTATCAGGTAATTCGGCTATCGAACGTTCTCCAAACCATTTATTGGCGGGTAGAAAAACGTTTTCATCTCTGGTAAAATACAATTGAGTTTCTGACATAATTGGTAGTGTGTTGTTAGTTTTTTGTAAAGGAAAGCAAATGTAATTAATAATTTGGCATTTTGCCAACGCGGATAGGAGTCTTTTGGCGAAGCAAACACTCTGAAAATCAGTACAAGTATGGAGTTTTGAATCAAGTGAAAGAAGTATTTTTCAAGGTAATGAACAATCCCAGTAGCAAGCTACAATGACTCCATGAAATTGAGCCACAAACCTGTTCGCCATAGGCGGATTTCGCTGATCAGAGCAATTAAGCAAATATCATCATTTGATAATTTAGAGGAGCGTTGCAACCGCGCATTCAACAAGGCGGTGAGATATTGGTTACTATTGAGCCACAGACCTCTATGCCGCAGTGTTCATCAGGCCTATTTTTTCAGTTTGACACCTTTTGACCCTAAGTAAGATTTCTTTTTTGTTGTCAATAACGCTGCATCACAAACGATATATGACACTGTACTAAATGCCATACCAATATTCCTTCATCTGTCCAATGCTACATTGGGCGTGTCTCAAACAAGGGTTTGCTGAATCTTATCGTTTATTTTGTAGAGGGTAGAGGTAACTTATTTTCCAAAAGTAACTAAAAATGAGATGAAAATTAGGTGTTCCGCCTCAGGCAGGTTCTTTTTGTTTTTTTTGTAGAAATTCATAGATCGATACCGAACAAAGCAGCATCAGCATTCCGTAAAAGATATCTTCGACTGGAATACTCAGGATACGGAGCCCTATGATGTGCTGAGGGTTGTACCATACCACCGGATTCTCAAGTCCGGTACCTGTCAATAAACCATTGACGATCATAAAGGGAATCAACAGGAACAGATAGGCAACATAGAAGCGGTTTAACCAGGTAATTTTGAATACATATTGAAGAGCGAAAAGCACCACTGCGAGAAGCAAAAAGGCAACCGAAGTATATAAGTTTGGAAAATAGAAGGCAGAAAGGCAAGTAAGCCCAGAGATAAGCAACACCGTAATTGTTTTTTCAGCTTTTTTGAGATAAGCTTTTTTGATGAATTTTCCCAAACAAAAATAGGTGAATAAGCAGGCATAAGGGATGCAGATAAAGAAGAGAATTTCTTCTACAGGCAGATTGCCGATATAGACCCCGCTCAGATAGGTTGGATTGAAACCCCATATGCCCAGATGGGAATAATACATGTCCCAGATCACAAAGACGAAGGCCGTACTGAGGATGGCAGGAAAAAGGACATGCCAATGCAGATGGAATTTAATCTTAGGATGGAATGAAAAGAGCAGCGTCGGAAGTAACGAAAACAAGTTTATGAGAAGATAAAGTGAATGCATGTTAGCGCGACTTTAATTCATCTACAAAATATTTGAAAGGAACCCACAACATCCCGAAACACTCACCCTCTTCTTTACTCAGATGCTTATGATGCATCTTATGCGCACGGCGTATGGCACGCAGATACGCCGAATTGGAATTTCTGAAAAGTTTAAAACGTTGATGAATAAAAATATCATGGACAAAAAAGTACGCAAACCCATACAGCGAAATACCCGCGCCGATCCAGAATGCATACCCGAATCCATTAAAGGTTCCCCAGATAATCAGACTGATACCCGGAAGTCCGAATAACAAAAAGAAGTAGTCGTTCTTTTCAAAGAATCCCACATCATCACGTTTATGATGATCGTGATGAAGCGACCAGAGAAAGCCGTGCATGATATACTTGTGCGAAAACCAAGCCACGCATTCCATTAAAAGGAACGCCGAGAGAGTTGTCAGAAAATAAGGAATCCAAATTCCCATAGATGAGTCGTTTATTGTTTAGTGATTAAATTTTTGCGTTTTTCTAAGACAGTACGGACGGCCATTTTGAACCAGACCGTATACAATCCTGGATTGATTTCTATATCAGCCAGTAAATCATCCGCTGACATAAATTTCCAGTCCGAAACTTCATCTGTATTAATGACAGGTGCCTGATCTGAAACACCCGTAAAAACATGGTCGAATTCATATTCAATTAAACCGTTTTCAAGTGGGGCATGATAGATGAAAGAATACAACGGAATCAAACCGGTTTGCATACCCATTTCCTCCTGTAAACGTCTGTGCGCTGCTTGCAGTGTTTCTTCTCCTGGCATAGGATGACTGCAACAGGTATTAGACCACAAGTCTGCCGAGTGATACTTATCTATAGCCCTTCGCTGTACTAATAATTCTCCCTGATCATTGAAGAGGAACACAGAAAATGCCCTGTGCAGCAATCCTTTTTCATGTGCTTCCAGTTTAAGCATCAAGCCGGTTTCCTCATCCTGTGCATTGACCAATATCACTGAGTCATTCATCATCATTACATTTAAAAGCGGTTTAATTTGAGTCGTATGACTGATTGGCAAAGCAAACCTACCTTATTAATATCAGGAATCCTGATGCGCGCAGACAATACTTTTTCTGCTGGGGTACGCTTGATTTTAGAGAATAGTTTTACATAGTAAATATAAGCCATGTACACCCCCATACGTGAAGAGGCGGGTAAGGCCTTGATACCTACAAGAGCTTCATTAAACTCCGCTTCAATCTCATTCTGTATCATTTCTTTTTCTCTCTGTGAAAAATTTTCAAAATTCACTTCAGGGAAATAAGTACGACCAAGCAGATGATAATCGACTTTCAAATCGCGAAGGAAATTGATTTTTTGGAAGGCAGAACCCAGTTTCATCGCGGATGGTTTCAGTGTTTCATACAAGGTCGTATTCCGTTCGGTAAAAACACGAAGGCACATCAATCCAACCACTTCAGCCGAACCGACAATATAGCTGTCATAAGATTCCTTATCATGCGTAGTTTTCTTCAGATCCATTTCCATACTTTTTAAAAATGTATCGATAAGTTCCCATTCAATCTGATAGTCTTGTACCGTCTGTTGAAAACTGTTTAGTATAGGATTCAGGCTGATGCTATTTTCAAGGGCGTCAACCGTATCCTCTCTGAATTTACGCAACAGATGTTCCTTATCATAGTCGTGAAAACTATCCACGATTTCATCGGCGAGCCTGACAAAACCATAAATACCATAAATGGGTGAATGGAATTTTTTTGAAAGGAAATTGATGCCTAACGAAAAGCTTGTACTGTAACATTGGGTTGTCAGTTTACTACATGAAGCGGAGACGTTGTCAAAAAGTGATTTCATCGATTATTTCTTTAGGTGCTTAATTAGTTCATTGGCGGCAATTTGTCCAGAAATAATGGATGGTGGCACACCCGGTCCCGGAACGGTCAGTTGCCCTGCGAAAAAAAGGTTACTTACTTTTTTACTTCGGATCTTAGGTTTAAACATGGCTGTCTGGAAAAGCGTATTGGCCAGACCATACGCATTTCCTTTATATGCATTATAATCACTGGTAAAATTGCTGACAGAATAGTGTTTCTTATAGGATAAAGAGTTGCGTACATCTTGTCCTGCAAATTTTTCCAACCGAGTCAACACCAGATCAAAATAATGTGCCGTATTTTCTTCCGTATCTTTCAACCCAGCCGCCACCGGAATCAGTATAAACAGGTTTTCGCTTCCTTCCGGTGCCACATCGGGATCTGTTTTCGAAGGGCAACATACATAAAATAAAGGCTTGTCGGGCCAGGATTTTGTCAGGTAAATTTCTTTGGAATGGGCTTCAAAATCTTCATCAAAGAAAAGGTTGTGGTGACTGAGTTTATCAAGTTTCTTACTGACACCCAGATAAAAAATCAGACTTGATGGCGCGAAAATTTTTTTCTCCCAATAGGATGAATCATAAGAGCGACTAGCCTTGGGCAATAGGGCATTCTCAACATGATGGTAGTCGGCTGCTGCGATGACAGCATCGGTTTTGAACTGCTTGTTTTTTGAATATAATACCGATGCCTTCCCTGAAATAATTTCTATCTTTTCAATCGCACTTACGGTATGTATATGCACACCGGCATTCAGTGCCAATTTCTCAAATGACCTGGCGACCCGGGCAAATCCTCCCATCGGATAGAACGTGCCTTGTTTCAGACCGGCATGGTTCATCAGGCTGTATAAAGCGGGCGTGTCTTTAGGCATAGCCCCTAGAAACAGGACAGGAAATTCGATAATAGCCAGCAGCCTGGGGTCTTTGAAATATTGACGTACATGTTTGCTGAACGAAGAGAATACCTGAAGTTTCAACACATCCCGCAACAATTTCAGACTCATAAATTCGGTGGCTGAATGAGCGGGTCGGTAAACCAGTTCCTTCATTCCTGTTTCATACTTGTATTCGGCTTGCTCAAGAAAAGATTTCAGCCTTGCCGCACTTCCTTTTTCAATCGATTCGAATAGACCACATAATTCGTCGAAATTCTCGGGGATATCATACGATTCGTCACTCCCGAAAATAACCTTGAATCCAGGGTCTAATTTCTTCAACTGATAAAGATCGTCTGTACAGTAACCCATCGAATTAAAATAGGTTTCAAACACATCCGGCATCCAGTACCAGCTTGGTCCCATATCAAACATAAATCCATTCGCCTCAAAATGTCTTGCCCTGCCTCCGATCTGTTCATTCTTTTCAAACACATCCACTTCATGGCCTTGAGAAGCCAGCAAAGCAGCAGATGTCAGACCTGCAAAACCAGAACCAATGATACCAATTTTTTTATCTGATTTTCGAACTAAATGCATGCGTATTTTCTATAGTGATTCATAGTATATGAAGATTGAAATGTTAGTATTAGATGAAATTTATTGTTAAGATGTCCGCAAATCTAATAGCACCAAAAGGCGATATTCTTGTTTTATCCTACTAAAACCGAGGCAACTATACGACTAAGTAGAAATCTATATCCTCTTTCTTTTTTCATCAGGTTGATATGTAAGTAAGCATGGGAGAGACTTTCGGGCAAATATCCAGTTGGTTAGAGATCGTCAGGGTGCTTTTTCAAAAGCACATTTCTTATAGTTGATAAGTAATATCAATCAGTTCAAAAGTGATGTGAAGAAATATGGATAGGATGAACCCTTTCATAGAATACTATCAGGATTTATCTATACGTCAAAAGCGTATGTGCAAATCCTGGATGGGATTATGCCTGATGAAAATATATTGATCTGATTAATTTCTCCTTTCGGTATACAATATGCTGAAGAAAAACGATTATCATCATTTGTATCCTCTTGAGCACTGGTATCTTTGTAAGTTCCGGAAGTTTGGTCGCAATGAAGTTTCGGAGTTTAGAACAAGAAATAAAGTACATCTATTATAATTTAGATGACCAGGCTTTACAACAAGAAGGTAAGGTTTTTCCTATGTCTCGATCTGGAAAATCTCGCGGGAATTTCTTCCATAGCCATCGTAATCAAGTCCATATCCCACTACGAATTTATTAGGGATCTGAAAGCCCACATAATCCACTTCCAACGGGAATTGCAATGCATCTGGCTTTTGAAGTAACGTACATATCTTTATAGAAGCCGGTTGTAATTTCTGAAGTGCAGGTATAAAAGACGACATGGTCTTTCCTGTATCCACGATGTCTTCGACAAGGATTACATCTTTTTCTGCCAGATCTTCTTCTAACCCGATTGACGTAATAACGGTGCCAGTTGAGCTTGTGCCTTTATAGGAAACTAACTTTATAAACGAAATGGTAGAAGGCGTTGTAATTTGTTTAAAGAGATCGGACGCAAACATAAATGAGCCGTTCAGAATACCAATAAAGACCGGTTTCTTTCCTTCGTAATCACTACTCAGTTGTTCGGCCAATGCGGCGATTCTTTCCATAATTACCTGTTCTGAAAGATAGGGAACGAAAGTTTTGTCTAATACCTGTATAGCCATGTTATTTCTTTTTAACGGGTTTTTTTGCTGGAGCAGGCTTTTTAGCTGTGCTTGCTTTCTTCTTGGTGGGGGTAGTTTCTTTTTTGCCGGTGGTTTTCTTTTTCGCGTCTGTTTGTTTTGTTGCAGTAGCTTTTCCGTTCTTTTTGATTTCCGGTTTCTCAACTACTTTTCTCTTCGTTTCCGTTTCTTTTTGGATTTCACGTTTGATACCTGTTTTTGTTACCTGTACGTTTGATTTTTTCTCTTCGTCTTTTTTCTGAACAGGTTGAGTCGTTGTCGTCTTGCTATCCCGTTTTTTTACTTCTGTCGTTGTTTTCTGTAAAATTGGCGCAGACTTTTTTGCCGTATCCTTTTTTGGAACTCTTGGGCTATACACAATGTCATCGAATCTCTTTTTCAGCGATTTGACAGAATCACTGATCCCGGGCTCATTGTAGGTACGTTTTACGCGAACAGGAGCAAGTTCCGGAATGACCTCTGCAGGTACCACTTCTTCGGCCACCCATGTAGTTTCGGGTGCTTTCTCAACTGCTACCTGTATAGGCTTTGCAGTACTGGTATTTCTCACAGCGAAAGGCGATTCATTCACTGTTTCCTTTTTGATGATCCTTGTTTCCGTGGTGTTGGATTCCAGTGGTTCTGAATTGAGCAAGGCCTCCATTTTTGCTGCTTTCTCTGCATCCAGAATTCCTTTTTCCGGAACAATTTCTGTGGCTGTTCGTTCGGGTTCTATAGTAAGTTCTTCCGTCTTTTGTTCGACGAGAGCTTCTGTACGGTTTGAAAAAGGCGAGGCGTTTTCTTGTTGCGAAGGCTGTTCTATACCTTCAGGCTCGGGGATACTCTTTTCTTCTTTCACAATCGCTATCGGTTCGGTTTTTTTCTCTTCAGTAATAATGGGTACTGTCGAAACAGGTTTTTCGCGAAGCTTTTCCGGCGAGGGTTCGGTGCGAACAACCTTTTTCTCAACTGGTTCCGTTTGTGTTTCCTCGATGCGAGCAATCACGGTTTCAAAAGCCGGAGGGGTGTCAAATTCTTTGAGGAATTGCTGTCTAATTTTTGGCGTTTCATACGATTTATACTGCAAAACCAGCTTCTCGCCGGCCTCAGGATCCTGCCCCGGAACGAGATTGTTATACGCATATAGATTGCTCAACAACATAGCTTCTTTCTGAGAAATCAGCAGCATGGATTCGTTTTCTTTTACAACATGAAATTCTTCTGTTCCGACACGTCTTTTTTTCTCGAGAAAAACAAACATATCGGTTCTGAGTGGTTCATCAGAAAGGTCATTCAACGTGAGTAATTTCGCGTAGCGTATATTTCTTTCCAATGCCTTTGGTAATAATGTCTCACCTTTTTTAGCCCAGAATCCTTTCAGGCCTTTATAATAGGTAGAGGGATCATCGACCTGTGTAAGATTTCTTGGCTTGTCTTCATTCGGCGCCACTTCTCCCGGACGGTTTCCTCTGGCAATGGCCTCATAGGTATATTGTTGCAGGTTGTATTTCTCGATTAGGTCGGTGAGTTTTTTTACATACATCGGGTTGGTAGCATAACCCGCTCTTTTTAATCCGCTTGCCCAGCCAGTAAAATCTGTGGGTTCCAGATCGAATAAAAAGTGGTAGCGATTACCAGTTTTAAGAAAATCTGAATGATCAATATACGATTGTTCTGCACTTACATATTTCCGGAAACATTCCTGTTTTTTGTCATCATCATGCAGCATGGTTTCGCCCATCCAGGAGGTCTTACACTTGATCCCAAAATGGTTATTGGCTTTCGTAGCAAGTTCGCTATGTCCTGCAGTACTTTCATGAATGCCTTGTGCAAGGGTAATGGCAGCAGGCACGCCGGATCTGACCTGTTCTTCAATGGCGAGCACCTTATACCGTGAGATATACTCGATCACATCACTTTCTTGTTGGGCAAACAGATTAAGTGAAAGGAGCATTACTGAGAGGAGGAATAAACTGATTTTTGACTTCATGTAGATTATTTTTTTCGTGCGATCATGATGCCATCCCGGAGTGGAAGAAGCATACATTCGACACGCGGGTCGTTCTTTATTTTTTCGTTATAAGCATGCATGGCCTGTGCGTTTTTTCCAGCCGTCTCAGGTTGCAAAACATCGCCATGAAACAAGACATTATCGGCGAGGATAAATCCTCCTTTACGGACCTTATTCAAAACGAGATCAAAGTAAACAGAATAGTTGATTTTGTCCGCATCAATAAAGACAAGATCAAATTCAATGTCAAGTGTTGGCAGAATGTCGGCGGCTTTCCCGTTTATAATTCTGATCTTCTCTGAAAATCCACTTTTTGCAAAATATTCGTCACAAAGTTCATTCAATTCATTATTGATATCGATGGTAATAAGCAAACCATTTTCTGATAAGCCGTCTGCCAGACAAATTGCGGAGTAGCCGGTAAAGGTGCCCAGTTCAAGTATATAATCTGGGCGTATCATGTGACTGATCATAGAGAGCATACGCCCCTGCAAATGACCGGATAACATGACAGGCATTTCTGTACGCAGATGGGTTTGTCTTGACAGCTCATAAAGCGCACCACTTTCCGGTGTGGAAAAATGTTCGCAATACGAATTAATCGCTGATGATGTCAATAGATGCATACTGTCTTTTAGTTCAATGTGGCGTTTCCTTTCTTCGAAAACAGGAGTAATAATAAAAAAGTGATCAGGCCATTTATGACCAGGAGTTCAATGCCTATTTTATATTCGCCAAATATACTTGCTGAAAGGCCAGAAAGCTGATCGGCAAAAGGGCCTTTTAGTGTTAATTTTTTTATAAACCATTCTGCATTATTGATCATGTCCAGCACGAGTGTGATAAGTGGCGCGATGATACAAAGTGGCAATACAATGTTATCCTTGATGTATCTGGATGTAAGTATTCCGAAGGAAAATAATCCAAGTAAAGGACCATAGGTATATCCTGCCAGTTTAAGGATTAAATCGATGATGGATTTATCATTAATCACTTTGAAGCCCATCACACAAAGAAAAAAGATAACGGCAAAAACCAGATGCACCGAGATTCTTGTTTTTTTACCCTGTGCCTCTGTGATCTTTTCATTCCGTTTCAGCCCAAGAATGTCGATACAGAAAGAGGATGTTAATGCCGTAAGGGCGCCATCGGCAGAGGGGAATAAGGCAGAGATTAAACCAATAATAAAAAGAACGGAGACAGCTACCGAAAGATATCCATGTAGTGCAATGGCCGGGAAAAGATCATCTCCTTTTATGTCAATCCCGTTTTTTGCTGCGAATAAATACAAACAACCACCGAGAAAGAGGAACAGGAAATTCACAAAAAGGATCACGGTACTGAATGTGAGCATATTCTTCTGCGAATTTTTGATATTGTTCACACTAATATTCTTCTGCATCATCTCCTGGTCAAGGCCTGTCATGCCGATTGTTATAAATGCACCACCAATAATTTGTTTCAAAAAGAACGCACCGGAATTTATATCTGTATTAAAGACCTTGGTATAACCGGCATCCTTCATTTCCATAAGAGATGACAAAAAGCCGCTATCCATTTTACTTATAATCGCCACGATACAGACAATCAGCCCAACTAACATGAATGTTGTTTGAAGTGTATCGGTATAGACAATGGTTTTCACGCCTCCTTCAAACGTATATAAGAGAATCAGCAGCAAGATAACAAAGGTTGTGACCCAGAAGGGGATACCCATATTATCGAGAATAAAAAGCTGAAGGATATTGACGACGAGATACAAACGGGCAGT
>Ga0105048_10003472_pt1 | contig 25826 bp, 17 predicted proteins | sample MAT05_FD_78382 | JGI IMG/M metagenome (GOLD analysis project Ga0105048, IMG submission 78382) | Freshwater microbial communities from Lake Fryxell liftoff mats and glacier meltwater in Antarctica - MAT-05 | ecosystem: Environmental > Aquatic > Freshwater > Ice > Liftoff microbial mat | place... | reverse complement strand
CTCTTCCTTTCTTCAGTGGCAAACTAAGTTGCGTGCGATCCAAAGCCTGCACCTTGCTCTTCTCACCGCAGGCAAGCACGATGGCATGCTCCGGGGCATTAAGATAAAGGCCAATCACGTCTTCGAGCTTCTCGGAAAAACGCGGATCGTTGGAGACTTTGAACGTGCGCACCAGATGCGGCTTAAAGCCATGCTCCTGCCACAGACGCCCCACGGTGCGAGCGCTTAAATCCATGACTTTAGCCATTGAATTCTGACTCCAATGCGTCGAATTGGACGGAGTTTCTCGGGTGGTCTTGCGCACGATCAACTGCCGCAATTCTTTCGTCTAAGTCGGCTTCCGTCCGCGCCCGGGCGCGTCGGCCTCAATGCCGACTCGTCCTAAGTCGACATAGCGTGTGCGCCAGCGACCCGCCCTCTGCCGGGTTATCTTCAAAGCGGCGGCGATTTTCTCATTGCTCTTATCCGCCGCGGCAAGCAGCACAATCTCACAGCGTTTGGATTCCACGCCACTTCAGGTCTGTTTGAGTAACCATGCCCGCTCGGTTTCGTTGAGTTTGACTGACGGAGCAATGCGCATGGGCATCCGTGCCTACAACCGAATCCGCAGACAAGCATTATGTTATGCTATTTGCGCCGGACTATACTAGTGAAAAGACAGACAGGCTAAGACTGCCGCAGATTGCGCTCTGTCATGCCGCAGCAGTAGTGTGGGTGGCGCACATGAAACACTCCCTCCTCTGCCTCGCCGCCCTGCTCTCTGTCTGTCCGCTTCATGCGGTGCCTGCGTTGCCGGACGTGATGGGGACGGTCACGATTCCCGCGCAAGAGTGGCCCTTGAAGCCGGGGTCGCGTGAGATCGTAGTTCACATCCGCTATCCCCACGCAGGTTCGAAAATCCAAGGCGTGCTGCCCACCACGGGCATCATGCTCTCGCTGCACAATTGGGGCGGCACTGCCTCGGGCGGCTCGGCTGACCCCGGAGTGCTCGCTGAGAAATACAATGTGGTGGCCGTCGGCGTGGACTACCTGCAAAGCGGCAAACAGGCCGCGGTTGACGATCCGGAGCCGTATGATTTCGGCTGGTTGCAGGCGCTCGATGCATTGCGCGCGCTGCACTTTGTCTTCGATGGACTGAAGCACCGCGGCATCGCGTTCGACAGCACGCGCATTTTCACCACAGGCGGCAGTGGCGGCGGTAATGTCAGCCTCATGGCCAATAAACTCGCGCCACGGACATTCACCGCCGTCATTGACATGTGTGGCGTGAAGAAATTGAGCGATGACATCGCCTTCAACCTGCCGGGCGGTTCGTCGTTGAATGCGCGCTATTCACGCGATCCGAAGAACCCTTTCTTCCTGACACCTGATGCGCAGGAATTGCGCTTCCTCGGGAATCCGGCGCATCTCGCTACGATGACGACGTTGGGCTGCACGGCGAAGATCATCACCGTGCATGGCAGCGAGGATGCGGCATGTCCCTTCGCTGATGCCCAAGAGTATGCGGCCCACATGAAGGCCAGTGGCCTTGACTTTACCTTTGTGCCCGTGACGATTGAGATGCTCGACGGTACAATCTTCACCAGCACAGGCCATCCGCTGGGAGACCGCACCCTCATCGTCGAACACGTCGCTGGAAAATTCCTCGACCCCAAGTCGCCCGCTGCGTTGCGAAGACAGGGTGCGACCGACTTCGAGCGCAAGGATGAGGTGCGCTTCACCACCACGAATGGCGCGTGGATCGTGAACTATGCTGAAGGTTTCCCTGTCGGGCGTTTCGAGCCATTGACCAAAGGCGCGGACGCTTCCGTTTCTTTCTAAGATGAACCCCTTTCGCTTCCACCTGGGCCGCTGTTTTTCCGAAGGCGCGCATATTTCCAGGCGCTTTCCTTGCTGATGCTGCCAAGCGGCGGGTAGCCTTTGGCGATGAAATCCTGCCTGTTCCTCCCGCTGCTAGCCTTCACGCTGACCGTCAACGCTGAAGACCCGAAGCCGCTGCGCGCGGGGGTCATCGGGCTCGATACCTCGCACGTCACTGCATTCACGCAGACGCTGAACAAGGGACCGAAGAAGCCGGAGGATGCGGACAAGGTCGCAGGTGTGAGGATGGTCGCGGCGTATCCTCAGGGGAGCAAGGACATCGAGAGTAGCACGAAGCGCGTGCCGGACTACACGGAGAAGATGAAGGCGATGGGCGTGGAAATCGTGGATTCGGTGGAGGAACTCGTGAAGCGCGTGGATGCGGTCTTTCTCGAATCGAACGACGGGCGCGTGCATCTGGAGCAGGTCACTCCAGTGCTGAAGGCGGGCAAGCCGGTGTTCATCGACAAGCCGATCGCGGGGTCGCTCGCGGATACGATTCGCATCCTCGATGCGGCGCAGAAGGCGAAGGTGCCGCTGTTTTGCTCGTCGTCCCTCCGCTTCGGCAAGACGACGCTGGCGGTGCGCGATGGGTCCATCGGGAAAGTGAAGAGCGCGGAGACCTTTAGCCCGATGAGTCTGGAGCCGACGCATCCCGATCTTTACTGGTACGGGGTGCATGGCTGTGAGGTGCTCTTCACGGTGATGGGGACGGGCTGTCAGTCGGTGAAGCGCGCGACGACTGCGGATGGGAAGGTGGAGGTGATCGGCACGTGGGCGGATGGGCGCACGGGGATTTTCCGGCAGGAGAATGGAGCGGATCGCAAGGGCTACGGCGGCAAGGCGATCGGCGACAAGGGTGAGTCCGCTATCGGGAGCTACGATGGCTACGACGTGCTGCTCTTTGAGATCGTGAAGATGTTCCGCACCGGTGTCGTGCCGGTGAGCGCGGAGGAGACGCTGGAACTTTACGCATTCATGGAAGCGGCCGATGAAAGCAAGCGCCGCGGCGGAGCGGAAGTGACGCTGAAGGAAGTGCTGGAGAAGGCGCGGGCTGAGGTGGCAGCGAAGCCGTAAGCGTGGATAGGGCTCATTCATGAAAACACGCGCCGCCGTCCTCCGCCAACGTGACCTGCCTGCACCAAACCCATTGGGTAACCGGCACCGCCCTACGCCCGGCCCGTTTCCGGCGCGCCGCGGTAAAAAAATTCCTAGCAGCAAAGGATCACTGGCTCGAGGGGTCTAGCCCGATAAGTTTTTTCCCGTGCAACATCCCGACCACCTCATCCTCCATCGCAATGCGCCTGCTTGTCTCCGCGTCATTGCGGCGGCAGCGACACTCGTCGTTTCCAGCGTCGTCTCTGCTCATGCAGCCGATTCCGCGGCACTAAAATCGAAGAGCACCTACGCCAAGGAATACGGGACGACGGTCGGCGGTGTGGAAGTCGATCCGGCAAAGGACTTGCAGCGTTACCCGGCCGTGGAGCCGAAGGATGCGATCGCCTCATGGAAAGTGAAGCCGGGCTTTTCGCTCCAACTCGCCGCGCATGAACCGCAGGTGCGCAGCCCGATCGCCCTCTCGTTCGACGAACGCGGGCGGATGTTCGTCGTGGAGATGATCGACTATTCCGAGATGCGCGATGCGACTCCGCACCTCGGTCGCGTCTCGATGCTCGAAGACAAGGACGGTGACGGCTACTACGAGACGAGCTCCGTTTTCGCCGACGACCTGCCGTGGCCCACGGGCATCATCTGCGCGAATGGCGGCATTTATGTCATCGCCACGCCGGATGTGCTTTTTTTCAAAGACACGACTGGTGCGGGAAGGGCCGATGTGCGCGAAGTCGTGTTCACCGGCTTCGGCAGCGGACTGAAGCTGCTCAACGTGCAGGGCCTCGCGAACTGCCCGCAGTGGGGGCTCGATAATCGCATTCACATCCAGGGTGGCGGAGGAAATCGCGGGAAGGTGAAGTGCCTCGAGCGCCCGGACCTGCCGGAGGTGGAACTGGGTGGCCGCGACTTCTGGTTCGATCCCCGGACTTATGAATTTGGATTGGAAGCGGGCGGAGCGCAGTTCGGAATGAGCTTCGATAACTACGGGCGCAAGTTTGCGTGCAGCAATTCCGATCACCTCCAGTTCTTTGTCTATGACGAGCGTTACGGCGCGCGGAATCCCGTCTTTTCCATGCCGCCTTCGCGCCAGAGCATCGCGGCGGATGGCGGCGCGGCGGAGGTCTTCCGCCTCAGCCCAGACGAGCCGTGGCGCATCATCCGCACGCGCTGGAGGGTAGCAGGTGTGGTGAAAGGCGCGGTCGAGGGCGGGGGACGGGTCAGCGGCTACTTCACCGGGGCGACGGGGACGACGGTCTATCGCGGCGACGCGTATGGTGCGGAGTATGTGAACAACACATTCAGCGGCGACGCGGGCGGCCAGCTCGTGCATCGCAAGATCATTCATCCCGATGGCGCGACCCTCATCGGCAGGCGTCCGGTCGATGAGCAGGGCTTCGAGTTTGCCGCATCGCACGATACCTGGGTGCGCGTGGCGAATTTCGCCAATGCGCCCGATGGCTGCCTGTATGTCATCGACATGTATCGCGAGGTCATCGAGCACCCGTGGAGCATTCCGGACGAGATCAAGAAACACCTCGACCTGAACAGCGGCAACGATCGCGGTCGCATCTACCGGATCGCGCCGAATAGCACCGGCTGGCAGCGCCGGAAAGCGGTCAATCTCGCGGGTGCGGATACGGCCGGGCTCGTGCAGACGCTCGCGCATCCGAATGGCTGGCATCGGGATTGCGCAGCCCGCCTCCTCTACGAACGGGCGGACGATTCTGCGGTGCCTTCGCTGGAGGCGACCGTGAGCGACTCGACGAATCCGCTCGCGAAGATCCACGCGCTGTCGGTTCTCGACGGGTTGGGCGCGCTTCGCGAGGAATCAATCCTGGCGGCACTGGGTGACGGCGATGCCTTTGTCCGCGAGCGGGGAGTCCTCATGGCGGAGAAGCTGATCATGGGGCGGCTCGTGGGAGACGGCGCATTCACAGAGCGTCTGCCTGGGAAACTCGCGGCCCTGGTGGAAGACCCGGCTGAGCGCGTGCGTTTCCAGCTCACTTTCACGCTCGCTACCTTGCTGGATAAGGCATGGACCAGAAACTCGGATCCCAAGGGCCTTGGGAAAATACTCGCTCCCGCTTTCGGTAAACTCGGACTGAAGGGCTGGATGGACAAATGGCAGGGTGCTGCGCTCCTGGGTGCGCCGCCGGAACTCGTGATGGGCCTGCTCTTTGATCCGTTGACCCAGGATCCTGTGCTGCAGAAGAAAGCCGCGCCTTTCATCGCGAAACTGATCGAATTGAGTGCCGCTTCGAAGAGCACGGACGGGAACGCGTCGCTGATCGATTTCGTCGCAGAGAGTACCTTGAACCCGCTGTGGCTGCGTGCTCTGGGGGACGGTTTCCGCAGGGCGGGCATCACGATCGAGGATGCCGACACGCGGAAGAAGCTCGCTTCGATTTTTTCCAAAGCCGCCGCCACGGTGATCGATTCGAGGGCCAGCGACGCCAGCCGCCTCGCCGCCATCGAGATCCTCGGCGTGGGTTCCCTGAAACAGTCGGGCGCCGCATTGACGCAGGGTCTCTCCGAGAGCCGGAGCGATCTCATCCAGACCGCCGTCGTCAGGGCTCTCGCCGAGCATCCGGACGCTGCGATCACGAAGTTGCTGCTCGATCAATGGCCGGTCTACGGCGCAAAGGCGAGGGAGGCGGCGCTCACTGCCATGCTCGTTCGTGAGGAGCGTGCGCTGGCGCTGCTCGGGGCCATCCAGACCGGCGGCATCAAGCCCGCGGAGCTTTCCGCCGCCCAGGTGCAGAGCCTGATTCATCACAAGGACGCGAAGGTCGCTGCATCGGCCGCGAACGCGCTCGCCTCGGTGCTTCCGGCATCCCGAGGAGAGGTCATCGCGAAATTCCAGCCCGCCCTCGCGATGAAGGGTGAAGCATCCCGCGGACGTGATGTTTACGCGCAGCGCTGCATCGCTTGCCATCGTGCAGGAGATCAGGGCATCCAGCTCGGTCCGGATTTGATCACCGTGAAGGCCAAGGGTCGCGACGGAATTCTCTCCGCCATCCTTGAGCCGAACAAGGAGGTCGCCCCGCAATTCATCGACTACACAGTGAACACGAGGGATGGGCGGTCGCTGATGGGCTTCATCTCGAAAGATGACGCGAGCGGAGTGACGTTGAAAATGATCGGGGTCGGCGAGCAGACGATCCAGCGGAGCGAGATCCAGGGAACGAGTTCATCCGGGAGGAGCCTCATGCCCGAGGGCATCGAAGCGGGGATGGAGGTGCAGGCGATGGCGGACCTGCTGGCATTTATCGAGGAGCTGAAGTGAAAGGAGGAATCTCACGCCGTCGTTTCCTCGGGACTTCCGTCGCCGCGGGAGCCGCGACGCTTGCGCCATTCGCCGATGCGGCGGACTCGGCGAAGTTCCGTATCGCCACATTCCATTTTGATGTGACTCCGCCCGTCGGCCACCCGCTCTGCGGCGGATGGATCCGGCCAGTGCTGGATATCGCGGATGGGCTGCAGGCGATCGGCTTCTTGGTGCTCGGTGCGGGGAAGCCGATCGTGGTCTGCGCCGTGGACTGGACGGGAATCCTGAACGACGCGCACATCGCCTGGCGCAGCGCCCTGGCCGAGGCTGCCGGAACGACGCCGGATCGCGTCGCGGTGCAGTGTGTGCATCAGCACGACGCGCCGTTTGTCTGCCTCCATGCGGATAAACTCATCGCCGAACAGCAGGCCGGCCTGCGCGTGGTGGAGACGGAGTTTTTCCGCACCTGCCTCGGCCGTGCGCGCGAAACGGTGACCGCGGCGCTGCGGGAAGTCCGCCCGCTCACGCACGTCGCGCACGGCGAGGCGCGGGTGGAAAAAGTGGCGGGAAACCGCCGGGTCGCACTCGGTCCCGATGGCCGGGTGCGCAAGATGCGCGGCAGCGGATGCCGGGAGGCGGAGTTGATCGCGATGCCCGAGGGATTGATCGATCCGATGCTGAAGACCGTCGCATTTTACGACGGCCCGGAAAAGATCGCCTCATGCCACTATTACGCGACGCACCCAATGAGCCATTATGGGAAGGGTCAGGTGAGCAGTGACTTCGTCGGACTCGCCCGCAAGCAGCGGCAAAGGGAAGAGCCCGGCTGTATGCACATCTATTTCACCGGCTGTGCGGGCAATGTCGCCGCGGGCAAGTACAACGATGGCTCGCCCGAGGCGCGGGTGCAGCTCACGCAGAGGATTTACGAAGGCATCGTTGCGTCGGAAAAATCCCTGAAGCCCGCGCCCATCGGCAGCGTGTCGTGGAAGACGCACGACATCCTGCCGCCGACGAATGCCGTTTTTACCGCCGGGAACCTGCGCGAGATCGTGGCGAACACGGAGAACGTGCCAGCAAATCGCATCCGCTCTGCCATGACCCTCGGCTGGATGCAGCGCGTGGAGAACCGCACGCCCATCGTTCTCAGCGCGCTGCATGTGGATGACATCGCGATGCTGCACCTCCCGGCGGAATGCTTCGTGGAATACCAGCTCCGCGCCCAGCAACTCGCACCAGACCGATTCATCGCCACCGCCGCGTATAGCGACGGAGGCCCGTGGTATATCCCAGTGAAGGAGGAGTATCCCAAAGGCGGCTACGAGGTGAGCGCCGCGAACTGTTCCGATGAGGTGGACTCCATCCTCTCGGCTGGCATTCGCGAGCTGCTCCGGGCGTGAAATGGCCCGACTGGGAAATGCTGCGCCCACCATTCTTAAAACGCCCGCCACCCGCAGCGATTTCTTGACGCTTCTTATCGAGGTCAGTCAGAGAAAGCCGCGCATCCTACCAATTCCAGTGTGCAAACATCACGCGCAGCATCTTCGTCGGCATCGGCCACAGACCCTTCCGCCACGGGAACCTGTCGCCGCATATCCACCGTCAGCACGTTCTGGTCGCTCAACGAGGAAGGCAGAGTGAAAGGAAACTAGCCGTTCAAATCCTTGAGCGGCCCGAGGCGAACGTCTTCCGCGGAGGCGGAAAGTGAGTTGCCCAGCAGGGCCGTGAAGGCGAAAGTGGTCAGGGCCTTCATGGGCGTGAGTCCAGTTTTACGATTTCGGCAGGCAGGAGGAGTTCGCTCGCGTCTCGGGCGAGACAGGGCGGGACAGTCATCAAGATGCGATCACCGATTGTGTTTTTGAAGCTCCACAGTTTGCCATCCTCACCTGCGGGCACTGCCACGCTGAAGTAGCCCGGTTTGGCGGCAAACTGATGAACGACTTTCTGCGTCGGGTTAAGCAGCAAGCCTTGGCCGTCGCTGAAACCGCCGATGACCTTCGTGCCTTTGGGCACATAGAAGTAAAGGTGCCAGCGGCCATAGAGTTTGGCGGGATGCTCCTGACTGCTGAGGAGGGTCATGGGCATGCCAGCCTTCCAAGTGATGATCGTGCCCTGCCTGTGGTCGCTGACTTCGATGCGGTGGAGGCCGGTGAACTGGGTCTGCAAGGCGAGCTCATGCTCGGCTTTGTTGGATTCGATTTCGCTATGTGCCACGGATTTGAGTTCAGCCTCGGCCAACGGGTATAGCTCGATCTTCGCTGTACCGCGGCTCGTGTAAACGATGCCCACCTTTCCGGTGAGCGAGAAGGTGGAGGGAGCATGGTCAGTCCAGGTCCAGAAATCGCGCACGCCACGCAGGTAGATCCCGGCGTTGCCGAGTGGAACTGGCGGCAGCTTGAGTGGTGTCGCCGGCACGAGTTCGCCGGAGAAGGCGACTGGGACAAAGTCGAGCAGCTTGCGATTCGCGATACCGTCGCGGATGAAGCTGGCGATCTGTTCGGAGGTGAAGGGTTCGCTCGATTTCCAGGGATTGGTTTGATCGGGATCACTGAATTTTCCAAGCACGGGCAGGGTCACGGATTTGTCCCGGAACGGCAGGTCGCGATAGAGCGCCTTTGAATGCACCATGCCGGTGCCGCGAATGCGCCAGGTGTGCCGCATGAGCTGCTCGAACGCCGTCTGCCGTGCGGCGCCGTTCGCGCTCGAGTAGTCGAGGTAAAGCTCCACGTAGCGCGTGTAGAGCGTGAGGTCGCTCAGCCGGGCAAGGATGCTTTCGTCGCGGGTCAATCCGCGAGCTTCATCCAGAAGTCGATACATGCGGCTCAGGAGATCGTCACTCAGCGCCTGCCGTTTCGTGCCATCGAGCAGCGTGTAGAATTTCGCCATCGGCGCCCGCGCGGAACCAAAAGCATTGTCGAGGAAGTCAGCGGTGAGCGCTTCCAGGTTGTTCCCTTCGTCTACATGCCAAAGCATCCTCGTGGCAAGATAGTAGCCGAGGCCATTCGGACCAAAGTTGTCGCTCGACTCCGCGGACATAAAGCGCGCTCCGCTTTGATAAAAATGAGGAATCGTCGTGCGCAGATACTCGATATTTCCCCCGCGAGCGGCACCGGGCGCATCGCGATCCCAAGTAGTCACGCTATAGTATTCGCGAATGCCGAGCGTCTTGGTCTTGGCCTGCCAGCCGGAGATCAATTGATCAATCGAGTACCCGCCCAAAATAAAGCCTGTGGCGACGCTGATGACGACCTGCGGATGCGCCGCGATGGAGGGCGGCGGGGAATGCTCGTTGTAAGCATACATTCCGACGATGCGCCCTAGATGCTGAGCACTGACCGCTGCGGCCACTTCATTCGCCAGCAGCAGCGCGCGATCTGAAATGCTCCCGAGCCTCGCGCATTCCGCGCACTCGCACCATCCGCCGCCGTCGCTGGGTTCACACGAGATGGAATCAAGCGTTGGATTTGTCGCAAACTGTGCGAGCGAATCGTACACCACGAGCCTCCGTAGCTCCGGGTTCGAGATGCAGAACTTCGAGGGCTTCCGTTCGCCGCCCACGAGGGCGAGGTACTCCGGATGCTCGGCGACCAGAGCCTTGTTGCGAGACAGGATGCCGTCGTAGGCGTGAGCGGCCCTGAGGGTGATGCCGGACACGGCGCGGTTACGGCGGCACCATTCATCGTATGCCGCCTCGCGCTCTTTCAACGGTCCAAAGCCGAACCAGATCCTGCGCGCGTGATAGTCCGGCGATTCTACGGCCTCCACTGCGATGCTGAGCGATGCAATCCGCGGCACGACTTCCCAAGTCTTGCCGGGAAAAAACTGCCGATACCCAAGCCGATGCAACACATCCCACACCGCGTGTTCCACCGCCTGCGGCGTATTGCCGATGAGCACCAGTCGCTTCTTCTCCGAGCGCAACAGGTAGTTCTCACGATCCGTATTGGATTTACTTTTTAGCTTCGGCTCCTGAGTGATTTCCGGGAACTCGTCCGCCGTGCCCAGCACGATCCCGCGTGAGCCGTCGCCTTTCTCTACCTCAAACTTCGCGCCGCTGATCTTCGAGAGGTAGCCTGCGAGCTCATTGGCTGCTGCGAGGGTTTTGGTGGAAGCATTTTCCGAAATCACCACTGGAACAAGCACCTTGCCTTCGGCGGCGAGAGACAGTGAGTCAGCGGCTTGTAAAGCGGCCAGCGGGGACAGCAGTAGTGCAGAGAAGGTGAGGAGTGTAAAGGTGGGTTTCATCCGTTGAACAAGTTGGGCTTCAGTTTCAATGAGGGGCCGTTAGGTGGCGACGCCGTCATGAAAACGGCCATGTGATTCGATGCTGTCAGCTCGCCCATTTTCTTAGCGTGAATCCGGCACGTCCGCGGCAACAGTAAACAGTCGAGGACAGCAATGAGTTTTCCAACGTCGATGGTGAAGTCCGCAGCCGTCGCCATCTCTTGCAGCAGGGTGGTGTAGCCGCCACTGTCGAGCAGGAAGGAAGGAGCGTTCAAGCTATTGGCCTGCTGCGAGCGGGGAAAGCCTCTGGGGCTGGAGTTCAAGTCCCTGACCACCAGAAACGACCGGTCCGATGACTGTCGCTTTTGTTCGATGATCCCGGCGCATTCGACCCGGGCGGCCTCCGCATTCGAGTCCAGATGCGTGGCCAGCAGCCGCACGGTTATCTCCGGAGAAAGTGCGATGTCGCAAAGCGCCGCGCCAGGCATGCCGCCGAAAACCGCCTCCCATGTCTTGCAGCCGGGAAATGTGATTCGGCTGGCGCTTGGAATCGGATAGCGGTCGAGGCTGGCGTTGCCATAGCGATCGCGGTAGAAATGCAATATCTTCGCGTCGATCTCGCGCTGTTCCACTAGGAACCGGAATTGCCCTGCATCGGCCAGAAACTCTGCCTGATTCTTACGCCCCGCGCAGACCGAGTCGGAGTTCACTTCGGTGAGCGCTGCAATGCCAGGTGCCTCGCTCCCTAACAACTCTTCCACCGCTCGCAAGCGCTGGATCATCGGTGCCTTGTCCCGGCTTGGCGATTGGTTCGCGTCCGAGTAACGTGCGTGACAGATGTTGTAAGTTGCGATCTTCAGCGTTCCAGAGAAAGCTTCCAGGATTGCCGGAGTGCGAACTTTAGTCGTGATCCTTATCGCCATCCGCGGACTGATCGCCCGCCTCATCGCCGACCAACCCGCCTCCTCCGTCAGCCCGAAGACGGCGAGTAGCAGTATCCATTTCTTCAGGGAGTTCCAACTCATTCGTTCCAGTGGTTCAGGCGGTGGTGGGAAAGCACACCGCCTGCTGGCGGGAATCGCCGAGTCCTTCGATACCGAGTGCCACCACATCGCCGGGCTTGAGGAAGACAGGCTCTGGTTTCAGCCCAAGTCCCACCCCATGCGGCGTGCCGGTGCTGATGACGTCGCCGGGCAACAGGGTCATAAACTGGCTGATGTAACTCACCAGGTGCGGCACATTGAAAATCATCCGCTCAGTGCTGCTGCTCTGCCGCATCACACCATTGACGCTGAGCCAAAGCTTCAGCGCGTTCGGATCGGGAATCTCATCGCGCGTGGCTAGAAACGGCCCCAACGGCGCGAAGGTGTCGCAGCTCTTGCCCTTCACCCATTGCCCGCCCCGTTCGAGCTGCCACTCGCGTTCGCTGTAGTCATTGTGCAGTGCGTAGCCCGCCACGTGGTTCATCGCATCCGCCTCGCTGACGTAGCTCGCACGCTTCCCAATGATGACCGCCAACTCCACCTCCCAATCTGTCTTCTTTGATCCGCGCGGAATGATGAGGTCGTCGTTTGGGCCCACCACGGAACTCGTGCTTTTGAAAAACAGGATTGGCTCCTTGGGCACCGGCATCCCGGACTCGCGCGCATGGTCAAAATAGTTCAGCCCCACGCACACGATCTTGCTGGGACGCGCGATGCACGGGCCAAGGCGCGCCTTGGGATCGACCGCGGGAGCTGAGGCGGCGTTCGCTTCCGCCCACGAGTTGAGCCTTTCTAGGCCGTCGCCGCCGAAGAATGCCTCGTCATAGTCGGACCCAAAGGCTGAGGCATCGATGCGTCGCCCATCGCGAAGGATGATGCCGGGCTTTTCCTGTCCAGAGTTTCCAAAACGAATCAGTTTCATGGTGTGCGTGGGGTGTTTCGAGTGAGTGAGGTGAGGTAGTCGAGCAGATCGGCGGCTTCCTCGGCGGTGAGGTTTTGCAGCAGACCTTCGGGCATGAGCGAGAGTCGAGCGGTGGTCGTGGTCGCGCTTTGGGGGACGGGAATTTTTTCCGTGACGCCTCCGGGCAGTTTCAACATCACTTCGTGCTCGTTGCGGGCGGAGATGAATCCGGACTTGGTATCCCCGTTTTTCAGACTGATCGAGACGAGCTGCCATTGCGGTTCGATGACCTTCGAGGGCTGGAGGATTTGCTCTAGCAGGGCGCCGCGGTTCCATTTCGTGCCGATCCCGCTGAGTTCGGGGCCGAAATCAATGCCCGCGCCGTTCGCACGGTGGCAAGCGGCGCAGAGGCTGGCGAATATTCTCTGGCCGCGTTGGGCATCGCCTTTTAATGCGAGCAGTTTTTGTGGGTCGAAGGTTGTACCCAGCGGCGTGCGGCGCCTGGATTCCGGCAGGAAACGCTCGAACAAATCGCGGCGAAGCGGATCAGTAATCGAGCTGCCTTTAGCGACGGCTTGAGCGCGGGCTTGGTCAGGGAGGGAGCCGTCGAGGACCGCGAGGGCGACACTGAGCGCACCGCTGCCGGTCGTCAGCAGTGGATCGAGCGCACCGGTTTCTCCGGCCTTGAGTCGGGTGAGCATCTGCTCCTCGGCTTCTCGCTGGCTGCGCGTCTCGGGACTCACGTCCTTCAGCCTCCCTGCCATGCCAGCGATCCAGTCGCGCACGAGGATGATCCCGCGATCGTCGAGGAGTTTCCCTCCGAGGTAAGGCATGTGACCGCTGCCGGCCGTGGCCATGCGATAGAGCAAGACGCTACGACTCGGATCGCCACGCGCGATGACTCGCGCATCGGGCAGTGCAAGGTCCCCCTGGACAGGCTTAAAATCGACGAGGTTGGCGTCTTTAAGCACTGCCTCGATATTCATGTAACTGGGAACGGCTCCACCGCTATTGTAGCGGTGACAGACGCTGCAATTGACATGCAGATAGGAACGCGCGCGCGTCTCGAGGCTGCCCTGAGTGCCGTGCGGATCGGCGAATTTGGGTTCATCGGGCGTGATCCCGAGGCGCGTGAGGAGATCGATCTGGCGACCCGCGGCCACGCGCGTGCGGAGGTCGAGCTGCAGAGGGCTGAAGCTCTGCGCGAAGTAATCGAACATGTTATGGCAGCGGGCGCATTCCGACCGACTGAAGAAGCGCCAAGGCTGCTGCAGCTCGCCTCCGGGGGCGCTCTTGTCCTTTACTGTGAAAGCCACTTCATCACCACGCGCGGGAACCAGCTCGGCATCGGTCTGCTCCGCGTTCCAACGATAGCTGTAAGTGCCCCACAGACTGCCGTCGAAGTGGAGCATTTGCGTTTCAATGCGGCGGCGAGTGGCGGGATTGCCGCGCTCCAGTTCGAGCGAGTAAGTCTTTGCCAAGACCGCCCCCGCAGGGAAAGCCCATTGGTCGCGAATCACCACACCCTTCGATGCGGCGGCGACCGTGATTCCCGACTTATCCGGGAGTGCCACCCAGCGCTCTGCCGTGGCATGGTCAGCCCAGCGCGGTGCATGAATCTGATAAGGCAGTACACCCGGCGCGGGCGCTTGCTCTACGGTCGTGGTGAAGAGTCCGGTCGCGCTCAGCCGGCGAGGGAAGTCGGAGTTTTTTCCTGCCAGCGGATTCTTCGCCAGTCGCCACAAACCGCCGCCGCTGTGATCGACGATGATCAACTCACCGTCCGCACCGATGCCGAAACCGGCAGGCATCAGCGAAGTGCGGCAGACTTCGCGATGCTCTGTTGCCTTATCGCCCTCGGTATTCAGCGACCAGAACGTCCCCATCTGATAGTCGCCGTAAACATAGGCACCCTTCAGTTCCGGCAATCGCGTGCCATGGTAAAACTCGCCGCCTGTAATGCTGGCCGCTTCTTCATGCGAATGCGCGACGAGCGGCGGCAGGATGGACGTGGGTCCGCGCAGGCGCTCGGCCCGCACGTCGTGCTTGCTCCCATCGGTGATACTCCAGCCATAGTTACCGCCGCGCTGAATGCGGTAAATCATCTCCCACAGTTCCCAGCCCACATCGCCGACAAACATCTCACCGGACTTCGCATCGAAGCTCATGCGCCAGGGATTACGCAGTCCATAGGCCCACACCTCGCCACGTGCTTTCGGCACTGCAAGAAAGGGATTGTCCTTGGGGACGGAGTAAGCGCGATCCGCCTCCGGATGATCCACGTCGATGCGCAGCACGCTTGAGAGGAGGTCGCTGATGTCCTGTCCCGTGACCTTTGGGTCCGGCGGGTCGGCTTCGGATGCGTCGCCTGTGGTGATATACATCATCCCGTCCGGTCCAAAGCGCATATTGCCGCCTCCATGTCCTCCGCCCAACCAGGCCAGAATTACTTGACCACTGGCGAGGTCCAAACGGGGCGGGGTTTCCTCCGTTACACGAAAGCGAATGATCCGCGCGCCATTCGGCACATTCTTCCCACCGGGCGTTTGGGGACAAGTCCGGACAAAAAGGAATCGATTCTCGGCGAAGTGCGGATGAAACGTCAGCGCATAGACCTGCAGGATACTGGGATCAAACGCCAGCAGATCGCCAAACTCATCCGCCTTATCCACGTCCGCACCCGGCACAAACGAAAACAACTTTCCCCACTGCTGGGCCACCAGAAGCCGATCCGTGCCGGGGATTGGTGTGACCTCCAAAGGATTGGTGAAGGTGAGATTCGGATACATCCGCTCAACGACGTAAGGTAGCGGCGGCTCCGGTGTACCCTGAATGTGCGACGTGGTCCAAGGCACACGCTGCTGGGCGAATGAAACCCGGCTGGAAGTTGCGAGACCAATCGTGGCGAAGAAAAAAACCCACTTCATGGAAGCTAATTTCATGGTTTAGATCGATCGGTTAGTTTTGCACCCACCGGATGCAGGAAGGCATTGGCATCGACATGGGCTCGCCGGTGGCTTTGAGATGGCCGGTCTGCAAGTCTATCTGAAAAACCACAACGCTGTTTCCCGGCATGTTCGCGCAAAGGAGCCAGTGACCGTCCGGAGTGATAAGCAGGTTTTGCGGACCTTTACCGAGGCTGGGCTCGAGGCTGACTAGGTTTAGCATACCGTCATTAGCGACGCGATACGCGGCGATGCTGTCGTGGCCGCGATTCGTTCCGTAGAGAAACTTGCCGTCGGGTGTGATCTTCAGGTCGGCAGTGAAACTTTTACCGGTGAAATCGGCCGGAAGAGTGGAGATGACTTGACGCTCGGTGAGCGTTCCGGTGTCAGTGGCATAGTCGAAGGAGACGATCGTGTTCTTCCTCTCGTTGATCACATAGAGGCGCCTGCCGTTTGGGTGAAAGGTCATGTGACGCGGGCCGGAGCCGGGCGGCAGCTTCGTAAAGGATTGGGCTTCATTCGGTGTCAGCTTCGCGGTGGCGGCGTCGATGCGGTAGTTCATGATTTTGTCGATGCCCAAGTCCGCCGCGAGGGCGAAACGATTGTCCGGACTGATCACGATGCTGTGCGCGTTCGGACCTTTATGCCGCACTGGTTCGTCACCGGAGCCGCTGTGCTGCATGAACGACGCGGATTTGCCCAGAGAGCCATCCGTGTTCACCGGCAGCGCAGCGACACTGCCGGACGAGTAGTTTGCCACGACCACCGTTTTGCCAGCCGCGTCGATATCGAGGTAGCAAGATGACGTGCCGCGTGCGGACTGCTCATTGAGCCGTTTTAACTGCCCCGTGCGTTTCTCTATGGCATACGCCGCGATGAACTCTTCCACCTTGTCGCCGAACTGCTCCGCGTCGATCGCATACAGGAACCGCTTGTCCGGTGAGACGGCAATAAAGAACGGATTCTGCAAGTCAGCGGTCCGGTGCAGCGGCATCAAGGTTCCCGATTCACCATCGAACTGAAAGGCGTGGATGCCTGCCTTTTCGCCAGAAGCAAACGCGGAGATGAAGACGAGAGGATGCTCTGCATGAGCGATGGCAGTTGCCATGAGGAGGGTAATGAGAGTGCGCATGGGGGATGAAAGCTATGGCTTGGAAAGTTCGGCTTTTGTCAGTTTCGACACCTGAGCGATACCGAGTGCCTTTTTCACGGCACTGTGCCACTGGCGGATGTTCGCGTCATTGGTATACGCGTAAAGTCCTTCATCGGGGCCGGCCCAGTCGCGATGGGCGAGGAGCAATTGTTCGCGTTTCTCGCCGAGATCGTAGGTAATCTTTAACAGGGTCTCGGTTTCCGCGGGATCGTTATCCTGAGCTTTCACGGAGGCGGCAAAGTCCTTTATCACGCCGAGCTCGCTGAGGCGTCTGTAGTTCGCGAGCAGACCGAGCACCACGCGCGTGTAGTCCTGGCCGTGCCGATGAAACTTCACGCGGTCGGCGTATTCGCCATCGGGTGCCTTGGCTTCAGCGGCTTTGAGGTGGTTCTCGGCCGCATCGACCGCAGTGGACGGAATCAGCTTGCCCCAAGCGCCGATGACATTTGCATAGGCGATGCCGGTGGTATTGACGAAGCGATCACGCTTGGACCAGTTTTCATCAAGTGCGTGGCTGTAGGTCTCGAAGTAGGCTTCCATCTCCTTCGCGACGGGCCCATAGGCGGACTCGTAGAAGTCGTGCATGAGGTTCGACGCGTCACGCTTCGGGTTCCACATCATGTGGGTCAGTGCCCAGTAGTTGGGTGCCATCGTCGCGAAGCACTTGCTGCCTTCGCCGTAAGCTGCCACAAAGCCGAGAGCACTCGCCTCAGCGAGATTGGCGATAATCTGCCGATCGTGAATGATTGGCATGTCGTGGTGGTAATGGTTGCCCCAGCCTTCGCGGACGACCAGCTTGGCCTCGAGTTTTTTCCATCCTGCGATGGACTCGCGCCATTCGCGCAGATTCTCGGGGTCCCGATGCGCGGCACTTTGGAAAACGAATGAGAGATATAGATTCGGCTCCAGCTTCGCAATCTTTAGGGGCGGCTTGTTGTAGTACGTGTAGGCAAACATGCCGCAGCCTTTCGCGGGATTTTTTTCGCGCACACGACGTGCGATTTCGTTGGCATAGGTGAAGATGCGGTCACTGAGCTGCACCTGTTTTTTGTTGTAACTCATGACGCCTGGCACATCGAGCGCCTGGCAGCGTTCACACTCGCAAAAGCCACCGCCGTCACTCGGTGAGATGTTCATGATGTCCTGTTTGCCATTCAGCACATACTCCACCATACGCTCGATCACTTCGGGGTTCGTGGTGCACATTTGCGGGGGTTTGCGCTGGCCGTTTACGAGCGCAAACCACTCGGGATGCGACTTCAACGTTTCGCCCTTGCGGAGTTCGAAGGCGGCATCCCAACTGTGACCAAACACCGCCGACTTCACCCAGCCAAGCCGTGCGCGGCGTGTCCATTTGCGCTCCGCAGCATTGAAGTTCTTGGTGTGGTAGGTGCTTGGATATCCTAGCTGCACCGAACGTATCTCAAAAACTGGTTGACGGCGCTCATCAAGTGTCGGGATACTCGCATTCGCACGGCGAGGCACATGTTCGCCAAACTCGCCGGGCCAAAACCAGCGCACACCGAGATGATCTTCCAGCAAGGTGTAAACGGCCAACATGCTCCCTGCTGCAGTGCGAATCGACCATGCGTCGCCAGTCTCATCGTGGCCTGCAAGAACGAGTCCAGTTTTTACCGTTTTCAGCATCCATTCTTCCGTTTTCCAAGGCGTTGGCGACTGCCCCAGAGCGGAATCAGCCGCTCCATTGCCAACATAGAAGGACAATCCCGGTGCACTCGACGCGAGTTTGCTGAGCATGATGACTTCCATCTTCTGGCCCGCGACACGGCCCGCATAAGTCGCGAGTTCCGCCGCCGCCGCACGCTGGACTGGCAATGCGTCATCCGCGATCACTACGCGCTGATAGTCTTTGAGTGACTGCGCTCCCGAAGCGAAGGTCGCCGCGGCCAGGAGGGAGGCGAGTAATGTGAGTATGCGTTTCATAGAAATTTTTTGGGTCCTTACATTTACACGCGGCGGACTGCGACGGCTTCGAGTTCATAGCGCAGCGATTGAGGTAGGCAGTTCGTGATGGTGGTGCGCGCTGGAAAGGGAGCGGTGAAGTATTCGCTGTAAAGTTCGTTGAAACGCGGCACGTCCACGGCATCGCGGACGTAGTTCCGCGTCTGCACGACATGCGCCAAGTCGCTGCCAGCGGCCTCCAGCACCTTGCGCAGGTTTTCAACCGAGCGACGGAACTCGCCTTCGAAAGTGTCACTGACGATTTTTCCGGTTTCATCCACGGAAGCCTGACCGGAGATAAAGATGAGATCACCGACCACGACGCAAGGGGAGAACGGCAAATGCGAGGTCGGCGTGTCGTGGAGCTGCGGATACGAAACGAGTGGGTTGGTCATAAGTTGATAGGGTGGGGTGTCAGTGTATCCAAGGGATAGACGGGGCGTCGGACGTGAGAGTAAGGCAGTGACTTCAAATTGCTGCTGCAAGGGCCGGGCGTGTCCACCCAAAGCATCCGCGCGGCGATGGGATCGTAGGCGCGGCGATGTGCGATGGCGGCTTTCACGCCGATGACGGACAGCTTTGTGGGTTCGATGCCCTGGCTGCGCCATTGGCCGAGGTCGAACGGTGGCGTCTTGATGCGGGTCAGAAGGATGGTGATGCCCGCGTGCCGCACCACCGCGCAGGCACCCATGTCGAACCGATCGCCGCACATGCTGGCAAGGTGGCTTTGTTTGTCCTCCAGCTCGAAACGGCCATCGCTTAGCGAGACGACCTCTACTTCGATGACGACCGGACCCGCATCCAGCCGGCTGCCTTTGCCGCCGATGGAGAGAGTGACTCTGCTGCCGATGCCAGCCATACGCGCCTGAACGACAGCGGCAGGATCCGCGATGCACACGGCGCAATTGGGCACCTCCCACTCGATCAAAGCCCGCAGGAGGCCGGTGCCATCTCCGGGCGCACCGCCGCCGATGTTGTCGGAGGGTTCGACCAGCACGGTCACGCCCGCTGGTGGTGACGCGAATGGCGGAACGATTTCTGCCACCGGTGGCTCGCTGACACTGCCCAACTCCCGGACTTCCCATGATTTGTCCTGCAGCTTCTGCAAACACTGCTGCTGGAGTTTCGCATCCGTGCCGCTGACTACAAAACTCAACCCGGTCATCTCGGTATCGGCGAAGGCGAAGCCCGCGACCACGCTGACCGACCAAAGGTGTGGCTGCGTTTCCATTTCACGGGCCATCGCCTCCAGTGTCTTCATCGGGTCATTGCCCGTGCCAGTGCCGGTCGGTGGCCAGATGATGTTCGTTACCAGCCCGGCCTGGGTGGGACGTTTGCCTGTCGTCAAACAGCGCTGCAACAAACGGGCCGCAATGCACGCCGCCTCGCGCGCATCTGTATGGGGATTCTCGCGATAGCCGACGAGGCAGTCCGAGTGCCGGACCATCAGCGGAGTGAAGTTCGCGTGGAGGTCAAAGACGCCAAACGCCGGCAGCGCTTCCGCGCCCGGGATCTCCCGCAACCGGCTCAGGAGATCGCCCTCCACGTCCCCGATGCTTTGCGAGGCCATGGCTCCGTGAAGCACGAGGTAGATCGCATCGACACCCGCCGGAAGATGAGATCGGACTCCACGCTCAAGGTCGCTCCAGAAAGCTGCAACCACGGCATCCTCCACCGTCGCACTCGGCTGGGCGCGATAGTCCGCGACCGGCAGGACTTCCCAGCCGAACTCGCGCGCACAGGCCAGCGCCCCGCCGAGCGGCGAACTGTCTCCCTCACAGCGAAGCAGTTCCTCGCCGCGCAGGATGTGAAAATCTGCGAGACCGGTGGTGCCATCGAGAAACGTGTGCGTCTCGTGAAAGAGGCCGGCGATGAGGATGCGTTTGTTCATCACGGCAGCCAGGGGGTTTCACGCGAATACTGTTGCCACGCCTCTTCGATCTTTGCGTCCTTTTCATTCCCGCGATGGAAGAGAAATCGGTGGCGGAGTTTGAGATGCTGGCCCGCCTTCAACGTCGTAGTGCCGTCAACGAGCGTCTGGTCGTATTGCATTTGCGCGAAAGGGTTCGCCGCAAACAGACCATAGGTGCGCACATGCCAGCGTGTCGGATAGCGATAGCTGCCGGGATGATTCAGAAAGGCGATTCCGAGCTGCTCGCCGTCCACGGGGCCGTGGTAGTCGCACCATTTCGCGGGTTTGCCCCAGGCGTCCTTATTGGTAAGGCCGTCGCTATTGACGATCTCGCCGCCTTGATTCTCGTCCACGGCCATACTGGCCGGCACGCGGATGGAGAGCCCGCCTTCCTTGGTATCATCGAAGCGCACATCGCCATCGTCGGAGGTAAAGTCCTGGTCGATATCAATAGTACGCGTCTCGGCGGTAGCGCGAAAAGTCAGACGGCGCTTCTCGGTGAGATAGCGCTTGCCGGAAGGGTCGAGGTAATCGCAGAGCTCCGCGACGATGGCCTCGCTGGCATCGACCATCAGCGTGGTGAATTCGCGATGCTTGATGCTGCCCAACATGGACAGATGCTGCTTTGCCATCACGGCATACTTCGGATTTCGACTGAGTTGATCCAAGGAAAACTGGTCTCCCCAGGTGCCAAAGGGCTTGCCCTTCACGGTCACACTCAAGCCATGCTCTGTTTTGTGGATGGCGAGGCCGGCGTCGATCGCACAAAGAGCACCCATAGGAGTCAGGAAAAGGGTGAGGAGGAGAGCGGGCTTCATACGGGAGCGGGTGTTGGGAAATTCAGATGAGATTGGTTCGCGCCACACTACTTCAGATCGTGATGTGGCGGCGGCGGGCGGTGATTTCCCAGCGCTGATCTGCCCTGCCGTCATGCACAGCCCAGACTTCATGATGCAGCGCCATGGTCGGGCAGATATGGCGGGGAAGGGCGTAGAGCACCGATCCGATGGAAAATTCAGGTGCGTGGGGTGTCTCGATGACGAGATGTTCCTCGCTATGCATGACGAATCCGGCGTCCTCGAGGCCGAGCAAACGCACCCGCGGATGGGGCATCTCGGAGGCGACAGCCTTATGACCGAGATCGAGGCAGAGGTGATTCGGTGCCGGCTTGCTGATCACCCTCGTAAGTAACAGCGCCGCGTTCAGAAAATCCAAATCGGGACAAACCTGCGCCTGCCCAAAATCCCAGAGGGCCGTGGTACCGCAGCCCACTTCCACGTTCGCATGCTGCACGTAAAGCGGGAAGGTGGGCGTGCCGCTGGCGATGATCTTCGGCACGGCCTGGCCCTCGGCAAGGAGGAGCGCGCTGAGATCGAGCACGGGTTGAAAAGTCCGCGCGGCGGCTTTGACCAATGCAGTGTGATCCGGGTCATGCAAATGGCCATCGTAGGCATGCAGCCCGCCGGGGCGCAGACCGGGAGCCGCAACGATCGCGCGGTAGATCTCAGCCGCTTCAGCGCCTGGCGCGATGCCGGTGCGATTCATGCCGACATTGAGATCGAGATAAATCTCCAGCGTGACATTCGCCGCCACGGCGGCGCGGCTGAGTTCACCGACCGTCGTCAAATTGTCCGCCAGGGTGGAGAACCGCGTGTCCGGAAAAGCCCTTACTAACTCGATGAAACGACGGATGCCCGGCCCGACGGGCTGATAGGCGAGCAGCACGTCCTTTCCTCCGGCTGCAGCGGTCATTTCGGCCTCGGCAATCGTGGCGGTCTTGAAGCGTGTGATGCCAGCTTTGAGCTTGAGCGCGATCACTTGCGGCAACTTGTGCGTTTTAACATGAGGGCGCAGCCGTTCGACTCCGCCAGCGCGCTGAATCATGCGACGCAGGTTTTCCTCCACACGATCGGGGTAGAGGAGCATTGCCGGTGAGGGCACCTCGTTCTCGTTCGCGATGGGATACCAGTCCGGCATGGCTTCTTTGCGCGGGACCATCACGGGTCAGGTGGTCTTCCACTCCCGGGCGTGCTGGGCGAAGGCGGGCGCCGCCTTTTCCAAAGCTTCGAGGATGTCCGCTTCGCGGTGCGCGAGACTCACAAACCAAAGTCCTCGCTCGATGGCGCGGACGCCTGCTTCGAGGAGACAAAGCCGCAGGTGTGTCCAGCGCGGACCGTCCTGGCGGTGCACATAGTCGCGGTAGTCGCGGATGGGTCCTTCGGCGACCCCTGGTTTCAGCATCACGGTGTGGAACGCCGGTCCTGGACCCTGCGGGCGCAATGGGATGCCGTGCCGGTCCGCGAGTTCGCGCACGCCCGTCATCAGCTTATGTCCCAGTTCAGTGGCGCTACGCGGATGGCTGTCGCCGAGGCTGATGATGTGATCGAGACACCACTTGCTCGCGGCGAGGCAGAGCGGGTTGCCATTGAGCGTGCCCGCGTGAACGACAGTGCCGTCGATGATTTTCTGCATCGCGGATCTCCTGCCGGCGAGCGCGGCGAAAGGGACACCGCCGCCGATGGCCTTGCCGAGAATGGTGAGGTCAGGAACGAAGCCAAGACACTGCTGGGCACCGCCGGGTCCGAAGCGGAAGCCGGTGATGGTTTCATCCGCGATCATGAGCATGCCTTCTCGGTCGCAAAGTTCACGGATCGTCTCCATCATGCCCGACACGGGTTCCATGCAGCCGGTGTTGCACATGATCGGCTCAAAGATGATAGCAGCGATCTGCCCCGGGTGTTTCGCCACCATCCGGCGCAGATGATCGGGATCGTTCCAGCGGGCGACGACGAAGGTTTCCAGCACTTCGGGGATCACCCCCTGGCTCGGATGCAGGTGCGTCGGGTTTTCATCGTCGCCCCACTTATCCGCGGGAGGAGCGAAGCCGACGAGACCTTCATCCCCCCAGCCGTGATATGCGCCCTCGAACTTCAGAATGAGCGGACGTCCCGTGTGAGCGCGTGCGAGACGAAATGCTGAGAGCACGACCTCGGTAGCGGAAGTGTTGAAGCGCACCAGTTCCGCCGAGGGGATCATCGCCTGCAAGCACTCTGCCACCTCGATTTCCAACTCACACTGCGCTGCCCAATGCGTGCCGAGCCTGGCCTGCGCTGCGATGGCATCGGCCATGCCAGCGGGAGCATGACCATACAGCAGCGCGCCCTGGCCGATTTGAAAATCGATATACTCATTGCCATCCACGTCCCACACGCGCGGGCCGGAGCCGCGCTCAAAGTAGAGCGGGACGGGCTGCTCCATTTTGCGTATACCGCTGTTCACGCCGGCGGCGATGCTCCGGGTGGCGCGTTCATAGAGGCGTCGAGATTGTGCGTAACGGTCAGGCATGGTTGAAGAGTTCACTGAGGAGAGGGTGATGCGTGGTCTGGGATGAGTTTTTTCGACGCGTTCATCGGCAGCACGACGAGGGCCGCGAGAAAAAATGCGCCGGCGAGCGTGAAGAAGACCAAAGTTTTCCCATCGCCCGCGCCTTGCTCGCGCAGCCACGGAAAAAGTAGCGCGCCCGCGCTCGCACCGAAGTTGCCCCACATGTTTCCCCAGCCACCGGCCGCTGCGGTGGCGCGACCGCCCACGTCGCCCATGAAGGCCCACATCGCGGGGGTCGCGAGATCGGTGCAGAAGGAAACCGTGGCGAAGCACGCGATGAGCAGCCACGTGGAGCCGACGAAGGGACAGCACAGATACGCAGCCGCGCCTCCGAGCATGGAACTCGTCACCGGCAGCACGCGCCCCCAGCGCAGCCCAAAGTGGCGCGTGGCCCAGTCGCAATAAAAGCCACCCGCGAGCTGCCCGAGCATGCCGACCGCGAGGACGCATGTGACCATCCTGCCACCCTCGATCTCGCCGACGTGCAGTTCTTTCACGAGGTAAGTCGGCAGCCATGTGACCAGAAAGCCCCAGCCGATGTTCACGAACACCTGATAAGCGGCGCTGCACCACAGGCTGGTGCTTTTGGTGAAGCTCAGCAACGCGCTGCCGAGTTCGCGGCCGCTCAGAGGCTTCTCGATGCCGGGCGTGCCGATCAATGCAAGTTCCGCCGTATTCACACCTGGGTGCTCCTGTGGATTCGAGCGCGCGATTTTCCAAAAGAGAAATGCGATGAGCAGGCCCGCGAGGCCGTTGATCCACAGCGAGGTGCGCCAGTTGCCCATTTGCACGATCATCCAGATGGTGAGAAACGGCGCGAGCGTCCCGCCGATCCGTCCGCCGAGCGTGACCATCCCGCTAGCGCGTGCGCGGCCGTCGAGTGGGATCCATTTGCGGATCATCGCCATCGCGGTGGGATACGCGCCCGCCTCGGCCATTCCGCATAGCAGGCGTGCGGCGAGCAAAGTGGCAAAGCCCGCCGCGAGGCCAGTCATGATCGTGAAGAGCGACCAAAGCACGATGTAGATCGTGAGCATCGGCCGAGCGCCGAAACGATCGCTCGCCCAGCCGGCAGGCACCTGGAAGAGCGCGTAAGCGAAAAAGAAGGCCCCGAGAATCCGGCCGATCTGGACATCCGGCAGGGCGAGATCCTCGCTGAAGGAAGCCGACTTCACGATCTCGCCCATGCAGATGCGGTCGAGATAGAGGATGAATGCCACGAGCATCGTGACGCCGATGATACGGTGCCGGATGCCGGATGCCTTTGGTATGCCGTTCATCGATCGTGCTGGAGACGGGGCTACGGTGCCTGGAAGACCTTCTCCGGCGCTTCGTAGGTCGCGCGCAATCCTTGCAGATACACCTCCGCCCGCGGCGCGGTGATCATGCGGTTGAGGTGAAGGACTTTCTCGGGAAGTTCGACGATGAGTTTGGTGAACTTCAGCGGATGCTTCACCACGCCATCCCCACTGGATTTCCAGTTGCAGTTCGCGGGCCAATGGTAGCCCTCGCCGTCGTATTGTCCGGGCAGGGGAAAGCGCAGCTCGCGCCAGCCTTCGAAGTTGATGCGGCTGCGCTGCCAGACATCGTTGGTGTTCCAGTCGCCGACGTTCATGGTCTTCATCGCGGCGAGTTCCTTTTCGCCCATCCAGTCGGCCATCCAGCGAGTGGTTTCGCCCTTCATCGCGGCACCGATACTCGTCCAGCGCTGGCCACCCGCATCTTCCAGTTCAAAGATGACCCGGCCCCAGCCGCCGTTACCATTCACCATGAGGCCGATCTCGGTGGGTTCGCCAGGAATCTCTACGGGCTTCTTCAGCGCGAGCACGGCATACATCGGCAGGTGCGATGATCCCACGACGGGCAGCTTTGGTTTCACGCTGAGCACGTCTTTCTGCCCTTCAAACTCGGGTACGCTGGTAAAGGCGAAGTCGCCTTTGCGGCGCGGACAATCGAAGTTGAACCACTCCAGTTCCGTATTCGCCCCGGTCTCGACTTGCCACTCGTCGAGCTTGGCGAGCGTGGAGATGGCGAGAGCCTTGGAGGTCACCGCCGGTTGCGGCGGGGTTGCGGCGGCCAGCTTCATCCCGTCCAATGCCTGCGTGCTCGTGATGAAGATCG
>Ga0105048_10003471_pt1 | contig 25826 bp, 14 predicted proteins | sample MAT05_FD_78382 | JGI IMG/M metagenome (GOLD analysis project Ga0105048, IMG submission 78382) | Freshwater microbial communities from Lake Fryxell liftoff mats and glacier meltwater in Antarctica - MAT-05 | ecosystem: Environmental > Aquatic > Freshwater > Ice > Liftoff microbial mat | place... | reverse complement strand
TTTACAATGTTTAATGCCGATCTAACAAAATCATAGTGCAATGCAGTGAAAAGAATTTGTATTGCATAAATCCTAATGGAATTCTATTTTATTGAGTGTGCATACTGCAGTGGACTATCTATTTTGTATAATCAGTATTACACCTGATTTACTTATCTTCGCCGCAACCAAAACCAACTCTTGTGAAGTCCAAACTCAACATAGCCATTGACGGATATTCCTCATGCGGCAAAAGCACCATTGCAAAGGCCATAGCAAAAGAATTGAATTATGTTTATGTAGATAGCGGCGCTATGTATCGAGCCATGACTTTATACGCACTGCATCACGGTTTCATCGCTGCTGATGGTACTGTTGACAAAGAGGGACTTGTGAAAGCGTTAGAGTTAGTTCTTATTAATTTTAAATATAACACTGACTCGTGTCAATACGAAACCTACCTAAATGGTCAGAATGTAGAAAGAGAAATTCGATCTTTACAGGTAAGCAATCACGTTTCGCCAGTTTCAGATGTTAAAGAGGTTAGATCAAAACTTGTTCGGTTGCAGAAAAGAATGGCTGAGACAAAAGGCGTAGTTATGGATGGCCGTGATATAGGAACCGTTGTTTTGCCAAATGCAGAGCTTAAGTTTTTTATGACTGCAGATATTAAAGTGCGCGCCCAGCGCAGATATGATGAGTTAAGAAGTATGGGGGTGGAAACATCACTTCATGATGTGATGCGCAATGTTAGCTCACGAGATGACTATGATACCACTAGAGCCAATGATCCGCTTGTCCGCGCGGAAGATGCTACCGTTATTGATAATACAAATCTTACCATCGAAGAACAATATCAATTTGTGATGAGTCAGGTTTTAAAGAAACTGGGTACGTTGGAAGGAATGGTATAGATACTTCTCAATCACTCGGGCTCACAGTTTTTCAAGGAGCCGCAAAACGTATAAAAGGGTATAGCCAGAAACCTCTCTTACTCTCCACGCGAACTTTATAAGTGTACTTTGTAGTTAAAAAAAATCTACCTCAAGAATATCAAGTTTTAAATACATACGAAGCAAGTTGAATAGAATAATTCGTGGTCTTCCGGCGGCAATCTAAACGAAGTTTCTTCACGTTGGCTAAGGTAAAAAAAACACAATCGAATCGCCTTTTTGCCCGAAACGTTTTTTCAAATTCTCCTTCTATTATTGAAGATTTCTTCTTGCAAAAAGATTTAATTCTGATTTAACACAACACTGTTGCAAAACATCCGTATTCAAGGCATGAATATTGGGTTATATTGTTTCTATTTGTTAATCAGAATGAACAAATCATCAGATTTTATACGAATGATCAATCGGTTATCTATCGTATTACTTTTTGCCATGTTATTTTCCCAAAAAGTACAGAGTCAACATCCTTGTTTTTTGCAGCGCCCAGCCCCATGGGCCGACTCGCTGCTGCAGTCAATGACATTGGATCAAAAGATTGGACAATTGTTTATGGTTGCAGCGTGGAGCGACCCTGGTCACAAGGATTACAATGCTTCCTCCATTCAATCGATGATAGATCAAAATGGAATCGGGGGAATCATTTTTATGCAAGGAAGTCCGGGAAGACAGGCAGCACTTACCAACAAATTTCAAAAGCGCTCTAACATTCCACTTCTTATTGCAATGGATGCAGAGTGGGGGTTGGGCATGCGATTGGATTCTACAATTTCATTTCCTCGACAACTGACTCTCGGAGCAACAACAAATGATAGTTTGATTTATGCTTTTGGTGCCGAGGCTGCCCGTCAACTAAAACGTTTGGGAGTGCATGTTTCATTTTCTCCTGTTGTCGATATCAATAATAATCCATTTAATCCCGTAATCAGCAATCGATCTTTTGGAGAGAATAAATACCTTGTTACACAGCAATCGCTTATGTACATGAACGGCTTGCAGAACAATGGAATTCTTGCTTGTGCAAAACATTTTCCCGGTCATGGCGATACGGATGTCGACTCACATAAAAGTTTGCCAATTGTAAATCACAGTCTAGAACGTCTCGATACACTTGAACTCTATCCGTACAGAGAACTCATTCAAAAAGGGCTAGGCAGTGTAATGACAGCCCACTTGCACGTTCCTGCTTACGATAGTACGCTTAATGTTGCATCGACTTTATCAAGAATTATCATTACTAATTTGCTTCGCGAAAAAATGGGTTTTAATGGACTCGTATTTACTGACGCGCTTAATATGCAAGGAGTAGCTAAGTATTACGAACCCGGTGAGGTCGACTTACAAGCACTTAAAGCGGGCAATGATGTTCTGCTTTTCTCGCAAAATATTCCACGGGCAATTGAAAAAATTAAAGTTAGTATTTCTAATGGAGAAATAAGCATGCGAGAATTGGATGAACACTGTCTTCGCATTCTAAGAACAAAAGAATGGGCAGGTTTAAATAAATTGCAACCTATTCAGGTTTCGAATATTGTGGCTGATCTGAATACGCCACAGGCTGAGTCGTTGCGCAGAGAACTCATTGTGCAAAGTATTACAGTGCTTAAAAACGACAATGGAGTATTGCCAATGCAAGGCATCAGCGATAAAAAAATTGCGGTAGTAAATATTGGTGCTGAGAGTGCGAACAGTTTTGAGAAATCTTTATCACATTACTGCAATTTCGATCGATTTTATATGGACAAGAGTCCTGATTTTAAAACGGCAATGTGGTTGCGCGATACTTTGAGCAAATACGATCTTGTTATTGCCGGAATGCTTAATACGAGCAACAAGCCTTCAAAAAACTTTGGTGTGACCAATGAGTCAGCTCGTATACTTAATTCAGTTGGTGAAAAATCTGAAGTTATACTTTGCATATTTGCTAATCCTTACGCGGTAAATTTGCTTAAGGATCTCAATAACATCGAAAGTGTTTTAGTCTGTTATCAAGATGACGCTATAACACACGAAGCGGCAGTTGAAATAATTATAGGCGCGTATGCTTCAAATGGTGCACTGCCGATTTCAGCAAATAAGACCTTTCCTCAGAGCGCCGGACTAACAACCAAAGGAGGAAAAAAACTATTATGGAAAGATCCTCAGTACTTTAACAATGTGGCTATCAAATTTCCCTCAACGATCAATAGCACAACTGAAAATATAGCAGGCACGCCTGCAGGAGATTATGAAGAAGACATGATGGTAGATGGTGCAGGAAGCCACATAAAACTTCATACTAATTCATTCACAAACATCGATGCCATTGCACAAAGCGGAATCAACAAAGGAGCTTATCCGGGTTGCAGAGTATTGGGTGCCAAAGATGGGATTGTTGTTTATGACAAAGCTTTTGGAAATACGAATTGGAAAGGAACAGAAAAGGTTTCTACCAATACAGTATATGATCTTGCATCAATAACCAAAGTAGCCGCGAGTACATTAGCAGCAATGAAGCTTGTTGAGGATGGAAAACTTGATGTAGATAAAACTCTTGGAGAATACTTGGATATTCCCGCAGGCAATATTTACGGCAATGTAGTAATAAAAAATATGTTGTCACATTGCGCGGGATTTACTCCATGGATTCCGTTTCATTTACGAACGATTGAGAATGGTCAATTGTCCAAGAAGTTTTACGGCACTGTAAAAGACAATGTCTACAGCGAGCAGGTTGCTGAGGGAATCTACATCAAACCGGAATATCGGGATTCTATCTTTAATCAAATTATTGCGACCCCAATCAGTAAAGACAAATCGTATAAATATAGCGATCTTGGATATTATTTTATTCAACGCATTATTGAAAAACAAAGTGGAGTATCGTTAGATCAATTTGTAAAAAGTAATTTTTATGATCCGATGGGATTGTCAACAATGGGATATAAACCATTGGACCGAATGAACGCTCGGGAGATTGCTCCCACTGAAGATGATAAGGTTTTCAGACATCAACATCTAAAGGGATACGTGCACGATCAGGGTGCTGCTTTGATGGGTGGTGTTGCGGGACATGCGGGTCTGTTTAGTAATGCGCAAGACTTAGCCGCCATAATGCAAATGCTTATGGATGGTGGAGCTTATGGAGGTCAACAATATTTAAAAAAGGAAACCATCAATTTGTTTAATACAAGATATTTTGCAGGAAATCGCAGAGGATTAGGATTTGACAAACCATCGCTCTCCCCAGGCCATGGTTCAACTTGCAAAGAAGCAAGTGCATCAAGTTTTGGACATACCGGATTTACAGGTACCATGTGTTGGGCAGATCCACAGACCGGAATCGTATTTGTATTTTTGAGCAACCGTGTTAATCCAGATTCAGAGAATAAAAAATTACAAGATCTTAATATTCGTACCGAAATACAAGAGGAGATTTATCGTGTCTTCCGTACATCGAAATAGAATACCGTTACGACAACCAGATTATTTAAAATCGTGCATTAAATGAATATTCCGGTTTCTACAAATCCTAGAGTTGTGATCGTTGGCGGGGGATTTGGAGGATTGCAACTTGCGAAAAAACTTCGCGATAAAAATTTTCAAGTTGTACTTCTTGACAAACACAATTACCACGCTTTTCAACCATTGTTTTATCAAGTAGCCACAGCAGGTTTAGAGCCTGGTAGTGTAGCATATCCGTTTCGTAAGATTTTTAATTCTTATGCCAACACTTTTTTCAGAATGGCGGAGGTGCAAAAAATTGAATCGGAAAGTCAAAAGGTAGTTACTGATATAGGTGAACTTTCGTATGATTTTTTGGTGATTGCCACTGGTGCCACAACCAATTTTTTTGGATTGAAGCAAATGGAAGAGCTAACAATGCCGATGAAAACTGTTTCGGATGCGTTGGATATCCGGAGTCTGATGCTTCAGAATTTGGAAAGAGCTCTTCTTACAAATGATGTCGGCGACAAAGACTCATTGATGGGAATTGTTATAGTTGGCGGCGGACCTACAGGAGTGGAGCTTGCAGGTGCTTTATCTGAATTAAAAAAAGATATTCTTCCAAAAGATTATCCCGATCTTGACATTCGCGTTATGGACATTCATTTGTTGGATGCCAATAGTCGTGTTCTAAAAGAAATGAGTGAAGAAAGCAGTGAAGTTGCGCTTGTCACATTAAAAGAAATGGGAGTAGATGTAAGACTGAACGAAAGAGTAATTGATTATGATGGAAAAATAATCACATGCGAAAGCGGGCAGAAGTTAAACGCATCCATGGTAATATGGGCTGCAGGCGTCAAAGCAAATTTGATTGGTGGAATCAAGCCTGAGGCAGTTCGCGGAGGGAGAATCAAAGTCGATCATTATAATCAAGTATTAAACCACAACAATATCTTTGCTATTGGAGATGTTGCTTCGATGGATGATGAGGCGCATCCAAGGGGATATCCGATGGTGGCGCAAGTTGCATTGCAGCAGGGTAAACTGTTATCTCAAAATCTTATCGCCATAAAGAGAGGCCAAAAACCAAAGCCATTTGTTTACAAAGATCTCGGTAGTATGGCCACTATTGGTCGCAACAAAGCTGTTGTTGAACTGAGATTCTGGAAAATGAAAGGTTGGTTTGCTTGGATGGCGTGGCTATTTGTCCACATTTATCAATTGGTTGGATTTAGAAACAAACTTGTTGTAATGATCAGTTGGGCGCAGAATTATTTTAGACATGCTCGTGATTTGAGATTGATTATTAGACCTTTTAAGAGAAAGATATAATTAAATAGAATACCTTCTTTGGTATTATGGAGCAAGTCTATTTATAAACCATTCGAAGTCCTCATTTACTTTGTAGACCAAACGATCGTGTAAACGACTTGGACGTCCTTGCCAAAATTCAAAGTAATGTGGCACAACGCGAAATCCTCCCCAGAATGCAGGGCGCGGGACGGGTTTTCCTTCGAATTCAGTGGTGTATTTTTCAACGTTTGCTTCTAGTTCGTCGCGTGTGCGTAATTCAGAACTTTGAATAGATGCCCACGCTGCAATTTGACTTTCACGAGGTCTCGAGTTAAAATAATCGTCCGATTCTGCTTCAGATGTTTTGCGGGCAATACCCAAAACTCTTATTTGGCGTTCAAGTGTATTCCAATAAAAGTTCATACTCACCTTTTCACTGAAGTCCAATTCATGCGCTTTGTTACTTCCATAATTAGTAAAGAATTGTAATCCACTTTTATCATGAACTCTTAGAAGTAGGATTCTCGACTGTGGGTATCCATCGCGATTAAGGGTAGACAATGTAAATGCGTTGAAGTCGGGAATCTGCTGATTTTGGGCTTCCAAAATCCATTGACTGAATTGGTCAAAGGGATTTCTTTCGGCCATCGATTCCAAAAGAATTCCTTTTCCATAATTGATGCGTGAATTTTTTAATTCGTCTTGCATATTAAAAGTATATTTTCAGTTGAGAATTAATTGTTCTAACTGATGTGCAATTTACACCAAAAGCATTTAATAATTGGGCCAATGGACTCATTAATGTATTGCTTTGATAATGCCGTAACGACATTCAAATAGCTTAATGAGGCAAAACCGATATTGGACTATATTGAATGTGTATACGATATTTTACCTCAGCAAAATATACTTTCGGGTAAAAGCAAGTTTACTTATATTGGTATACTGCAGAGTGTTAAAAGTATTCAGAACAATCAAGGGAAATGAAGATTGGTCAATTACACTCGTTCATTCTCTATCACTTTGATCCTTTTTAGTATTGGAAGGAGGCGATACCAATAGTCCAATTCCGTTTCACTCTATTGGCCTGCAACAGCAACACATTCTGCCCGAGCTGCTGCAAGCATATAAAAATTAGGACTAATTTTTTACCGCATCGGAATAAAAAGGGTAGCTTCAACATTTATTGATGGGTCAAAATGCGCCATAACTCATTGGGAAAAACTCGTCAGCTTTCAAAAATTGACTAAATTATTAATGGTACTCGTTGAATAGAATCGCTTTTGCGTAATTGTGCCAACTCATTTCTTTGGTCGCCTCAGTTACATTGTCTCGATTTATAGGATGATCGAGAAAACGAAACATCTGTTTGGCCATATCCTCAACGTTTCCATCAAAAGCCAAATAGCCGTTGAAGCCATCTTTTATTGTTTCCGGAAAATGCCCCACTCTTGTTGCTAGCAAAGGCAGAGCAAAATTATAACTGATCGACTCAATTCCGGATGGAGTTGCGGTGAGATAGAATAATACAGCAGCATCACTCACTTGAAAATATTTATGTACATCTTCGTTCGGAATGAAGGAATTAAAAACAACAGTTCTATCCTGTAAATTGAGCGAGTCGATCAAAGTAAGTGGATTGTATTCACGTTCATCATCTTGTTTATTTACAAGAATTTTTTTTGCTAATCCAAAGACTCCTTGTTTTAATCGCGTGCTGAATTTTTTCTGATCCAATGTTTGCCAAAACGATTCGCCACAGATTAACAAACTCACATCATCTCTTTGATCTGCCACAAGCTTAAATGCGGCAATTGCATTGTGAAGTCCTTTGTATTTTCTGATAAATCCAAAAAAGAGAAATACATTTTTTCGCAGACCCAATTGTATTTTGAATTCTTCAACATCAAAATTTGGATCAGGTTTATACAAATCATAAATCGGATGAAATAACTTAATCACCGTGGTGCCGTCCTTGGATCTTTGACCGTCATCACTCAGTTCCATTTTTTTATGGGGCAACAAAGTGCGAAGTTCTTCCCATGTTTTTAGTGCATGAACAATGTATGTTGAGGCATTTTTAATACCACGTTTTGTTAGGTATTTATCAATAGTTGAATTTTCTTTTTGAATAACAAAATGCAGGTCGAGGATTACTTCAATTCCAGCTCGGCGCAACCATTTTACAATATAACCTATCGGCAATCCTTGGAGCGCAATACTCCACTGAATGATGACTTTGTGGGCTTTTATATTTTTTATATATGAAACAGTTTCTGACCAAGAAAAGGGATTGTTATAATTGGTGATGTATTTGACCTGAACTTTACTTCCTTGCAACAAATCAGATTTGCTGTTTTTGTCTACAAACTCTCTAGGGATTATTGCAGGGTATTGCTGGGTCCAGCTTACAATATGCACTTCTGTATTTTCAATTTTGTCCAAAGCAAGGGCCAGGGAGGTGTTGTAATTTTGAATACCACCTTTGAACTTCGGGCCCGGTCCGAAACAAACTATAACCTGAGATTTATTGCTCATCTTTTTTTGGGCAGAAACTTACTTTATTACGTGAGTTTAGCTAATGCAGCATGATAAACTCTAGACATTCCTTCTTCGATAGAGATTTTTGCCTTCCAACCTAATGTTTTTTCCACAAAGGTCATATCACAATAACGGGAATGCACTCCAACAGGCTTGTCTATAAGCGCTTTTATCTCAGGCGTATATCCTGCAAGTTTGCAAAAGATGGCAATGATTTCTCTGAAAGTTGTCAATTTGCCCATTCCGATATTTATGGCAGTTCCGTCATGAATATGATCCATGGCGAGTAAAATACAATCTATTACATCATCGATATGCACAAAGTCTCTACCCTGATAGCCAGTTCCCCAAACTTCAAATGGATCTTCTTTTCTAGCTGCTCTTGCGGCGATTGCCGGAATAGGGTAGGTAAGATCTTGATCTTCGCCATAGCCGCTGAATGGTCGAATACAAGTTACTTTTAAACCATAGTATTGAGCCGCAATTTTAGCGAGAAATTCACCTGTGAGTTTACTCCATCCATAGGTCATATCCGGCTCACCCATTCGTTTGAAATTTATGTCACTTTCTTTTAATTGCAGGGTATTGCTTTCAGTCTGTAGGTCGATAGGATATGCTGCACTGCTGCTTGGATAGAGAAGCCGTTCCGGTTTGTAGTTACACGCCCAATAAAATAATTCTGCATCAATGGCAAGATCGAGAGCCACCGCCATTGGGTCACCATCAATCATCGCGCGACCACCGACGATTGCTGCAAAGTGAAATACATCGGCAATGCGAGCACAATGAAAACTGAATTCTGATGCGAAATAATTTTCATTTTCACGGAGTGCACGGATTGCGTTGCGCGCATCATCTTCAATAAAGAGCAATCGTTCGTTGTCGTATGTTGCAAAGCCATCTGCGTGTCGACCTTTCTCAAGGCCTATCCATGTGTCAGGATGTTTGCCGACAAGTAAATTGTCTATGAAAATAATTTTGTCATTTGTGTTTTTGTAAAGCCTATTGACCATGTTTCGGCCAACAAATCCACAACCACCGGTAATCAAATGTGTTTTCATTCGGTGCGAAAATAGGATGCAAGTCGTCTGTTTGCTTCAATTTATCAAAGAACTCGTTAGAGAATTCTCTTTGACTGACTTGCCCTAAGATATCCATTTGAAATTAGGTGAAACAAAAAAGCCACCCTGAATTAGGATGGCCTTTTGGTAGTAAAGGTTATATACAATTAAACAAGATCTTATTTCCCTACAACAATACTTTTAGATTGAATGCTTTTGCCTTCGACTAATAAAACTTGATAAGTCCCACTAGCGAGAGTTTGTTTTATGGTCACTCTGTTTCCTCCGAAAAGATTGTCGCCTGTGATATTATGAGAGGCAATAATTTTTCCACTCATGTCAATAATATCGATGTGTGTTTTACCATCCGCAGCAATTGGTTTATTAAACTGAATATTGATGAGATTGTCTCGCAATGGGTTGGGAAAGATAACCCAATTATCGTCTGCAGAAACATTAGTAACATCAACACTTTGCTCAGTAGGTTTTTCTGCTCCTAAGCAAGATCCATCATCAAAGGTTGCCGTTGCATTGAAATTTAATGCGGTTTCATCGGTGCACCCGAAAGTTTGGGCTTCCTTGGTTGAGAATGAAAGTCCGATAGCTTGCCATGCTTCTTGTGGATTGCTCCACCCTTGTAAATTCATTGTTCCAGATGCGATTCCTGTTGTCGTAAATTGACCGATAAGCACTAAGTCGTTTGTTTGTGGTGTACACTTTTGATCAGTTGGAAGCAAAAACCATCCGCCGTTGTTTGCCAAAATTGCTCCTCCTGCATTAAAATCGGAGTAATCCACACCGATCTCCCACATGTTGTTGCCCGCGCCATTTTCATAACCAACAGTAATCCATGTATCGAATTTTACTGCAGGCGCTGCTGCGATTAGTGCATCACTAATATTTATGGCACTGTGCCCACCAAAAGGATGTTGATAAAATGGTGCAGTACTTTCAATTTGCATTGGATGATCCAAGTCTCCAAAAACGATGTGGAGTGAATAATCTGCAGAAGGCATTTGGGCGAACAATCTATACGTGTTGCCTGAAACTAGTCCATTGTTTTCAACTTTCTGAACTACTAAACGAGGCTCTGAAGCAGACATGATTTGAGAAAAAAGTACGATAGAAAATAAGGTAGAAATATATTTCATGTAATTTAATTTGATTATGGTCTGATTTAAAAAAAATAATCTTAAGCGGAGACAGGTTACAATGATAGTGATTTTTATGGCTCGTATTACTTCAACAAAATAGATATTTTCGCCATTCTTGAATCCTTTAAGCTCAAGATTGTAAGAACATTTTGATTATGCATCAAGCGGTTAGTACAATACACAAATCCATTATTGGACTATGTTGGCTTTGCCTCATCGAACTACGTGAATGTAATTATGGCTTTGCCAAAGTCATTTATGGGCGAGTCCATTGGACCAATTAATAAATTCTTTTGATCGAAGAACAAAAAATTGGTAATTGTGGATGAGTAAAATCAGTGGTATAACCTAGTCGTTGGAATTTCCTTATCCTCACTTGAAATATTTGCTTACATCTAGTACCCTTTTAACTCATAAAATGGTCTAAACCATTTTGTGAATTACAGCGGTAAATAGCGTTTTGGTTCATGTTTAAAAAAATGCTGAGAAACAGAATTGGTCCAATATATAAATCCAAACTGTACAACTAAGCATTACAAGCCGATATAATAAATTGGTTTGAAATGGAAACTCATTCTTGCTAGATTTGGTACATTTGCAAGCATAGCATAGGAGTAAAATCAATTTTCATGAAGGTAGTCGGTTACGGTAATATTAATAAGCTAATACGAAGTTTATTAATGACGTTATTTTTTGCGTTCAACTCAACATTCATAGTTGCCCAGTATTCTGTTGCTAGGCAATGGAGCGAAGTAATGCTCAATTGTATTCGAAAAGATTATGCGAGACCGACCGTTCAAGCTAGAACAATTGCACATGCAAGTTGGGCGATGTACGATGCATTCGCAGTTTATGATGATCAATCAGAGCCTTTTTTATTAGGCAAAACAGTTGGTACATATACAGCGCCGTTCAACGGAATCGAACCTTCGACAAATATTCAAGCTGCGCAGGAAATGGCGATGAGTTATGCTATGTATCGTTTTTTGACTTATCGTTTTCAGGCATTTACACCGCCGGGGTCATGGCAAAATTTTATGTCGGTTTATCTCAACGATCAAATGATTGCGCTTGAATATGACGTAAGTATTACCTCAACAGATTATAGCGATGGAGATCCTGCAAAACTTGGAAATTATATCGCTCAACAATTGATTGCATATGGGCTTACCGATGGTACCAATAGATTGAATAATCACGCCAATCAACACTACTTTCCGGTTAATGGAAATATATGGGCCGACCTTCCCGGCAACCCCGAATGTTATGATCCAAATCGCTGGCAGCCTTTGGCTTTAACGCTGGAAATAAGCGATCAGACCGGATTTCCTGTTTCAAATGGTGCTCCTGCATTGACTGCGGAGTGGGGCGATGCATTGCCATTTTCAATGACTCCGGAGCAAATGATAATAAAAACGCGCGATAATCAGGATTGGAAAATTTATCTCGATCAAGGCGATCCACCATATCTCGATACGAATGTTCAAACCGGAATTGAAGATTTGTATAAATGGGGATTTGTAACCAATGTTGTTTGGCACGCAATGCATTCCACAAGCGACAACGTTATGATAGATATTTCTCCAAATAGTATTGGAAATCTTCAAACGCTTCCGGAAACTCTTGCAGAATTTCCTGACTTTTACGACACTTACAATGGTGGGCCAGATGATCCTGGATATACCATTAATCCAGCCACTGGGCAGCCATACGTTTCACAAATTGTTCCTCGTGGGGACTATTGCAGAGTCCTTTCTGAATTTTGGGCCGATGGACCATCGTCAGAAACTCCCCCCGGTCATTGGGTGAAGTTGTTCAACGAAGTTTCCGATCATCCTTTACTAGAAAAAAAGTGGAATGGAGAAGGGGAAATACTCAGCGACCTAGAATGGGATGTCCGCGGGTATTTTGCATTGTGCAGTGGCATGTATGACGCCGCAATCGCATGCTGGTCTGCCAAAGGATATTATGATTATACAAGACCAATAATGGCATTGCGATATATGGCAGAGAAAGGTCAAAGTACAGATCCAATGTTGCCTCATTATCATCCTGCGGGTTTGCCTATTATTTCTGGATATATTGAATTGGTCAATGCCGATGATCCTCTAGTTGGCGATAATATGGAGAACTTGCACAAGATTAAATTTTATACTTGGATGGGACCTCTGGTAAATGCAGAATTAGTGGCAGGTGTGGGTTGGATACTCGGTGAAAATTGGATGACTTTTCAAGAAAGAAATTTTGTAACTCCACCTTTTCCCGGATACTATTCCGGTCACTCAACTTATTCGCGCACTGGAGCGGAAATTATGCAGCTAATCACCGGGGATGAATATTTTCCCGGCGGAATGTCAGAATTTACGGCTTTAGAAAATGAATATCTGCAGGCTGATCAAGGTCCATCGACAACTATTCATTTGCAATGGGCCAAGTATAAAGATGCTTCTGATCAATGCAGTTTATCTAGAATTTATGGCGGCTTGCATCCTCCTCAAGATGATGTTCCCGGGAGAAAGGTCGGAATGATTTTGGGTCCTCAAGTATTTGAACACGCTGATCAGTTTATAAGTGCCGGAGTTCCTCACATTACTTCAATTGAACTTGACAATTTAATCAATGATGATGATGACGGAAATGTATATACTATGACTGCTACATTTTCAGCAGAAATGAATACTTCCATTGATCCCGTCGTCACTTTTCCTTCCGATGATCCAACACTTTCCACTCTAGCTTTTGTCGATTCTGAATGGCTCAATGGCACTCAGTACGAATTGACATATTTAGTTTTAGATGCCAATGTAGAATTGAACAATGTACGTTTCAAAATTGCGGAAGCTCAAAGTTTAGAGGGTACTATACAACTTCAAGCAATGAGTCAGAGAGTCAACATTGATACACGCAATCCTACCGCGTTGGTAAATTTGCAAGCATTTCCTCTTACAGATGCTTCAGTTGGTTCAGTGGTTCTAAGTGCTGAAATCATTTTTGATGAAGCGATGAATACATCTAATGTGCCTGTTATCAATTTCCCTTCAGAAAATGGCGTTTCCTCATTTTCGTTAAATAACACAAGCATGTGGTTAAATAATTTAACTTATAACTTAGTTCTAAATGGTGTTGACAATAACCAAGATCTTGGTCTAGTGGACATTCAATTTGTCTCAGCAAAAGATCTAGCGGGAAATTCTCAGGTTGAATTTAATCAGCCTGATGCAATTTTGATCCAAACAAAAAACCCTCTTGTTTCAGAGTTAGAATCCAATGAAAACGTGATCACACAAGCCAATTATGGTGAAGCGAATTTTTCAATCATTATTTCATTTGATGAGATGATGAATACCGAACTTAACCCTCAAATCTTATTTCCCGATGAGGAACCCGCAAGTGTTTTAACTCTAAATACTGCGCTTTCGACTTGGATAAATACATCAACTTTTGAAGCTCGATATGATGTAGATGATGTTTTTATTATTTTGAATGATATTGATATAGCTTGTATCGCTGCTGAAGACGTTGATGGAAATGAATTGGTTTCGCATCAAGTGAATGATTTTTTCTCAATAAATACTACTGTTGGAGTTGATGAATTCTCAAATGAAAATGCGTTTCTTGTGTATCCAAATCCGGTTGTGTCAGGAAATGAAGTTTCTGTAATATGTCAGAATTCAGGCGAGCACTTTACCATTTCTTTATACAATACACTAGGTCAAACAATTTTTGCTAAGTCGTACATCAATCCCATAGGAAACAGAATTAATATTCCGACCAAAGGAGCAGGATCGGGAATGTATTTTCTAAAATGTATTCAGGACGGAAGGGCTTTAATTGTGCCAATTTATATAATTCAACAATAGTTTATCGTCCTCAGAGATTGTGGGCATACAGCATTATGATTTTTAATGACTTTTTTTTGACCTTCCTTTAGATTTTTGTCTCAATGAGTGATGAGTTGTGTTGTTTTTACGGTACCTTCGCAATAACGATTTCCCTATATAATTAATCAATTTCACAGGCTGATGCTACATTTTACTAAAACACTTCGATTCTGTGTTTTTTCAAGTATTATTATTTTATTTTTTAATACAACAAAATCATTCGCTCAACAATCAGTAGCAAGACAATGGTGCGATGCGATGTTGGAATGTATTAGACATGATTACCCACGCCCCGCTGTGCAAGCGCGCACTGTAGCCCATGCAGGCTGGGCTATGTATGATGCTATGGCAATTTATGACGATCAGTCTCGACCATACATTTTGGGCAATGATTTGGGATTTTTCATCTCAGAATTTAATGGAGTTGCAATACCAGATGATGTTGAGGCAGCTCAAGAAAAGGCGATAAGTTATGCGATGTTCAGACTTTTAACCGCTAGATTTGAGAATAGCGCTCCGCCGGGAGAATGGGAGTCATTTATGGCGCCCTTGCTCGACAATTTGATGATTAGTTTAGGTTATGACACCAGTGTTGGTAGCGATGATTACAGCAACGGTGACCCGGCCAATCTTGGCAATTACATAGCAGATCAGATAATACAATTGGGGCAAATTGATGGAACGAACTCAGAGAATGATTTTTCCAATCAGATTTATAATCCGGTGAATGGAAATATTTGGCCGGCTTTGGAGGGCAATCCACAATGTGATAATCCAAATCGTTGGCAGCCTGTTGGGCTAGATTTATTTTATGATGAATTCGGTCAACCATTTCCTACAGGAGCTCCTGCTCAAACTGTTGAGTGGGGAAGTGCGATTCCATTTGCATTGACACCTGATGATGTTTCTATAAGACAAAGAGAAGGGTTTGACTGGAAAATTTATTTCGATCCGGGAGAGCCACCTTTGCTTGATATTGAGAATCAAACAGGTTTTGAAAATCCTTACAAGTGGGGTTTTATTGCAAATATTATTCTTCAAGCTAGACATGGAAATATAAATTCTGAAAGCATAGATATATCTCCTTTGTCAATGGGCGGCGTGCAAGAAGGATCCAATAATATGTTGGATCTCCCAGTTTATTATGAACTTGCAATCGGTGGTCCTGCAAATTCGGGTTACGGCGTCAATCCTGCTACAGGTTTGCCTTATGAGGTTCAGGCAGTTCCCTTAAACGACTTCACCCGAACCATTTCCGAATATTGGTATAATGGACCGAATGATGAAACTCCAGCAGGCCATTGGCTCAGAATATTTAACGAAGCAAGCGATCATCCGCTTAATGCCCGCAGATGGCAGGGGGGATCCGAAACTCTTTCAAGCTTGGAGTGGGATGTAAAATCATATTTTGCGCTTGGAAGTGCCTTATACGACGCTGCCATCGCTTGTTGGTCAGCCAAAGGTTATTATGATTATATAAGCCCAATAAGTGCTATAAGATATATGTGCCAATTGGGACAAAGCAGCGATTTTCAATTAGGGAATTTTAATCCCGGCGGTATTCCTCTTATTCCAGGTACAATCGAATTAATTGGGTCTGGAGATCCTTTAGCAATTCAGAATCCTGATAATACAGGTAAAATAAAAATATTTACTTGGCTCGGTCAACCCAATAATCCAGATACTGAGGTGGCAGGCTCAGGATGGATCGTCGGAGAGAAATGGGTACCTTACCAAGAGGCAAGTATTGTTGCTCCTGATTACCCGTCATATTATTCAGAATATTCTGCCTTGTCGAGAGCTGCAGCCGAAGTGTTGCAGCGCATTACCGGAGATGAATATTTCCCAGGTGGACTTGGCAGCTATTTAGCCACAGAAAACCAATTTCTCAACGTTGAAAATGGACCTTCTAGAAATGTTGAATTACAATGGGCCAAGTATAAAGACGCGGCTGACCAAAGCGGTTTATCTGCTGTTTATGGCGGAATCAATACTCCATATGACGATGTAGTAGGTAGACAAATTGGAGCTGTGACAGGCGTTAGATCTTTTGATTTAGTGAATGATATGGTCAGCATCGGGGCACCTCACGTGGTATCAATCGAATTTTCTGACCTATTAATTACTGATAGTGATGAAGGCCAAGCATTTACTATTGTTATTACTTTCTCTAGAGCTATGAATATTGCAATTACGCCAACCATCACTTTCCCACTCGACAATCCTGAGGGAACTATAATTGAGAATATTGAGGGATCTTGGTTGGATGATTTTACTTACAGAGCACTTTATTCTCAATATAATGTTAATGCGACACTAAATAATATTAGAGTGAAAGTTGATGGTTGCGTTGATCAAAATAACCTTGAACAAATTCCGGCTATTAGCGGGATATTCCAAATTGACACACAAAACCCCCTAGCTACTGTCGAGGTAAACACAGTAGTTGTAAATGAAAACTCGACAGGTACGGGTACGTTTATTATTACATTGCATTTTAGTGAACCGATGACAACTCAAGAATTTCCCTTGATCACTTTTCCTAACGAATCCGGTGTAGAGCAAAGTCTTGAGTTGGACAACGAAATAAGCCATTGATCAGACGATCAAACTTTTATTTCTTACTGTCATGTGATCTATGCTGACCTCGATTTTGGATTAGTTTCACTTTAAACTATTAATGCTAGAGATATCAATTCTAATGAGTTAATGCAGAATATTCTAGAAAATATATTTATACTCGATACAAATAATCCAATTGCAACTCTAGAAAACATTGACGCTATCTTATCGGACTCTGATGCGCAGTTGGGAACTTTTACCTTGTTGTTTAACTATTCCGAGCCGATGAATACTTTCATTTTACCTCAAGTTTCTTTTAACGGAAATAACCCGTTGATAAATTCTATGTCTTTTAATAATAACGCGAGTTATTGGCCCTCAGCAACAACCTTTGCTGCAGTGTTTAATGCAGTGGATGCTAACGAAGAGCTCAATGAAATTGAAGTTATTTTAAATGGAGCTTTCGACGCAAGACAAAACCCTCAACAGTATTTCAGCCTCATCAATGTTTTCGAAGTTGATACCAGAAATCCTATTGTAATAGATGCTGGTCTTAGTCAAAATGTTTTGATAGATGCAGATTTGAGTCCAAGCGCATTAATTGTAACATGCACGTTCGATCAGGAGATGGACGTTAATGCTGCTCCACAAGTTGAAATCTCCGGTTCTGCTCAGATCGCTGAATCATTAGGCTTGGATCTAAGCGCAGGAGGTTGGCTTAGTAACACAGTTTACGAAGTACATTATACTTTATTTGATGCAAACGTTGAGCTTGCTGGATTGTCTTTTTCTGTTGCAGAGGCATCTGATAGGGCGGGAAATCTTATTGTTTCTCCTTTTGATATTACAGAACAACTTTCTATTGATACTAAAAATCCAATTGTTGTTTCTGTTGTAGTAAATGATAATAATTTGACTCCGCCTAATGAAGGTGATGGAATGTTTCAGATCACGGTCGTTTTTGATCAACCAATGAATCAAAACATTACTCCTCAAATTATTTTTCCCCAAGAAAATCCTTCACTAGTCCTTACCCCAAACATAGAGTTGTCTAACTGGTTGTCACCCATCGTTTACAAAACTGTTTTTAATGTTGGTGTCATTACACAAACACTCTCAAACATTGATGTCGAGTGTGCCTTTGGTCAAGATCCTTCAGGTAATTTATCAAACGTTTTTACGGATTTAGATAAGTTTTCGATTACCGCAGATGTCACGGTTGCAGAATATTTAATTTCTGATTATTCAATTTATCCAAATCCCATTGGTAGAGGAAATGATGTTTTTATAAGAGGTCAAGGAATGGAAAAAATCATTTCCATTGATGTTCTGAATTCGTTGGGACAGAAAGTGTCTTCAATCTTATTGACGCATGAGAAGTCTGGACTTGCTCGATTGGCAACTTCAAGCTTGGCTCCTGGAGTGTATTTTGTTCAACTTGATATCTTAGGCAAAAACAATTCGATCAAATTCTTGGTTACGGAGTAAAATTTTTAAGAATTCATTTATAATGCTATTCCCGTTGATCACACCGAATGCTGATTTTATGTATTGAGAAGTTCATCTATATTAGATTCTAGTGTACAATATGGGTTGAATAACGTAAACACATTCAATATAATCCAACATCGACTTGGCTTCATTGAACTATTTGAATGTAGTTATGGCGCTACCAAAGCAATTTACACCAAAGTTACTTGTTAAAGTGGTCCAAACCATTTTATGAATTACAGTGGTAAATGGCGTTGCGATTGATGTATAGAACAATGCAAAGCAACGGAATTGGTCGAGTAAACAAATCCAAACGGTATTATCAATGATTCCTTTTGAACAATTAATAAATGCTTTTGGTGCAAAATTATCAAATAGCTGTTGGCTATTTTATAAAAACATTTTTTATAATATAGGATAGAAGATCAAAAACCTTTTTACCCCTCAAAAAGCGCTTTCGATCTCTCAGAAAACATCGTGATCCTTTTGAGAGGAATATCGATATGGATGTTCGGTGAAATTATCCAAATGTGCGTTTTGAGATTATAACTCTTTGAAATGACTTAATAAATTCAGTCTAATTTTTGTGAAATTCGCATAACTTTTAACAATGAATAAAATGTTTGTAGAAAATTATACTCAAGGTCAATGGGCAAAAGGCGAAGGAGATGGAAAAGCTCTTTACAATGCAATTAACGGTAATTCTATAGCAACAGTTAGTTCTGCTGGAATTGACTTTGGGGGAACGTTGAACTATGCAAGATCAATTGGCGGACCTGTTTTGAGGAAGATGACGTTTCATGAGCGTGGCAGAATGCTTAAAGCATTAGCATTATTTCTTACTGAACACAAAAAGAAATATTACGAAGTGAGTTATCAAACAGGAGCCACAAAAGTGGACAGCTTGATTGATATTGATGGTGGTATTGGAAATCTTTTTGCTTATGCCAGTCTTCGAAAATTCTTCCCAAACGAGCGTTATTATGTTGATGGTGAAATGGCTAAACTTTCGAAGATGGGTTCGTTTATTGGTCATCATATTATGGTGCCAAAAGAAGGAGTTGCAATTCATATCAATGCATTCAACTTTCCTGTTTGGGGAATGTTAGAAAAAATTGCAGTGAATCTCCTTGCTGGAATGCCAGCAATAGTTAAGCCCGCTGCTGTTACTTCTTATTTGACTGAAGCTGTCACCAAGGATATAATTTTATCAGGGATTTTGCCCGAAGGCGCCTTGCAGTTGGTATGCGGAAGTGTAGATGGAATACTTGATCACGTTATTTCGCAAGATGTTGTCACCTTCACTGGCAGCGCATTAATAGGAAGAATGCTCAAGAGGCATCCCCGAATTATTGACGAAGCTGTTCCATTTAATATGGAAGCTGATTCATTAAATGCTGCTGTTTTGGGCGAAGATGGAGCACCTGGCACTGAGGAGTTTGATCTTTTTATAAAGGAAGTCAGAAAGGAAATTACCGTAAAATGTGGGCAAAAGTGTACAGCAATTCGCAGAGTTATTGTTCCTGAAAAATATATTGAAGATGTGCAGATTGCATTGAGTCTTGCTTTGTCAAAAACTGTGATCGGCGATCCAAAAAATGAGCAAGTAAGAATGGGATCATTAGCAGCAATCTCACAACGCGAAGATGTTCTTGAAAAACTCATACAACTTAGAACTCAATCTGATTTGGTCTATGGCGATCCCGACAAAGTGGATACAATCGGAGCAGATTCTGTGAAGGGAGCTTTTATGTCGCCGATTCTTTTGCTCAATAAGGATCCATTCAAAAATACGCTAACACACGAAGTCGAAGCCTTTGGTCCGATAACCACCTTGATGCCCTACAAATCATTGGAAGACGCCATCGAGTTGGCTAAAATGGGAAAGGGTTCTCTAGTTTGCAGCATAGCAACTAATGATGATAAAATTGCAAAGGAATTTGTTTTAGGAGCGGCATCGCAACACGGAAGAATTCTTGTTTTAAATAGAGAAAGTGCAAAAGAAAGCACCGGTCACGGAGCACCAATGCCATTGCTTGTGCATGGAGGTCCTGGAAGAGCGGGTGGAGGAGAGGAGATGGGTGGATTACGTGGTGTAAAACATTACATGCAACGCACCGCCATTCAAGGCTCACCTTCAACATTGACCGCAATCACTGGTGTTTATCAGTATGGTGCGAAACAACCTGAATCTGAGCCGCATCTTTTCAAAAAACACTTCGAAGAAATGCAAGTGGGTGAAACAGTCTTCACACATAAACACACCGTAACAGAAGCCGACATCGTAAATTTTGCCAATGTAAGTGGTGATAACTTCTATGCTCACATGGATGCCACTTCTCTTGAAGGGACCATTTTCGAAAAGAGAGTTGCTCACGGGTATTTTGTCTTATCAAAAGCTGCAGGATTATTTGTCGATCCCAAAAAAGGTCCTGTACTACTAAATTATGGTTTGGATGAAGCGCGTTTTACTAAACCTGTTTATCCGGGCATGACACTTGGTGTTAGATTTACTGTGAAAGAGAAAGTAGACCAAGAAAAACGTACTCCCGAAGATATTTCTAAAGGAATTGTAAAGTTTTTGGTTGATGTGTATGACGAAACAGGAGAAACAGTTGCATTGGCAACTATATTGACCATGGTAAAAAAACTTAATCAGTCTTAGTTGCGTGCAATACGTTAGTTCAAATAAAATAATAGAATAAGCTTCAGCTATAATATGTTGAATAGGAGGTGTTGCAGAAAATTGATTGGCGTATGCATTGCGTGGTGCTTGTGCATTTCTGGCAATGGACAGGCTGAATGGTCTGCTGACAGTGTGCTTACCAAACAACAGATGTGGGATGATTTGGATTCTCTCAGAAAAACAATCATCGATAGTCATCCGAATCCATTTGCATTTTACTCGTCAGTAGAATTTGAAAATAATTTTCAGGAAATAAAAAATTCGATAGATACTGCCGCTACACTGCGTTCATTCACAGATTTAGTTTCTAACTTGGTATTACCCATGCGGGATTCCCATACGACACTCGATTTTTTTAGTCTGCATAGAATGTGTTTTGTTAATGATAATTATTTTCTTCCAATCAACATTTACAATTCAAATGATTCTATTTTTATTGAATCAGACTGGGAAGATTTTCTACCAAAGGGAAGCAGACTAATCAGCGTTAATGGAATTAGCTCAATAGAAATTTATAAACAGTCATTAGGTTATAGCTGTATCGAAGGTGATGCCGACGATGGTCAATTAAGAATTGCAGATGCTATTTTCCCAGTTGTTTTGGCTTGGAATTATAAAGTGTTACTGGAAAACGAACTGCAGGTTATTGCTTTTGGAGAAGAAACTGAAGATACCTTTATCGTAAAAGGCTATCAAAAAAAAGAATATAAAAAAATAAGTAAACTGCGATCCAAACGAGACTCTCATCAAGCTGTTTCGCTTAAGATACTTGAAGGAGATAGTATTGCAGTGTTAAGGGTTGCAACGTTTGCACCGGCTGAAAGAAATAAATACAAGCGCGATATACGTAAAAGTTTCAGAAAACTAAGCAAGATGGATTGTAAAAATCTTGTTTTGGATATTAGAGACAACAGCGGCGGAAGTAGTGCTTGGGTCGAGTATCTGTACTCTTTTCTAGACAAAGGTGGATATAATACTCCTAGTAATGTTATAGGCAAAAACAGTAAACTCGCTCTTCAACGCTCAAGGCTTTTTAACAACGGACTTTCAAAATTGATTTTGAGAATTTTTTATAAAAACGATGAAGATGTTCAGAGCTTTAATCGTTTTGCTCGGTTGCCAATGGGTGCTATCGACACTTCTTATTTCTTAAAACCAACTATTCAAAAATCGAATATTGTCTACAAAAACAAATGTATACTTCTTATAAATGGTCTTACCGCTTCTGCCGGTGTCGATTTTACAAATCAGTTCAAAAGAAAAAGCCGAGGATTGATTATTGGAGAGCCTTGTTTGGGGCCTGTTTCAGGTACATTTGGAAATCCGGTTTCATTTTTAATGGCCAATTCAAAACTCCGTGTCAACATTGCAACTATTCGATACAATTACGATAATTCATTTACTTATAGCCGGGCAGCAATAGCTCCGGATGTTTTTATTAATACAACCGGATCTAATTTATTTCACAATGAAGACCCGGCGCTAGTATACATTCTTTCAAATTCAAGTTTTTCAAAATGAAATTCCTCTTTTCTTTTTTGTTTTTGATTCAGTTTATTTTTATTTCTTTCGGAAATGAGAACTATACATCAACTGTTGATCAAGGTTTGTACTTAAAGGTTTTGCCCGATAGCCTAAGTGCACGAATAATAGAGATATCAAGTTTTGCAGATTCTTTATCAAGTAGGAAGGTTAAAAAATATTTATTTAAACTCGATAGTCTCGCAATATCACAAAATACCAGTGGTAATATTAACGTGGCCGTTTATGCTTGGCAGCGATTGTATGAATGGAATAATTTAACCGGAAATACCAACTTGAAAAATACCGCAATCAATAATATTTATTCTGCTTGGTTATCTGGTGGCCTCGAAAAGACAATCGAGAAGGAATGGACAGATAAATTGATGTTGCTGTTTAATGAAAGTGGAGATTTTGAGAAATTATACAACCTTACAACTAGAAAAAATGAGGAAGATAAACTCCTCGCGTCTAAGGCCGTTTACACTCTTGAAGCAAACCTAGAATCACTCAATGCTAAGTTGGCTAGCAGTTTTACGAATAATGATGCATCAGAAAAGTCAAATCAGAATTTGAGGAAGTATTTATTTTTTGGAGCTGTAGGATTCGGTGGACTATTACTTCTGTTTTTGATAATTTTGATTATACAGAAATCGAAATACAGAAAGAGAGCCAAAGCATTTTCAAAAACCGAAGTTCAGTCGGCAGAGAAAGAAATTCTTACTGTGAAATTAACTACTTCTGAACGTGAGAAAGAACAACTCAAAAAAGTGGCGTCGATTGGAATTGATAAATTGAATGAAATGGATTCGACCATTAATAATGCACTTACATTGCTTATGCGCACAACAGACGAACTGGAAATGACAATTCAAGAGTCAACAAACATCACAGAAACATCACGCAGCGAATTACCTGTAGCTCTTTACATGAGTCAGAAAAATCTGTTGCATCGCATGGGTAATCAAGTAGTAGAGGATCTTAAAACTTGCTCTTCTATTCTAAAAAAAAGTGTAAAATAAATTTATTAGTTATTTGCTTTTGAATTCGTATTTAGAGTTTTTCTGATATTTGATCATTTTCCTAAAACACTGTTGATCTTATACCATTACCAAATTTAAATTGGTCCAGTATCCAATTATAATTTTAGTTGGATAAATGCCGTAATTACATTCAAATAGTTCGATGAGGCAAAGCCGACATTATGCCACCATATTTCATAAAATGGGTTGGTTCACTTTACAAGTAACATTGATGTCAATTCTCCAATTCTTTAAGAGTTTAGAGTTACAAATTATCAATGACCTTAAGCTATTTAATACTTACAATTGGAATAATTTTCGGGCGGTGCAATTCAGTTTTTACATAATCGGTAACTGACGGAGTCAAAAACATCATTTCTTTGCCAATAAAATATTTTCATACATGATAAAAGTTAGAATTTTTCAATTTTTAATTTGGCTGCTTGTGCCTGAATTTTTATGGTCTCAGTCGAATCAGGATTTTACCGTTTCTAAAGCTGACAAAGAGCTACAGTGGCATCATTCGGATTTTAAAGCAGATGGAATTCCTGGCGTTGGAGCCGCCCGTGCTTATTCGGAATTAGTATCCGGAAAAAAGGCTATTCCAGTTATTGTCGCAATAATTGACAGTGGCACCGAAACTTTTCATGCCGATCTCACAGAAAATATTTGGATCAACGAAGACGAAATAAAAGGCAACGGAAAGGACGATGATGGAAATGGATACATCGATGATGTCCATGGCTGGAGCTTCATCGGAGGTCCTGGTGGTGATGTTTCTGTGGATAATTTGGAATTTACAAGAATTTATGGCGACCTCAAAAGAAAGTACGAAGGCAAAACCGAGCAACAAATCGATAAAAAAGATAAAAAAGAATATGCTCGTTATCTTGAATTGAAAAAAGAATATGACAAACGTGTGGGAGACGCAAAAGCGGAAAGAATGCAGTTTGATATGGTAGTTGGATTTTACGATCAAGCAAAAAAAATGGTCGAAAATACCTTAGGGAAAAAGGAATATACATCAGAAGAAGTGCAAGCCATTGAAGCAAAAGATGAGTTTATGGAGGCATCAAAAAACTTCATTATTCTTAGTCTTACAGAAGATTTGGTGGCACAATTTGAAGAGGGTAGAAAGCATTTCGCCACCATGCTGGACTATCAGTTAAATACGGAGTTTGATCCACGTTCGATGGTTGGTGATAATTATGACGATCTATCTCAAAAAAATTACGGAAATAATCACATCGACGGACCTCATTCAGATCATGGAACTCACGTTGGCGGTATAGTTGGAGCTACAAGAAATGCTTTTGGTATGGATGGCCTTGCTGCGGAAGCTCGATTGATGGTTGTGCGATGCGTTCCCGATGGTGATGAGCGTGACAAAGACGTTGCAAATGCAATACGTTATGCAGTTGACAATGGTGCTCGTATTATAAATATGAGTTTTGGGAAAAGTTTTTCTCCACAGAAACAAGCGGTTGATGAGGCCGCGAGATATGCGGAATCAAAAGGTGTTTTGTTGATTCATGCTGCCGGTAATGATGCAAAAAATATTGATAAAGCAGCGAACTTTCCAAACGATAAATACGAGAATGGTAAATACTGCAAAACTTGGATAGAGATAGGCGCAAGCGGCCCTAATCCAGCATCATTGGCCGCAGATTTTTCAAATTATGGCAAAAATAATGTCGATGTATTTTCACCGGGTGTAGATATTTTTTCTACTCTTCCTGATGGAAAATACGGCAAAAATAGTGGCACAAGCATGGCGGCGCCCGTAGCTGTGGGCGTTGCTGCCGTCATTATGAGTTATTATCCACTTTTAACTGCTTTGGACGTAAAAGCAATAATGCTGAAAAGTGCCTCTGACTTTAAAAATCAAGAAGTAACAATGCCTGGTAATCCTGAGAAAATGGTGAAGTTTAAAACATTGTCAAAAACTGGTGGTGTTGTAAACTTGTATAACGCGCTTCAAATGGCTGCCACATGGAAAGCTGGTAGTGCGAAAAAATAGAATCAATTGTTACATTACAACTGTTTTACTTGGAACCTTGATAAGCGCTATAGCGATTGACGTTTATTTCCGTGAATAGAAACGGAATTGGACTAATATATAAATCCAAACGGGTTGAAATATAGAGGATGTGTAAACGGAATTAGATTACTGCCTGAGGATGAAGTAGGGGAGTATAAAGACAAAAGGCCTTCCCAATGGGAAGGCCTTAGTCTTTTATAAAAATATCTATGGGGCTT
>Ga0105048_10003470_pt1 | contig 25831 bp, 18 predicted proteins | sample MAT05_FD_78382 | JGI IMG/M metagenome (GOLD analysis project Ga0105048, IMG submission 78382) | Freshwater microbial communities from Lake Fryxell liftoff mats and glacier meltwater in Antarctica - MAT-05 | ecosystem: Environmental > Aquatic > Freshwater > Ice > Liftoff microbial mat | place... | reverse complement strand
TCTCTTCGAGGGGTTTGGTGTTGGGAAGGGGGTCGGCGAACGAACGGCCGACAGAGCAAACGAGACAGAGAATGGTAGCAATTGTGCGCATTGTGGAATCTCCATTTTCTTCCGAACCCGACAATCTTCCGAGCCGGACAATCTTCACTGGGTAAGGGAGAGGGCCATTCCTCTCCCTTACCCAGTGAAGCGGAAGGAAGCGGAAACGAACCCACATCATTTCCCTTCCTGGAGCCGATAGAGTTTGCCCAGCGTTCGCACGACGAGGCTATCGCCAGCGACCGCCGGGGTGGCCATGCACATCTCGTCGAGGCGATTCTTGCCGAGCACCTTGAACTCCTTGCCTGCCTCGATCACATGCGTGTCGCCATCCTCGTTGAGGCAGAAGATCTTGCCGTCGTAGGCCCAGGGCGATGTTGTGAACATCCCTTCGAGCCGTTGCCTTTCGTAGACCGGTTTGCCCGTCTTGGCATCGAAGCAGGCGAAGAAACCGCGATCGTAGAGCACGTAGAGATAATCGCCATAAACGAGGAATGACGGGTTGTACGGCCCGGCATCCTTCTGGCACCAGGCGATGAACTCGTTGCTGGTCTCGCCCTCTTTAAGAGTAATGTCGCCCGCCGCGCCCGGCTTGATGGCGAAGATCGGCTTGTTCTTGCCCAGGATGTAGCCCGAACCGACATAGAGCAGCCCGTGCTTGGCGAACGGCGTGGGGATCGTGATGTTCGACATGCCGCCCAGTTCCCAGAGCAGCTTGCCGTCGAGATCGTACGAGCGGATCTTTTTCGCGCCGGCGGTGACGATCTCCGTGCGTTTCTCGTTCTTCCAGACGAACGGCGTCGCCCAGTTGCTCTTCTCGTCGCGGTCGATCTTCCAGATTTGCGAGCCATCTTTTTTGTCGAGGCAGAGCATGTACGAGGCTTTCTCGTTATCGTTGACGAGGATCAGCTTGTTCTCGTACAGGGCCGGCGATGCGGCCGTGCCCCAGCCGAACTGGGTGGGCATCGCGTCGAAAGTCTTCGACCAGATCAACTTGCCGTCGAAGTCGTGGCAATAGACGCCCTGGTTGCCGAAGTAGCTGTAAACGTACCCGCCATCGGTGACTTGCGTTTCGGAGGCGTAGGTGTTCTTGATGTGGACGGGAGTTTCCGGTTTCGACTTGGCCACTTCCTTGTCCCAAAGTTTCTTGCCGGTCGCGAGATCGAAACAGAGCACGACCCACTTATGCTCGGCCGTCGAAGGTTTCAGGCGTTCGCCGCCGAAGTAGAGCCCTTTCTTCGCATCCTCGAAACCGCCTTCGCGATTGACCGAGGTGAGAAAGATCTTCCCCTTCGCGATAATCGGTGACGACCAACCACGGCCTGGCACATCAACCGACCAGGCGACGTTTTGCGAGGCGCTCCATTTACTCGGCAGGTTCTTCCCGGCGCCGACGCCGCCGTCCGTTCCGCGGAATTGGGGCCACAGGTCATCGGCACACAAGGTCGTGGTTTCAGCGTGTGTGAAGACCGCCAACAGTCCGAGGAATAAACTGTTCATCCATTTCATGTGATGACTCCTTGAGCGTGATGCACGTCAGATTACACCGATTCAGCGGAGATGGGTAAATGAGGTTCGTTCCGTGAAGCCGCGACGCGGAGTCTTTGCGCAGCCGAGCGAATGAGGCGTTGAGCCCCACACGCTCCGCTCCGAAGACTCCGCGTCGCGGCTAACGCCGATGTCAATCCTTCAACCAGAACCGCACGATACAGTAGAGCGCGTTGAAGGCGTCCTTCAGGCCGATCTTTTTGCCTTCTTCGTAGGTGCGGCCGGAGTAGCTGATGGGGATTTCGTAGATGCGCCACGCCGGCTTTCTCTTGCGGGCGATCTTGGCGGTGATCTCCGGTTCGAAGCCGAAGCGGTCGGATTTGAGGGTGATGCCTGCGAGCACCTCGCGGCGGAAGAGCTTGTAGCAGGTCTCCATGTCCGTGAGGTTCAAGTTGGTGAAGAAGTTCGACAGCATCGTCAGGGCTTTGTTGGCGACGTAGTGCCAAAAGTAGAGAACGCGGTGGTTCTCGCCGATGAAGCGCGAGCCGAAGACGACGTCGGCCCGGTTGTCGATGATCGGTTGCAGCAGGCGCGGGTACTCGGCCGGATCGTATTCGAGGTCGGCATCCTGCACGATGATGACGGTCCCCTTGGCGTGCTGGAAGCCGGTGCGCAGGGCGGCGCCTTTGCCCTGGTTCTTGTCGTGATAGACGACACGTATGTTGTCGACCTTCTCCATTTCCAGCAGGATGGCGCGCGTGCCGTCGGTGCTGTAGTCATCGATCAGGATCAGTTCCTTGGGGATCGGCACTTCTTGCACGCGGCGGACGATCTCGCGAATCCAGTTCAGTTCGTTGTAAACCGGGATGACGACCGAGAGCAGGAACCCGGGCGGGATCGGGTAGATGCCGATCTGCCGGCAGGCGCCCTCACCGAGCAGGGCGTGCAGAATCTTGAGTCGATTCTCGGGTGTTTTCGAAGCGGCTTGTACCAAACCGATCAAATCATCAGGGTTCGCGGGCAAGGTCGAATCAGCGGCCATCGAATGAGTGCTCCCGGAAAGGAGGATGTGAGCCCGGAACAGCGGAATTATGGGGAAGTAGTCGAGTTGGGGCAAGTGCGAGTTTGAACAGACCGGGCAAACAAGAACATTCGCCTGCCTGTTATGCTGTTAAAATAAGCTGTATTGACGAGCCGGGATGACCGATTTACGATCGTGAGTCCTCAGGAAATCCGCGTCGAAGGATCGACCGCGCGTCCGGAACGGAGTCCGCAGATGAGCAGCAGCCAACCGACCAACGTCCCTCTATGTGATCTCGGCGCCCAATATCAACCCCTTCGGGCCGACGTGGAAGCGGCGATCATGCGGGTGCTTGATAGCGGCCAGGTCATTCTCGGGCCGGAAGTGGCCGCGTTTGAGCAGGAAGCCGCCAACTACTGCGGCGCCGCCCAGGGCATCGGCTGCGGGTCGGGGACCGACGCTCTGCTGCTCGCGCTCCACGCTCTCGAAATCGGGCCGGGCGACGAAGTCATCATGCCGCCGTTCACGTTCTTCGCCACCGTCGGCAGCGTCCTACGGACCGGGGCCACGCCGATCTTCGCCGACATCGACCCCCTGACTTACAACATCGATCCTCGCCAAATTGAAGCCAAGATCACCGACCGCACCCGCGCTATCATGCCGGTGCATCTCTACGGCCAATGTGCCGACATGGAGCCGATCTGGCAAATTGCCGAGGAACACGACCTGGTCGTCATCGAAGACGCCGCCCAGGCAATCGGGGCCGAGTACCGGGGCAAGAAGACGGGCACCCTCGGCGGCATCGCCTGCTTCAGCTTCTACCCAAGCAAGAACCTAGGCACCTATGGCGACGCGGGGCTGGTGACGACGAACGACCCCGATTGGGCCGCCCGCATGCGAGCCCTGCGCGTTCACGGCATGGAGCCGAAGTATTACCACAAATTTGTCGGCTGGAACGCCCGCCTCGACGCCATCCAGGCGGCCATTTTGCGGGTCAAGCTGCCGCATTTGGAGAAGTGGACGCACGCCCGGCAACTGGCCGCCGAGCGTTACGACGATCTCATCGAAAACAGCCGTCTGCACCGTTTCCTGCAACGACCCATGATCGCCCCGAACCGCCGGCATGTCTACAACCAGTACGTGGTTCGCGTCGCCGGCGGCGAGCGCGACACCGTGATGCAGCACCTGAAGCAGAACGGCGTGTCGTGTGACATTTATTACCCGGTGCCGCTGCATCTTCAGGAATGCCTGAAGCATCTCGACTACCGGGCAGGCGACTTCCCGATCAGCGAGGAAGCATGCCGATCGGTGCTCGCCCTGCCGATGTTCCCCGAGATCACGCTGGCTCAGCAACAGCGGGTCATTGATGTGTGTGCGTCATACCGGATGATGCAAACACGCGTCGCCGCATGATGCCGATGGCCGCCAGGCCGACCAACGTGGCAATCAGCGTGGATGGCTCGGGCGCAGGCGACAGCATGTTGACTATTTGATCGTCAGTTTCCACGGGATCTTTCGAGATCCCGTCTTCTTTTACATCCACGACTTCTTCTACTACATCGCCCAGTATTCCCGTCGTGCTCCCGACTTGCACTCTTGGAGTTTGAGTTGCGCCGGAGTCGGCTTGAGCGGCGTCCACATCGGCTTGTGTTGAGCTTGCCACCTGGCTACCCGGCCAGTTCCGCCAGTAGAAGGCCCGTGCGTCAGCGGGCGTCCCCAGCGCGATCATGACACTGAAAAACAGAATCGTCCGAAGCCAATGCTTCATCGCGTGGTCCCCCCCCATGCGTAACAAGTCGAGAACTTCCCCCGCGCGAACGATGCCAACGGACCGCTCACCTGTCAACGGAGCTTATGCGATCGTCAAACTGAGAGGGCGAGGGGAAATAGTCCGGTTGTGCGTGGGGAATCGTCATTTCTGTTCCCATGGAAGGAGGATCGGCCGACGATGAGAGTGGGATTATGCCGAAGTTGCAGAAACCAGAGGTTACATAAGCTCGACGTAAAATGAGGAAGGCAGGGCAGGACGATGAAGTGGAAGCGAGCCGGCACGTGGGCGGCGACGATGCTGCTACTTCCCCAGGCCGTCGGGGCCGAGGAGAAAGTCGTTTGGCATTCCGCATCCAACGTTAGGATGACGACCTCCGCGCCATCGTGGGGGCCGTTTAAGCGTTGGCTGCATGACGCTTCCGCCTGGCGTCACCAGGCTGATGCCACGGAAGGGAGCGCTCCGCTGGAGGACGTGTCTCCGCAAATCATTGATCTGACGCCGAACTGGAAGAAGGTAAGCCCGGAATCGTCGCCGCCCGCCACGCTGCTGGCGCCGGTCCCGAAACAGGAACCTTCCAAGATCCCCGAGACATCGTCGGCCGAGGACGCTCCGCAGGTGCTCGACCTGCTTCCCGATCTGAAGATTCCCGAGATGAAACCGGAGACCAAAAAGGCGATCGAAGACGAGCCCAAGATGCTCCCGCCGATGCCGCTCTCCGAACCGATCTTCCGCAAGTCCGACCCGACTGAGTTCGATCCGGCCAACCCGAAACAGCTTCTGGACGGCCCGGAGAGAATCGAGGTTATGCCGCGCGTGACCGGCGAGCCCAAGACGCTGCCGATGGAAGGACCCTCTGCCGCGCTCGAGTCGCCCTATTCTCCCAACGGCGGCCCCGCGATTATCCTGCGGCCATCTCCGCCGCCGCAGAGCGTGGCCGTGAATCCATCCACCACCGCAACCACACCATGGCGCGACGGCTTCCTGGCCGCGTTCACGCCCCAAGGACTTAGCTTTTCGATCCGGGCGGATTATCTGCAATGGTGGGTGAAGAACGACCGCACGCCCTCACTGGCAACGACCGGGAGCGAACAGGGCGGCGGCGTGATCGGAGCGCCGGGGACGGTTTCGCTCTTCGGCCCGGGCGCGGTCGATCTCAGCCAACGAAGCGGTGCACGCCTTCGCGCGGCGATCTTCTTCGACCCGGAAGAATCGACCGGGCTTGAAGGCGGCGTCTTCTTCCTCGGCGATCAAAGCACTGGGATCACGGCGAACAGCAATTCGCTGCCGGTTCTATCCCGGCCCGTCTTCCTGGTGAATAACAATCAGGAAAATGTCGAGAACGTGGCCTTCCCCAATTTCAGCACGGGGACACTCGAGGTCGACGCCGTCAGCCGCCTCTGGGGGGCCGACGCGAATTTCGTCATGAATCTGACGAAATCGCAAGACCGCACGCTCAACGCCTATGTGGGCTACCGTTACCTCAACCTCCAGGAAAGCATCCGCATCCAGGAGTTCATCACCGCCGGGCCTGACAATCCCGATCCGATCGGCACGCAGATCGCCCTGCGCGACAAGTTTTCAACGACCAACCAGTTCAACGGCGGGCAGATCGGCCTGCGCATGATTCAGAACTGGAACCGCTTTTCGCTCGACGCCCGCGCCGGGGTCGCCCTCGGCTTCAATCGGCAGACGTTGTCGGTCGAGGGCCGTACGATTCGCAATCAACCGGGGATGCCGACCGAGACCTTCGATGGCGGCCTGCTCGCCTTGCGATCGAACATCGGGAGGACGACTCGCGGCAATTTCAGCGTCGTCCCCGATTTTTCGTTGAACCTCGGCTATCAGATCACGCCGTCATTGCGCGGCTACGTGGGCTATAGCTTCCTCTACTGGACCAACGTCGCCCGCCCCGGCGCTCAGATCGATCGCTCCATCGATCTCGCCCTGGTCCCCAACGCGCCGGCCGGCGTCATGTCGACCGGCCAGAACCGCCCCTCGCCCCTCTTCGATCAGAACGACTTCTGGGCGCACGGCGTGAATCTCGGGATCGAGTGGAGTTGGTAGGTTTGTTTTCTCGTCGGCTCAGCCAGGAGCCCCTCGATCGCGCCGAAGCGATGGCGGGGCTTCTGTTTTCACACGCACTTTTCTAACGCCGTCCGTCAACAAGCCATAGGATGTTCTCCAAGCCGATGCTCGGTCGAAGAGGCCGCACACACCTTGAGGAGTTCACATGCGCTCGTTGCTCGCAACCGTGTTGTTTCTGGGGATCGCCATGAACCTACAGGCCGCCACCTACTTGTATGTCTCGATGGCGCCGGAACAGAAGATTCAGATCTTTCGGCTCGAACCCGCCGACGGCAAACTGACGCCCGTCGAAACCATGGCCGTCGACGGCACGCCGGGGTGCCTCTCGGTCGATCCCAAAAAGAAGTACCTGTTCGCGACGTTGCGATCGAACGCCACCTTGGCGAGCTTCGAAATCGACCAGGCGACGGGCAAGCTCAAACTTCTCAGCACGGTCCCGCTGGGAAAAGGCGAGAACGCGGCCTTCGTGCGGACCGACCTGTCGGGCCGCTGGCTAATCTCCGCTTCGTACACGGGTGGAAAGGTCGTAGTGCATCGCATCGACGAGGGCAAGATACAAGCCACGCCGGTGCAGGTTCTGGAAACGGCCAAGACCGCGCATTGCGTGGCGATTGATCCCGAAAATCGCTGGGTATTCGTGCCGCACGTGTCGTTGAACGCGGTGCTGCAGTTCCATCAAGACCCCTCTACCGGCAAACTCACCGAAGCGGGCAAGGCCGAGGGCGGCGGGGAGAAAGTCGGCCCCCGGCATCTCGCGTTTCATCCGAGCCAACCGCTGGCATTTTCGTCCGATGAAGTGAAGAGCACGATCACCGCCTACCGCTTTGACGCCGCCACGGGCCTGAAAGCGGTTCAAAATCTCTCCACGTTGCCCGCTGATTACAAGCAGAACAACACCACTGCGGAAGTGAAGGTTCACCCTTCCGGCAAGTTCGTCTGGGTCTCAAATCGCGGGCAGGATAGTTTGGCCGGCTTCGCGATCGACGCCAAGACCGGCGCCCTGTCGCCCCTCGGTCAGACGCCGACCGAGCAGACGCCGCGTTCGTTCGAGATCGAACCGGACGGCAAATATCTCTTCGGCGCCGGTGAGGGATCGGGCAAACTGGCCGTCTACGAAATCGCGCCGGATACCGGCAAGCTGACGGCCCTGCGCACGCTCGACATCGGCAAAAGCGTCACGTGGGTGCTGGCGGTGAAGTTCCCGGAGAAGTAAGGTTTGAGATAAAGTTGTTAGGGTGGATGAAGGCTTTGCGTAACCCACCTTTTTACGCGATGAGCCTCACGGTGAGTTACGCACAGCCATCGCCCACCCTATCAAAACTATGTTCACATTTCTTCTTGCCTGTTCGAATTTCGCACGAAGGTCGCAAAAATCAACAATGTAACGCCGGCAATCGCGACAAAGCTTGTCGTCTTGTCAAGATTCGCGCGCAACCACGCGAAGTCAAGCAAGAGCAATCGAATCATCACGAAGACATTCACAACTAGACCGCAATAAAGAAGTGGCGTCATAACAGAATTGGGCAGCCTGAGACCTGTAAGCCACTCAAAAACACTTGTAAGAAACGCAAATCCATTGAGTACGGGAATCGGCAGAAGATTCACTAACCCTCCGGAAGTCGCCATCAATCCCACGAAGGTGATCCAAAACTGCCATCCGTGCAATGCCAGATGACTGCCGGTCAGGAGCGCGCTCATAAAGCCGCCCAAGCCTTCAAGTGACTCAAAAGTGACGATACGATATAGGTATTGACCTAACGTTTGTTCGATAAATTGCATCTGTCCCTCAATGGTGGAAGGATTATTCTGGATTGCCAAGCCTCCCAAACTGCTGGGGATGATCTGAGAAAACGCCAAGGGGACGGAGGATACCTGACTCGACTTTGCAATGACTGGAATGACGAGCAAAATGACTCCGATCAACAAAATTGATAGTGATCCAACGAGCGCGAGCAGCGAACGTTGAAATGGCGTTCCAACTGGTTTTATCTCATCGTCATTGACGATTTCGTCTATTTCACCGAAGCTCACGCTTGCGCTAAGGGGACACCAACCGAAAGTGTATCGGCAGCGCTGACCTTTGATTTCAAATAGTTTGCCGAATCCGACCGAAACCAATTTTACCGGCACTCCCAGCGCTCTCGCGCAGATTGCGGTCGAGTATGAGAAAATAAATTGAATGAGCCAAAAGGTGAGATAGTTCAGTAAGAAAAAGGCGAGCAGCATTCGGAATTCCCCTTCATTGTTTAAACGTCAATCTTCCATCCCCGGTCGCTGCCGGTTCGATTTGGTCTTGGACGTGTGCCGCTTGGCGGCCACCCGGCGAATCTTGGAGCCTTTGGTCGGCCGTGTCGCCCGCCGTGGTTTCGGCGGCGTGGTGACGGAGTCGAGCATTGAGGCCAGTTTCGCCAGGCAGTCTTCCTTGTTGCGTTCCTGATCGCGGTAGGCTTGCGAGGTCATCACCAGGTCGCCTTCCGTGGTTACCCGCGAGCCGAACTTCTGGATAAAGCGCTCGCGGATGTCGTCGGGCAGGCTGGTCGACGTTCGGATCGGCCAACGCATGACCGCTTTGGAAGAGACCTTGTTGACGTTCTGCCCGCCAGGGCCGCCGGCGCGGACGAAGGTCCAGGTGAACTCCTCCAAGGGGATCTTGACTCGCCCATTCACATTCAGCATGGCCCGCTCCGTACACGTCCGCCTTGACCAATTCTCGACATCATTCTACGATTGGGCGATTCGAAGTGGGTTTTTCTCTGACGAATGGACGCGTCATGAACGAAGTGGCTCCCTCCCGCCGGGATTGGCTAGCCGATGTTTGGCGAATCGGCTTCATCCTCGCCTTGACGCTGGCGACCCGTTTCTGGCTGGTGCAGCATACGGAAGTGCTCTCACGCGACAGCATTATGTTCATCCGTTTCGCGTTGCAGCTCGAACAACCGCCGGAAGACCATCTCGACCCGAGCCATCACATCACCCGGTTAGACGTGGTTCGCAGCACCTATCAGCCGCCAGGTTACCCGCTGGCGATCCTGGCGATTTCCCAGCCGATCCGCGCAGTCATGGGCACCAGCAGCGATTCCCTGGCCCTCAGCGCCCAGTTGACGAGCATCCTCGCTTCCCTGTTGTTGATCTTCCCGATGTACTTTCTCGGGAAGATGATCTTCGACCGTCAGGCCGCGTTCATCGGCACCCTGCTTTTTCAGGTCCTGCCCGTTTGCGTTCAGGTAACGAGCGACGGGCTCTCGGATAGTCTCTTTCTGCTCGCGTCCGCCACGTCGTTGTGGTTGAGTGCCGTGGCCTTTCGCCGCACGTCTCCGCTCTGGTTCCTGCCGGCGGGCATAACGATCGGCATGGCCTACCTTGTTCGACCGGAGGGTTTGATCCTTGCCGTGGCAGCCGGGTTGATCATGCTCGTGTCGCGCCTGCGCGGACAATGCACCTGGGGTTCAAGCTTCAAACGTTTGGCCGTTCTCACGTTTGGCGTGCTGCTGGTGATGTCTCCCTATGTGGCCATCATCGGCAAACTGACGAACAAACCCACGGGCGACGGGTTCCTCCGCTGGCTGAAGGGCGACGAACTCAAACCGAGTTGGATCAAAATTTCCGACCAACGCCCGACTCACGAAGGCGCCGATGTGCCCTTGGCGGCTTGGTTCAACGAGTTCGGCCAGGGGCAGCGACCGGGAGCGGCCTGGGCGTCGAAGGCGATGATGACGGAGTTTCTGAAAACGTCAACCTACGTCATTCCCTTTTTCGCCGCGATCGGCCTGATGGCCTTCTGGCCCAGACTGAATCGCGATCCGGCGTTTCTCATGATGCTGGGAGTCGGGGCGGGCCACACGGCGTTGCTCTGGTTCGTCGCCTACGGCGCGGGTTACGTGGCGGAACGGCATCTGCTGCTCGTGACGCTTGTTTCCTGTTATCTGGCAGCCGCGGCTTTGCCCAAGATTGGCGAGAAGATCGCCGCCTGGAAACCGGCTGGCCGGCTTGGCTCGCCAGCATTCTGGTCCGCCGCCCTCGCATTCGCCTTTGTGGCCGTGGCCGTGCCGTATGGACTGAAACCGCTGCATGCCAACCGCGTCAGCAACCATGCAGCGGGTCGCTGGTTGGCGGAGCGACTTCAACCGGGCGACTATGTGATCGATCCGTTCGCCTGGAGTGAATATTACGCCGGTTGTATTCGAGAAGGGTCGTACGCCCTGCCCGCGGTGCCGCGTGCCTACGGGATTCTAACACCGGGTGACAACCATCCGCGCTTGCATCAAATGCCGATCGCGAAACTCGTGGCCGAACATGGCGAGGTCGTCTATCACTGGCCCGAGGATAAGCCGCGCGATCAAGCAAAGCTGCTGATCTACCGCTGGGAAGGCTATAACTTCAACGAATACATACTAGCCTGGACCGAGCGAGCGGCGAAGAAATAGAGATTAATCAGATAGCGGCATAGATGTCCGAGCGAAAAGCTTGAGCGACGGAAGGTTTCCGTCGCTCATGCTGTTCGCTCCGACATTATTCTCACTTCGCCAAATCCGCACCCTTCACCTGCAGCACCGTATACGGCAATAGCATCAGCATATAAACGGAACCATCTTTGGCTTCGCACACGCCCAGGATGACATGTTTGCTAGTCACTGTGCCGTCGGTCATTTTGTGAATGCCCGTGTGGAAGGGGAGCGGTTTGCCGTTTTTGTCTTTGAAATCGGTGTAGTTGGGATTCACGATCGACACCGGGCCGCGATCGACGGGGGCCTTGTCACCCGCGTTTAGCGTCACCAGATGCAGAAGCTGGATGCCGTTCTTGGCTTCCGTGACGGCCACGCAGACCTGGCCGCGCGGGCCTACGCAAAGGGCCCGGCAATCGGTTTTCTTGGCGTCGGCAATGAGCGTTCCGTGGTTCTTGCCCTTGATCGTGGAGCCTTCGGCCGTGAGATCGTAACTGTAAAGCTGGTTGGTACTCATCGGTACGCAGTAGATGGTCTTGCCGTCGGGACTGATGTCCCAATTGATCGGATGACCCTTCTCATCGGCGAGATGCGAGTCGGGGGTCGGCGGTTTGCCGTCGATGGTCTGTTTCAACACTTCGAGCTTATCAGTTTTCGGATCGTACCGGGCGATGTCGCCACCGAGGACCGGATGATAGGCCCGTCCCAAATAGTCGACGACAATGAAGCCGTAATAGTGCTTGGTATCCATGAGTTCACGATACTTGCCTGTTTTCAGGTCAAGAATCAGGAAGATCGAGTTTTCTTCCGGCCCCGGCAGATGATCGGAGCAAGTCGAGATGTAGGCGACGCCGCGTGACTCATCCGGTGTGATGCTGTTGATGCCGTGATGAGGAACGGGGATATCGTAAACCTTCGTGGTGTCGGTCTTGGGGTCGTAGACCATCGGGTAACCGCCCGGATAATCTTCCCGCTTCTCGGTCTTGCTGGGATAGCCTTGCTTGGTGCCGAAGTAGATCTTGCCGCTGGCCCCGACGTTGTTGCGTGTATGAATCTTGGCCTGGGAGCCAAAACCTTTCAGATCTTTGCCAATGGCCTTGTGGCAATCGACGGCAATCTTCATCGCCTTGGCCACCGGATCGAATTCGACGAGCCAGGAGTTGACCGCATTGGCGTGCGTGCCGATGTAGAGCTTGCCGTTGTGGCCCTCGACAATGGCGAAGTACCCCTCGCCTTCGGGAGCCGTCTCCTTCGGGACGGCAAAGGCCGTCGAAGGCAGCCATTTGATGGGCGGATCGGCCGCGAACGTCGTGCCGGTCGTAAGTAAAGCGACAATCGTGGAAAGGAGAGAAAGCGGTTTCATCGGAGAGAACTCCCGGTGTGTTGGCGACGCTCTTATCATGAGGATGTTCTTGCCGGGATGCAACCATGAAGGCGCGAAAATGCGCCGTTCTGTTCCTTCTCGATTTCCAGGCTGCTTCCCCTCGCCCCAATCATAAACTAATGGGAATAGACCATTCGTTCGTAGCCGAGGCCGTGCATGAGCATTTTGTCGAGCGTTCAAGGAGTGACCAAATCGTACGGTCCGCGTCCCCTCTTTTCTGATCTTTCCCTGGAGTTACGCGCCGGCGAACGGCTGGGCCTGATCGGTCCCAACGGGGCGGGCAAGTCGACGCTGTTGAAGATTCTCGCCGGCGTCGAGGACGCGGACGACGGCACGCGCTCCGCTCGCCGCGGCGCCCGGATCGGCTATCTGGCGCAAGACGACCGCTTTCCCGCGGGCCTTTCGGTCCGCGAGGCGCTGATCGCCGCCCAGTCCGACGAACATCTCGACGAGCACGAACGCGAAACGAATGCCGCCATCACGCTCACGCAGGTCGGCTTCGAGGATGTCGATCAGCAAGCCGACACGCTTTCCGGCGGCTGGCAGAAACGGTTGTCGCTGGCGCGGGAACTGGTCAAACGACCCGACTTCCTGATGCTCGACGAGCCGACCAACCATCTCGACTTGCCCGGCGTCGTCTGGCTGGAGCGCCTGCTGCGAGACGCGCAATTCGGTTATCTCGTTGTCACGCACGACCGAGCGTTCTTGCGGGCCGTGGCGGACGAAATTATCGAGGTGAATCGCCTCTATCCCGACGGCATCTTCCGTGTTCGCGGCAGTTATGACGACTTCGCTGACCGCCGGGACGAGTTCATGGAAGCCCAGGCGAAGCATGCGGCATCAGTCGCCAACCAGGTTCGCCGTGAAACGGAATGGCTGGGCCACAAGGCGCGAGCCCGCACGCGCAAGGCCAGTTCTCGCATCGAAGCGGCCGGTCAACGCCGCGAGGAACTCGCGGAACTAAACTATCGCAACAGCGCCGCCGGCACCGCGGGGATCGACTTCGTCGGCACCGGCCGGCAGACACGTAAGCTACTCACGGCCACGAACATCTCGTATGGCTTCACGCCCGATAAGCCCCTGTTCGCTGGGCTCGATCTGCAACTGGCGCCCGGCGTGAAACTCGGCATCCTCGGCCCGAACGGCAGCGGCAAGAGTACCCTTCTGCGGGTGATGACCGGCCAATTCGCCGCCGACACCGGGACGATTACCAGGGCCGATGGCCTGCGCACCGTGCTCTTCGAGCAGGGCCGGGCGGCGCTGAATCCGGCATCCACCTTGAAAGAATCGCTCTGCCCCAATGGCGAGATGGTGACCTATCGCGATCGGCCGATGCACGTGGCGGCCTGGGCGAAACAATTCCTCTTCAATGCCGAGCAACTCGGCGATTTGATCGGCGACCTCTCCGGCGGTGAGCAGGCACGCGTCCGCATCGCCCAACTGATGTTGCAACCCGCCGACCTGTTGCTGCTCGACGAACCGACCAATGACCTCGACATTCCCTCGCTGGAAGTCCTGGAAGACAGCCTGGCGGAATTTCCCGGCGCGATCGTCCTCATCAGCCACGACCGCGACCTGATGGACCGCCTCTGCACGGAATATGTAGGTCTCGACGGTCGCGGCCACTCGTCGCTTTACGGCAGTGTCGCCCAGTGGCTGACCGCGTATGAACGACAGGCGCCCGTCGAAGTGAAGGAAACCCGCGCGCCGAAACCGGCCGTGGCGAAGACCGCGAAGCCGCGCAAGCTCAGCTTCCGCGAGCAACAAGAACTGGAAAACATGGAGATCACGATCCTGACCGCGGAACAGAAAGTCGCCGAGCGCCAGGCCGCGGTGGAGCTCGCCTCAGTCGGCGGTCACCTCGTGCTTCTGGACGCCTGCAAGGCCCTCGAGGAATCCCAGGCCTCGCTAGAAGGCCTCTATGCACGCTGGCAGGAACTGGAAGGCAAGAAGACCGGCGGGTAGAGGGCGGCTTTCACCAAAGCAAAAGAGACCGGAGCAAACCCCGAAAGAACGAGGTCGCTCCGGTCTCTTACGCTTCACCCATCATCCGCTCAAACCAGACCGGTGATGTTGATCGTGAATTCCTTTTCGAACGGCTGGCCGAACTGGTCGATCACCATCACGCGGATGGTGTAGCTCGTCTGCAGATCCCAGATAAAGTTGCTCGGGGCACTTACCAAGAGTTTGTTCCCGCTGAGCGTGAACCGTCCGCTCGAGTTGTTGGTCAGGACGAACTGGAACGTCGCGAAGGCGTCCGGGTCGGTCGCGGAGAGCGTTCCCACCTGAGCCCCGGCGTTAAAGCCCCAGGCGATTGAATTGTTCGAGAGACTGATGTCGGTCGGCTTCTCATTCACGTCGGTGACGTTGATGGTGAAGACCTTGTCGAAAAACTTACCGCCCGCGGCAGTTGCGCGGATCGTCACTTGGTGCGAGGCGTTGGCCTCGAAGTCGATCAACGCCGGGTCGTTCACCAGCAGGTCATGACCGACGATGATGAAACGGCCGCCCGCGTCATCGATCAACGTGAGCACTGGCTCGACATAGGAATCCGGATCGGTCGCCGCGATGTAGGCCACGTAGTTGCCGTTGGCCCCGTTCTCAGCGATCGAGTTTTTGCTGATTGTGATGCTGTTCGGCGCCAGATTGACGGGCGGCGGCGTCAGGTCGGTCACCGTGATGGTGAAGGTCTTCTCGAAGCCCAACCCCGCCTGGTCGAGGACCAAGACTTTGATGTCGTAGGTGGGATGCACATCGTACGTGAAGGCCGCGGCCCCACTCAGGTGCAGTTGGTTGCCGATGAGCTTGAACTTGCCGCCGGCGTTGTTCGTCAGAACGAACTGAAGGGTCGTTCCCGCGTCGGGATCGGTCGCGGTCAAGTCGCCCACCAACGAGCCGGCGGCCGGCAGGATGACGAAACTATTCGACAGGCCAATACCGGTCGGCGCCTCGTTCTGATTCACGACATTGATCGTGAAGGTTTCATCGTAGATATCACCTTTGGCGTCGGTGGCCCGAACGGTGATCTGGTGCGAGGCGGTCGTCTCGATATCGAGCAAGGCCGGGTTGTTGACGACGAGGTTGCTCCCCTCGAAGCGGAACCGGCCGCCGGCATTGTCGACGAGCGATAGCGATGGCGCGTCGAACGAATCCGGATCCGCCGCCGACACGTAGGCGACGAATTGGCCATCCGGGCTGTTCTCGATGATCGAGTTGTTGCTGAGCGTGATGTCGTTCGGCGCCTTGTTCGCCGCGGCGGCGGCTGCGGCCGCGGGATGATCGACCGAGATGGTGAAGGTCTTCTCAAAGTTCAGCCCTAATTGATCCTGAACCATCACGGTGACATCATAAGTCGGCTGGACATCGTACCTGAAGCTGTCGGTCGAGGTGATCTGGAGAATGTTGCCGGTGATCTTGAACTTGCCGCCGGCGTTGTTGGTCAGAATGTAGGTGAAGATCGTCCCCGCATCCGGATCGTTCGCGGAGAGAGTGCCGACGGTCGCGCCATCGGCGGCCGGGAGAACGATCGCGGCGTTCGACAGATCAATGCCGGTCGGCGCTTCGTTCTGATTCACAACGTTGATCGTGAACACTTTGTCGAGGAACTTGCCGCCGGCGTCCGTGGCACGAATCGTGACGTTGTGCGACGTCCCCTTTTCGAAATCGATCTTGCTGGCATCGTCGACGACGAGGTTCGAGCCGTCGAGGCGGAAGCGGCCGTCGGCGGAATCAATGAGCGAAAGAATCGGCGCGACGAACGAATCGGGATCATGTGCCGAGACGTAGCCGACATACTGGCCGCTCGGGCTGTTCTCGACGATCGAGTTGCCGTTGAGCGCGATGCTGTCCGGCGCCTGGTTCGGCGGGACCTGGGCGGCATTGTCGACCGTGATTTTGAAGGCCTTTTCGAAGGATTGCCCAAATTGGTCCAGGACGAGAATTTTGATGTCGTAGCTTGGTTGCGGATCCCCCTTGAAGCTCTGCGAGGTGGTGATCTTCAACTGGTTGCCGGTGATCTGGAACTTGCCGCCGGCATTGTTCGACAGAATGTATTGGAAGGTGGCGCCGGCATCCGGGTCGCTGGCGGTGAGGTTGCCGACGACGGCGCCGTTCGCGGCGGGCATCGCGATGAACGCGTTCGAAAGGTTGATGTTCGTCGGGGCTTCGTTGGCGTTCGTGACCTTAATGGTGAAGGTCTTGTCGAGGAACTTGCCGCCGGCGTCGGTCGCTCGGATCTTCACGTTATGCGAGGTGTTGCTCTCGAAGTCGATCTTGCTGGCATCGTTGACGACGAGGTTCGTGCCGTTGATCTTGAAGCGGCCGCCGGCATCGTTGACAAGCGAAAGAGTCGGGGCGGGGTTGCCGTCCGGGTCGCGTGTGTCGATCCAGCCGACGTATTGGTTCGTCGGGCTGTTCTCCTGGATGGTGGTGCCGTTGAGCACCAATTTATCCGGGGCCTCATTCACGTTGTTCAGCGTGATAACGAAGCTGTTCTCCGTGAACAGGCCGGCTTTGTCGGTGGCGCGGACGCGGATGTAGAACGACTTCTGCTGCTCGAAATCAAGGACGGCGCCGTTGGCGACTTTGATCTTGCTGCCGTTGATCTTGAACTTGCCGTCGGCCGAGTTGGTGAGCGAGAACTTGACCGAGTCGCCGGCGTCCGGATCGGCCGCGGAGAGCGTGCCGACGAGCGTGCCGCCCGCGCTGTTCTCATCAATGGCGGTGTTGTCGATTGATGGCGTGACCGGGGCCTCGTTGACGTTCTTGATCGAGATCGTGAAATTTTCTTCGCTCGAAACGCCGTTGGACGAGAGGGCCTTCACGCGAATGCTGAACGATGACTGCACTTCAAAGTTAAATGATTGCTTCGTCCGAAGCTGGTTGCCGCCGACCGAGAAGAAGGCGTTGCCCGTGTCGCCCCCGCCAGCGACGAGCTGAATGCCGGTATAGCCGGTCGCGCCGGGGAGATGCGGAGAGAAAAGGCCGACGAGAGCGCCGGCATACTGGTTCTCGTCGACCGCGGAATTCGCCAGCAGAATAGTCGTGGTGTCAATCGGCAGGGCCGCAGGCAATGTTCGATCTTCAAGAGCTTCCACGAACAGGCGAGTGCGTCGCTTGACGGGTCGACTCGTACGGCGAGGGAACAACTGACGGATCCAGAAAGGAAGCATGCCGACTACTCCAATGCGTCATCGGGGAGAGAACGATGCCACCGCCGCGAAAAGCGGACCTCGGCATCTACTTGGTATCGCGTGGAAGGGAAGTATTCCTTAAAGAAAGGTGGCAAGCCTGGGAGGATTTTGAATTGGGGCAAGATCGGCAAGCCTATCAGGCAAGTCCTGCGGGTCGTGGCGATGGCTCATTCAGCCATTCGTCTGGGTAAAGAGCGGCAATCGGGCTGGATTTTCTGAATAACCGGCCTGAATTTCCGTGCCGCCATCGCCGATACAACTTGACCCTTAGTTGGCGCATCGTAAACTCTTAGCAATGTTAGAACCGTCCCTCTCCACACTTGAAATGAAAGGTTGGGTCATGCTGACCAGTTTGATGTCGGATATTGATTTCATCGAGGAATTGCGGCTGCGCCGCTGGGCCCGGGAAAACTACGTTCCCGTTGCCGAGCGCCCGCGCGATCTGCACCCAATCGTTCGCGAAGAGATGAGCCGCAAAGACGAGGAATCGTACACCGAAGAACCACTGCATTCCTATACCGTCACCACGGCGTGAAAACCTCGCCGTGAAGCTCTTGCCGAACGCGGGCGGTCTAAGACCGCCCGCGTTTGTTTTTCGTAACCCGGCGGCTTGCGCCGCTCGGTTCGCCATGCTTAGGAGTCCGCAGCGATGGGTTTCTTCACCGGTCGGGTCACCTTCACGCGCTTCCAGGTCACCGGTCCGGCCCCCCGGCTTTTTGATCAAGTTGCCATCGAAAAACTCGCGGAAAACCAGGCGGGCCGGCAACGGTTGCTCAGTTCCGACGGCGTCGAGGCCGGCTGGAGCGCCGGCGGCCACATCCTCGACACGCGCTTTGAACTCGCCAAGAACATCATCAACGACATGCTCTTCTTCGCCCTGCGCATCGACACGCAAAAGCTGCCCGGCGATCTCTTCAAGGCCTATTATCAGGTCGATCTCGAAGCCCTCTCGGCCAGCAATCCGAGTGGTCTGCCCAGTTCGCGCCAGAAGAAGGAAGCACGCGAGTCCGCCCGCGAACGGCTCGAACACGAAGCGAAAGACGGCCGATTTCTCAAACGCAAGGCCATCGAGGTCGTCTGGGATCGGCTGTCGAACGAAATCTATTTCGGCACGACTTCCGTGACGAATATCGATCGCCTGATGACCCTCTTCAAGAACACCTTCGGCTTTAACTTCGACGGCATCACCGCCGGCCGGCGTGCTTTTCAACTGGCGGAGCTCCATCAACGCAGCCGGCAGGTCGATGACTCCGCCCCCTCGTCCTTCGTGCCGGGCGTCTCGCCGACTGACGTCGCCTGGATTCTCGACGAAGCTAGCCGCGACTTCCTCGGCAACGAGTTTCTGCTTTGGCTCTGGTTCTATGTCGAAACGGTCTCGGACACGATCAAGCTCAATGACGGTTCCGAAGTGGCGATCATGCTCGCCCGTTCGCTGACGCTCGAGTGCCCGCGCGGCCAAACGGGCCACGAGACGATCAGCCATGAAGGGCCAACCCAATTGCCGGAAGCACGGCGGGCTATTCAGTCGGGCAAGATGCCGCGGAAAGTGGGCCTCACTCTCGTCCGGCATGGTGTGCAGTATGAATTCGCCCTGCATGCCGAGACCCTCGGCGTCGGTTCCGCTCGCCTGCCCGCCATCGATGAAGACAACGACCGTGCCCGCCTCGACGAACGCGCCAACCAAATCCGCGGGTTGATCGAAACGCTCGACCTGCTTTACGACGCCTTCGGCCAGGTCCGTTTCGCCGCCGATTGGCCCAAGGAACTGGCGAAGATGCAGAAGTGGCTTAAACGGGAGGAACGCCCCGGCTAGACCGCCCTTGACACACTTCATCCCCCGCGATATTCGCCCCTTCATGTTGGATGAAGAACCTTCAAGACGAGGGGTGGGCTGTGGGGAAACGAATTCTTGGCTGTGTCTGCATGCTCCTGTTGGCCAGTCTTTCGACAGGCTGCTGCCGGATGTGGGAACGCTGGTGCGCCCCGCGCGACGCCTGTCATAATCCTTGCTACTCGCCGCCGCCGCCTTCGTACTACCAAAACAACTGCAACGATCCGTGTAATAATCAGGGCCGTTGCCCGAGCGCTCAGCCGCAATAGCGCTCGCGCCGAAAACAGGATCGGTCCCTTGCCGCGAAGTCGAGTTGTCGTTGAATGACCTCGGTTCGCAACAAGGGAGAGCACCATGACGCCACGACGTGAATTTCTGAAACAACTCGGCGGCGCCGCGCTGGTGCTGCCGGTCTCGTCGGCATTCTCCGCGGACGAGAAGCCGAAGGCGGCGCCCATCAAGCTCGGCCAAATCGGCGTCGGCCATGCACATGCCAGCAAGCTCGGCGTCTATCGCCAGTCGAAGGATTATGAAGTCGTTGGCATCGTCGAACCCGATGAAACGCTCCGCAAACGTGCCGAGTCTCAGGCCACTTACAAAGATTTGAAGTGGCTGACCCGCGAACAACTCTTGAACACCCCCGGCTTGCAAGCCGTGCTGGTGGAAACCCGCGTTCGCGATTCACTGGATGCGGCCGAGGCGTGTGTCGCGGCCGGGGTTCACGTGCATCTCGATAAGCCGGCCGGTGAATCCCTTCCCCAATACCGCCGGATTCTCGAAGCGGCCGCGAAGAAAAAATTGCTCGTGCAGATGGGTTACATGTTTCGCTACAACCCGGCCGTGGTGCTGCTGAGGGAATGCCTTCAGAAGGGCTGGCTGGGCGAACCCTTCGAAGTGCACACGGTGATGAGCAAGGTCGTCGATGCCAATTCGCGAAAAGGCCTGGCCCAGTACCCGGGCGGGATCATGTTCGAACTCGGATGCCACGTCATCGACCTGGTTGTCGGCTTTCTCGGCAAGCCGGCGGAAGTGACCGCCCATGCCCAACACGTCTCGAAGATCGACGACAAACTGCTCGACAACATGCTGGCCGTCTGTCGCTACCCGAAGGCGACCGCCACGGTGAAATCGTCCGCCCTGGAAGTCGACGGCGGGGACCGGCGTCACTTCGTTCTCTGCGGCACGGAGGGGACATTCCACATCCAGCCGCTCGATACTCCCTCGGCACGAATCACCTTTGCGGCCCCGCACGGCGATTACAAGAAGGGCTACCAGGACGTCACGTTTCCCAAGTACGGCCGTTACGTGGGCGATGCCGCGGACATGGCGAAGATCATCCGTGGCGAGAAAGCCAGCGACTTCTCGTACGAGCACGATCTCGCGGTACAGGAGACGCTTCTAAAAGCGTGCGGCCTCGCGGTTACTGCCCCTTGACCGTCGAGTCGTCGTCGCGCTCGGCGGCTTCCTTCAACCGCTTTTGCATTTCTTCCACGATCTTTGGCTGGTCGGCCGCCAGATTCTTCGTCTCGGCCAGATCGTTGGCGAGATTGTAAAGTTCCACTTCCCCCTTTTTGGGGATGATCAACTTCCAATCGCCGTGGCGGACGGCCTGGGTGTTACGGCCGGTGCCCAGCCAGTACAGCGTACGAGCTTCCGGCTTGAGCTTGCGGGTGATGACCTTCCAGATGTCGCGCCCGTCCCACTTCAAATCATCCCTGGGTTGAACACCGACGAGGGCGGTCAGGGTCGGCATCCAGTCGGTCACGGAACATGGCTCATCGATCTCGCCTGGGTTCAATCTTCCCGGCCAGTTCACGATGGCCGGGGTGCGGATGCCGCCTTCGTAGACTTGTGTCTTGAAGCCGCGCAGTTTGCCGTTGCTGCCGCCTACCTGCAGGCTGGGATACTTGCCCGGATACTGCGGGTCGTCGTTGCGAAGGGTGTTGTGGGCGCCGTTGTCGCTCAAAAAGATCACCAGGGTGTTCTCACGAACTTTCTTGTCGTCGAGGGCGGCCAAGATGCGGCCGATGCCGGCGTCCATGTGCGTCGCCGAGGCGGCACGCAACCGTGATCCGTCACCTTCGATATTCTTGTTCGCTTCCAGGTAATCCTTCGGCTCGTCAATCGGGATGTGGATCGCGGTGTACGGCACGTACAGGAAGAACGGTTTCCCATGATCCTTCTTGATGAACTTGATCGCCTCGTCCGTGATCAGGTCGGTGACGTGGCCCTCTTCCGTGATGAGCTCGCCGTTGCGATGCCACGTCTTCGAGAACTGACCGGTCTTGTAGGAATGATCGTACGGCCCGACTCCCCCGGCCAGCGATCCGTAGGAATAGTCGAAGCCGAATTTCTGCGGCCCCTGTTCCGGCTTGGAGCCAAGATGCCACTTGCCCGTCAGCGCCGTCGCATATCCCGCGGACTTCATCAGAGTGGCGAGCGTGGTCGTCCCGAAGGGGAAGACCTGGTTGTTGGTGGCGGCGGTGCAACCGAAGCGGCTGGCGTAACGGCCAGACAGCAGGGCCGCGCGTGTCGGGCTACACATGGGGAAGACGTAGTGGGCTTCGAGCCGGACGCCCGACTTCGCCAACGCGTCGATGTGCGGCGTCTTGTACGGCGAACCATGATAGCCGACATCGCCATAGCCTTGGTCGTCGGACATGATGAGAACGATGTTCGGCCGTTCCGCCGCCTGGAGCGGGACAGCCAGCAGAAGCATTAGGATAAACGCCCGGAGAGAACGCATGAAGAATCTCCTGAATGACGGAGCGGTTGCAGCATGATCGCCGGGGATGAGTATATCCCCAAGATTCGAAGAGGAGCGGAAAAAGAGGGTGAATAGGCTGGCTCTCCGGATAAAATCAAGCCTCTCGCCATCCTCTCCGCCGTTCCTCTTCAGGTGCATCATGCAACATCTCTCCCGCCGGGATTTTCTTGCGTCGTCTCTTGCGGCCTCCGGCGCCTGGCTTCACGCGGCTGATAAAACTGCTGAAGACAAGCAAGACGTCGCGTTCTTTCTGGTCGGCGATACGCACTACCTGGCTGACAAGGAAAAGCCCGAGAAACTCGACGTTCGCTCGGCGGAGACGACCTCACGGCTCATCGAGCAACTCAACCGCTTGCCGGGCACGGCCATCCCCGAGGCGGCCGGTGGCGGAACCGTGTCGTCGCCGCGCGGCCTCATCCATGCCGGCGACCTCATCGACAGCGGCGACAAGAACGGCCCCGCGTTCCCCAAGATGCACGACACCGAGTGGGGCTCCTTCACAGCCGATTTTGGTCTAACCGGCAAGGACGGCCGACTCAAGATGCCCGTCTTCGAAGTGCATGGCAATCACGACAGCCCGCAAGGCGACGGTCTGGTGGTCAAGAAAATCAGCGAGCGGAACAAGACCCGGCCCGGCCTTGTCAACGTGTCGAAGAACGGTCTCCATTATTCTTGGGATTGGGGTCCGGTTCACTTTGTGAACCTGGGCATCGTGGTCGGCTCAGTCAAGGAGCCGGAACGCAAACGCCGTTACAACGCACTCGATAGCCTCGAATTCCTGATCGCTGACCTGGCCGAGAAAGTGGGGACGAGCGGCCGGCCCGTCGTGATCACCCATCATGTTGACATGGCCCGCTACTCGACGGAGCCCGACCCCAAAGGCCCCGCGACGACGAAGGAATGGGACCCCTGCGACGTGCGCGGCTATTACGAGGCCCTGCAGGCCTATAACATCGCGGCCATTTTGTACGGGCACACGCATGTCCGCAGCATCTACAAATGGGACGGCACGCCGATGAAGGGTGAAAAGGGCGTGCCCGTGTTCAACGTCGACAATGGCGCCCACTTCGCCAGCGAAGCCCAGGCATTCTTCTACTTCCAGCTTCAAGAAGGCAAGATGACCGTCCGCGAATTCGCCACCACGGACCGCTGGAAAACAGCCGCGTGGACGCCGCAGACGTGGACGACGAAGTTGGAGATGAAAAAAAGCTGATTCATCTGTTGATCGGGTCATTCCCATCAGTGGTCGAAACAGGGACAACACGCGATGCAGATCCGCTTACGTTTCATCTCGCTGGCAGTTCTTGTTGTCAGCATTCTCATGCTCGCAATCTCCTTCGCGACCGCGAGAGACGGCGGGCGGACTCGCTTCGGAAACGACCTCGGCGCCGATCACGCCGGCTTTTATACGGCCGGCTGGATTCTCAATCATCATCGCGCGGTCGATCTCTACGACAACCCGTTCCAGGATCAGGTCCATCATCAACTCCATCCCCACCTGGAACCGGAAACAACGCTGCCATACGTTCATCCGCCCTTCGTGGCTGTGGCCTTTCGTCCGTTCGCCTGCTTGCCCTACGCCTGGTCTTTCGCGCTCTGGTTAGTTGTCTGCTTCGCCTTCTACTTGGCGGGAGCGCTCGTCTTGTTGCGCACAACGGCCTTCACGCCGAGCGAACGCTGGACGGCCTTGCTCGCGATGTTGGCATTCGAGCCGTTTGTTTTGGAATGTTGGCAAGGCGGCCAACTCTCCGCCGTGGGATTCTGCTTCATCGCCATCGGCGTCGCGCTCGATCTCACTAACAGACGATTTCAATCTGGCTTGTCGTTGGGGCTTTGTCTCTACAAGCCCACGTTGCTGATCGTGATTGTTCCATTCCTCTTCGCGACCCGCCGTTGGCGCACCCTTGTCGGTCTGACTGTCACCGGTGTGAGTCTCGCTCTGCTCTCCGTGGTCAGCGTCGGGTGGGACGGGACGATGGCGTTCGTCCATCAACTTCTGGGCTTCTCCAAGCAAGCCACCTCGACAAGTCAGCTTGAATTCAAGACATGGAAATACGTCGATCTCAATGCGTTCACACGCTTATTGACCGGCGGTCCGGGGACGATTCAGCAAATTCTTTTTGTGACAATGGCATTGCCGGCTCTGGGTTACATCTTGATCCGTTCCCGTCAGAATGACGGGCAACTTCCAGGTCGGACCCGACTGATGTGGGCGAGCGTGTTGTTGGCGACGCCGGTGATCAACCTGTACGTCGGCATGTACGATAGCGTGCTGGCGGCGCTGGGAGCGATCCTGCTCATTGATGGTTGTCGCCGCGGCGAAGCGGCTCGTGAGCGCTGGATCGTGTGGACGGTGGGCGCCCTTTACGTCACCCCGTGGGTGACACAGCCGGCGGCGCAGGCGATTCACGTTCAGGCCTTCACGCTAATCCTGCTGGGCGCCGGACTTTGGACGGCGTCACTGAAATGCCGGCTCACGCCGAACCCAGATTACCAAGGATCGCGCGCGTGATCGTCTCGGTCGTGCCGTCGCCGCCTAGATCCCGAGTCAGGCCGACCTTCTTCTGAAGCGTCAGGTTCACCGCGCTCTCGATCCGCAGATAGGCATCGCGGTTGCCGACATATTCGAGCATCATCGCCGCGGATCGTAAGAGGGCGATCGGATTGGCGAGGCCCTTGCCGGCAATGTCCGGCGCGCTGCCGTGCACCGCTTCGAACACGGCGTAAAGGTTGCCGAGATTCGCCCCCGGCACGAGACCCAGCCCGCCCACCAGGCCGGCACAAAGGTCCGAGAGCACATCGCCGAAGAGATTTTCCATCACCAGCACGTCGAATCGCGTCGGGTCGAGCACGATCTCCATGCAGACGTTGTCGATGAGCTTCTCTTCAAAGTTGATGAAGGGATACTCCTCCGCAACTTCGCGGGCGCACTTCAGGAAAAGACCGTCGCTCAGCTTCATGACGTCGGCTTTATGACAGAACGTGACCAGCTTCCGGCCTTGTCGCCGAGCCATCTCGAAAGCGAAACGGACGATGCGATCCGCCGCGTGGCGTGTGATGACGCGCAGGCTTTCGACAACGCCCGGAACCACGACGTGTTCAAGTCCCGCGTACAGGCCTTCGGTATTTTCGCGAACGACGACCAAGTCGACATCCGTGAAGGGAACGTCGACGCCCGGAAGCGTGCGCACGGGTCGAACGCTGGCGAAGAGGTCGAGACCCTTGCGCATGCGCACGTTGATCGAACTGTAGCCTTTGCCGACGGGAGTCGTGCACGGGCCCTTGAGAGCAACGCGATGCTTGCGGATCAGAGCGAGAGTTATGTCGGGGAGAGGGTCGCCAAACTGCTCGGCGGCTTCCAGGCCGGCGGGGGCGGGGATCCATTCGATCGGCACGCCGATGGCGGAGATGACCCGTTTGGTCGCCTCCGTCACTTCGGGACCGATCCCGTCCCCCGCGATGAGCACAATCTGCATGGATACCTCGACAAGTTCAGGACGATTCTGAATCGACCAACTTTTCCAACCGGCAAATCCAGGCGTTGAAATGCGGGCATTTCTCGCGCAGGAGTGATAAGCCAATCTTTGCCGCGGTCAATGGTCCGGCAGAGACTTTGGAACCACCATATTCGGGGATGACATCAATAATCCGCTTGGATGGCGGATGCTGATCGTCGATTTCTTCGGGAGAGGTGAAAGTCGTCGCCAGTTCGAGAAGCAAATGAATGGCGGAATCGTGCTCCGTAAAACTCCATTTGAGTTGTGCAGGAGCGCTGAATAGTAAGGCTTCGAATTCGTGGAGTTGAATGTAC
>Ga0105048_10003469_pt1 | contig 25834 bp, 27 predicted proteins | sample MAT05_FD_78382 | JGI IMG/M metagenome (GOLD analysis project Ga0105048, IMG submission 78382) | Freshwater microbial communities from Lake Fryxell liftoff mats and glacier meltwater in Antarctica - MAT-05 | ecosystem: Environmental > Aquatic > Freshwater > Ice > Liftoff microbial mat | place... | reverse complement strand
CCGGTATCTATATGGGCGGTAATGGGTACCACAGTTACTCCAGCTTCCACCGCAAAACCATTATAGTTGGCATAAAAAGGTTCGGGAATAATCACTTCGTCGCCGGCATCGAGGCAGGCCATAAATCCGAAAAGAATGGCTTCGGAGCCGCCGGTGGTAACTATAATTTGGCCGGGTGTTACCTCAATACCCACCCGGTGATAATACTCAACCAGTTTCTTGCGATAGCTTTCGTTACCGGCGCTGTGGCTGTATTCCAGCACTTTAAAATCGCTGTTGCGTACTGCATCCAACACCATCTTTGGTGTTTCAATATCGGGCTGGCCAATGTTGAGGTGATGCACTTTAATACCTCTTTTCTTAGCGGCTTCGGCATACGGTACCAGTTTGCGGATGGGGCTTGGTGGCATGTGCTTGCCACGGTTACTAATGGTGGGCATAATGTTTTACTTAATGTGCTAATGTGCTAATTTGCCAATGGACAAATGTAAAGGTTTGCTATGGGGTTAAATGGGTGCCTGTGTGGATAGTTGCTTCTATTTTTAAGGCGTGGTTTTAAATGCCAAATAGTAGTTCAATTGTTGAAAGGAGCGTCGCCAATGTCGCTCCATCAAGGGTAAAAAGCCGGGCTAAAAACAGAAAAAAAAATCTGCGCAACTGCGGCCACCTAAAAGTTTACCATTATAATTTTTCGTACAAAGCCCGTAGTTTTTCTCTTGTCATAATGGCTTCCCAATTTTTGCCGAGGGCATTTTCCCAAAGGGGCTTCATGCCAAGGCTCACGTTCATCATGGTTTCAAATTGTTCGTCGCTCAGTCCGGCGCAAATGCCTTCAGGAATATGGATATTATTCTGGGCCACCATTTGTTTAAACGCTGTCACCCCTTCGGGGTAGTATTCGCCAATATGGTTCATCACAATGCAATTGCCAATGCCATGTTTGGTGCCAAGCAAATAACTGAGGCCATAGCTTACTGCATGGGCCACGCCCACCTGGCTGTAGGCGATACTCATGCCACCGGCATAGCTGGCCATCATCAGCTTATCGTCGTCTTCATTTGTCCATTCTTTGCCGCTGAGAAAAACTTCCCGGCATAGGTCTAATGCCTTGTCGCCATAGCTTTTGCTAAACTCGTTTAAGTACGTGCCGGTAAGGCTTTCTATGCAATGGATGTAGCAATCCATGCCCGTGTAAAACCGTTGGTTGGCGGGTGCATCTTTGGTAAGTTCGGGGTCAAGAAGGATTTGATCGTACGGGGTAAAGTCGCTGTTCATGCCCAGTTTACGGGTGGGGCCGGTGAGTACTGTGGTGCGGCTCACTTCGGCACCGGTGCCGCTTAATGTGGGTACACCCACTTTGTACACGCCAGGAAATTTTACCAAATCCCAGCCTTGGTAATCGGCACTGCTGCCGGGGTTGTTCAGCATCAGGCTTACGGCTTTTGCCAAATCCATTACGCTGCCGCCGCCAATGCCAATTACCCCGCTAACTGTTCCAAATTCTGCTTTTAATTCGGCGGCCAATTTATCTACCTGTGTGGTCTTGGGCTCGTATGTAACATCGGCAAAAATCACCTTGTCGTTTCCACGAAGTGGTACCCGGCTGGCTAATGCATGGCCATTATCAAAAAAGTGATCTAGCAAAAATATCATGGGGGCACCTGCCTTGCGGTGGGGTGCTATGATTTCATCGAGTTGGTTAAATGCGCCACGGCCATACCCCACGTAGCTAACCATTTTAAAATTGCGGAATTGCATGTTTTTATTCTTTGCCACGAAGTACACGAATTTCTATGGATTTATAGGCCATTGGCTTGCCGAAGCATTTCAGGGTTCTGGGCGGTGTTACGCCCAAGGCATTATTATTCAGTTCTGATAAAACCAGGTAAATGCCTGTGGCGACAAAATATAAGCAGTCACGGTATTGGCAAACCCAAAAAAATAAATCATATTGGCGCAAATATCTTTTATGCCCACACAGGAACAATCTATTGCCCGAAATAATATGGATAAAGAAATGGCTTTGGCAGTTAGCTATGAGGCCATTAAAAATTTACAATGAACCATACAGTTTGCCGGGCCAGTTTATATACAGCTAAGAAAAAAAGAGAACACCTTACTGGCTATCATAAATTCTGATGTAAGCGAAAAAAGATTGACAACTATCACAAAAGAATTGGAAGAAGTAATTATTCAGATTGACAAAGTGCGGAAAGACTTAAATGGCCTGTAGCAATTTCGCGGCTCTCTCTAAATCTTCTGGTGTATCTATCTCCACACCCATATACTCCGTTACGACCATTTTAAGCGGCACGCCGTTTTCGAGGTAGCGGAGGCATTCTATTTTTTCGGCTGCTTCCAGTGGGGTTATGGGCCAGTTGGTAAAATTCAGCAGCGCCGCTTTGCGAAAGGCATATACGCCAATGTGCTCATAGTAAACGGCGGCTGTGGTTTTATCCCTTGGGTACGGTATAGGGCTGCGGCTAAAGAAAAGGCTGTTCAAGTTTTGGTCCACCGCCACTTTTACATAGTTGGGGTCAGCTATAAATTTTTGTTCTTTTAGTACCTGCATAAGGCTAGCTACCTGTACGTTTTTTCCGGCTTCGCCAGTAAATACTTCGAGCAATTTTTGTAATGGTTCTTTTTGTACAAAGGGTTCGTCGCCCTGCACATTTACCACTATATCCACATTAATATCGGCCACGGCTTCGGCTATACGGTCGCTGCCGCTTTCGTGGGGCCGGGTGCTCATTTTGGCTTTGCCGCCGTGGTTGATGATTTCGTTGTAAATAATATCGCTGTCGGTTACTACCATTACTTCATCAAACAGGCCGGTGGCCAATGTATTATCGTATGTGTGGCGGATAACGGTTTTGCTGCCCAGCATTTGCATAAGCTTGGCAGGGAAACGGGTGGCGGCGTAACGGGCCGGTATCATGGCGATTGTTTTCATGGGGGAATCCTCAGATTGAAAAAGGGTTAATGAATTGCAAATTGGAAACCCTTGAAAATTCCCTTTCGTTGGCTGTTATTATTGTTAGGTTATTTACCAAAGCAGTAGCTGCAAAAATGCAGCACTTATAAATGTTGACCCAATTGGGGGCAAAGAATTATTCAAAACATAAATCACTGCATTAGTATCAATTAAAAGCCCGTGTCCCGTTCATCTCTCATTTTAGATATTGTTGCATCTATTTCAGCTATCGATTGCTTTGGCCAGGAACCTACAAAGAAGTGGGGTTCAATTTAGTAGCTACATTCTTTTTTACCGATAATTTTAATGGCATCGCCTTTTTCAAGCCTTTCCATCAAAGACTTCACAAAGTCTTTTTTTATTTCAATTTCTATCGTTTCCATAAAATAAAATTTAACTGTAAAAAATAACACATCACAATTGACTTAATCACCTCCTCCTCAAAGCCTCATTCTCCCCATCCAACTTTTGAAATGGTTTTTTCAGCAGCATTAAAAAATTTTCGTCCTTCTCGTTGGGGTAATACTTGTCCAGGCCATACACAATATCTTTTGGCTCCATGTGCGTGTAAGTACCAAACATACGATCCCAAATAGCCAGAGCCGCACCGTAGTTGCTATCGGTTTGCGGCTGTAGCCAGTGGTGATGCACCTTGTGCATATTGGGGCTTACAATTACGTAACTGATTGCTTTATCCAGCCAAGGCGGCAGGCTTATGTTAGCATGTGCAAACTGCGTGGCCAGTATTAAGAATGTTTGGTAAATCATCACCGCGTACATGGGGGCACCGCTGAGTAGTACCCCACCAAAAATAAAAATGCCCCGGAACACACTTTCCACCGGGTGGTGCCGCAGACCAGTGGTTACGTCCACATTGTTATCTGCATGGTGTACCACATGGAACCGCCACATCCATGCTATTTTATGCTCTGTAAAATGTACCAGCCAGCCTACAAAAAAATCTACCGTAAGAATGGTAATGAGTATGGTAAAAAAGGTACCGGCATTGGTCCAATATACAATGCCAAAATTGTGGGCTTTGCACCAGTCGCTTATTAAAATAATAATCACTGCAAAGCCTGTATGAAAGGCAAGGTGAATGACCGTAAACCCAAAATTTACGATGGCATGGCGCAATTTGTTTTTTTTGTACCGCATGGCTATTAGCGGTACGGCTCCCTCTACTAACCACAGCAGCAGCATACCACTTACCAATATCAGCATTCGCTGAAAAGGGTGCTGTTCCAGCGACTGAAAGTATTCTATGATGGGGTTCATGCGGCAGCTTTTTATAAACGGAAAGTTACAAACAAGATGCATTTGTTTTGGCAGCCATTAAACTTTACTTGACTACTCATATTTTACCCGTATCTATGTAAGCAGCCCGACACAATGCCTCAACCAAAGCCCATAGCTTTATTTTTTTTGAAAATCATATTGCTCCAAAAATCTACCATACAACTCCTCCGCTTTAAGTTTTCTTATTTTTTAATGCCGGTATATTGGTTTGCGCTCAGCTTTGTACAGCATATTAATTGGGGCAGAGCCGCATTGGTCTTCTGCCTCCTCCATTTTTTATTGTACCCAAGCAGCAATGGTTATAATAGTTATATGGACCGGGACGAGGGCAGCATTGGAGGGCTTGCCAGCCCTATGCAGCCCACCAAACAATTATTCATGGCAACGGTTATAATGGATGCAGTGGCTGCTTTATTATCGTTGCTCATCTCAGGATGGTTTGCGCTGGCCATGGTGGTGTATATCGTTTTTTCCAGGTTGTATAGTTATCGTGGTGTAAGGCTAAAGCGGTTTCCCATATTGGGGTATATAACGGTGATACTTAACCAGGGCACACTGGTTTTTTGGATGGTATGCCATGGCAGCGATGCAGATTTTGCTATTGTATTGCCTTGGCAAGGGTTGGTGGCCGCAGGTTTTTTGATTGGTGGTTTTTACCCTATTACGCAGGTATATCAGCACAAGGCCGATGCCAAAGATGGGGTAACCACCATTAGTATGTTGCTGGGCAAGCGGGGCACATTTGTGTTTTGTGGCATTATGTATGCAATTGCATTTTCTGTGCTGTTCCTGTATTTTAATGCACAAAGCAGGTTGTGGCACTTTGTAATACTTCAAATCTATTTTATACCTGTAATCGTAACTTTTATGCGTTGGCTTATTAAAGTTTGGAAGGATGAAAACGCCGCCGATTTTAGACACACTATGCTTATGAACTGGCTGGCAAGCACCTGCACCAGCCTGGCTTTTATCACCTTATTAATTCTGCAACAAATTGGCTGATATTGTTTCTATAGCTACCGCCGTACCCCAGTATTGCCACCGGCAAAACGACATCCTCACCTTTATGCAGGAAGCTTACCAGCTAGGCGAAACCGATAAGCGCAAACTGGCATTTCTCTATCATCGCAGCGACATTAAAACCCGTTATTCGGTGGTGCCGGACTACAGCAATGTGGAAGAAAGAACCTTTATCCCCGACAACAAGCAGGAGCCCTTCCCCAACATAGACCAGCGGATGGAAATGTATGGGCGTCATGCCTTGCCATTAGCAGTTGAGGCGATTACTAAATGCCTTAATAGCAAAATGGCTACAGCAGAAATAACCCATTTAATTACAGTAAGCTGCACTGGTATGAGTGCACCGGGCCTCGATTTGGAACTGGTAGAAGCGCTTGCCCTGCCACCCGATATTTACCGAACATCGGTAAATTTTATGGGTTGTTATGCCGCTATCCACGCTATGAAAATGGCAGGCATGATTTGTAATGCAAACCCTGTCACCGCAAACGTAATGATTGTATGCGTAGAGCTCTGTACCCTTCACTTTCAAAAAGAATTTAACATGGATAGTGCCGCAAGCAGCCTGCTGTTTGCAGATGGTGCCGCGGCGATTCTCATTAGCAATAAGCCCACCCGGTCGCACACCTTAAAACTGAAAGGCTTTTACAGTCATGTGGATTTCAAAGGCAAAAACGATATGAGCTGGAAGCTGAGCAGTAAAGGCTTTTTAATGACGCTAAGCAGCTATGTGCCACAACTAATTCAAGCCGATATAGCCACACTGGTAGAGAATGCTTTGAAGCAGCACGATATTCCCGTAAGCGATATTTCGCACTGGTGCATACACCCCGGTGGCAAGGCCATTTTAGATGCCATACAGAAGCAATTGGCACTAAGTGCTGACAGCATGGAATATTCAAAAGCTGTTTTAGCCGGTTATGGTAATATGTCTTCTGCCACCATTTTATTTGTACTAAAAAATATGATGGATGCCCTGGAAAGCGACGATAAAAATGCGAATATTTTTGGCGTAGCCTTTGGCCCCGGATTAACGATGGAAACGTTTATCGCCGTTAAGGAATAAATTTTAAAAACTGCGTAATACCGAACTCTTACACAGTTTTAGCTGGTTGTTACCTTTAGGCAAAAGGTGCTGAAAAGGCACAATTAAATTCCCGATGAAACAATAAGCAATAGCCCCAAAAAAAAGAGACTATGACCATTGAAACGCTTCAGGCTATTTGTAAAGCGCTGCCAGAAGTAACTGAAGACATTAAGTGGGAAACCCACCTTTGCTTCAACGTAGGGGGCAAAATGTTCATCATCACATCGCCGGATAGTGTTCCCGTAACGGCATCTTTTAAAGCCAGTGAAGAAGTCTTTAATGAACTTACCGAAAGGGAAGGCTTTACCCCCGCTCCTTACCTGGCAAGATATAAATGGGTGAACGTGGACGATATAAAAAGGCTTTCCAAGAAAGAATGGCAAGAGTACATGGAACAGGCTTATAATTTGGTAGCGGCTAAGCTTCCAAAAAAGAAAAAAAGGCTATAAATTGGAGGGCTAAACGTTTTGAGCAATCATCAAAATACACTTTGCCATGAAGCCTCTTAAATTATTCTTTTGCCTTGCGCTAATAGCAGGTTTCGCTGCATTTAAAGAGGATGCCACCGCCTTTGACCAACTCCATGCCTTAGAAGGCGCCTGGAAAATGCAGGGTAAGCGGGGAACTATTTATGAAACCTGGCAAAAGGTGAACAAGGTGTACCTGCACAACAAAAGCTATATGGTAAAAGCCGGCGGCGATACTATGCAATTGGAATCGGTAACATTAAAACAAACCAACGAGGGCATTTTTTACACCAGCACCGTACCCAACCAAAACGATGCCAGGCCTGTATCTTTTAAACTTACCTCATCTGCCAATAAAAAGTTCATCTTCGAAAACAGGGAACACGATTTTCCCAAACGTATAGTCTATCAACTGGTAACCACAGATTCGCTCCACGCATTTATAGATGATGGGAATGATGCCTCTGCTAAACGCAGCCATTATTATTTTAACCGGATATAATAAAAAAATAAAACGCCATGCAATCACAACCAAAAACAGTAGATGCTTACATAAAAGAAATGCCCGAAGACCGGCAGGGAGCAATAACCGAGCTTCGCAAAGAAATTAGCAAAAACCTGCCCAAAGGTTTTAAAGAAGAAATGGGGTATGGCATGGCTGGTTATGTGGTGCCACATTCACTATACCCCCCAGGTTACCACTGCACCCCGGAGCTGCCACTGCCATTTTTTGGCTTTGCGTCGCAAAAAAATTTTATTGCTGTTTATCACATGGGCATTTATGCAAACCCGGAATTGTTGGAATGGTTTACTACCGAATATCCAAAACATACTACCGCCAAATTGGATATGGGCAAGAGCTGTATCCGTTTTAAAAACCCAGAAAAAATTCCCTTTAAATTATTTGGGGAGTTGGCTTCAAAAATCACGGTACAGCAATGGATTGAGATGTATGAAACCAACATAAAAAATCCAGAAAGAAAACCAATAAATAATAATGGCAGATCTACAACAGGCAGAACTAAACCAGATAAAAAACCTGGAAGCCCAAACCGGTAAAAGGTTCGAAGAGTGGAACCAAATAGCCACCAAGAGCAGCTTTACCAAGCATGGGGAAATGCTAAGTCTCCTTAAAATAACGCATGGACTGGGGCATGGCTATGCCAATTTAATTGTGCACCATGCCAATAAAACTTCGGCATCGGCTACCGTCGGCGACACCGACCTAATAGCCGATCAGTATATTGGCAAAGAAAACCTGAAGCCCTGGTACGACAGGCTTATGAAAGAAATACATGCCCTGGGCAGCGATATAGAACTGGCTTCCCAAAAAAGCCTATTTAAGCCTGAGGCGAAAAAAGCAGTTTGTCATTATAAAACCTTCCACTAAAGACCGACTCCACCTGGGCCTGAACAAAAAAGGCCTGGAGCCAAACGCTACACTTACCGCCGCCGGTAGCTGGAACAGTATGTGTAGCCACCGGGTTAATAGTAGCACGACTGCTGCACTAGACCCACAAGGCAAGGCTAAAAAAAACACCGGCCATTTTAAAATGCCGGTGCTCACAATTTATTTTATCAACGAATCCCCATTGACACGATAACCTAATTTCTTACCGGAGGACATTTATAAGAAGTAAGGCTAAAACTTACGCCCACCTCTGCAAAAATGTATTGATCCCGTTGTGTGCTGATACCACGTTGCCGGTCTTTAATGCCAATGGGTGTCCCAGTAATTTCATAGCTCCTGTCCTGCAATAGCATGGCGGGTGATGGGTCGCCGTTTGGCAATGGATCGAAATTGGCCGCACCGGCATAGGTTGTACTTACATCATCCAGATAATCGGTGTTGGTAAAGCGGTGGCTTAGTTCAAAAAAGATGTTGGTCTGGCCACTGATATTGTACTTAAACCCGATGCCGATAGGTATGCACAATGCCATTGAATTGTAAGGCTCACGGCCGGCGATTTTCGTTTGCCCCTCAGTATTAAGTGGCCTCAAAAAATGTTTTTCACCCGCCAGGTAGGCATAAGGGTCGTAGGTAAAAAAACCAATACCCATGGTTACATAAGGTGTAAACTGGTAGCCTGGCTGTCCGGGGAGAAACTTGAAAAAATGAAAGTCGCCCTGCACCGCCAACTCAAAAATATTAGTGTTGAAACTAAGGTTGCGGGTTCGCTGTACGTCGTTTTTACTATACTGGTCGCTATAGCCCAAAGCGGCGTAGTGCCCACTTACTTTAAGGCCAATATAGTTGCCAAACTGTTTGCGAAAAAATATACCAACCACAGGCTTGGGGCGGTTGAAAGCGGCACGGGTATTGAGGTCGCCAAAATAATGGGCTGCCCCAAGCGATACACCTACTTCACCATTTACAACGGTACTTTCCATGCCTTGGGCATTAGTAACTGTAGATAAAACCACCACCAATAAAGTGGATAAAAGAAGCTTATTCATGAGCGCAAAATAACGATTGTTTGCTTTAACGTGGAAAGCTGGCAATAATTATGCCACTGGTTTTTTAATTATGGCCCATGGTTTCTAAGTGGAGTAGGCAAATTTTACTAAAAATAATTGCCGGTACAGTAACCCATAACCCGCACCACTTACATCAAAGCCATTAAACCATCATGGTTTAGCTTTGTCCATGCACCCGGAATTTGTTGTACCCTTTCCGAAAAACTGCCCTGCATGCACCTCGACGATCAAACCCTGTTACACCAATTTCGTGAAGCTTTCACGAAAGAAAGAGCCTATACGGCTATTGTAAAAAAATACCAGGAGAAGCTTTACTGGCATATACGGCGCATGGTGGTGCAGCACGAAGATGCCAACGATGTGCTGCAAAATGTGTTTATTAAAGTATGGAAAGGGCTGGAGAATTTCAGGGAAGACAGCCAGTTGTACACCTGGCTATACCGAATAGGCACTAACGAAAGCCTTACATTTCTCGACCAGCAAAAACGTAAAAGTAGCCTAAGCCTAAGCGACGACGACAATGGACTGGAGAATAAGATAAAAGCAGACACTAATTTTGACGCCAATAAACTGGAGTGGAAACTGCAACTGGCCATACAAAAATTACCCGAACGGCAACGGCTTGTTTTTAACCTGCGCTATTACGACGAAATGCCCTACGAGCAAATGAGCCGCATACTGGAAACCAGCGAAGGGGCATTAAAAGCAAGTTACCACCACGCCGCCAAAAAAGTAGAGAGCTTTATTTTGGCAAATGTGTAATGATTTTTGGGAGACCAGAGACACAGCAGCAAAACGGCCACTATCACAAAAAATATTAGCATAGCTAAACTTCTAACAACTAAACAAGTCTTTAACCGGCAATGAACAATCGCACACAGATATTGAATGAGCTGGAAAGCATAGCACCGGTATTAATAAATGCCCCAGTGAGCATGCCCTACCATACCCCGGAAAATTATTTTCAAACATTTTTTGCGGAACTTTCAGGTAAGCTTGGGCTAGATGAAAACGATGCATTGGCTCCGCTGCTTGTAGAAGCATCCAAAGAAAATGTGTACCAGGTGCCTGCCGGATATTTTGAAGGATTAGCCGATATTATCAACGACAAAATCTACAGGCAGGAAAATGAAGCGGCATTACCCCAAGGTTATTTCGAATCGTTGCCCAATCTGTTGCTGGATAAAATTCGCAGTATAGAAGTGCAGCAGGAACTGGAAAATATGGCGCCGCTATTGAACACCATAAATAAGCAGCCTGTAAATTTTGTGCCAGAGGGTTATTTTGAAAACATTAAAGTAGCAGCACCTTTGGCCAAAGAAGAAGGCACAAAAGTGGTTTCCATAAAACGAAAAAGTAACTGGCTCAAATATGCTGTGGCTGCCTGCTTTGCCGGAGCCATCGCTTTTACAGCGGTTAATATTATTGGTAAAAAAACAACTGCGGAAATAACCCCACCCATTGCAAAAAACGTAAGTGAAGAACTTTCTAAACTGCCCGATGCTACCATAGAAAATTACCTTACCGAAGAACAAAGCCTCGCCGAATCCGCCACCTTTGCTTACCAGGCAGTAAACGATGGTGAAATCACAGATTTTTTGAAAGAGGTTTCGGACGAAGACCTGCAACAATACCTGAAAAGCGAAGGCCAGCCCTTAGCAAACAATTAAACAGTGAACATTTAAATACATAAACATGAAAAAGCTGATAGTAGCCCTGCTGATAGGATTTACTCCGCTGCTAAGCCTGCAAGCTCAACCCGATGCCGACCAACACGAAGCAATCGAATCGTTGAAAATTGCCTTTCTCACCAAGCAACTACAACTAACACCCGAAGAAGCACAAAAATTTTGGCCGGTTTATAACCAATATACCAGCGAACTTAAACAGCTTCGCAAGGAGCATAAAAGCGATGGAGACGAATTGCTTTTCAGAGAAAAAGCACTGAACCTTACCAAGCGTTTTAAACCCGACCTTATTAAATGCGTTGGCCCCAATAAATTTAATCGCCTCTTAAAATCGGAAGGCGATTGGCACCAGGTGGTAAGAACAGAGGTGGAAAGGCGCAAGCAGCTTCGCCAGCAAATGAAAAAGAACAGGCCGGGCGGGGGCTAAAAACCAGCTTTAATTGCGGCGTTCATACGTACATTTTGCAGCAACAGATTTATATCCACTGATTCATTTTTAATGTGCAGCATTTGCCCATTGGCTTTTAAAACCAATGGCGCAAATGCTGTACTTGTTTCAGGGTCGTTACCTACCACCACGGCAGTAAGCAGTATTTTTTTATTAGCTGAGGCCCGTTGCTCATCCGATGGTTTTAATTTAAAAACGCCATCTGTTACCACAAATAATTGGTTGTTAGCACCAGTTAAAAAGTGCTCAGTTGCCTGCTCATAGGCCCTTTGCAAACCGGCACTTATGTTGGTGGCGCCGCCGTTGGCATGAAGCATTTGTACGGCATCCAAAATGGCAGCTTTGTTGTCGGCCGCTTGTCCACTAAGAAGGGTTTCTACGCCGCTGCCGAAAATAACGATGCTCACTTTGTCGGCGGGCCGCAACTGCTGCACAAGGCGGTACATGCTTTTCTTAAGCAAAATTATTTTACGGCTATCGGCCATGCTGTGGCTAATGTCCAGCAAAAAAACAATGTTGTTGGGTGCGTGGATATTTGGTTTCAACTGTAGCGAGGTATCTGGCATATCGCCGGGCAGCAATAGTGGCTCATAGCCGATGGCTGAGTCTTTTTGCTGCAAGCCTATGCGAAAAATATCAGCCTTGCCGAACGTATTTTTTTCTGAAACATAATATGCATGGGCACCAAACGGGGCTATGATGAAATTGTACTCAGCCCCAATTGAGTTTACGGCTGGCCCAAGGTTTTTTGGCGGCGACCAGTTTTTAAAACTGGCGTCTAATCTTTCGCTTACATAAATGTCGGCTTCGCCAAGGCCGCCGGGCCGGTCGCTGGCAAAGTAGAGGTAGCGGCCTTCATCATCCAGCCAGGGAGTAATTTCATTGGCCGTAGTATTCACCTGGGCTGGCAGTTTAATGATCATTGGTTTTGCAATGGAACCCGATTCGTTCAGCAACAAATACAGATCGCTTTGGTTTCCATCAACGTTTTGGCTCCAGGCATACAGCTTAAAAAATGGGTGGTAGAAGGGAAAAAAATTGTTGCGGCGAAAAAGGGAATCCAATGTTTTGGATGATTTTTTAGCCAGGGCATCCGGTGTAAAATCTGGTGCTGGTTTTGCAGCATCGTACACCGAAACGCCACGGCCATATAGCAATTGCTTGTTGTAAAGGCTATACGAGCCACTTACCAAATACTGCTGGCTGCTCAGCGATTGCAGCATGTATTTGGGCTGGTTAATGTTAGGATTAAGTGCCTTTATTTTTTGCTTGCCGGTAATGCGGCCTGCAGTATCGCTGGTGGTTTTCCAAACTTCAAGTTGCTGGTTGGGGCCGCTGCCCTGGCTAAAAAACAGCGTGGCACCGTCGGTAGAAAATACCGGTTGCACCTGGCTGAACTGGTCGTTCACTTCTTTACCCATATTTTCCCGGACGCCCTTAAAAACAGGTTGGGCTACTACCCAAAACGAAGTAGTTATCAGCCATAAGAAAACAAATGAGGTGGTGCTGAATTTCATGGCTGTTATTTAAAAATGGTTGCCGCATTGGCGGTGGTAACAGCGGCAATTTCTGCTGCGGATACGCCATACACTTCAACGAGTGCATCCACTACATATTTTAAATAACTGCTTTCGTTTCTTTTGCCCCTAAACGGAACAGGGGTAAGATAAGGGGCATCGGTTTCTAATACCACGTATTCCAATGGCACTTTAGCCAGCACCGCTGCCAGCCCCGATTTTTTATAGGTAACCACGCCACCAATGCCCAGGTAAAAACCAGCTTCTATTATTTCGTTGGCTTCTGCTATACTGCCCCCAAAGCAATGGAAGATGCCGTACAAGCCTTGGCCGGCGTAGCTTGTAACCACATCAATGGTTTGCTGCATGGCATTGCGGGTATGGATTACAATGGGCAGTTTGTATTGCAAGGCCCATGCTATTTGTGTATGGAATGCTTCGTATTGCTGGGTTTTAAAACTACTGTCCCAGAAAAAATCCAACCCTATTTCGCCCACGGCAGCAAATGGTCTTTTGGCCAGCCATTGCTCTACTATTTGTAGCTCCTCCCTATAATTTTGTTTTACATAACAGGGGTGCAGCCCCATCATGGCCATGCATTGGCCGGGGTAATCGAGTTCCATTTGCAGCATGGTTTCTATGGCCGTGCTGTCGATACCCGGCAGGTACATTTTTTGCACCCCTGCGGCTGTGGCCCTCGTTATCATTTCCTGCCGGTCGGCATCAAATTCTTCCCCGTATAAATGGGTATGTGTGTCGGTTAAGATCATGGGGCGAAAATAGTTGATCGGGGGGAACCTGGTTAGCAAAGAAGGCCGTGACCATTTTCAATCTTCCGCTGCAGTAGATTGTCAGCCAATAATCAGTAAGGGGTAAAATTATTTGTAGCCATTTTACTTGATGCACCCATTAAGAGTTTTTAGGGGATGCCGTTATAATAATATTAGTACCTGCAAGCTTTATAAACTTAAAACAGACAGATAATTAAACATACATTCACAGGCAATGAAAGCAAGCGAAACAAAAGTTGACGACTTCTTATCGGCAAACAAAACACAGTTTGTAATTCCAGTTTATCAACGGAACTACGATTGGACAACTTCACAGTGCAACCAACTCTTAGACGACATTTTGGAAGTAGGCTCAAACAAAAAAATGAGTGCTCATTTTATTGGGAGCATTGTATATGTCCATGACGATGTTTATCAAGCAACAAGACTCAAGGAACTTATCATTATTGACGGACAACAAAGATTGACGACCATAACTTTGATTTACTTGGTGCTTTACCGCCTTGCAATGGAATTGAAAGACGAAGCACTTGTAAATGAGATTAACGAAACCTATTTGATAAACAAGTTTGCACCAGACGAAGAAAAATTAAAACTGCGACCAACAGAGAACAACGACAAAGCATTGAAGTATCTTTTAAGAAGCGAGGAAGCTGAAGAATTTCAGGACTTCTCTAAACTCATTGACAACTTCAATTTATTCCGTAGCCGGATCACACAAGAGAATCATAATATAGTTCAAGCAGGACTGCAAAAACTTATGATTGTTGACATTGGACTTGACAGAGAGAAAGACGACCCACAAAGAATATTTGAAAGTTTGAACTCAACAGGTTTGGAGCTTTCACAAGCTGACCTAATTCGCAACTTCATTCTTATGGGTTTAAGTCGCAAAGAGCAAAACAAAATTTATCAGAACTATTGGGAGATAATTGAGAAGTTAGCAAAAGACGAATCAACAAATGCAAGTAGAGTTTCTGAATTCATTCGTGACTTTCTAACTCTTGAGAACAAACAAATTCCAAACAAGGAAAAAGTTTATCTTGAATTCAAAGCAAAATATCCGACATCAACCATGGATACTTTAGAAAATGTTTTGAGTAGTTTAAAATCTTTGGTAAAGCATTACAACAAACTTCTAAATCCGAAAAATGAAACTGACAAAGCAATAAGGTTGCAATTAGAATATATCAACCGGCTGGAAATTACAGTTTCTTATCCATTTTTAATGAAAGTTTATGAAGATTATTCACACGAAATAATTGATAAGCCAACTTTCATTTCCGTTTTAGCACTGATACAATCATATTCTTGGAGGCGTTTCATACTTGGACTTCCAACTCATGCCTTGAATAAAATCTTTATGAGTTTATATGATAAGGTTGACAAAACGAATTACATTTTTTCAATTCAAAAATCATTGTTACAGCGTTCAGGAGTTCAAAGATTTCCAAGAAACACCGAAACAATTAACACTTTAAAAGAAAAAGATGTTTATAACATCAAAGCAAAAAACAGAACTTATCTTTTGGAACGGCTTGAAAATTTTGACAACAAAGAACCTGTTGTTATTGACGGTAATGCCGACATAACGATTGAACACATTTTTCCACAGAACCCCGACCCGAAATGGAAAATAGAGTTAGGTGAAACCGATTACATTTTCATCAAGGAAAATTACATCAACACAATTGGCAACTTAACTTTATCAGGCAACAACGGAAAGTTGGGCAACAAATCTTTTGCAGACAAAAGAGATTTAGAAAATGCAGGTTACAAAGACAGTCGACTTTGGATGAATAAATATCTTGCTTCATTGAGGAACTGGAACAAAGTAGAAATTGAAAGACGCTTTGACAGAATTGCAGAACGCTTTTTAAAAATTTGGGAAATTCCTGACATCACAATTATAGACGACTCTGCAAGCAGTGAAGTGAATATTTTTGATGCAGAAAATCCGAAGTTCAAAAAGTTAGAGTATGCAATTTTCTTTGACCAGCGAATTGATGTTAGAGAAGTATCACGACTATATGTTGAAGTGTTGAAAAAACTTTTTGATTTGCAACCAGAAACTTTTTTCTCAACTGACTTAGGTAGCAGATTGCGTTTAACGAAAACACCAGTTGAAGGAAATCTAAGACAAGCAGTTGCTATCAACGAAACCTATTTTGTTGAAGGCAACATTGACAATCCAGGAAAGTTTGAATTAATGAAATACGCTTTGACATTGTTTGACATTGAAGACGAACTTTCAATTAAGTACGAGGAGAAAGTTGAAGTTCCGAATCCTGACAAAAAGGAATTCTAATAGAGTGTGTGCTGAATTGAACCAGAAATGCTTCTCTAACTCCGCTTTTAAAACTGGTTTAACCCTTATGGCCTAAGCCCCAACGATATGGGAACAGTCCTATCGGCAAAAACCAAACAGACAAATGTGTTACAATGTTCATTACATAGAAAAACGGAGACAGGAGTATCTGAAACGCTACAAAAATGTTTTGCCATCCAGCCAAACAGTTTTAGACGTGTTGCCGACATATTATTTTTTAAGTGGCTTTTCACATCCACTGTTGCCCATAGTTAAGCATGACGGAATTTTTCTTTTTGAATGGGGGCTAATTCCATCTTGGATTAAGGACACTGCTTCAGCGAAAGAAATTCAGGCGAAAACATTAAACGCCGTTGGTGAAACAGTTTTTGAGAAACCATCTTTTAGAAAAAGTATTGCATCGCAACGGTGCCTGCTTGGTGTAAATGGTTTCTATGAATGGCGGGACTTTAACAAAGCCAAATATCCTCACCTAATACAGATACAGAGCAACGAGATTTTTTCGCTTGGTTGCATTTACGAATCATGGGTTGACAAATCAACAGGTGAAATCAGAAACACTTTTAGTATCCTTACAACCCCGGCAAATCCTTTAATGGAAAAAATACACAACTTAAAAAAGCGAATGCCGCTAATTCTAAAACAAGCGGACGAACAAAAGTGGATTGATCCTTCGCTGACAACAGCGCATGTAAAAGATTTAATTAAACCCTACGATGAGGCCGACATGACTGCGTACACAATTTCTAAAGACGCAAATAATTCAAGAGTGAACAGGAACATTCCAGAAATAATTAACCGAGTTGAATACCTTGAACTGACTTGAGTACAGCACCTATAGGAAGTATTTCTGCTGAATTAAAACTGTATCGCTTAGGACAAATACCACGGCAGCAGTGGTTCTATCAAACTTTGTGCGTAACCAAACGCTAACTTAAAAAACTCTTGATATAACGTTTTGCATCTACTAAGCAAAACCCGGAACCAATGCCTTCCTTCAACCAATTAAACTATTCGTACCTCTCACCCCCCAAACAAACACATAAATATGCGATTGCAGCGGCAGCCAAGCCGTGTAGCTTTGCACTCTTAAAACCCCAATAACCAGGTGATAAAAGTTTTGCTATACGAAGACAACCCCCAGCTACGTGAGGGCCTGATGATGCTGATAAATGGCAGCGATGGCTACGAGGTGGTGGCTGCATTTAAGAACTGCGACAATGCCCCCGACGAGGTGGATATTTACCAGCCCGATGTAATACTGATGGACATAGATATGCCCGGCACCAACGGCATTGATGGCCTAAAGAACATAAGGGCGGTAAACGATAAAGTAAAGATTTTGATGCTCACGGTTTTTGACGACAACAAAAATGTTTTTGAAGCTATAAAAAGCGGTGCCAATGGGTATTTGCTAAAGAAAACCCCACCCGGTAAACTACTTGATTATATAACAGAAGCCAATAGTGGCGGTGCCCCCATGAGCAGCAGTATAGCCACCCAAGTGCTGCGCATGTTTAGCGATATGAACAATACCAAAGGCGTGGACTACGCTCTTAGCGAAAGAGAAAAAGAAGTGCTGCAACTGCTGGTGAATGGCTACAGTTATAAAATGATTGCCTCCGAAATGTTTATAGCCATAGATACAGTACGGAGCCACATAAAAAAGATCTACGAGAAACTGCACGTTAACAGCAAAAGCGAAGCAGTGGCAAAGGCGTTTAAAGACAAGATTGTATGATTAAAAGCGGCACCCCGATGTTAGGATAGGTGGGTGCCTATTCACGATTACTTAACGTAGCTTTCACATATTTATGTGGTTGCGAGGCTAAAAAATGACACTACTTTTACAATCTTAAAATTCCACACAATGAGAAAGTATAGAACAATAATTGCGGTTATAATCATGACTGCTATTTCAGGTACAGGCTGTCAGGCACTTTCTACGGGCATTGCCAAAAAATCTTCCTGCTGCGAAAAATTAATTAGTACCTGCACCGGAAATAAAGTGGCAAACGATGCAACCGATGCTGAGGAAAACAGCGCTACCACTAACACAACAGGTAGTGCTGATGATATTCTCCACAATCTTCCCTTTTCAACTATAGCCCAATAGAAGGCTAATGTTATAGTATTATTTCTATTTTTTTTACCTCCAGATTGTATCCTCCAAACCGGTTAGTGTCTCCACTAATAGTTAATAGGTGCCACAATTTTAGATGCAAACTATGTAGCTAAGTTGTATCACTTTATCTACAGCAGTTAATAGGCCACTCGAATCCGATGTCTCTACTTAACTACATTGCTACAGAAGTTGAAAAACTTTGAATTAGAATACTTCCGATTTCAATCGCCATTGACTTAAGTACCTATTGACCCAACGACCAATTCATTGGCTTTCCCCTTGACTATTTTAAGAAGTTTGCAATCAATATTTACCATTAAATTGTTGTCCCAAATTAGGATATCCCTTTTTTAGAGTAAAACTTACAATTGTTATATGGGCAGAACATTGCAGATTAAAAAACAGCCAAAGAAATACGATGCGGTAATAGTGGGTTCTGGTGCAGGTGGCGGTATGGCCGCCTACGTGCTAGCCAAAGCTGGCCTTAAAGTGTGCCTGCTGGAAGCTGGTCCCGATTACGACCCGGCCAAGCATTCGTCGCAGTTAAAAAATCCATGGGAGTCGCCGCGGCGTGGTGCCAGCACTAAGTTCAGGCCGTTTGGCGATTTTGATGCCTGCTACTGGGGTTGGGAAATAGATGGCGAACCATATACACATGCCGAGGGTACCAAATGGGAATGGTGGCGGGCTCGTATGATTGGCGGCCGTACCAACCATTGGGGCCGCATATCTCTTCGCTTTGGTCCCAAAGATTTTAAAAGAAAAAGCATAGATGGCCTTGGCGACGACTGGCCGATAGGGTATGAAGATATAAAGCCGTACTATGATAAAATTGATGAGCTAATAGGTGTGTTTGGCACCAACGAAGGTTTGGAAAACGACCCCGATGGCATTTTTTTACCGCCACCTAAACCCAGGCTCCATGAAATGTTTATAAAAAAAGCCGGTGCTGGCATGAATGTTCCGGTTATCCCCTCCAGACTATCCATTCTTACCAAACAAATAAACAAAGAGCGGGGTGCCTGTTTTTATTGCAACCAGTGTGGCAGGGCTTGTAAGTCGTATGCCGATTTTTCTTCCTCTTCTGTATTGATAAAACCCGCCGCCGCCACCGGTAACCTGGATATTGTAACCAATGCTATGGCCCGTGAAGTGCTTACCAGTAAAGATGGCCTGGCTACCGGTGTATCGTATGTAAATAAAACCGACATGCAGGAGTACCAGGTGGAAGGCCGGGTGGTGGTACTGGCTGCCAGTGCCTGCGAAAGTGCCCGGCTAATGCTCAACTCCGTATCCATCCGGCATCCTAATGGCTTGGCAAATAGCAGTAATGTAGTGGGCAAATACCTGCACGACAGTACCGGTGCGGCCATGGGTGGTGTATTGCCCCATTTGTTTGGCCGCAAACGGTACAATGAAGATGGCGTAGGCGGTATGCACGTATATACGCCCTGGTGGCTTGATAATAAAAAACTCGATTTTCCGCGGGGTTACCATATAGAATATTGGGGCGGGTTCGACCAACCATCTTATGGTTTTGGGTTTGATATACAGAGCCAAAATGGCAAGTATCCCATCAACGGAAAGACCAAAGAAGCTGGTGGTTACGGTGCGTCGCTTAAAGAAGATTACCGTTACCTGTACGGTTCCCGGATAGGAATGGCCGGGCGTGGCGAGGGCATTGCATTGGCTACCAATTTTTGCGAAATAGACCCCAGCGTGGTGGACAAATACGGCATACCAGTGCTACGCTTCAATACCAAAAACAGCGACTACGAAATAAAGCAGGCCAAACACATGAAGGAAACTTTTAGGGAGATGATGCACAATATGGGGGCAGTTATTACCTGGGGCGATACCGATACTGCCGAAAACGATTATGGGCTGGCCAACCCCGGTAACATTATACACGAAGCTGGTACGGTGCGCATGGGCAACGACAGTAAAAAATCTGCTCTTAACAAATGGAGCCAGGCCCACGATTGTAAAAATTTATTTTGTGTAGATGGTGGCCAGTTTGTATCGCAGGCCGATAAGAACATTACCTGGACGATACTGGCTTTGAGCATGAGGGCCAGCGAATACATTGTGGACCAGCTCAAAAAACGGAATTTGTAACATAATCTCTAATACGTAATTATCATTTATGGACAGACGTAAATCCATCAAAGCACTTATTATTGGCACTGCCTCTACCGGTGTACTGATAGAAGCCTGCAAAACAGGTGAAGAAAAAGCCGTAGCCACAACCACAGCCCCGGTAACAGATGAATCGGATAGGATGGAAGAAGAAAAGGTGTTCAACAAAAAATTAAACGACGATACCTTTTTTACTGCGGAAGAGATGGCCACCATTGGCATACTTGCCGATATTATTATACCAAAGGATGAAATAAGCGGCAGTGCTACTGATGCTAAGGTGCCCGACTTTATAGAATTTATTGTAAAAGATATGCCCTACCACCAAACACCTATGCGGGGTGGCCTGCGGTGGCTGGATATGCAATCGCTTACCCGCTTCGAAAAGCCTTTTACTGGTATAAACGAAAAGCAACGGCTGGAAATAATAGATGCAATAGCCTACCCTAACAAAGCAAAACCTGCAATGAAACAAGGTGTAGCATTTTTTACCCTAATGAGAAATTTAGTAGCTACGGGTTTCTATACATCCGAAATAGGGGTGAAGGATATTGGCTATATGGGTAATGTACCCAACCAATGGAACGGAGTACCAACCGATGTGCTGCAACAATACGGCCTGGCTTATACGGAGAAGGAGTTAAAGGAATGCATGAGTTACTCTTAAAAATGAAACGTTTTGGATGAAGCTGGATTTGGTTCGTGGCCACATGAACCATGGCTGCGGTTAGCCTCGCGGCTCTTGTTTATACACTTCATTCCAAATTAAAAAAATCCGGTAAGCGTGGCTACCGGATTTTTTTTTGGTCTGTTTTGCCACAGGCAAAATAGATGTAATAATTATGGTTGTGGGGCTTCATTTACAACAAGCCTGAAACCATTTCCATGAATATTTACAATTTCCAGGCTATCATCTTCCCTAAGATATTTGCGAAGTTTGGCTATATACACATCCATGCTGCGGCCATTAAAATACGTATCACTGCCCCAAATTCTCTTAAGGGCTTTTTCACGTGGCAGCAGGTCGTTTTTATGCTCAGCCAGCATTTTCAATAGTTCATTTTCCTTTGGGCTAAGCGTTTGTGTTTTACTATCGGCTATCAATTCACGAAGTTTGGGGTTAAAATGAAATTTGCCCAAGTCGAACTGCATATTGTCCGCTTCACGGTTCAGTTCTTCGTTTCGTTTTAAAATCGCCTTTATTTTTAGCAACAAAACTTCACTATCAAATGGCTTTGTAATGTAATCATCTGCACCAAGTTTATAGCCCTGTATAATATCTTCTTTCATTGTTTTGGCACTCAAAAAGAACAGTGGAATATCGGGGTCAATATCTCTGATTTCTTCGGCTAATGTAAAGCCATCCATATTAGGCATCATAACATCAAGCAGGCAGATGTCGTATTTTTCTCTTTGAAATGCAGCCAACCCCAGGCGGCCGTCCCTTTCCAGGGTTACTTCGTAATCACTAAGTTCCAGGTAATTTTTTAATACCATACCAAGGTTGGTATCGTCCTCGCAAAGAAGGATTTTGTCTTTTTTAATTTCCATGATTTTGTGTGTTTTAATTACTTAAAGGTAATAACAGGCAACATACACCGTATCAGGTTAAGAAAATTGTAAAGGTTATGCCAGGCTCCTTGTCCAAAACAAGGTCAGCATTGCAATAGGATTAGCATGCAAATGAAGCATTGACAATGCAAAGCATTTTCAAACCCCGTTCCAAAGTTCTCTGTAATAGAATCGAATTTCGAGGGTAATGACGAGTGGGGAGATTAAAAAAAAGCCCCGGATAAATCCGGGGCATATAATATTGGCTGGCCAAAAAACTTGTGAAGCCTTTGTTTATTTTAATTTGCTTTCGTCGCTTACCGTCAGTTTATGACGACCCTTTGCACGGCGGCTGGCCAATACCTTGCGGCCATTTGCAGTTAGCATACGCCTACGAAACCCGTGAACAGATTTGCGGCGACGGTTATGTGGTTGGAATGTACGTTTCATGATAATGTTTTTTACTAACCCTATAATATTGTTTCAAAAGCAGCAGGCTACCATTTGCCTCCTTGCGTTTTTGTGAAAGGACGGCAAAAGTAGGGGTAAACAGTCGAAAATAACCGGAGCATTCCAAAAAAAATTTAGACCTGCTTTTAAGGGTTCTTTTTTATAAATGAACTTGTTTTGATTTTACCGGTCGTCCAAAAAAATTAGGGGCGTGGTTATCAAAATCGCAAGGATCGTCGGTTGTATAAAAATCCACGGAGCCATTACGGCTAAGGCGGGTTTCCATTTCGGGGTGGCGGTTGAGGTAACCAGCCAAACTATCTGCCACAATTTCGCCCTGAGATAATAGGGTAATGCCAGCTGGGAGGTATGTTTCGATTTTATTTTTAAGCAAAGGGTAGTGGGTGCAGGCAAGCAAAATCGCATCAATACCAGCCGACTGCCCCAGCAATTCACCCATGTTTTTTTCAATAAAATAATCTGCTCCGGCAGAATGGTGTTCATTGTTTTCTATCAATGGTACCCACATTGGGCAGGCTTGCTGGTGTACTGCTATTTCAGGAAAAATTTTTGAAATTTCTATCGGATAAGAACCGGATAGCACCGTTCCGTTTGTTGCCAGTATTCCTATTTGTTTTGTTCGGGAGTATTGGCCAATCACTTCTGCCGTAGGGCGTATTACACCCAGTACACGTTTGGTTGGATCTTCTGTTTTGGGCAGGTCGTTCTGCTGTATGGTTCTCAAAGCCTTGGCCGATGCTGTATTGCAGGCCAGTATTACCAATGGGCAGCCCTGCGAAAAAAACCATTTTACACATTGCCAGGTGTATTGATAAACGGTTTCAAAACTTCTTGTTCCGTATGGTGCCCTGGCATTGTCGCCGAAATAGACATAATCGTATTGCGGTAGCCGGGCAGCTATTTCTTTAAATACGGTAAGGCCGCCATAGCCGCTATCGAATATGCCAATGGGTGAAGATGGGATCATTGAGAATCTTTTGGATTTGCCGACTGCCGTTTACAGGCGACCGAAAACCGCTTACAGAAACAAACTTAAAGAAATAAATACCAAAAGGTTTTCGCTTCCCATCAGCCGGTTCATCAGTAAATTTTTTTAACTGGAGTTAATAGCCTGGAAATATTTGTGAGCATCTTCCCAAACCGAATCCCTAAGTTTTCAAAGTGTTTCATTGTTTAAAAAAATCGCAGCAATGTTTTTTTTGTTCAATGTACCATGGCTTTGTAGCCCAATAAATTTTATTGTTCAATAAAAAAAAGCCATAGGCTTTGATTTTTTACAAAAACGATTAATTTTAGAACAGGAAATAAGTTTCAGCATTATAAAATTATAAATACTATGCGAGGCGTAAACAGAGTAATGTTAATTGGTAACCTGGGCAAAGACCCCGATGTACAATACCTTGAAGGAAATATTGGTGTAGCAAAATTTCCGCTGGCCACCACCGAAACTTTTAAAGACAGGACCGGAAAGCTTAACAGCCAAACCGATTGGCATACCGTTGTGCTGTGGCGTGGCCTTGCCGAACTGGCACAGAAATATTTACACAAAGGGAGCCTTGTGTATATAGAAGGCCGCCTTAAAACCCGTAGTTGGGAGGATAAGGACGGCATGAAAAAATTTGCAACCGAAGTAGTGGGCGACAACCTTATAATGCTGGATAAGCGCAGCGATGGCAGCCACCAGCAGCCACCCGGAGATGCCGGGGACAGCTTTACCAGCAACGATATACCGCCCATGACGGACCCAACAGAATCGCTGCCTTTTTAAAATACCCGGTTGCAAGGCGAAATCATTTTCTTTGCAAGGGTAGTATTTCAGGGCTTGGTGCTATTAACCTCTGCATTTCATTTTTGTAACCCCCGGCACGGTACCGCATTTTTCATCAAACCACTCTTACTTTGGATTATCATTCGGTCAATATCCTGCTCTTTAAAAAGTTTACGCCTTTATTGATTATGTCAACTGAGGTTACAACGGTACTTGCAATTCTACTGATGCTTTTGTTGTGTTTATCATTTTGTGTGGCGGGTGCCGAAATTGCATTTTTCTCCCTTACTTTTAAAGACATTAATTATCTTAAAACCCGCAACCAGCCGTCGTTTAAGCGTATTATAACCCTGTTGGAGAATCCTAAAGCGCTGCTGGCTTCTATGCTTATAGCCAACAGCCTCGCCAATATCGGCATTATCATCCTCACCAATTTTATTATTGATGCATATTTGCCCCTGCAGAATTTCTGGCTGCAGTTCGGTCTCAAGGTTGTAGCGCTGAGTACCGTTATTTTATTGATTGCCGAAATTTTGCCCAAGGTATTTGCTACGCAAAACAATATCCGGTTTGCTAAAGATGTGGGCTGGGTAATAGAAGGGGTGTACTTACTTTTTAACCGCATAGGCAAGGGCTTGGTGGGTTTTAGCGATAGCATAGAAAAACGGTTGGGTCAAAAAACCAGTGCAGCCAGCCTGGAAGAATTGAACCAGGCCATTGACCTAACCACTTCGGAAGAAGCAACTGAAGAAGAGAAAAATATCCTCAAGGGCATTATTAAATTTGGGAATATTACAGTAAAACAGGTAATGAAAACCAGGCTCGATGTAAGCGGAATAGATTACACAATGGGTTTTAGCGATCTTAAAAAGAAAGTGGAAGAACTGCATTACAGTCGCCTGCCTGTATATAACGAAACACTCGACGAGATTAAGGGCATTATGCACACCAAAGACCTGCTACCTTATTTGGATGAAGCAGATGGTTTTGACTGGCATGCAGCCATACGCCCTCCCTTTTTTGTACATGAACAAAAAATGATAGAAGACTTGCTGCAGGAATTTCAGCATAAGCACATACACTTTGCGGTGGTAGTAGATGAGTTTGGCGGCACAAGCGGCATTATTACTTTAGAAGACATTATGGAGGAGGTAATTGGTGAAATAAAAGACGAATTTGACGAGGATGAGCCAGGCAGTAAAAAGCTGGACGACCTCAATTATATTTTTGAAGGAAAGACAATGCTCAACGATGTATGCAAGCAAATGAACCTGCAGAGCGACACCTTTGACCACGTAAAAGGCGAAAGCGATTCGCTGGCGGGATTGATACTGGAACTAGCTGGTGAAATACCTGTGACAGAACAGGTAATACCATGTGGGCCTTTTGATTTCACGGTACTGGAAGTACACAAAAACCGGATTAATAAGGTGAAGGTGACGATAAAACCAAATGCGGATGTGTGATGTGTGATTTCGGAGGCAAGACTTTGATTTTTTGATGTCCGATCTTTGATCTCTAATGTCTGATTTGTTTATAGGCACTTAGCTAATAAATTTCAATGACGATAATGCGGATACTTTGATTGTCTATTATGATGGCTATTTTTAATTAGCTGCCACCAGTCGGTAAATAGGGCTATTATTTAAAAGCAGGCTATTCTGGATTATTTTACGCGGGGG
>Ga0105048_10003466_pt1 | contig 25837 bp, 14 predicted proteins | sample MAT05_FD_78382 | JGI IMG/M metagenome (GOLD analysis project Ga0105048, IMG submission 78382) | Freshwater microbial communities from Lake Fryxell liftoff mats and glacier meltwater in Antarctica - MAT-05 | ecosystem: Environmental > Aquatic > Freshwater > Ice > Liftoff microbial mat | place... | reverse complement strand
TTGATTCATCGCGATATCAAACCCGCGAACATCCTCCGGTCCACGGAAGGGGTGGTGAAGCTCGCGGATTTCGGGTTGGTCAAGCCGGCGGGAGTCAGCGGATTGTCAGTGACGGCCCTGGGTGAAGTGGTCGGTACGCCGCACTACATGAGCCACGAACAGAGCCGTTGTGCCGCGCTGGATGAACGCAGCGACATCTACTCCTTGGGGGCAACTTACTTCGCGCTGCTGACGGGACGACCGCCGTTCAATGCCGCTGACCCGATGCAGATTCTCTTTGCGCATTGTGCCCACCCCATTCCCGATCCTCGCGAACTGGTGACGGGTCTTCCCGAGGCCTGCGATGCGATCATCCGCAAAACGATGGCGAAGAACAGGTCGCAGCGGCATGCCGGTGCCGGTGAATTGCTGGCCGACCTGGAACAAGTCGTGGGCGTGTCGACCATGAAGGTCGGTTCGACGGTGGACGATGAACGTCAACCGCCGTTGGTATGGAGCCGTACCGTCGCGGCCGAAACAACAAGTGCGCTCAGCCTCGCCGACGGGTATCCCGGCGAACGGACGCAAGTGGTGAAGGGGCCGGGAGGCCGGCGCTGGAGGCCGTTCGCACTGCCTGTCCTTTGCGCACTTGTCGGAGCCATCGCTTTGGGAGTTTTCCCCGTTACCCGAAGAGAGCCGGGCAACTTGCCGGTCGAGCCGTCGGTCACGGTCACGGACGACTGGCACGTACTGGCGGCCGATGCCGATGAGGCGATCCGCATTCGCAACGCATCGGCCATGAAGCGAGTTCTGGACTCGATTCAAGTGCTGCAGAAGCGCAATCAAGGCCTGGATGACGGCCATCAGGAGGGGGTGCGTCAGACGCTCGCGCGCTTGCGGAAGGCGTTGGCCTTTCGCGAAAGCATCACGGAGAAGGGGCTGGTGCTGGGACTCGACGGGCAGGTGTCCAGCGTGGTATTCTCTCCCGACGACCGGTGGTTGGCGGCCGGGCAGTCGCATGCCGCGGCGGGTGCGCTCGTCTGGGACAGTTTGACGGGGGAGAAGGAATACACCCTGTGGCCCGGCAAAGGCGCGTCACTTGTGAAAGTGCAGTCGCCGGCGTTCGCCGACGACAGTTCTGTTCTCGCGGCCGCCTGCACGGACAACATGGGGGTTAAACTCTGGTTCCGCGATGGCGGCAGGCAATCAACTTTGGACGTGGGGCCCGGGGTCAACCGGGCGACTTCGGTCGTCTTCTCTCCCGTGACTCGCGATCTGGTGGTCGGGCTGGAGCCGTTCGGTTCCGGAAAGGGTAAGCCGTATCTGAAGATCTGGGATGTCGATACTGGTCGGGAACCGTTCAAGTTCAAAGCCGAGCATTCGGACGAAGTGTCGTCGGTGGCATATTGCACCGGCGGCCATCAGATCGCATCGGGCAGTTCGGACAAGCGGGTGGTGATGTGGAACGCGGCAACCGGGCGGATATGGCGGGAACTGCGCACGGGTCTCGACATCCACGCGATCGCCTGCAGTCCGCAGGGACGAACGCTCGCCGTGGCCGGGCAGGACCGGGAGATGTCGGTACTTCAGTTCTGGGACTACGCGGGTGAACGCCTGCTGGCCGTGAAGCCATGCCCGCAGGGAGCCTGCCGATGCATCGCTTTTTCCCGCCATGGCGACATCCTGGCCTGCGGCAACGGTACGGAGATTTCGCTTTGGAATCCCGAGACGTATGAACTGCTGGGGACATTGACGGGGCATGGCTACGAAGTGACGTCGCTTGCGTTCTCAAATGAAGGCGGCATTCTGGCATTGGGGAGCCTGGATCAGACCATGAGATTGTGGGATGTAACCCACTACCTGCCGACCCGACCCGAACGATAATATGAGCGACACATTACCTGCACAACAGAAGCCGCGAGCGGGAATCGACCAGATCTCCACGCGCTGGCCGCTCATCCAGGATCCGGTCCGCTTCGTGATGAGGTACGCGCCTGCGATCCAGGGCTATCTCGGCATGTTTCTCAAGAACCCGCACGACGTTGAAGATGTGTGCCAGGCATTTCTGCTCCGCATCGTCGATCGCGGCCTGGTGGAGCCGACCCACCTGCACGGGCGATTTCGGGACTATCTGATTGCCACCGTGCGCAATGCCGCCCTCGCTCATTTGCGCCGACGAACCGGCATGGTTCGGGACGGGGTTCCTCTCGGCGAGATTCCGGACCCCGAGTCATTCGAGTTCCCGGTCGATGAGGAATGGTTGTCCCGCTGGCGGCGAGTCGTGTTGACCAGCGTGTGGGAGGCGATGGAAACCCATCAGCGCGATCATCCGGGCAATCCGGGGCACTCCGTGCTTCGTGTTCTGGTGGACTACCCCGCGGAGGATTCCAGTCAGTTGGCGATGCGAGTCAGCAAGCAGTGCGGGCGGACGATCCAGCCGGAGGCGTTTCGCAAGCAGGTGAGCCGGGCTCGCCGTCACTTCGCCGAACTCCTCATTGCCGAGACGGCGGCGACGCTCGACGATCCGACGCCGTTGAAGGTTGAAGAGGAACTCATCGATATCGGTGTGATGAAGTACGTCCGACCGTTCCTGCCGGCGGATTGGCGAGCCAGCGGCAAGCTCATCGACGGCGACTGATTCCGGGTCCCAGCGGCATACTACCGCCGAATTCTCACTTCTTTTCCGGTTCCCGGTCACACATTCGTTTCCCGCGCATCCTTCCCGCAGAGGCGGCTGCCTTACGCCCGTTACCGTCGTACCGATTCATGTGAACGAGGTCGATATGCTCATCGCTGTCCGGCTTGGGCTTGTGTTCGGCATGTTGATCCTGAGCGCACCGCGCGCCACTGCCCAACTGACCTTCAACATCACCAATCAGGGCGGAGCCAGCGCCCAGATGGTCACGGGGTTTACGCAGGCGGCCGCTCTCTGGTCGGCAGTTCTGAACGACCCGATCACGATCAACATCAAGATCCATGCCGCTGCCCTGCCGGCAGGGCAGATCGCCGGCACGAACCCGTTCTTCGACCCGTATTCCTATACTGCCACGCGGAATGCCCTCTTGAATGATCGGACAAGTGCCGGGGATTTTTCGAGTGCCAATGCGCTTCAGGCGGGGTCGAGCATATCGATGCTGATCAATCGCACGGCGAACAACCCGAACGGGATTGTCAGCGCGACGCCTTACTTCGATACCGGCCTGGGCGGCGCGGGGCAGGCAGGCATTGAGAACAACAACACGATCCGGATGACGACCGCCAATTCCAAAGCACTTGGATTGTTGCCCGGCAACTTCTCGGGATCGGATGGTACGATCACGTTCACCACAGTGCAGAGCTATGACTATGACCGCAGCAATGGCATCAACGCGTCGCAGATCGACTTCGTCGGCGTGGCGGCCCATGAAATCGGGCATCTGCTCGGTTTTTTGAGCGGTGTCGAGGTGCTCGACGGCAATGGCGCTTCGCCGGGTCTGAATGACAATCAACTCAAGTTCGTCACCCCGCTCGATCTGTTCCGCTTCTCGACGCGAAGCATCGGTACGGGTGGCGGGGTCGGTGTCATCGACTTTACTGCCGACAATACGACCAAGTATTTCTCGGTCGACGGCGGTGTGACGCCCTACATCACCTTGTCGAATGGAAGCGATTTCGGGGATGGTTTCGAGGCGCATCACTGGAAAAACAACCAGGGCAACGGCATCATGGACCCGACGGCCGCGTCGGGCGAGTTGCTTGCCATCCTCGCCACGGATGTCGCCGCGTTCGACGTGATCGGTTACAACATGGTCCCCACGCCCGAGCCGCCCTGTTGTCTGGCACTTGCGTTCGCCGGCCTCGCGGCTGCCGCCCTGTGGCGGGGACGCGCACGTTTGCTGTCCGCGGCAAATTGACGGAACGCCACGGTCTGTCCTTCCCCGTCGTCATTCGCTCCATTTGCCGATCAGATCGATCACCTGGTTATAGTCGATCGGCTTCACCAGATGGCTGTTGAAGCCGGCCTCGGCGGATTTGCGGCGGTCTTCGTCCTGGCCCCAGCCAGTCATGGCGAGGATGAGGATCGACTTGCCCCAGTCGCGCTCGCGGATTCGGCGGCAGACTTCGTAGCCGTTGAGTCGGGGCAGACCGATATCGAGTATCAGGATTTCCGGTCGCCACGTTTCGGCGAGATCGACAGCATCAAGGCCATCGTGGCAGATCGCGGTTTCGTGCCCGGCCAGGCCCATCAGCATGGCCAGACTTTCGGCACTGTCGCGGTTGTCGTCGACGATCAGAATTCGCCGTGGCGGTGCCGCATGGCCGTCCGAAGGGCGCGGGTCGATCGTGGGCTGGGCGGCGATGGCGGTCAACCGCACCAGGAATTCGCTGCCCTTGCCAAGCCCTTCACTGCGCGCCTCGACGTCGCCGTTGTGCAAGTGCACCAGCCGCTTGACGAGGTTCAGGCCGATCCCCAGGCCGCCTTGCGAGCGTTCGAGGCTGGTATCGATCTGCGAGAACATTTCGAAGATGCCGTCGAGCTTCTCGGGCGGGATGCCGATGCCGTTGTCTTGCACCGAAACGGTCACTTCATCGCCGACCCGGCGTGCCGTCAGGTGGATCTGCCCGCCCGGCGGCGTAAATTTGTAGGCGTTATTGAGCAGGTTGCTGAAGACCTGCTGCAGGCGTACCGGGTCGCCATGCAGGTAGATCGGTTCTTCCGGCAAGGTGATCCTGACGGCATGTCCCGCGGTGACGGCCAGTGGTCTGCTGGTTTCGATCGAGTGATGGATGATCGATGCCAGTTCAACGGGGGCCAGTTTCAACTCTATCTTGCCGCGGCTGATCCGGCTGACATCGAGCAGGTCATCGACGAGGCGGACCATCTGGGCCAGTTGCCGTTCCATCATCTCGCGGGACTTGGTGAAGACGTCGCGGTTGTCGCCGGAGATTTTGAGAACTGCGAGTGCATTGCGGATGGGAGCCAGCGGGTTGCGAAGTTCATGGGCCAGCGTGGCCAGGAACTCATCCTTGCGGCGATCAGATTCTTTCAGCGACTGCTCGGCCCGCTTGATGTCGTCGACGTCGGTGCAGGTGCCAATCCATCGGACGATCCGGCCGTACTCATCGCGGGCCGGGAGGGCTCGCCCCATGAACCAGCGGTAGCCGCTGCGGGCCGGGTCTTTCCAACGGTACTCCATCTGGTACGGCGAGCCCGATTGGATGGCGCTGTGGTAGGCGTCCCTGGTCGGCTGCACGTCGTCCGGATGCAGGATGGCGGCCCAATGCGATTCACTGTATTCGTTGCGGTTGAAGCCGGTGTACTCATACCAGCGTTCGTTGTAATAGTCGATGTGCCCGTCAGGTTGCGCGGTCCAGATCACTTGCGGCATGGCATCGGCCATCTGCCGAAACTGCGATTCGCTTTGCCGCAGGGCCGCCTCGCTGCGATTCTGCTCGGTCACGTCAATTGCATTGCTGACGAGAACGCGCCGGCCGTTCGGATCCCGGCCCATCGGCGTGGAAAAGAAGTGCCAGATCCGTTCTTCACCCTTGGCGGTGCGAACGACCCATTCGCCGTTGTCCACACGCTGATCGGCCGCGAAAAGGGAATCGATGTTCTCCCTGGCTGTGGCGTGCCGTTCACCGTAGGCGCGTTCGGTCCAGTCGCGGATCGTGGGGACGTCGTCGTGGCGATAGCCGGTGATTTCGGTGAAGACGCGATTGACCAGCAGAATCTCGTCGTCCTCGGCATGCAGCAGCGTCGGCACGGCCGTTTCGTCCAGGGCCCGGCGGAAGCGTTCTTCTGCAATGCGATGATCGATCTCCGTCTGTTTGCGTTCGGTGATATCGCGGAAGACCAGCACACTACCCGCGACGACGCCCTTGTCATCGCGAATCGGGGCGGCACTGTCGTCGATCGGCCGCTCGCTGCCGTCCCGGGCAATCAGCACCGTGTGGTTGGCCAGGCCGATGATGATTCCTTCACGAAGCGCCCGCAGCGCCGGGTTCTCGACTTGGGCACGGGTGGTTTCGTGCACGATGCGGAAGATGGTTTCAAGCGGTTGGTTCAGCGCTTCGGCCATCGCCCAACCAGTCAACTCCTGGGCGACCGTGTTGACGAATGTCACTTGTCCTTCGGTATCGGTGGCGATGACAGCGTCGCCGATGCTCGACAGCGTGGTGCGGAATCGCTCCCGTTCAATTTGCAAGCTGGTGTTGGCACGCTGCAGTTCGGCCGTGCGATCCCGCACTCGTATTTCGAGTTGTTCGTTGGCGAACCGCAGGGCGTCGTCGGCCTTCTTACGGGCGGCGATTTCGCGCTCGAGTTCCTCGGGACTGCGCATCGCCAGTACGCGTGGCACCAGCGGGATGAGGGCGATAACGGTTGCCCAGGAGATGATGGCCGTTGCAAGCTTGATGAGCCCTGAGAGGCGGTACGCGGGCCACCAGAAGATGATCGCCTCCATCAGGTGCGTCGTTCCGCAGGCGAGGATGAACGCGCCGAACAGCAGGAAGATCTTGCGGAAAGGCAGGTCTTTTTTGCGCAGGATGAAGAAGCCGAGCACCAGCGGGATGGCGACATACGCGGACCAGATACCCAGGTCGGACAGAATATGCAGCCAGCCGAGTTCGCTCGACCAATTGCCGCAACGCCATCGCGGGGCGAAGTCGGTTGAATCAAACAGGCGGGTAAAGAAGTCCATGGAGAAACCTTAAAGGCTGTGGCCCCGGGCGTGCGAATCGCGTGACGTGCGGAACTCGTCGGGGGGATTGTAATCATTTGCGGATGAAAGTCGTAGCAGGGACAATCCCGGATCAGGAAAATGCCGGACGGCAGTTGCGGTGATTAAGTCGGCTGCATCGGGTGCTTGCGGAGAAAGACCATGCGTGCGGAAGCAATCTGGATGATATCGCCTGCGATCAGGGCCTGGCTGCCGCGGATCGTCTCCCCGTTGACCTTCACGCCGTGCTTGGCCTTGATCAGCACCAGCACATGCTGATTGCTGCCGTCGTCCCAGTAGATCGCGCAGTGATGGCGCGAGCAGTAATCGTCGGGGATGATGATGTCCGATTCGGGAGCCCGGCCGATGGCGATCCAGCGGCGCGGCAGGGCGATGATCGCCGGCTTGCTCTGCCCCGCGAGGAACAGCCGCAGTTCAAATTCGCACTGCGCCAGTGACTCCGCGAAGTTGGGGTCGATCGCCGCGGTTTCGCCGTCACCCGTTTCCTGTGTGTCGAGGTAGCGGTCGAGGGCGTCGGCCATTTCATCGCAACTGGCGAAACGGTCGGCCGGCTTCTTGGCGAGGCAGCGCTGGCACAACCAGTCGAGGTACGACGGGATGCGCGGGTTCAAGTTCCGCGGCGCGATCGTCAGTTCCTTGCGTACTGCGTCGCGGGTGTACTGCAGGTTCATGCCGAAGAAGGGCACTTGTCCGGTCAGCAGTTCGTAAAGGACCGTGCCGAGTGCGTAGATGTCGGTCGCCGGGCCGAGTTGCTGCCAGTCGTTCTCGACCTGTTCGGGTGCGAGGTAGTTGGGCCGAACCCAACTGGGTATTGATTCTTCGGGACAGGCCCCCGGGGCGACCTTCTGTGCGGCCGCGAAACCGCAGAGTTTGGGTGCCCCCGCATCGGTCAGGCGGATCTCGCCGGGGTAGATCGCGCCGTGAATGATGCCGAGCTCATGGATGGAGTGCACGGCCCGCGCCAGAATACTGACCCACTCGACGGCCTGCCGTACCGGGATCGGCACGAACAGCCCCTTGGGCGGCAACCGCGACAGAGACACTTCGCCCGATTTGTCCGATCGCTGCGGCCCGACAAGTGGGGCATCCATGTCGAGGACGCGTTCACGCATCACGGTGCTGAAACTGCGGCCGTGCGTGTACTCCTGCAGCAGGTACGGGATGCCGCCCACTTCGCCGTAGGAGTAGAGTTGCTCGATGTTCGGGTGGTTCAGCCCGGCCATCGCCTCGGCCTGCCGTCGCAAGTGGGCATGCGCTGCACTTCCGGTGGAACCGGTGCAGATCTTCAACTTCACCTGCCGGTTGATGTACTGCTCGCGCCCGCGATACACGAACGACCAGGGAAGGCAGCCCATCAGGTCGATGTTCTCGATGCCGATCTTGCGTGCCCAGCGTTCATGCTGGTCGATCAGGTCGAACGTGCCGATCGACAGCGGTTCCGCGTTCAGGTAGCGCTGCAGATCGTCTGCCATGTCGGACGCTTTGGCATAGCGCCGGGCCGGATCCTTTTCGAGGGACTTCAGGCAGATCGCTTCAAGTTCCGGCGGTACCAGCGGCACGATCTCGCGCGGGCGCAGCGGTTCCTCATCGGTCACCTTGCGGATGGTCTGCTCGTACGACTCTTCCTTGAACGGCGGTCGGCCGGTCAGGCATTCGTACAGAAGGGCACCCAACGCGTACACATCGACCGACTCGGTGATGTTCTTGTCGCCGCGGGCCTGCTCGGGAGCCATGTAGCTGGCGGTGCCCATCACGGTACCGGAAACGGTGACGCTGATGTCGCTGCCCAGGCGCTTGGCGAGGCCGAAGTCGCTGATCTTGGGTATGCCGTCGCGCGTCAGCAGAATGTTGCCGGGCTTCAGATCGCGGTGCACGATATGGCGGTCGTGCACCACCTGAATGGTGCGCGAGAGCTTTTCGAGCAGTGCCGCCGCCTCGCGGAACGGCAGCGGTTCGTCGACGAGTTTGTGCGACAGGCTGCCGCCGTCGACATACTCCATCGAGAAGTAAGGCAGGCCTTCAAACGTTCCGAAATCGTGGATGTGCACGATGTTCGCATGCATGATCCCGGCCACGGCGCGAGCTTCGATGCGGAAGCGCGTCAGTTCGTCGTCCTTCAGGACCGAGCCGCCGCGGACCATCTTGAGCGCGACGGTCCGGTCGAGGCCGATCTGCACGGCTTTGAAGACGACGCCCATGCCGCCGAACGCGATCCGTTCCAGTACGCGGTAGCCGGGAATGTTCGGCAACGGCGCGCTGTTCGGGGCGTTGAGATCGATGTCGAAGGCGGTGCCGTCGCGGAAGATGGTGTCGATCCATTCGCCGAAGGTCGGGAACCGTTCCCTGAACTCGGCCGCGATGGATGGATCGCCGCGCAGTTCCTTCTCGGACTGGGCGAGGATGTTGAAGAGGATCGGCTTCTGATCGTCGGGAACCCGTTCGAGCCAATCTTCGATGCGCGGGCACTGGTTGGCTTTCCAGGCCGTCTCGAACTCGGCCCGAAACTTGTCGAACTGCCGCTCGGCCGCGAAGGACACCGTCCGACAGTCGCGCAGAGGATCATCCGCCATGGCGGCACCTGCTGGGGACGGTCGTGTTGAGTGCCAGCGGCATCGTGAGATTCCGAACGGGAAGAACCCGAAGTGAACAATGTACTCCGCAATGGGACGAGACGCAAGCAGGCGTATGTCTCGATCGCCTGAAGCGCACGCGAAGGCGTTTGCTCGTGTACACTTGAATGAGTGACTTCGCTTGCGCCTCAGGCTAAGTGGTGCACCGTCGCCAATCACTTCGTGACCGCAATGGACATTTCTTCGCTGTTGACCGATAATTCAATCCGTCAGGAGAAGAATCATGCCATTGCTCGATCACTTTCACCCGCCCCTGGCGGGGCGACGCCATTGGGAGGGATTTTTTTCGAGTTGGGCATGTTCGATCATGGATCAATTGAACCGAACAATCCCTCGCGATTGCTTCGCGGAAGTTTGTAATCGCCGTCGGGTTGCTGTGGCGGAAGATGTTGACGGTTGCAGCCCCCCTTTCATGGTCGATCGCAATGGGACGCAACCGAAAATCATCTCCGCCGATCTGACACTGCCGACCGTCTTCCCTCCGGAGTACAGCATCAACGTATACGACACATCCGGCGGGCCAACGCTGGTGGCCGCGATTGAACTGGTGTCTCCCGGAAATAAAGATCGTGATGACGTTCGACGGGCGTTCTCGGCCAAGTGTGCCGCGATGATTTCCCGGGCGATCGGGTTGATCATCGTCGATATCGTCACCAGCCGACACTCGGAACCGTTCCGCGACTTGATGACAATGATGTTTCCACAGCAACCGCTCCCCGAGTTGGCACCGCTGACGGCCGCCTCGTTCCGGCCGACGCGAGTCGACGAGGCGGACACCCTTGAAGTGCGCCACCGGCCGCTCGGTGTCGGCCAGCCGCTGCCCACGCTGCCGTTGGCTTTGGGCGGGCTGGGGTGGATCAATGTCGACTTTGAAGCGGCGTACGAAGAGGCGAGGGAACACAGTCGGCTGTGAGTTTCAAAACTCCGCCACCCCTGGCGTGCGCGGGAACGGGATCACATCGCGGATGTTGGCCATGCCGCTCAGGAACAGGATGGTGCGCTCCAGACCCAGGCCGAAGCCCGAGTGCGGGACGGTGCCGTAGCGGCGCAGGTCGCAGTACCAGCTGTAGGCGGCGGGGTCGAGTTTCTGTTCGCGCATCCGTTCTTCCAGAACATCAAGGCGCTCTTCGCGCTGGCTGCCGCCGATAATCTCGCCGACGCCGGGGACGAGGACGTCCATCGCGCGAACCGTTTTGCCGTCGTCGTTCACTTTCATGTAGAACGGCTTCAGCGTGCGCGGGTAGTTGTACAGGATGACCGGTTGCTTGAAATGCTTCTCGGTCAGGTACCGCTCGTGCTCCGATTGCAGGTCGATGCCCCAACTGACCGGGTACTCCCATGTCTGGCCGGACTTTTCCAGAACCTCGACTGCTTCGGTGTATGAGACGCGCAGGAACGGATTCTCCAGTACGTTCTTCAAGCGGGTGAAGACTTCCTTGTCGACGCGCTCGGCGAAGAACTTCAGGTCCTCATCGCACTTTTCGAGTGCGTCGCGGATGATCCGCTTCAGGAAGGCCTCGGCCAGGGCCATGTTGTCGACCAGTTCGTAGAAGGCCATCTCCGGCTCGACCATCCAGAACTCGGCCAAGTGCCGGGGCGTGTTCGAGTTCTCCGCCCGGAACGTCGGCCCGAAGGTATAGACTTTCCCCATCGAACAGGCGAACGATTCCACCTGCAACTGTCCGCTGACCGTCAGATATGCTGGCTTGCCGAAGAAGTCCTTGCTGTAGTCGCCGCTCGCGGCGTCCTTTCCTTTCAGTGTCGTCACATGGAACATTTCCCCGGCCCCTTCACAGTCACTGGCCGTGATGATCGGCGTGTGGATGTAGAGAAAGCCCTGCTCCTGAAAGAAATCGTGGATCGACTTGCAGACCTGGTTGCGCAGCCGGGCAATCGCGCCGAACGTGTTGGTCCGCGGCCGCAGGTGGGCGATCGTGCGCAGGTACTCGAAGGTATGCCCCTTCTTCTGCAGCGGATAGCTTTCCGGGTCGGCGGTGCCGATCAACGTGACTTTTGATGCCTGGATCTCGGTCGCCTGGCCCTTCGCGGGGGAGGCTTTCACTTCCCCCTCGACGGCGATGCTGGCCCCTGTGGGCAGCTTCTTAATTTCGCTTTCGTAGTTGGCGAGTTCGCCCGGGGCGACCACCTGGACGTTCCCCTGGCAGGAACCGTCATTGAGTTCGATGAAACTGAAGCCGCCCTTCGAGTCCCGCCGGGTGCGGACCCAGCCGCGCAGAAGCACCTGCTTGCCGACGGCATCCACGTTGCGGGCCTGCGAGACGGTGATCGCTTCCATGTTGCGGTATTCCTTCTATGTGCGAACTTGATGAATCCCGTTGGGATGCACGCTAAACGGGCGATGGCCGCGTTGCCGGATTGGTGGCTGTCGCTTCATCACCTTCGCGATACGGGCAATGCCTGCAGCCATTGCCGCAGCAGTAGCCGCGACGGCGCAGGAAGTCCGCCGTGAAGATCCAGCAGCCGGCCTCCACGGTGTAGTCCCGGCCTTCCAGCAGTGTCGGTTCATCGGCCGGCTTTGCGGACATCGCCTTGCTTCTTTCGCGGATTATCGTCAAATAGAGACTGTCGCGTGCTGCGCGGCCGGCGTCCTGCTGATGAAAGGCACTGTGGATGAACCCCCGACCGAAGCGCGCATCCGGCATTCTGCTGCATCCCACCAGTCTACCCGGCCCATACGGCATCGGCGATATCGGCCCTGCCGCCTACGCTTGGATCGATACACTCGCCCGCGCCCGCCAGACCTGGTGGCAGATGCTGCCCGTGGGCCAGACCGGCTTCGGGGATTCGCCGTACCAGAGCTACTCCGCCTTTGCCGGCAACGTCAATCTGATCAGCCCCGACCTGCTGATTCGCGAAGGGTTGATCAACACCTTTGACGTGACCGGCCAGTACTTGCCCGATGACAATGTCGACTATTCGCGCGTCAATGCCTTCAAAAAGGCACTGGTGAAGCGGGCCTGGGAAAACTTCCGGGCCGGGCAGGTGGCCTGGATCCGTGAGCCTTATGCCCAATTCTGCTCCGAACATCGTGACTGGCTCGACGACTACGCGCTCTACATGGCGCTGAAGGACGCCCGCCGCGGCGCAAGCTGGAACACCTGGCCGCGGGAATTGATGCGCAGCGGCGGCGACCCGAAGCTGCTTGAATTCACACGTACCGAACTGCTCGAAGAGATTGGCCAGCACCAGTTCGCGCAGTTCCTGTTCTTCCGCCAGTGGCAGGCGATGCGGGACTACGCGGTATCGCGCGGCATCAAGCTGATCGGCGATGCGCCGATCTTCGTGGCGGGGGACTCGGCGGATGTCTGGTCCAACCCGAAACTGTTCCTGCTCGACGGGGCGATGCGCCCGAAAGTGATGGCCGGTGTCCCGCCCGACTACTTCAGCCCGACCGGCCAGTTGTGGGGCAACCCGCTGTACGACTGGAAGGCGATGAAGGCGACCCGATACAAATGGTGGATCGAGCGGATGCGGGCCACGTTCCGCATGGTCGATCTCGTACGGCTTGACCATTTCCGCGGCTTCTGTGCCGCGTGGCATGTGCCCGCCGGGGAAACGACGGCCGTCAACGGCAAATGGGTGGAAGGTCCCGGGGCCGACCTGTTCCTCGAAATGCAGACAGAACTCGGCACACTGCCGTTGATCGCGGAAGACCTGGGCGAGATCACGCCCGATGTGTACGAACTGCGCGACAAGTTCCAGTGGCCGGGGATGAAGATTCTGCAGTTCGCGTTCGACAACTCGAACAACCCGTTCCTGCCGCACAACTACGCTCAGTCGAACTGCGTTGTCTACACCGGCACGCACGACAACGACACGACACGCGGCTGGTATCATTCGACCAGCGATCATGAGCGCTGGTTTCTGCATCGCTATCTGGCAAGGGATGCGAACGACATCGTCTGGGACCTGATCCGCACCGCGTGGAAGTCGACGGCGGTGCTGGCGATCGTTCCGATGCAGGATCTTCTCGATTTGGGTACGGAAACTCGCATGAACATGCCCGGCAAGGCCGAAGGCAATTGGCGCTGGCGCATGCGACCCGGCGCGTTCAACGACCATGTCATCGGCCGGCTGGCGGATTTGACAGAACTTTACGGCCGACTGCCGACGGGGAAGTGAAATAAGGCGAGCGGGGGACGTCAGTCCCCTGGATACGTCCGCAGGAGTGTTGATTGATGATCCAACCCGAAACACCCTCCCTGAACTTCATTCAGGAGATCATCGAAGAACATGCCCGTACGGGTCGCTTCGGCGGGCGGGTGCATACGCGCTTTCCACCCGAGCCGAACGGTTACCTGCATATCGGGCATGCCAAGTCGATCTGCCTCAACTACGGGCTGGCCGTGAAGTACAACGGCAAGTTCAACCTGCGATTCGACGACACGAATCCGACGAAGGAAGAGCAGGAGTACGTCGACTCGATCCGCGACGACGTGAAGTGGCTGGGCGGCAACTGGGAAGACCGTGAACTGTATGCGTCCGACTATTTCGATCAACTGTACGATTGGGCCGAAAAGCTGATCAGGGACGGCAGGGCTTACGTCTGCGACCTGACCCCCGACGAAGTGGCCAAGACCCGTGGCGATGTGAAGGGCGGCACCGACAGCCCCTTCCGCAACCGGACCGTTGAAGAGAATCTCGACCTGTTCCGCCGGATGAAGGCAGGCGAGTTTCCGGATGGTTCGCGCACGCTGCGGGCGAAGATCGACATGAAGTCGCCCAACTTCAACATGCGCGACCCGGTGATGTATCGCATCCTGCATGCCGAGCATCAGCACACCGGCAATAAGTGGTGCATCTACCCGATGTACGATTATGCCCACGGCCAATCCGATTCGATCGAAGGGATCACGCATTCGATCTGCACGCTGGAGTTCGAGAACCACCGCCCGCTGTACGAATGGTACATCCAGAACATTGGCATCCATCTCCCGCAGCAGATCGAGTTCGCACGCCTGAACCTGACCTACACGGTGCTGAGCAAACGCCGGCTGATTCAACTGGTGAACGAGAAGATCGTCAACGGCTGGGACGACCCGCGCATGCCGACCATCTCGGGCGTGCGCCGTCGCGGCTACACGCCCGATGCGATGCGCAAGTTCTGCGAACGGATTGGCGTTTCCAAGTTCGAAGGCGTGATCGACATCGCCTGGCTGGAAGACGCACTGCGCGAAGACCTGAACAAGAAGGCCCCGCGCGCGATGGCCGTGCTGCGGCCGTTGCGGGTGGTCATCGACAACTACCCCGACGATCAGGTTGATGATCTCGACGCGGTCAACAACCCCGAAGACCCATCGGCCGGTTCGCGGAAGGTGCCGTTCTCGAAGGTCATTTACATCGAACGCGATGACTTCATGGAGACCGCGTCGAAGGACTTCTTCCGTCTCGCGCCGGGCAAGGAAGTCCGCCTGCGCTGGGCTTACTTCGTGAAATGCGTCAGCGCGGTGAAGGATGCGGATGGCACCGTCACCGAAGTGCATTGCACCTACGACCCGGCCACGAAGGGAGGCGATGCCCCGGATGGCCGTAAGGTGAAGGGGACGATCCATTGGGTTTCCGCGAAGCATGCGATCGACGCGGAAGTACGCCTCTACGATCATCTGTTCACGAAGCCCGATCCCGATGATGTGCCCGAAGGACAGGACTATCGGGTCAATGTGAATCCGAAGTCGCTGGAAGTGCTGCCCGGGTGTAAACTGGAACCATCGCTGGCATCAATGAATGTCGGCGACCGCTGCCAGTTCGAGCGCCTCGGTTACTTCTGCGTCGACCGCGACTCGAAGCCCGGTTCGCCTGTATTCAACCGTGCCGTGACGTTGCGCGACGCGTGGGCGAAGCTGCAGCAGAAGAAGAAATAAGCCGTCGATTCCAACATTCTCCGTGCGACGACCGCTCTGACCCCCTCTCCCCCGCTTCGGGGGAGAGGGCCGGGGTGAGGGGGAAGAACCTGCCGATGGACAGGCGTCAAACCCCCTCACCCTCACCCTCTCCCCCGCAAAGCCGGGGGAGAGGGGACAAGAAGGTCGCTGCTTTCGCCTTCACAAGGGCCACCAGCGTGCATCCCCAACAGGTAACCAACATCGACCGTGTCTGCGTCATCATCGGCCGTACGCGGCACAAGATGATGATTGTCGAACTTGACGAGGCCGTCAAACGCGGGGCGGCGTTCATCGAGGTGCGCCTTGATTTCCTGGCCCGGGCGATCGACTTCAAGCGATTGCTGCCGCTCAAGAAGTGCCCATGGGTCGCCACGCTGCGCCGTCGTGAGGATGGCGGCCGCTGGACCGGGACCGAGGCCGAGCGCAAGGTGATCATCCGCCAGGCGATCGTTTCCGGCTTCGACTGGATCGACCTGGAATGGGACATCGCGCACGAGATCCCGCGGTTCGGCAATGTCAAACGAATCATCAGTTACCACAACTTGAGCGAGACGCCCGAAGATCTCGATGAGATCTACGCGAAGATGACGAAGCTGGACGGCGACGTCTACAAGATCGCTGTCGCCGCCCAGTCGCCGGCTGACAACATGCGCGTGCTGAACCTGATTCAGAACGCCACCAAACCGACGATTGGCCACTGCATGGGCGAGATGGGCTTCCCCAGCCGGGTGCTGAGCCTCAAGTACGGTGCCCCGTTCACGTATGCCGCGTTCAACAAGGAACGTGGCATCGCCCCGGGCCTGCCGTCGTTCGACGAATTGCGCCGCACCTATCACGTCGATGCGATCGACAAGGACACACAGGTGTTCGGCGTCATCGGCGATCCGGTCGCGCACAGCTTCAGCCCGCTGTTGCACAACCAGATGTTCCGGAAGACCGGCCTCAACGCCGTCTATCTGCCGTTCCGCGTGCCGCGGGGCGAACTTCAGGCGACCATCACGTCATTCGACGAGGTTCCTGTTCGCGGCTACAGCGTGACCATCCCGCACAAGGAAGGGGCGGCGGCGCTGGCGAAACAACTCGACAACCGCGCGAAGGAGACCGGGGCCGCGAATACGCTCGTGCGCAAGGAAGATGGCCATCACGCGTGGAATACCGATTATCAGGCGGCGCTCGAAAGCATCGAGGCGAACTTGCCTGCGAACGACGACGGCGTGAAACGCCAATTGAGCGAATGCCATGCGCTGGTGCTGGGGGCCGGCGGAGCGGCTCGCGCCGTGGCGCATGCGCTGCAGCGTTCCGGGGCGCAGGTGCAGATCAGCAGTCGGACGATGGACCGGGCGTCGGCACTGGCAGCCGAGGTGAATGGCAAGGCCTTCGAGTGGGAAGCCCGCAACTCGATCAACTGTGACGTGCTGGTCAATTGCACGCCGATCGGCATGCACCCGAACGTCGACGACAGCCCCTTTCACAAGGGATCGCTGAAGCCCGGCATGCTGGTATTCGACACGGTCTACAACCCCGAATCGACCATGCTCATCAAGGACGCGAAGGAACGCGGCTGTGCCGTCGTCACCGGCGTGGAGATGTTCATCCGCCAGGCATCGCTGCAGTATCAACTGTTCACGGGTCAGCCCGCGCCGCTCGACATGATGCGATCAATCATGCGCCGTGCCCTCTCCCCGTTGACGCATGGCCGCGACGAGGAATGAATCGCGTCGCGGCGGCGGTTCCCGTGCTACAATGATGGCCATGGATTCCCAGCAGCTTTGGAACGTCGTCTCCAATCCCGCGTGGCGGCCGCTGACCAATGCGGACGTCCCGGGTTACATCGTCCTCGCGGTCTGCGGTGCCGCGCTCATCGGGCTGACCGTCTGGACGTACGTCGGCTCGTCGCAGACTACGCCGCGCCGGCTGTTTCTGCTCGTCGTGCTGCGACTGCTGGCGCTCATCATCGCCATCCTCACCGCATTGCGGCCTGCCATCTCGGTCACGGAACAGCCGAAGCAGAAGTCGATCCTGGTCCTCGCGCTCGACAATTCGGAGAGCATGAGCATCACCGATGAGTACGACAAGCTGTCGCGCTGGGAAGTCCTTCGCCGCAACGTCGAGAAGTGCGAACCGCTGTTGAAGCAACTGCATGATGAGCAGGATGTCACGGTTCATCTCTACACCTTCAGCAACGACTTCAGCCCCGCGGCCGAGCAGTACAAGCCGACCGGGGACGATGGATCGACCCTGTCGATCACGGACTGGTTGAAGGGCAAGCGACCCGCCGGCAAGCGTACCGATTTCGGCCGCATGCTGGCCGACTTGCACAAGAAGTACCAAAGCGAAACGCTGCCGTTCCGCGGCATGCTGGTGGTCAGTGATGGCGGCAACAACGTGCTGCTGCCTGAACTCGACCCGCTGAAACAGGCCGGCTACTGGCGCTACGCCAATCATCCGATCTACTGTTTTCTGACCGGACGCACCGACACGAAAACCGATCAGAAAGACATCGGTTTTACATCGACCGCGGCTGATCCGTCGCCGGTGGGCGTGAAGGCCGACCTGACCGTGAAAGCGAGCCTGAAAGCATCGGGCCTCGAGAACTCGAACATCAAGGTGCGGCTGACCATCAGCCGCCGTAACGGCGAGACGCGCAAGTGGGAAGATGTACCCGAGCTGACGCGCATTGAAGACTTCCGCCTGACAAAGGCCACGGGTAACGAAATCGAGATCGTCACGAAGGCAACCGAGAAGCCGGGCCAGATTCGTGCATCGCTTGAGATCGTCGAAGGCCCGGCCGAGGACCGCATTCAGTCGAACAATCGCATCTCGACGTTCGTCACGGTTACGAAAGAAGGCGTCCGCGTACTGGTGATCGACCGGGCCCGGTTGGAACTCCGCTTTCTGCGCGAGGCGCTCGCCAGCGACAAACGCTTCGACTTCGTGCAACTGATCCGTCAGACCGACGACCCGCTGCCGGCTGGCGATGCTCGCAAGTTCGACCTGCTGAACGAAGCGTACGACGTCATCATCCTGGGTGATGTCTCGCCTGAACGGCTCAACGGCATCGATCCGAAACTGATGGACAACATCGCCAAGCTCGTCTCCGAGAAGGGCGTCGGCCTGCTGATGACCGGCGGCATCGACAGTTTCGGTGGAACCCCCGGCCAATCGGGCACCCTTAACTGGGGCAAAACTCCGCTGGGGCCGCTGCTGCCCGTCGAAGTCCCCGACCGTGTGCCGCAGCGCGACGGCAAGACACAGATCGTGCCGCTTGCGAACGCCTTCAGCGAATACATCATGAAGCTGCAGACCGACGCGACCGCCAACCGGAAGACCTGGGAAAAGCTTGGCGACACGGCTCTGACCCGCCTGGGCGGCTACACCGAGATCGGCAAGCCGAAGCTCGGCAGCAAGGTCTACGCCATTGCCCGTGATGTCGAGAAGGGGAACGAGGCACCGCTGCTGGTCGGACAGACGCTGGGGAAGAGCAATGCCCGCGTGCTGGCCTTCGGCGGCGACCAGACCTGGAAATGGCGCAACCTCGGTAGTGAAGAGAAAGCGGCCGACCCGGATGAAGGGGTGAAGCTGCATGCCCGCTTCTGGAAGCAAGTCGTATTGTGGCTGGCCCATCAGGATGAAGTTGAAGGCAGCGTCTACGTTCGACCGCAACTGGCGCGGTTGGCCGTAAACGGCCGCAACGACATCGATATGGGCGTGAAGGGGAAGCACAACGACGAGATCCCGACGCCGAAGATGAAGTACCAGGTGATCCCCGCCAACGAAGAACCCGATGAAGCCAAGGCGAAGCCGGCCGAGCGTGGCGAACGCGGCAAGGTAAAGGGCAAGTTCGAAGCCCGGCAGCCGGGTGAATACCGCGTGATCGCCTGGGGCGAAGGCAAAGATGCCGACGGCACGGAAATCAAGGGCGATGCGGAAGCCTGGTTCGATGTGTATCCCGATGTATCGGATGAACTGATCAACCCGGCCGCGAACGATGCGTTCCTGCTTGATCTGGAGAAGGCCTCACGCAGTGTCGCCCCCGACTTCGTCCGCAAGGCGGACCGCCTGGCGGGCTTCATCCAGGAAGAACTGATCGAAAAGCCGCTGAAAGCACCGAACGTCCGGCCGAAGCTGTACCCCGACTGGCGCCGCGACAGCGAGAACCGCTGGTTCCTGCCGGTACTGATGGTGGCGTTCGTCTGCATCCTGAGTCTGGAATGGGGCCTGCGCCGTATCTGGGGGATGGTCTGATGCCAAAACTGATCGCCGGGCCGACACGAATCGCATCGGCCGGGAACAAACCGAAATTGATCGACGAATACGTGGGCAGGGTCACTACGGGCGACGTGGAAGCGAGCATCGCCCACATGCGCAGCCCGGCAGGCTGGGTCGAACCCGGGCAGTCTCCATCATTCGATGAGTTTACGATCGTGCTGAAGGGAATGCTGCGCGTTGAATCGTCAACTGGAACGCTCGACGTACTTGCGGGTCAGGCCGTTCACACTTCCCCCGGCGAGTGGGTTCGTTACAGCACTCCCGGCGACGAAGGGGCCGAGTATATCGCGGTGTGCGTGCCGGCGTTCTCGCCGGAGACCGTGCATCGGGATGAGTGAGTTCTACCGTTTCTTGAAATCCTTCCCCAATAATGTCAGCCCCTTCACTTTGCCGGCACCGTCGAATTGAAATGTCACGCGGGTGTCCTCCCAGCCGCGATAGGGCGACGGGTAGCTGAACGTGTCGTAATGGAAGTGCGACAGCTTCAGCGGGAAGCCGTTCCATTTCATGCTGAGGTTGTCGTCCGCCAGGATCACGCTGGCCTCGCCGTAGTCGGCGGCGGTGTACTCGCCTGCATAGTCGGCCAGCGGCAGCGTCGGCTTCGTGTCGGGCTTGCGTTCCTTGCGTTTGTTCTCCGCGTTGATCAGGACCAGTTCGAACAATTCGCGATCGATCTTCGTGTAGTGGGCGTTCCAGTCGCGTTCCGGCAATTCGCACAGCATGTCGACCAGATTTTTCGTCATCGCTTCAGGAAGTCGGCAGCCGCCGAGATTGGTGACGACGAAGACGCCCAGCTTCTTCTCCGGCACCAGCACGCATTGCGCGCGGAAACCTTCGAGCGTGCCGCCGTGCGAGACGATGCGCTGACCCCGGTAGTCGGCCACGAACCAGCCAAGGCCATAGCTCAAGTGTGCGGTGACATCGAGCGGGAAGAAGATCGAAAAGTAGCCCTCGTTGCGGACGACCATCTGTGCCGTCTGCATCTCTTTCACCGCCGCCGTGGAGAGAATACGCGTGTCGCCCAGTTTGCCGGCGTTCAACTGCATCCGCAGCCACAGGGCCATTTCGTTGACGTTGGCGTTGATCGACCCGGCCGGGCCGACATGGTCGAGCGCGTCCCAGCGGAAGCTGTCGATCACGCGGTCGTCTGCCCGGCGATGCGGCGACGCATGCTCGCGCTGCAGCGCATCTATCACGCGGAAGCAGGCGGTTTTCATGCCGAGCTTGTCGAACAGCCTCTTCTGCGCGAGTTCTTCCCACGAGGTGTGATTCGCCTGCCCGGCCGCCGCGCCCGCCGCAACGAACATGATGTTGTTGTACTCCCACGTCGAGCGGAATGACGTCGTGGCCGGAATATGGGCGACACGCTTCAGCAGTTCGTCGCGGCTGTAGGGCGAATTGAACCAGAGCACATCATGCCGCGACAACCCGGTGCGATGGCACAGCGCATCACGCAGTGTGACTTCTCGGTCCGCCAGCGGGTCGGCCATCGCGAACCAGGGGAGATGCTTGCGGATCGGGTCGTCCCACTTCATCAGCTTGTCGTCGACGAGCGCCGCAACCGACGCGGCCGTGAACGCCTTCGTGCACGAAGCGATGGCGAACAGCGTGTCGGCCGTCACGGGTTGCTTCATGCCGATCTGCCGCACGCCGTAGCCCTTGGCAAGGATGACCTTGTCATCCTTCACGATGCAGACGGCGAGGCCCGGGGCTTCGAAGTCCTTGAGCGACTTGACTGCAAGGGCATCAATCTTGGCGACATCGGGCTCCGCGGCGCGAAGCGGTTGCAGAATCACCAGCGTCAGCAACGCGGCAAAGAGTCTCATCGACGACGGCTCCGTGTGGAAGAAGAAGTGAACCACGAATAGGACGAATCGCGCGAATGAAGAAGAAACAATTGCCGGAGATCGAGCGCCAGCGATGTTTCGGTTCATCCTTCGCTTGTGCTCGGGCTCCGATGACCAACGATCCGTCTTGATTCGTATAATTCGTGGTTCACATGTCTTTCTACTCAACGTAAATGAACTCTTTCACATTGAACAACACATGCGCCAGCGCCGCCCAGGCGGCGGGCTTGCTCGTGTCGGCTTGCGTTTTCAGAAACTCCCGGCAGCTTTGCAGTTCGCCTTCCCGTGGTGCGCGGGTGAACGCCTGCTGGTACATGCGCGTCACGCGGTCATCCACGGTGCCGGTCGATGCGGCCAGTGCTTTGCCCCAGGTGTCGGCCATCTGGTGAACAAACGGGTCGTTCATCAGGATGAGTGCCTGGGCGGGCACGTTCGAGACGGTGCGCTTGCCCACGGTCGAGAACGGGCTGGGCGTGTCGAACGCCAGCATCATCGGCGACAGGAAGTTCCGCCGCACGGCAATGTACAACGAGCGCCGGCCATCGCTGTCGATCGGCCCGCTAACGGGTCGGCCCCGGCCATCGAGAAACGGTGTCAGGTGAACGGGGACCGACGGGCCGTACATGGTCGGGTTGAGTCGGCCGGAGGCCGCCAGCATCGAGTCGCGGATCGCTTCGCCTTCGAGCCGGCGCAGCCGCGCGTGTGACAGCAGCCGGTTGTCGGGGTCTTTTTCAACCGCCTCGGGGCTCGCCTGCGAGGACATCTGATAAGTGTCCGACAGGATGATCTCGCGAATCAGCTTCTTCGTGGACCAACCTTCGCGGACGAAGCGCGTTGCCAGGTGGTCGAGTAGTTCCGGGTGCGTCGGTTTCTCGCCGAGTTCGCCGAAGTTATCGGTGGAAGGCACCAGGCCGCGGCCGAACAGATGATGCCAGACGCGGTTGGCCATCACCCGCGCGACGAACGGATTCAGTTTCGGGTCGACCATCTGCTTCGCCAGTTCCAGCCGCCCGCTGCCGGCGCTCTTGATCCCCTCGCTGCCCGCGAGTGCTTCGAGGAACCGCCGCGGCACCACATCGCCCAGCGCCTTGTGCGACCCGCGGATGAAGACACGCTCATCGTAGCCGCTGCCGTCAATCATCGCCGGGGCGAGGCGGGATTCCTTGCGGATCCGGGCGGTAAGATCAGTCTGCTGCTTGTAGAAGGGGACTGCTGCTTCGATCACTTTGTCCCAGCTTCTGACGCCGAAGAGCCCGGGGTTGCGGAGCGTCCAGTTGTAGATTTGCGGGTAGCCCTCTTTCTTTGCGACTTCGCTATTCGGGCATTCGAGCGCTTCAAACAGGAGCGAGTGAAGGTTCGACTGCAGATTCGACAAATGATGCGCATCCTCGTTGCGTGCCTCAATAATAAGCAATGGATTCGGCAGGGTGGCGTACGGCGGCGGGCTTTCCCCCTGTGCAACGATGGCGACAGCGAATTCGCCTTCGTCGTTGGGCGAAAACTCTACGTGGGCTTGATGGCCCTGGTAAGTCGTCAGGCTTTGACTGATCCACTTCCACTTGCCGGCCGTGTTGAAGTTCTGAATCAGCTTTCCGTGCAGCGGACCGGCGATTACCGTGTGCGCATCGACCGATACGTAAGCCTTGCCGTTGCCCCTGACAAGATAATGAACCTGATTCGACTTGATCGTGAATCCAGGCGTGTGCAAGGTTCGCCCTGCACGGATGTTCGCCCCAAGCGCGCCGTGATCGGTCTGAGTGCCCGGCGAGGCCTTTAGTCCCTTCCATATCGGGTCGATCGTCGCCGCCCCCAATTCGTGAAGCTGCATTTCGGGGGATGAAGGGTCGACGCCGAAGCGCAGTTCGCCCAGTGCCGCCGGTCGGTTGCCGTATGAGGCATCATCGGCAAGCCAGGCGGCATCCACAAAGCGCGAATAGTCGACGATCACTTCAAGCTTGGCAAGGGCCTGTCGATATTCGTCCCGCTTCCGCGATGCCGAATCCGCGAAACCGGTGAGAAGTTTCTTTCGCTCGGCTTCGCCCTTCCCGGCACAAATGGCCAGCAAGTGCATCGGGTCCGTTTCGTCCTTTGCGGCCTTCTCCAAGTGAGTTACCCAAACACGAACCGCCTCCTTTTCCGAAACCTTTCCGCTCGCAATGGATTCGCAAGCTTCCTTGAAGATGTCCGGCAGGCCGCTCATCTTAACAGTCTTTTCGACCGCATCGCCGATGGCCTTTTTTGCCTGTGCCCGCTCCTCGTCCATCTGTCGCATCACCTCCCGGTTGTGCTCGATCGTATCGAACCGCACCTGCCGGTAATGGCTGCTGCGCAGGAAGCCGTAGAGGGCGTAGTAGTCCTTTGTCGAAATCGCATCAAACTTGTGGTCGTGGCATCTCGCGCACGAAACCGTCAGCGCGAGGAACGTCTTGCTGAACACGTCGACGCGGTTGTCGAAGCGGTCGGCCTCGTCGGCGCGGATGTCGACGGGGGAGTGAACCTCTTCGCCCAGGTGCCAGAAGCCGGTGCCCAGGACTGATTCGTTGAACTTATCCTTCGCGTTCAATCGCGGTTGCGGCAGCAGGTCCCCGGCCACGTGCTCGGTCACGAACCGGTCGTACGGAACATCGGCATTGATGGCACGGATCACGTAGTCGCGGTACTGGTACGCGTTCGGAATCGTCGGCTCGAACTCATGCCCGCGCGATTCGCCGTAGCGCACCAGGTCCAGCCAGTGCCGGGCCCAGCGTTCGCCGTACTGTTGTGACGCAAGCAACTTGTCGACGACTTCTTCCAGCGCTTTGCGGGGCGATGCCTGCCACGCTTTCAGAAAGATCGCCTGTTCATCGGGTGTCGGCGGCAGGCCGGTGATGTCGAAGTGAATGCGCCGTAACAGCGCCAGTGGTTCCGCACGTGGTGCGGCCTTCAACTTGGCGGCATCAAGTTTCGCGAAGATGAACCGGTCGATCGGTTCGTCCCATCGACCATGCGGGATCGGCGGATCCTGCACCGGTGCCCATGCCCAGTGCCGGGCTTTGCGCTGCGCCAGGTTGAACTCGCTCTTCTCGTCCTTCGCGACCGCCGCGCTGCCGGGCCAGGGGGCACCCATCGCGACCCAGGTCGTCAGGTCGGCGATCGCCTTTTCAGGCAGCTTGCCCTTGGGGGGCATCTGCAGGTCGACGTTCTTGTAAGTGATTGCCTCGATCAGCCGAGTCTTTTCGGGCTTCCCCGGCACCAGCGCCGGCCCGGTGTCGCCGCCCTTGAGCAGCGCATCGCGGCTGTCCATGCGCAGCCCACCCTTCACTTTCTCCGAGTGGCAGGCGTAACAATGCCCAACAAGGATCGGCCGGACGCGAGATTCGAAAAACTCGTCCCCTTCGGCGGCACGGGCAGCAGTGGGAACAAGCAGGATCGTGGCAATCAGCGTGCGGATCATCATTAGCGGATCTCGAAGGCGGGCAAGTGCAATGCGTGAAGTGTAAACGGCGGCAAGCGCGCGGACAATTGGAAACATCACCCGTTTAGCGGGCATCCCGACGGGATGCACGCTACGCCGGCGTCTCTTCGTGCGGCTCCGCGGGCGGGTGGATCATCTGTGTGCGCAGCGCGCTGCCGTGGCGCTCCTCAATCGATTTGCGGATCGAATCGACGATCTTCGGCTTCGTCGCGCTTTTAGCAAGCGGCAGTCCCAGGTCCGCGGCGACGGTCTTCAACTGTGCGACCGTCAGCGCATTGGCCATCGTCATGAAGCCCTGCAACTCGTCGGCGTTCAGCTTGCCGTGGCTGGCCTGTTCGTCGCACAACTTCAGGCCCGCGATGACGGCGGCCATGTCGACCTTCGGGGCCTTCGGCTTCGCGGGGGCTTTCGCCTGCTTGCCGATCGGCAGGATGCCGGTGCGGTGGTACTCCTCGGCCTTGACCAGGAAGTCCGCGAACTCCGCAATCGACTTGTCGCGAAACGGCTCCAGACCAGCGGCGATCCGTTCGAATTCGGCCACGACCTTTTTTGCCTCGGCTCCTGCGAGCAAGCGGGTCAGGTCGAGAAAATGCTGCTGCACAAGGGCGACCATCATACCACCACCTCCTCAATTTCAACTTCAGCTGCGGCGCCTTGCGCCAGGCAGAAGGCCGGCAGTCGGTCCGTGATCTCGTCGGTCAGGGCCGCGAAGTGCCTGAACATGCTGTCTTCCGGTCCCAGCGGGCGGTGTTCGTCTTCCATTCTGCGAATCTCGGCACTTTGTTTGATCAACGTCTGGAACTGATGCACATCTTCGCCCCAGACGTCAAGGCATTGCCGTCGTAACGTCTCAAACCGGGCTGCCTCATCGCTGGTGAGGTTTTCCCGAAAGGAACGGTTGCAGACGATGCCCAGAATCTTGAGGTGCGGTGTCACGTTGGTTTGTAGTTCGCGAATCTGCTGCAATAGCACCGGCACGCGGACTGTCGACTGCCTGGTCGGCAGGATCGGGATGATCACGTAGTCGCTGGCG
>Ga0105048_10003465_pt1 | contig 25838 bp, 27 predicted proteins | sample MAT05_FD_78382 | JGI IMG/M metagenome (GOLD analysis project Ga0105048, IMG submission 78382) | Freshwater microbial communities from Lake Fryxell liftoff mats and glacier meltwater in Antarctica - MAT-05 | ecosystem: Environmental > Aquatic > Freshwater > Ice > Liftoff microbial mat | place... | reverse complement strand
TTTGAATGCCGCATCGACGGTTTTGTGGGCGGTTTCTTCCTGGTGGTTTTCCATCCCAACTTACTTGCCTGAATGTCCTTCCCTATGACCACACCCGATTCCACTTCGGAGTTCGGGTTAAACTGTAGCCGTGTAGGCTGCCCGCTTGCGGGCGCGGTTCGGGCCCAGCGCGAGCAAGCTCGCTGCCTACGGTGAAACCGCCTTCAGCCAAAAACGGCTACGGTATTTCTTGAACGGCTCAGACCTGGTACGTTTTCAGCGGGATCGGGTCGAGGATTTTGGCGTTGGGGAGTTGCTTGGCCAGCTCGGCGGCGAACCAGTCGCGCGCGGGTTGGTCGCCATGCGTCAGCACGATGCTGCGCGGCGTGGCCTGCACGGAAAATTCCAGCAGCTCCTCGCGATCGGCGTGGCCGCTCAGTTCGAAGCGTTCGATGTGCGCTTTGACTTTCGTTTTCACGTTGGCGGCCTTGAAGAGGAAGGAGTCGCCGGGCTTGGCGGCGAGCAGTTCGCCACCGGGGGTGTCGGGATCGCAGTAGCCGACGAAGCCGATGGTGTTGCGCGCGTGACCGAGCAGGCCGGAGGCGAGCGTGTAGGAGGGCGTGCGCTCGACGAGCATGCCGGAACTGATGACGTAGATGCCGTTTTGCTGCGGATCTTCGCCGGGCACGAGTTTGCGCGGCGCGGGTTTGATCTTGAGGTCTTTGATGATGCTGCGGCTGAAATTGGTGTGCTTCAGCTTGCGCGTGATCTCGTCGAAGTAGTCGGCGAGGTCCATGCCGAGGCCGGCGGCGAAGATGGGGCAGTCGACGAGTTTGCCGAATTTGCGGGCGTCGTGGAGGATCGCGAGCAGCTCTTGCTGGCGGCCGAGCGCGAAGACGGGCATGAGGAACGAGCCGCCGCGTTGGATGGTGTCGTTGATGCTGGTGATCAGGCGGCTGACTTCGGCGAGGCGGGATTTGTTGGCGGGGCGTTCGGTCGCGCCGCGGGTGGTCTCGGTGACGATGGTGTCGAAGTGTCCGGCGGGGAATTTCGCGCCGTTAAGGGTGCGCTGGTTTTCGAAGAGCACGTCGCCGGTGAAGAAGATGGCGCGGTGTTTGTGGTGGATCTCGACGCCGATGGCACCAGCGACGTGGCCGGCCGGGTGGAAGATGATCTCTACTTCGTCGCGTTCGTTGTGGAATTTCTTGGCCTGATTGAAGGCGAGGCCGGTCATGCGCTTGCCGCAGCGGTCGATGTCCTCGTGGGTGAAGAGTGGATACTCGGGGATGTTATCTTCCTCGCGCTGGCGAACCATGACGTTGGAGGAGTTGTGCAACATGCGCTCGATGAGCATGCGGCTGGACTGCGACATGATGACGGGCGTGTCGGGGTGTTCGCGCATCACGACGGGGAGGCTGCCGATGTGGTCGAGGTGGCAGTGCGTGATGATGATCAGGTCGAGCCGCTGTCCGCGGAGCGGAGTGAGGTCGGGCGTGGCAAGCCGGCCCGCCTTCTTCGGGTTGAGGCCGCAGTCGATGAGGATTTTGAGTTCTCCGATTTGGACGAAAAGTGAATTGGCGCCGATGCCGCCATCTCGGTTGAGATCGATAAGCTTCATGTAACCGGCGGAGCAAGAGGCAGAGCGGGGACGCCCGCAAGCAGCAAGATTTGAGCCTCAGAGAGATGGGGTATGCGGCACGGTCAATTCGAAGGGCGGCAGGACGACATAAACCTTGTTTCCAAATTCATCGGCGCCGTGGAAACTACCCTGGGCACAGGCGTCGCAGCCGGTCATGTGGTAGCTGTTGTAGGAAAATTCTTCGCCGGGCGCGAGCCGCGGGGTTTCACCGACGATTTTATCGCCTTCGACGACGAGGTGGCTGCCGTCGGAATGATGGATGACCCACTTGCGACCGAGCAGGGTGACGATGCGATCGGAGGCGTTGGTGATGGTGATGAAATAGACGAAGGCATGCGGGGTGTCGACGGGCAGCGTCAGGCCTCCGTGGTGGTAGACGAGTTTGTCGAGGCGGGCAGTCAGACCAGCAAGCGGTGCGGAGGCGGGCATGTGTAAAGTAAGGAATTCATCGGCGCCGGGTTTGCAACTTTCGCGAGGGAAGGAGCGCGTGTTCATGGGTGTATCCGGGCTCTGCGCACAAACGTTTGAAAATTCGCTTTGCGCCTGTTGCGCGTTTCGTCAGTTGTGAACCTGCGCCGCTCACGGCGGCCTCCCTTCATGGACCGTATTGCCCAAGCTTTTGCCCGTGCCCGTTCCGAAAACCGCGCCTGTTTCGTGGCGTACCTTTGCGCGGGCGATCCCGATCTAGAGACGTCGCTCGCGGCGTGCCGCGCGCTGCTCGCCCATGGCGTCGATGTGCTGGAGCTCGGTGTGCCGTTTTCCGATCCGCTTGCGGACGGGCTGACGAACCAGTTGGCTGCGCAACGCGCGCTGGAGAGCGGTATGACGGCGGCGAAGGTTTTTGAACTGGTGCGGCGTATCCGTGAGTTCAGTCAGGTGCCGGTCGTATTTTATACTTACTACAACTTGGTTTTTGCCAATGGCGTCGAAGACTACGTGCGCACGGCGCGCGAGGCGGGCGTCGATGGGCTGCTTACGCTCGACCTGCCGCCGGAGGAAGCGGGCGAGGTCACGGCCGCCTGCAAAAAGCACGGATTAAAAACGGTGTTCATTGTGGCGCCGACGACGCCGGACGCGCGTCTGCCGAAGATCGCGGCCGCAGCGACGGGTTTTATTTACTATGTCTCACGCGAAGGCGTGACGGGGGTGCGCAACGAAGTCGCGGCCAACGTTCCCGAGGCGGTCGCGCGCATCAAGGCCGCGGCCGGTGAACTTCCCGTTGTCGTCGGGTTCGGCATTTCGACACGAGCGCATGTGGCTGAGGTGGCGGCGTGTGCCGATGGCGTCGTGATCGGCAGCGCGTTGGTGAACTGCATTCGCGATAATCTCGCCCAGCGCGACCGGATCGCACCGGCGCTGGCGGCGAAGGCGGCGGATTTTGCGCTTGGGGTCCGCCGATAAACATTCACGTTCATTCCTATGCCGAGACGCGTACTTCTTATTGACGATGACCGGATGCAATGCCTTTTGACGAAGGCCAGTTTTGCGCGTTTCCGGCAGGAGAAGTTCGAGGTCGACTGGGTCGACAATTACTCGGACGGGCTGAGGAAACTGCTCAGTCGTGAGTATTGCGTGTGTCTGCTCGATTATCAGCTGGGCGAACGCGACGGGTTGGCGTTGATCCGCGAGGCGATGGCTGCTGGTTGTTGTGTGCCAATTATTTTTCTGACGGCGGAGACCGGTGAGGACGTCGACATCAAGGCGATGGAGGCGGGCGCTCTGGATTATCTCATCAAGGGCGAGATCAGCCCGCCTTCGCTGGAGCGTTCGCTGCGCTATGCGTTGAAATTGGGCGACACGCTCGAGGCGTTGCGTAAGCTCTCCACGCATGACTCGCTCACGGGGTTGCTCAACCGCCGCGAGTTTGACCGTATCCTCGCGGAAGAAAACGAGCGCGCGAAGCGGTTTAATCGGTCATTCGCGGTATTGATGCTCGATCTCGATCATTTCAAAAGGGTGAACGACACGCACGGGCATCCGGCGGGTGATAGGGTGATCAAGACGGCGGCACAGCGGCTCGCCCGCCAGTTGCGCAGTGTCGATCGCATCGCTCGCATCGGCGGCGAGGAATTCGCCATCGTGCTGACTGAGGTCGATCATGTGACGGCGTCGGAGGTCGCGCGGCGGATCGTCACTATGATGGCGCGTCAGCCGGTGGTGCTGCCGGATGGCACGACGCTCGCTGTCACGATTAGCGCTGGTTCGGCTTCGATGCCGAAAAATGGAGCCACGCCCGACGTGCTGGTGCAGGCGGCGGACAAGGCACTTTACGAAGCGAAGGCGCGGGGCCGCAACCAAGCCGTCGCGGCGGTGGAATTGGAGCCGGGTTACGAGCCTATCCGTCAACCGGATCCTGTGTAATCGAGACGGCTCAATTCCCCGAAGCTTGCTTCATCTTGGTCTGGGTGGGTCCGGGGAGCGCACGCGTCTCGTGTGCTGCTCTCGGCGTCCCGCCGAGAGCGGTTCGGAGGGTTCGGGCGGGACGCCCAAACCGACACGCGAGACGCGTGTGCTCCCCGGACCCCGGACCCCCGGACCCCCGGTTTCTGCTATGCCGCGGAGCTTTAAGGGCGCGCGAATTTTTTCTGCATGCGGTGCGGCGTTGCAATCGCTCAACCCGCTTGGGCGGAGGAGGGATGGGCAGGCAACGAGGGCAGGCGGGTGTTGGCGGTGTGCGCTTCGTCTGGTTCGGCCGTGTCGTCGGGCAGCGGATACGTTTTCCTGAATTCGGCGAAATCGATCAGTTCAAAGCGGCCGTCGAAGTGTTCGACGATGGCGGTGAGCGACTCGACCCAGTCGCCAGAGTTAAGGTAATGGATGTCGCCGATCATTTTGTCGGCGGCGGTGTGGATGTGGCCGCACATGACTCCGGTGCAGTCGCGGCTTTGCGCGAGGCGCGCGATGTGGTCCTCGAAGTTGGAGATGTGGCTGACGGCCTGTTTGACGCGCGCTTTCACGGCTTTGCTGAGGGAGTAGTATTCTTTGCCCTGCCAGGCGCGCCATTTGTTGTAGAAACGGTTCAGGCGCATGAGCTGGCCGTAGCCCCAGTCGCCGATGTAGGCGAGGAAGACGAAGTTTTTCGTGATGGTGTCGAACACATCGCCATGTAACACGAGGTAGCGGCCGCGCGGTGAATCGTGGATGTAGTCTTCGACGATGCTGAAGTTTTCGAAGGCGATGGGGAGGAATTTGGCGAGCACGTCGTCGTGGTTGCCGCGCAGGTAGATGACCTCGGTGTCTTTCTTTTCGAGTTTTTTGAGAATGAGTCGGACGAAGCGGGTGTGGCTCTTGGGCCAGTAGCCGGTTTGTTTGAGGCGCCAGCCGTCGAGGATGTCGCCGTTAAGAATCAGCCGGTCGCAACGGGTGTATTTGAGAAAATGATTCACCTCACGGATTTTGCAGTCCGTGGTGCCGAGGTGCACATCGGAGATGATGACGGTTTTGACCTTGAGTGGTTTGATATCCATCGGCGGCGAGGCTAGCAAATTGGTGGGCGGCGGGCTAGGGGTGGGCTGAAATCGTTACGCGATCGTCACGGTTTTAGTTGGTTTCGTGGGGAACCATGATGTTGAGGCTATGGGCGAGGACTTGGATGTCGAGGAGCGCGCCGGTCAGGTGGGTCTCGCCGTCGGTGTGGATGAGGCCAGGGGTGTCGCGTTCGATCGTGAAGTGCGGGCCGCTGAGACGCAGGACATTCGGGCTGCCGTCGATCGAGCGAGTGAAGAGGCGCACGGCGATCGGGAGGGCGTTGAAGAGATTTACTTTTTTCACGACAGTCACGTCGAGGCGCCCGTCGTCGACCTGCGCGCCCGGGGCGATGAAGCAGTCGTTGCCGTATTGGTCGGAATTGGAAATGGAGACGATGAAGGCGGAGGTGGCGAGGGAAGACTGGCCGTTGCGGATAGTGCAGACCTGGGGGCGGAAACGGAAGAAGGCGCTGATGGCGGTGCGGGCGTAGGCTTCGAGGCCGCGGTGGACGAGGCGGTTGAAGCGGTGGCTGATCTCGGCGTCGAAGCCGATGCCCATGGTGTTGAAAAAAGGCAGGCCGTTGACCGAGCCAGTGTCGATGGCGCGTGGTTTGCCTGCGAGGAGATTGCGGAATGCGCCCTTGCCGGGGCCGGGGATGCCGAGGTGGCGGCCGAGGCCGTTGCCCGAGCCGCAGGGAATCAGGCCGAGGGCGATCGGCGTGCCGACGAGGGAGGCTGCGACTTCGTTGAGCGTGCCGTCGCCGCCGATGGCGACGACGAGCAGGCAGCCGTCGTCGATGGCGCGGCGAGCGAGTTCGGTGGCGTGGCGCGGGCGCTCGGTGAGCACGACGTCGGCGTTGAGCTGGTGCTCGCGGATAAACTCCCGGGCGTGCTTGAGCAGGTAGGGGTTCTGGGCGTTGTGCCCTGAGCAAGGGTTAAAGATGAAGCGCGCTTTTACGTTTTTGATCACGAGGAAAATTTGGCGGCGGGTGCGGCGTGGGGGAGCGTGTGAGCGGTGAACACCGTGCGCAAATCTGTTTCGAAGCCATCGATCACGCGATCCCACGGGATGTCTTCGGCGGTGGTGCGGGCGGCGGTTCCAAGGCGGCGACGCAGGGCGGGGGCGCCGGCGAGCTGGAGCGCGGCGGCGATGAAGGCGTCGCGGTCGTCGAGCGGCACGGTCCAGCCGTTTTTGCCGTGGCGGATGAAGCGGTGGGCGGCGGCGTAGTTGAAAGCCACTACCGGCAGGCCGGAGGCCATGGCTTCGGTGACGACGTTGCCGAAGGTCTCGGTCAGGCTGGGATAAAGAAAGAGATCGGCGGACGCGTAGTGGCGAGCGAGGTCGGCGCGCGGGAGGTTGCCGGTGAAGCGGATCCACGGGGCCTGGCGTTCGAGTTTGCGGCGCAGCGGGCCGTCGCTGGTGATGATGAATTTTGCGCGGGGCTGCGCGGCGCGAATGGCTTCGAAGGCCGCGAGGAGCAACGGGTAGTTTTTCTCGGCGGCGAGTCGGCTGACGTGGATGACAGCGAGGTCTTCGGGCCCGACGCCCCAGGCGGCGCGCAGCGATTCGTCGCGTTGGGCGTGGGCGAAGGTTCGGGTATTCACGCCGCGCGAGAGCAGACGCATGTTTTCGAAACCATCGGCGGTGAGCTGGTCGTTGAGTTCCTGCGTGGGCGAGAGCGTGAGGCGGGTGCGGTTGTGAAAGTGCCGCAGGTAGGCGAGCGCCGGGCGAGTGAGGAAGGCGAAGCCGTAGTGGCGGCTGTAGCTGTGGAAGTTGGTGTGGAAACTGGAGGTCATGGGCAGGCCGAGTTTGCGCGCGGCGAGGAGTGCGGCGTAACCGAGCGGGCCCTCGGTGGCGACGTGGACGAGGTCGGGGCGTTCGGCGCGCCAGGCGCGAAGTAGGCGGCCGCGCACGGGCAGGCCGAGGCGCATGCTCGGGTAGCCGGGGATCGGCACGCCGGGGCAGAGAAGCTCGGCGTGGACGCCGTCGGCGCGGGGTAGGTCGCGGTCGTTCTGGCGCGGGCGTACCACGGTGACGGCGTGGCCGCGTTCGCCCAGACCCTCGACGAGATGGCTGAGCGTCATGGCGACGCCATTGATCTCGGGCGGAAACGTTTCGGTGACGAGGGCGATTTTCAAGGGAAGGCTATGGGAACCAACGGCTCTTTGCGTGGGGCAGTTGAGAGCATTCGGCAAAGGCAAAAGCAGCCCGGGACTGTGATGTCACTGCGCCGTAACAATGCGCACGAGAATGTAGGGTTTGCCTTCTTGGCGGTACGCTACTTTCAGCTTCGTCGTCCGTACCGCGCAGGGGTTTTCCGCGGAGGATCGTGACGAACCAAGCTGTACCCGATCATCCTCGTCATGCGCGTCGGTGATTCGCGCTGGCCGGTAGGCCGCGTAGGCCGCCCGCTTGCGGGCGCGTGAGGCGATTAGATTTGGTTCGCCATGCGAGGGTTGTTTCCGCCTTCCGGCATGCGGAAGTTCGAAAACAAAAAAGCCCCGGATTGCTCCGGAGCTTTTGAGGAAAAACTGAAAGCGGAAGCTTACTGCTTCTTGATGATGACGAGTTCGACGCGGCGATCTTTGGACATCTCGTCGGACGTGCCCTTTTCCTTGGCTTCGAGGCTGCCCTTGGAGAGGGTCTCGATCTTCGCGGCGCCGACGCCGATCTTGCTCAGGTAGCTCTTGGAGGCATTTGCACGGCGGTCACCGAGGCCGAGATTGTATTCAGCAGTGCCGCGCCAGTCAGCATGACCTTCGAGCAGCAGGCGTTGGTCGGGATTCTTGTCGAGATATTCCTTCGCGGCTTTGAGCTTGGAGCGTTCGGATTCTTTGATGTTGGACTTGTCGAAATCGAAGTAGACGGGCTGGAGGAGGCCGCGGATGGTATGACCGTCGTCGATCACGCCGTCGGTGCGGGCACTGAGGCCGGCCGAAGAAGCGTCGGTGAAACCATTGGCTCCGCCGCTCACGTCGCTCGGGTTGAGACCGTTGCCTGTGCCGCCCAGCGTGTCAGAAGGCGTGGGGCGCTGCGGTTTTTTTAAGCAACCGGTAAAGACAACCAGCATGCAGGTGAGGACGAGGTAAAGTTTCTTGGAGAGGTTCATGAGAGGTGAGTCGGTGGGTTGACCTTATCCTACAATGGTTTTGGGTCGGCAAGTTTTATTCAATCCAAATGAACGCCGTGCCGCCGCATAAATCGCCCGTTTGTTTTCTCTTCGACAACGGTTCGCTGCGTCCGGCGTCGACGCTGAGCTTGCGAGCGACGGCGCTGCGGCTCGCGGCGGAACTGGGCGTGGAGGTGCGTGCGGTCTCGCTGCTGCATTCGAGCGCGGTCGATGCAGCCAGTTTGGGCGGGCAACCGGCGCAGCTGCTCGAACCGGCTTTGGCGGCGTACCTTGAACAAAACGCATCAGCCGACGTGGTCGTGTTGCCGCTGTTTTTCGGACCGAGCGGAGCGTTGACCGACTACGTGCCGCAACGACTGGCGGCGTTGGCGCAAAAACTTCCTCTAGCACGGCTGCGGCTGGCGCGTTGGCTGGTCGATCCGGCCGAGTCCGACAACCGCATTGCTCAAGCGCTGGCCGAGGCGGTGCGGCGGCAGTGCGCGGTGGCCAACTTGGCGTGTTCAAAAGTGGTGCTGGTTGATCACGGCAGCCCGCAGCGGGCGGTGACGGCGGTGCGTGATTTTCTCGGGCGGCAAGTGCAGAGCCTGCTGGGCACCGCTGTGGAAGCGGTGGCGGTGGCCTCGATGGAAAAACGCGCGGGGGCGGAGTTCGCGTTCAACGATCCGCTGCTCGCGGAGCGGTTGCGCACGCCGCCGTTTGACCGGGGCGACGTGGTGGTGGCATTGCAATTTTTATCGCCGGGCCGTCACGCGGGGCCGGAGGGCGACGTTGCCACGATCTGCGCGCAAGCCCGGGCGGAGCGGCCGGAGCTGCGCACGCAGTTAACCGAAACTATCGCCAGCGACCCGCGCGTGGTGGCGGTGCTGGCGGATCGTTACCGCGCCGCGCTGTAAGCCGCCTGTGCCTCGGCGCGGGCGGCTAAAATCGCCGCGAGCACTTCGTCGGCCGCATCGGCTAGCGGAGCCGCCAAGCGAAACCAGCCGCGAAGGCCAAAACTCGTTGCGTCACGCAGGGCGACGCCGCGCTCCTCCAGCGCGGGCACCACGAGCGATGGATCGCCGAGGCGGGCGAGCAGAAAATTAGCGGGACTCTCGCGCACCTCGATGCCATCGATACGGAGTTGTTCGGCAAAATGGCTGCGCCGCTCCTGCAAAACCGGCCGACATGCGGCCAGCCAGGCGTCGGCTTCGGGCGTCAGCGTGGCGTGGAGGAAACGCACGCCCGCGGCGTCGACCGACCAGCTGGCACCGAGCCAGGGCAGACGCTCATCGGGTCTAGGCATGATCAGGTATGCGGCGCGCAGGCCGGTCAGGCCGAAGGTTTTGTTGGGCGAATATAGCCGGTAGGCGTTGGTTGCGGCTTTCTCGCTGTGAGCGCGGGCGTGGTCGGAGCAAAACGGCGCATAGGCGAGGTCGACGGCAAGGAGGCCGCGCCGGGCCGCTTCGGCGATGAGGGCGTGCGGCCAGGCGTCGCCGGTGGGGTTGTTCGGCCAGCAGGCGAAGCCGATGCCGTCGTCGCTGCGTTGGGTGGCGGCAAACGTGGCTGGGTCGGTGATTTCTGAATACGCACGTTCCTCGAGGCGGGCGCAGCGAGCGTACTCGGAAAAACTCGGGCCGAGTACGCGCACGGGTCCGGCGTGACGGCGCACGAGGCGGAGAATGAGTTCGCTCGCCCCTGCGCCGACGACCACACGTTCCGGCGACACTTCATGCCGAGCGGCGAGGGCGGCGCGCAGCTCGCGGTATTCGGGATCTGGGTACTTGGAGAAATCCGCCGCGCGCACTTCGGCCAGCACGGACGGGCAGGGGCCGAGCTGGTTGGCGTTAGTGGAGAGATCGTGGCGAATCGACCGGCCGCGAGGGCAGCCGCCATGCAGAGGAATGAGCGGGCTCATGGGCAGTGGCGTTCAGTTGCGGGCGAGTTCATGGTAACTGCCGAAATCGACGTGCAGGGGAAATGCGTCCCGCAGCGGCAGGCCGCGGGCGGTGGCAAGTAGGGCGCGGATGACGCCGCCATGCGTGCAGAGGAGCAGCGGGCGGCCCTTGGCGGTTTGGCGGGCTTCGTCAAGTGCGGCGGTAGCTCTGGCGTGAAGTTCGGCAAAGCTCTCGCCGCCGGGCGGACGGCCTTGGACAAAGTTGCCCGACCAAGAATCGATCTGCTCTCGGGGAATGTCGGCCCACTGGCGCATTTCCCATTCGCCAAAATCGAGTTCACGCAGGCGTTCGTCGAGCACCGGTGTCGCGCAAAACTGTTTCGCGAGCGCCTGGCAGCGCAGCGAGGGACTGGAGACGACGAAGAAATCCGCGTGCGGACGGTGGGCCAGCACCTCGGCCGCCTCGGTGGCAAAGGAGGCGGCGAGCGGCACATCGGTGCGTCCGTAGCAAAGGCTTGGGGGGGCAGCGACGCGGGTGTGACGAAGGAGCCAGGTGTTCATGGCTTGGCGGCGGCGGCGGCGATCAGCAGAAACGCGAGTTCGCCGGTTTGTTGCGTGGCACCGAGGCAGTCGCCGGTGTAACCGCCGAGTCGTCGGTGAAACCAAAGGCCGAGCACGAGCACGGCGGCGGCGGGACCGACTGTGCCGAACCAATAAAGTGCGGGTAGAAACGCCAGCGGTGCGAGACCGAGCGCGAGCACCAGCGCAAGCCGTCCGCGGTGCATCCGTTGGGCGAGCGGCCGGGCTTTGCTCGGACCTTCGCGGACATAGTCCTGCGCGGCGAGGAGTGCGCAGGCTGCGGCGCGACTGGTGGTGTGGGCGGCCACAGTCAGGGCGATGATCTGCGCGGGTGGCAGCTCGACCAGCAAACGCCAGCGCAGGCCGAGTGAAACGATCAGTCCGATAGCGCCAAAAACGCCGGTGGACGAATCTTTCATGATCTCCAACGCGCGTTGCTTCGTCGCGCCGCCGCCGAGCCCGTCGCAGACATCGGCCAGACCGTCCTCATGCATCGCGCCGGTGAGCAGGATGCCGGCGGTCAGGGCGAGGCCAGCCGCGATGTCGGCGGGGAGGAGGCGCGAAGACAAAACGTATCCGCCGCCCACGACGAGTCCGACAAGCAGCCCGATGAGCGGCCAGTAACCGGCGGCGCGGCGCAGGTCTTCGGGTTCGTAGGTGACCGGGCAGGGCAGGGGCAGCCGCGTGAAGTACAGCAGCGCCGACCAGAGAGCCCGAAACTCGCGGCGGAAGAGATCCATATTAGTTTTTCCCGGCGTTCGATTCGCTCACGCCCGCGGAACTGAAGGTCGCCATCTCGCGAAGGAAGGCCGTGGCGGAGAGTAGCAGTGGCCAGACGACGACGGCGCCAGTGCCTTCACCGAGGCGGAATCCGAGGTCGACGAGTGGTTGCACGCCGAGTTTTTTCAATGCCTTGGCGTGGCCGCTTTCGGCGGACGCGTGGGAAAACACGCAGTAGTCGAGCACGCCGGGATGTATCCGACTGGCCACGACGGCGGCGGCGGTGGCGATGAAACCGTCGACGACGATGAGTTTGCGCGCGGCGGCGGCGGCGAGCATGGCGCCGGTCATCATGGCGATTTCGCAACCGCCGTAGGCGGCGAGAGCGGCGCGGGCGTCGGTGTGGGCGCCGTGTTTGGCGCGGGCCTGGGCGCAGATAGTGTGTTTGCGAGCGAGTCCGGCGTCATCGTGGCCGGCACCGCGGCCGACGCATTCGTTGAGAGGCAGATCGAGCAGCGAGGAAATGAGGAGCGCGGAGACGGCGGTGTTGCCGATGCCCATTTCGCCGAGGAGCAGCGCGTCGTGGCCGTCGGCGATGCAGTCGTTAGCTACTTTCGCGCCACAGACGAGACAGAGATCAACCTCTTCGCCGGTGAGTGCTGGTTCGGCAAGGGCGTTGCGCGTGCCGCGTCGGACTTTCAGTGAAGTGAGGTCAGGGTGCGCGGGCAGATCGGCGGCGACGCCAGCGTCGATGATTTTCATGGGTATGCCGTGCTGGCGGACGAAGACGTTGATGGCCGCGCCGCCACTGAGGTAGTTGAGCACCATTTGCTGGGTGACCTCGGGTGGATACGGGCTGGCGCCGGCCTGGGCGATGCCGTGATCGCCGGCGAAGACGAGCACGATGGGCGCTTTCAACTCGGGCGTGAGCGTGCCCTGCATGAGGCCGAGGCGGAGGACGAAATCCTCGAGTTTGCCGAGAGAGCCAAGAGGCTTGGTCTTGTCGTTGATGCGATGGCGAAGCGGTGCTTCGAGTTCGCGGGAAAGGGCGGGAATGTCGAGGGTGTTGGTCGTCATGAAAGGGGAGTTTTTCGTTTTTGTTTATTTGAGCCGAACCTGGCAACCCGCCACCATGAGCCAGGCTTCATCGGCGGCGGCAGCGGTGCGCTGGCCGAGCCAGCCCGCGAGATCGCGGAAGCGACGCAGGGCGGGATCGGAGGGCACGGGGGTCCAGCCGATTTCGTTGCCGACTATAACCATCGGCCAGGGGAAGGCACGGAAGCGGGCGAGCTGGTTGTCCCAAGCGGCGAGGAGCTCGTCGTCGGAGAGGGCGAAGCGGTCGCTGGCCCAGAGCGTGAGGCAATCTATGAGTACGCCGGAGGGTGGCGGCTGGAGTGAGTCGAGGGCGGCGGCGATGTCGTCGGCCGCCTCGATCACGCGCCAGCCGGGGCGTTCGGCGCGATGACGGCGGACGCGTTCGGTCATCTCGGCATCGGTTGGGTCGACCCGGTAGGTAGCGACAAAAACGGCGTTCGCGCCCCAGTCGGCGGCGAGCTTCACGGCTTGGGAACTTTTGCCGCTGCGCACGGGACCGGTGAGGTAGCTCAGGCGGCCCATGGCGAAAGGTTCGTCTCGTCGGTCGTGCGACCGGCGAAGGCGAGGGCGTTGAAAAGGGTGTGTGGGCGGACGGGCGCGAGGTGGCCTGTCCTTATTGGGCGGTGGATGGATTTCTGCATGGAGCTCTGGGCAAGAGCGGAAATCTCCGGAGTGGGCGGGTGCGTGTGGCACCGCTGACTTTCCAAGGATCACTTTGCTCTCACGCTTCAATTTTGCGTTGAAGATTTCGCGGACCGCCGCGCTTGGGTGGCGTCGGCCGCATGAGGGTCGGAGGCAATGGTGTTCGGACTCCGCATGTGTTTTTCTCGTTGTCGAGAAATGCCTCTCCTCTGCCTTCACCGGTGGCTGTACCGATTGGCGATGCCCAAGCTTTTGGTGCTTGGTCGAGGTTTGGACTGATGCGTTACCGCAGCGCAACTGTGGCTGATTTTCACAGCCTTCCCGGTTGCCACCGACGATGGGAAAGAACGTTTACTGAAGGACGCGACCAAACCATTTTGCGGACAAACCGCCAGAGATTTTTTCGGCGATGATCGGCGACGCAAATAAGCCCGCGGGTTGCGCGGGCTTTGGGCAAAGGGAAACGAGACCTAGTGGGTTTAGCCCATTTTCTTTTGTTCGATCAAGCCGACTTCGAGCGCGTAGCGGGTGAGGCTCGCGACGTCGTGGAGGTTGAGTTTGCGCATCAGGTTCGTGCGGTGGTTATCCACGGTCTTGACGCTGATGTTGAGGCGGGAGGCGATTTCCTTGGTGCTGTTGCTCTCGGCGACGAGCTGGAGGATTTCGCGTTCGCGGTCGGTGAGAAAATCGGCGGTGTTGCTGGCGGCGGGGTTAGCGACAACGTTGCGCAACAGAGAGGCGACGGCGGGGCCGAAGTAGGTGCCGCCGCTGGCGACGGTTTCGAGGCCTTTTTTGAATTCGACGAGGCCAGCAGTCTTTTCAACGAAACCGTGGGCGCCGGCTTCGAGCATTTCGCGGACGAGGACGGGGTTTTCGTGTCCGGAGAAAACGAGCACGCGCAGGTTTTTAAATTGTTTGCTGAGGCGGCGGAGCACATCGACGCCGTTGAGGCCGGGCAGCTTGGCGTCGAGCACGATCACGTCGGGCTTCACCTCTAGGCAGAGGGTGTAGGCGCTTTGACCGTCACCACTCTCGCCGACGAGTTGGTAGTTGGGGTCGGAGCGGAGGATTTCCACCAGCATTTCACGGATGGCGGTTTGGTCTTCGATGATAACGAGTCGTTTCATAGTTGCTTGCCTCAGTTCCCTAGTCTTTCGGCGGAATCACCCTAGGCTTTCAGTGAAAACGTATTCGCTGACGGGACTTAACTCATTTTGACATAGTTTTTACGAATTAGGTTCAAGCTCCTGCTGCTGCGGGTCGAAGAGTGTAAGAGAGTGAAGCCGCCTATCTATATTTTAACGCGCCGATTCCGGCTCTTGAGGCCGGTTCTTATCCTGCTTGGCGGGTTTGCTGTGGGGACGAGTGTGGTTGCCAAGCCGCCTGCGGAGGCCGCCTCTGCTGCGGCGAAGCAAGTGCCGTCCTCCAACGTGAGCCGGGTGCAGGCCTGGAAAGACGCTGAGTTCGTTTCCTCGATGGGCGAAGGGCGGTCTTCTGCCGCTGGCTCGGGAGGTTCGATGCAGCCGGTGTTTGGCGACAACACGATGATCGTGATCACGAAAATTGCGTATGAAGAGCTTAAGGGCGGCATGACCGTAGCCTATCTGAATCGCCGAGGACGCCAAGTGGTGCACCAGATTCTAGCGCAAGACGGCGGTGGCTGGCGCGTGCAAGGCCTGAACAACGAAAAAGAAGATATCGAGCAGGTGACGCGGGAGAATTTGCTCGGCGTAGTTTACGCCTCGTTTGCGGCCGAGGAACCCTAGCGGAGCACTGTCTGCTCCGCGTTTCGGATGGTGGGTTGGCCGGGATTCGAACCCGGAACCAACGACTTAAAAGGACGCTGCTCTACCATTGAGCTACCAACCCAGCGACCAACCGAAAGGGGCAGCTGAATACGTTTCCTGTCCGGATCTTTGCAAGGATTTTTTAACAGAGAATGCATCAAACACACAATTTTTTCTGGCGAATGGTACAAATCATGCCGAATACTGGAGTTCTTCGCGGCTCCAACCGCTCATATTCTCGTCCGTCTTCTCTTCCCTTAAAATAGTGGGAACAATCGAAAAGTATATCAATCACACTTCCGTTGATCACATGTCAACGAAAGCCAACGAAGTAGCTTATGACCGCTTGCTGGTCGACCGTTTTAATAACGGCGACCAAGCGGCTTTCGACGAAATGGTCTCGCGCTACTGGGATCGCATCTACGCGATGGTTCATCAGCTTCTGCGTAATCAGCAGGATGCCGAGGAAGTCACGCAGGATGCCTTTATTCGTGCCCATCGCGGGCTTGTCAACTTCCGTGGCGAGGCCGCTTTTTCGACTTGGCTCTATCAGATCGCGACCAATCTTGCGCGTAATCGCTATTGGTACTGGTGGCGCCGCAAACGCGATAAAAGCATCTCTTTTGATCAACCGGTGAGTGACGGTAACGATACAACCCTTGGCGAAGTGTTCGCCGCTGAACTTGAGACGCCTGAAAATGCTACAGTTACGCAGGAACTCGTGGACCGCATTGCAGTCGGAATGGAGAAGCTCAGTGCGAAACATCGCGAAATCTTGATCCTAAGAAATATTAAAAACCTATCCTACGAGGAAATTGCCGGGATTCTGGACATTTCGGTCGGTACGGTAAAAAGCCGGATTGCCAGAGCCCGCGAAGCCCTCCGCTCAAAATTGGGAGATGAATTTAAATGAAAGAACCACGTTTTATCGAGCTGCTCAACTTATACGTTGATCAGCAGCTCAATGCTGTTGAAGCCACTGAATTGGAAAGTGAGCTTCAGCATAACTCGTCCCGTTGCCGGACCTATCATCAGTACTGTCGCATACAAAAAGCCTGCACAGAATTGTTTGAGCGTGAATGCTTGGCTGCGCCCTCGACCTCAGCGTTGTCCCGCGCCTTGGCCAAGGCTGACCAAAAGATTATCGCTTTTCCGCGCCATCGCCATGTCTGGCGTCAGCGCAGCCTATTTGCGGTCGGTTTGGTGGCAATGGCGGCCTGTGTGGCCGTGGTGTTTATGCGTCAGCCTGCAGGAACCGGAACGGTCTCCACGCCGCTGGCGTTGAATCTCGCATCGGCAGTCGCCACAGTCGAACCGGTGGCCACCTCCACGCAGTCGGTCAACATCCCGTCGGCTGATCCGCACACGAAGGAATTGCGCCGTCTGTATTATGCTGTTTTCCCGGTTCGCCAGTTTGTGCCAGTCCAAGTGGTTTCGGCCAATGGCGATTCTGTGGCGCAGAATCAGGAGCAGACTGATTATAATTGGATGAAAAACGTGGAGCTAGCTCCGATGCGTTCGGTGAACGTCGACGAGCTGGCGATGGAGTCAAATAATCCCACGATCCAGCAGCCTGAACGTCCTTACATCAACAACAACCGCCGTCCGGTGCAGGAGATGTACGAGAAAGCCGCTTTCCAATTTCAGAAATAACCTGATCGCACGGATATTTTTTGAGGTAGTGATTTGTTTCTGAAGGGCGCTCAACTCAGTTGAGCGCCTTTTTTATGAGCTGCTCCGTCGTGGCTTTCGGCCCGAGCGTTAACGCGGCGCGGCGGATGGCGGTGTCGGCATCGGCGGTTTTGTAGCCGAGCGCGGTGAGTGCCATGATGGCGTCGTGTAAGCGCGATTCGCCTGCGGGCGCGCCCTCGGCGGAAGCTGCGCCGCCGAGCGATGAGGCATCAAATGTTCCGGTTGCGCCGACTTTGGCGCGGAGTTCGACCACGAGACGCTCGGCGGTTTTTTTACCGATGCCGGGGCATTTTGCCAAGGTGGCGATGTCACCGGCGCGGATCGTGGCTTCGAGCGACGGCAACGAGAGTTTGCTCATGATGGTGAGCGCCATCTTCGGGCCGACGCCCGTGACGTGCTCGATCATGAGTCGGAAAAAATCGCGTTCAGCCGTCGTGGCGAAGCCGTACATCGTCTGCGCGTCTTCGCGGTAGATGACGAGGGTGTGGAGTTTCACCACGGTGCCGTTGGCGGGCAGTTTTTCCGCCGTGGTCACGGGGATGTTCACCTCGTAGCCAAAGCCGTTGAGCTCGATGATGGCGCGAAGCGGCGTGGCCTCGGTCAGCGTGCCTTGGATGGAGGTGATCATGTCAGGCCCAATACGTCCTGCATGTCGTAGACGCCGGGTTGGCGTGAGACGATCCAGTGGGCGGCCCGGAGTGAGCCGCGGGCAAAAATGCCGCGGTCGGAAGCTTTGTGCGTGAGTTCGAGGCGTTCGCCGAGTGCGGCAAACATGACGGTGTGATCGCCGATGACATCGCCGCCGCGCAGCGAGTGAATGCCGACTTCGGTCGAGGTGCGCTCCCCGGTGATGCCTTCGCGGCCGTGGCGGAGGGCGTCGGCCGTGAGTTTGCGTTCTTCGAGGATGATTTCGAGCAGGCGCGCGGCGGTGCCGCTGGGTGCGTCTTTTTTGAAACGGTGATGCATCTCGACGACCTCGGCGTCGTAGTCGGAGCCGAGCACGCTGGCGGCGCGGCGGGTGAGGGCGAAGAGGAGGTTGACGCCGACGGAATAGTTGCCCGACCAGACGGAGGGGATCTTGGCGGCTTCTTTGAGTAGCTCGGCTTTTTCTTCGGCGGAATGGCCGGTGGTGCCGATGACGAGCGGCTTGCGGTGGGCGACGCAGAGCTCGATGACGCGGGCGGTGGTCTTGTGGAAGCTGAAGTCGATCACGGCATCCGCTTTTTGGATACCGGCATCGAGGTCGTCGCCCGCGTCGAGCGCGGCGGCGATGACGGCGCCGGTGCCGTCGGCGGCGACGGAGATGGCTTGGCCCATGCGGCCTTTGGCCCCGATGAGTGCGATTTGGAGCGGCATGGTGGTTTTAGTAGCCGAGTTGGGCGAGGGTGGCGAGCAGGGTGGCGCGGTTGGCGGCGGTCATCTCGCAGAGCGGCGGGCGCACTTCGTCGGAGGCGATGCGGCCGGCGTGGGCGAGGGCGGTCTTGATCGGAACGGGGTTGGGTTCGATGAAGAGGTTTTTGAAAATCGGGTAGAGCTTGCGGTGGAGTTTCGCGGCTTTCTGGTAGTCGTTGGCGAGGGCGAGCTCGGTGAGCTGAACCACTTCCTTGGCGAAAAAATTGGAGGCGACGCTGATCACGCCCTCGGCGCCGACGGACATGAAGGGCAGGGTGAGGCTGTCGTCGCCGCTGAGCACGGTGATATCTTTGCCCATGGCCTGCTTGAGCTGGTCGACGCGGTCGACGGAGCCGCCGGCTTCCTTGATGGTGCGGACGTGGGCGTACTTGGCGCGAAGGCGTTCGATGACGGGCACGCCGATCTCGATGCCGCAACGGCCGGGGATCGAGTAGAGGATGATGGGTTTGTCGGTTGTCTCGGCGAGGATGGAAAAATGGCGGAAGAGTCCTTCCTGGCTCGGCTTGTTGTAGTAAGGTGCAACCACCAGCATCGCATCCGCGCCGGCTTCGTGGGATAAGCGGGTCTGTTCAACCGCTTCGTGGGTCGAGTTTGAGCCGGTGCCGGCGATGACGGGTACGCGACCGCGGGCAGTGGCGATCACGGCGCGGATGACGTCGAGGTGTTCTTCGTTGGAAAGGGTGGGTGATTCACCGGTCGTGCCGACGGGCACGAGGCCGCGGATACCGGCCTTAATTTGGGACTCTACGAGCTTGCTAAGACCGTCGTAATCGACGGCGTCGTTCTTGAACGGAGTCACGAGAGCGGTGATGGCACCGGTGAGCGGGCGGAGTTTCATGGAGCGTTTACAGGAAGATACCTTGCACAGGAAACCAGTCCGATTTAACAAATGCGCAAGGGTTTTTTAACCTATATATCCCCATGTCGCTTCACACTGAAATTTTTAATGACTTATTGAAACTAGCGGTCGAAAGCGGGGCCAGCGATGTGGTCGTGAAATCCAACAAGCCCGGCTATGTGCGTTTGTCGGGGCGACTCAAGCCGGTCGATATGGATCCGATCGCGGGCACCGAGGCGCAGGCGTTTGTCGACGATCATGTGCCGCGTATTTTCAAGCAGCAGTGGGAGACGCTGGGGCAGATCGATTTCGCGTACACGGCGGAAAACATCGGGCGTTTCCGCGTGAATGCGTTTCACCAGCGCGGCACGGTCAGCGTGGTATTCCGTCATGTGAAGAGCCGCGTGCCGTCGTTTAAGGATTTAAATCTGGAGGATGGTCCGTTGCTCAATCTCGCCATGGCGAAGGATGGCATCGTGCTCATCTGCGGCGCAACTGGTTCGGGTAAGAGCTCGACGATGGCGGCGATGCTCGACTGGGTGAATCGCAACTACGACCGGCATATCGTGACGATCGAAGACCCGATTGAGTTCACCTTTCAAGACGATAAATCCGTTTTCAACCAACGTGAAATCGGTCTCGACGTGCCCGACTTTAGCACGGCGATCCGCTCGGTGTTGCGCCAAAATCCTGATATCATCTTGATCGGTGAAATGCGTGATCGCGAAACTTTCGAGACCGCCATCGCCGCAGCAGAAACCGGGCATCTCGTGCTCTCGACCATGCACGCGGCGACGGTGGCGCAGTCGCTCACGCGTTTGTTTGAATTTTTTCCGCCCGACCAACAGCAGACGGCGCGCCGCCAAATCGCTGGTTCGCTTTGCGGCATCGTTTGCCAAAAACTCATTCCTGCGCTCGAAGGAGGCGGACGCCTGCCCGCGCAGGAAATCCTCAACGCCGATGCCACGATCCGCACGCTGATCCTGGAAGGTCGTTTTGAAAAAATCCAAAACCTCCTGGAGAGCACGGGCGATTCGAAGACGTACTCGTTTAATAAAGATCTTTATCGTCTCGTGAAGGCCGGCCTGATCAGCAAGTCCGACGCGCTGCGGCATTCGCCCAATCCGCAGTCGCTCGATATGAATTTGAAGGGCATCTTCATCACCGCTTGACGTGTCGCCCTCGGCGCGCGTGGATGCTCGTCGTGAATGCTCGTTACCCAGCTTTTGCGGCAGTTTTGCTAGGCGTCTCGACGGTGCTGGCCGAGACACCTGCGCCCACCGCACCTAGCAACTCGGCGTTGGAGGATGCGCGACGGGATCTGCGGGCGCTGCCCGCGCTGGAGCGTTCGCAGGAGGTGTTGGGTAAGTCCACTGGTTTAGGTTCGGCGGGTTTGCCGATGTTGACGCTGCCGGGGGCGGAAGCGCGGACGCAAAAAAAAGAGGACGTGAACGGCGCGCCGTCGTCCACATGGTTGCTTGATGCCGTGCAAAAAACCGAAGCCGAACAGAGCGGCCGCCGCGCAGCTTCGGCTGCGGACGCGAAGCTCGACCGCGAATCGGCCAGCGGTCGTAAGGCGACGCCCGCAGTCGATCCCTTTGGCCAATACCTTAAGCAATGGCTTTCGCCGCGCGATCTGGAACTGTTGCGGCCTGAAGCTAAAAATGGCTCGGGGCAAAAAACAGGCATCGCCGGTTCGGAGCCAACACCGTCGCTCGGGGGCAACGGCCGGAGATCAGAAGCTTTAAGTGGCGCCGACGTTGGCCCGACTGCCTCGATTATTCCCGTGACAAAAAATCCGTATTTGGCCGACCTCGCTCCGCCGCCACCTGCGACTTTGGCCAGCCCCTTGGCTCAGCCCGCCGCACCGGTTGGTTTGCCGCTAGGCGACCGTAACCGTTCGCTATCGGCGTTTCCGGCGTCAAATTCCGGCAGTGCTCCGCGTCCTGTCGTGCCGGCTAAACCGGCGGTTGCGCCCGCCGAGGCGTTTCCTCATCCGCCCACGGCTCCGCTGGTGGATGACCGGAAATACTTCCCGCAACTTCGCCGGTTTTAGGGCTTGGCCCGGCCCGTCGCGGGCATTACGAGTGTGCGTTTTACTACTATGGCACTCGCACTTCTCTTCGCTGGTCAAGGCGCCCAAAAAGTCGGCATGGGCAAATCGTTGTACGAAAATTCCGCAGCAGCACGCGCCCTCTATGACGAGGCCAATCGTGTGTTGGGCTGGGAGTTGACGAAGCTCTCGTTCGAGGGCCCGGAGGCCGATCTCACGCAGACGAAAGTCTGCCAGCCCGCGCTTTTTGTGCATGGTCTGGCGCTGCATGCCGCGCTGAAGGAGCTGGGCAAATTGCCTGAAGTCAGCTACGCGCTCGGGCTGAGTCTCGGTGAAGTCACCGCGTTGACGGCGGCGGGTGTTTTTGATTTTGCAACCGGCCTCAAGGTCGTGGCCGAACGCGGTCGCCTGATGCAGGTCGCGTGCGAGCAGACGGTCGGCGGCATGGCCGCGATGGTTGGCGAAGAACGCAGCACGGTCGCCGCGCTTTGTCAGGAGTTCGATGTTGAGGCGGCGAATTTCAACGCTCCCGGCCAGATCATTATTTCCGGCGAAAAAACGAAAATCGAAGCCACTGTCGCCGCCGCCAAAGCGCGTGGCATCAAAAAGGCCATGCTGCTCAACGTCGCTGGTGCTTACCACAGCCGCTTGATGGTGCCGGCTCGCGACGCGTTTGCGAAGTTCCTCGAAACCGTGCCGTTTGCCGCGCCGAAGTTCACGGTTTTCACCAACACCACCGGCCAAGCCGTCTCTTCGCCTGACGACATTCGCGCCGCGCTCGTGAAGCAGGTCGTGTCCTCCGTGCTCTGGGAAGATTGCATGCGCAGCGCGGCCGCCGCCGGTGCCACGGAGTTCCTCGAACTCGGCATGGGTGGGGTGCTCGCCGGGCTCGCCCGCCGCACGAACAAGGACTGGCCGGTGAAGAGTATGGCTGAATTTGTGGATTTGACCGCTTGATTAGCGGCCGGCTTTACCGCACGTTGATCCTTTTGAATCTTTGAAACTGCCCTGACGCTCGTCGGGGCGGGGACTTGTATGGACGAACTTCTGACCAGAAATTTTTGCATCATTGCCCACGTTGATCACGGCAAGACGACGTTGTCTGACCGCCTGCTCGAGTACACCAACACGATCTCGAAACGTGTGCTCACCGAGCAGCATCTCGACTCGATGGACCTCGAGAAAGAGCGTGGCATCACGATCAAATCGCATCCCGTCACGATGACGTACCGCGCCAAAGACGGGCGCGACTACAAGCTCAACCTCATGGACACGCCGGGCCACGTGGACTTCGCCTACGAAGTCTCGCGCAGTCTTGCCGCGTGCGAAGGTGCCGTGCTCCTGATCGACGCCGCGCAAGGCGTCGAGGCCCAGACCGTGGCCAACGCCCATCTCGCCTTCGGCCAAAAACTCAAGGTCATCCCGGTCATCAACAAGATTGACCTACCCAGCGCCAATCTGGAATTGTGCGTCCGCCAGCTCGAAGACATTCTTACGATTCCCGGCGAAGAAGCGATTCTCGCCAGTGGCAAATCCGGTATCGGTATTGTGGATATCCTCGAAGCAGTGGTGGCGCGTGTGCCGTCGCCGCGCTGGCGCGATTATCCGCAGGCGCGCATTTTGGTGTTTGATTCGATCTACGACGCGTACCGCGGCTGCATCGCGTACGTCCGTGTTTTCTCTGGTGCGATTAAGGCGGGCGACATGATGATGCTGATGAGCACCGGCCAGCGCGCCGAGGTAAAGGAAGTCGGTACTTTCACGCCTAAGATGGAGAAATGCGCCATGCTTGAAGCCGGCGACGTGGGCTACATCGTCTCTAGCATCAAGACGCCTTCCGAGGTGAAAACCGGTGACACCATCACGCTCGCCGCGCGCCCCGCGACGGAGATGTTGCCCGGCTACAAGGAAGTGCGCCCGATGGTGTTTTGCGGTCTGTATCCGCTGGAAAGCGACGACTACGAGAAGCTCAAGGCCGGCCTCGGCCGCCTGCAACTCAACGACGCCGCCTTCGTGTACTCCTCGGAAAGTTCTCTGGCGCTTGGTTTCGGTTTCCGCTGCGGCTTCCTCGGCCTGCTCCACATGGAAATCATCCAGGAGCGCATTCGCCGCGAGCACGACGTCGAGATTATCTCGACCTACCCAAGCGTGATCTACCACATCCTGAAGCAGGGAGGGGAACTGATCGAAGTGGATAATCCGGTGAACATGCCCGACCCCGGCACGATCCTCGAAATCCGCGAGCCCACGATCAATGCCTCGATCATTTTGCCGAACGACTCGATGGGTGACATCCTTTCGCTCATCATGGAAAAGCGCGGCGTGTGCGACCACACCGACACGCTCGACATGAACCGCGTCATGCTGCGCTGCGCGCTGCCGCTGAACGAAATTCTCGTCGATTTCAACGATCGCCTGAAGAGCATCACCCACGGTTATGGCTCGATGGACTATGAGCTCGGCGCTTACCGCGTCTCGGATCTCGTGAAGATGGACATCATGATCAACGGCGATCCCGTGGATGCGTTCGCTTGCATCGTGCATCGCGAAAAAGCCGATGGCCGTGGCCGCGATCTGTGCGAGCGCCTGGCGAAGCTCATCCCGCCGCAGATGTTCAAGGTGGCGATCCAAGCCGCGATCGGCGGCAAGATCATTGCCCGCGACAACGTCCGCGAAATGCGCAAAGACGTGACCGCAAAATGCTACGGCGGTGACATCAGCCGCAAACGCAAGCTGCTCGACAAACAGAAGGAAGGTAAGAAAAAGATGAAGCAGATCGGCAAAGTTTCTATTCCTCCGGACGCCTTTATCAAGGTGTTGCGGAACAACTGACCACACCTAATTCACGGAGGCACCTTGGCTGGCAAATCCATCTTCAACTCGATCGCGCGCGCGTGGGTCGACTGGCTTACTTCGTTTTTCTCCGTCGAAGGCAAGATGCGGGAAAACGCGGGCAACTGGATCGAGCTGGCCGAGAAAGTTTATCACTACCGCCGCGACGTCATCTCCGATGTGCTCGCGGCCGAGCTGCAGGCGAAGATTATCAGCCTTCGTCTGCTGCTGAAAGAGCGCGATAATGCCGCGAAGCTCAAGCTGGGCATCGAGGCATTGGAAGGTGTTTTGCGCCGTGCCGGTGGGAAAATTTATCCCAAGTCGACGGTTCAGGAGTACGTGGAATTTTTTCTCGTGGCGACGATCGTGGTGCTCGGCGTGCGCACGTACTTCGTGCAGCCGTTTAAGATCCCGACCAATTCGATGTGGCCAAGCTACAACGGCATGACGCCCTTCGTGTACAAGAATCAGGCGGAGTCGCCGGGAGCGATCGCCAAGGTCGCGCGTTTATTGGCCTTCGGTGCCCAGCACAAAGAGGCGGTGGCGCTTGATTCGGGTAAAATCGCCGTGCCGGTTTTCGTGAATTCTGGCGGGCGGCTCTATTTTGAAAAAAAGCCGGGACGCAAATGGGGCATTTTCCCGGCGACGGTGCGCGAGTACGTCATCTACGTTGGCCAGGAACCGGTGCGTGTCGAAGTGCCGGAGGATTTCGATTTCGACTGGGCGTTTCGTGAGGCGTTCGGTTACACAGCGGATCAGATGGCGGATCTCGCCCGCCGTTCCCATCGCGGTGACTACAACTACCGTTGGGTGGAACTCGATCGCGAAGCCGAGCGTGGCAAGACGTTTTTGTCGTTCGATATTTTGACCGGTGATTGCCTTTTCGTGGACCGGTTCAGCTACCACTTTTTTGCGCCGAAGGTCGGCGATGGTTTTGTGTTTCGCACCGGCAACATCCGTGGCATCGGCGTCGATCAATATTATATCAAGCGCTTGGTGGGCGTCCCGGGTGACAAAATCGAGATTCGCGATCCGGTGCTTTATCGCAACGGCGATCCGATCACGGGTGTAGCGGCCTTTGCGGAAAATGGTCGGCGGCAGAACAACTACGGTGGCTATCGTAACTTCGGTCTTTTGGAATCTGGCAGCGTGGCCGAAGTGCCGAAGGACGGTTTTCTAGCGCTGGGCGATAACTCCGCCAACAGTGCGGACGGTCGCTATTGGGGCTTCGTACCGCGCAAGGATGTCGTGGGACGTCCGCTGATGGTCTATTACCCGTTTAACGGACATTGGGGCGGTCCGCGCTGAATGCGGATTGGCTCCGTGGCTTGTCGGGGTGCGCGCGAAACTGCCTCCGGCGACTAATACCAAACCGCTAAATTTCTGCATTTTCCACAGAAGCCAGGGACCCGGCTGCGCCGGGTAATGACGGGAAGAAACGTGGCGGAGGCGGCGCTTGGTGACAATGAGTGAGTGTCCGTCGCACCCGGAGGCAAGCGATACACCGTCGTTTCCTTGAAGCTGTGAAAAAGCCCGAACACAAGCTTGGTGCCCGTGCTTGCGTCAATGTCATTGGTGAGCCGCTGGAGACGGTGAGGTCTCCAGCGAGCATCCCGTTTGAGAGATTGCCAACACTTTTTCACGTACGGGGCCGTCTGAGTGCGCCACCACCATCAAAGCAAGACATCATGCCCAGAGGTCGTAAACCCAAAGTCCAGAAAATCCAGCCCGTGATAAATTCGTTCGCTGCAGGCGCCGATATCGGTGCGCGCGAGATCTACGTCGCCGTAGCGCTCGAACGCAACGCTACGCCGGTAGCGTCGCTTCGGTACCGTTCACGGACGAGCTAAAACAACGCGTGGCGTGCTGGTAGCGTTGACGATCACCACCGTGGCGATGGAGACGACGCGTGTGTATTGGATCCCGCTGGCGCAACTGCTGGAGGAGGCGAAGATCACGGTGTGTCTGGTCAATCCACGCCACGTGCAAAATGTGTCGGGCCGCAAATCCGATGTGATGGACGGCCTATGGTTGCAATACCTGCATTCGGTTGGATTGCTGCGCGCCGCGTTTCGACTGGCCGCGCACGTACGCGGGG
>Ga0105048_10003464_pt1 | contig 25839 bp, 22 predicted proteins | sample MAT05_FD_78382 | JGI IMG/M metagenome (GOLD analysis project Ga0105048, IMG submission 78382) | Freshwater microbial communities from Lake Fryxell liftoff mats and glacier meltwater in Antarctica - MAT-05 | ecosystem: Environmental > Aquatic > Freshwater > Ice > Liftoff microbial mat | place... | reverse complement strand
TTTATTTTCCCTTCCTTTCCAGATGTCTGGTTTTTCTGAAACTTCCTGATGTTGAGCGAAACTTGAACCCCAAAACACAAAAAATACAAGAATAAAACCGAAATGTTTTAAAGTCATGGTTTATAAAAGCGGATTCTTGATTTCAAAAACCGGCCTTAATGTAACTCCAGCCTGCATTTTGCTTTTTTACGATAGCAATAATTCCGGCTTTTACAAAACCTGCCGAAGGCAAAATATTTTCCTTCAAGACCTTTCGTTCATTCATCGAAAATTCGCAAGCATTAAATACGACCCCTTTGCCCGAAAATTCCTTTATTTTTTTCGATACAACTGACTTATTTATCTGAAGCATTTCTAATCCAGGACCATGGCAAATTACTTCTATTTTAGTTGATGGCTCCACAGAAGTAATATTGCCTATTTGCTTCATCAAGGCCTTGTGGGCTAGCGTATCGTTGGTTGATAATTGAAAAATAATTTTAAGGCTTGTGTCTGTTTCATGATCATTGCCCTTAAATGATATCGTTATATCATGCTGGGTTGTAGCAAAACTAGTTGCCGAAATCATAAATACGGCAATCAATAGAAATAGTTGTTTCATATATTTTTAGTTGTTAAATGTTTATCTAAATTCGTAATCAACCCCCGAAACCTGGGTTAATAGGGTTTGCGGTGCATCTAATACCAATGCGTTTAAAGGAGGAGTTGGAGTAACCGGTGAATTCTCTTTCAAGTAATTTCTCATTGCCGAATGCAAGGTATGTATGGTGTTTTTGACATTAAGAACGCCTTTCATTCTGCAAATCATATCGGCAGGGTCTCCATCGCGCTCGCAAGCTGCAATGTTGTACATTTTATTTTCATCTAAGGGCATACCGGCAATTGTAATTTCTTGTACACGTTTTCCTTTTTCGCCAAATGCATTAAAGGCTATCTTCATGCCGCTAAACTTTATTACCCAACCGCCAAATCGCTCTTCTACATTCTTGGCGAAAACGTTATTCAGTTCCTTTTCAAGCCATTCCTTAAGTTGTTTACCCAAAACCGTTCCGGTTCTTATCGTACTGTCAACCGGCAACATATCAAAGATAAACCCTTCTGTAATAGGTATATTTCCGGTTGAATCGGGTGTGGTTCGCGGTGGACAAAACCTAAATCCATTAGAAAGTGTAATATCCACTTCCGGTAATTGCCATTTTAAGCACGATAATATCATGGTATCAATGGGGTTTTCTATCACAAAATAACGGTACAAAGGTATTGTGCTATAACCGGCAATTTTATAAATACTCTCTTTAAATGGCTTTTCATTAGTATTAATAAGATTTACGATGTGTTGAGAGGCCTTAAATTTCGAAGTTGTTATTTCTATTAATTCATAAGAGTCTTTTATCACTTTGCCATTTTGAATGGTTAAATCGAGTTTTCCAACAAACGAACCAAAAGCCCCTGGTTCAACAACCTTTGAATATTTACAAACGATGGGTTTACGAACCCGTTCATGGGTGTCGCCGCCTAAAATATAATCAACCCCTTTACACTCCTCAACATTCGCCAATGCAATTTGCTGCGATAAGCCAAGATGCGCCAAAATAATTATATATGCACATTGCTCTTGTTCTCGCAATACTTGTACATAGTGTTGCAAGTTTTCTTCGGGTTTGGTGTAAATGATACCCTTGCTGTAGTTGGGCGATTGACGAATAGGTACCAATGGGTCGGTATATCCAATAAAACCAATTTTTACTCCGTTAATTGTCCAAGTATTATAAGCAGGAAATATCAGTTCCCCCTTTTTTCCATCGCCTAAATCGTGATACATATTGGCACAAACCTTCGGCGCATTAAGCGACCCCAACAAGGTTTGCATCGCTTTTTTGTAGTATATAACTTCCCAGTTGCCTGGTAGGAATAAATCGTATCCCAATGCATTTAAAATAGGAACCATGGCTTTCCCGGTAGTTTTTACACTCAGTTCGCTACCCTGAAACATGTCACCTGTATCAATCAAATAGGTGTTTGGATTCTTTTTTCTGGCCTGTTTCAAATAACTTGCTAACTGCGCATACCCACCGGTTTTACGAAATACCGATTTCCCGTTTTCCCAAAATAGTTCATCGTGTGGATGCACCTGACAATGCACATCTGTAGTTTGTAAAATACTTATGGTAAAAGGCTTATCGTCCAAATCTGAATTCTCAGATGGATCGTTGTTATGCAAGTTTTCTGCTACTAACGACATCGGATTTAAAGATAGCAAACCAAGACCGGTACTTAGGCCAAGGGTTTTAATAAAATCTCTTCTGTTTTTACTCATGATGGTTCTGTTTGTTTTTTTAGTTATTTGAAATTCTTAGCTTGTAGCTTGAGGTAATCTTCAATCGGCTTAAAAGGGCCGTATTTGTGCTGCATTTCAGAAAAAGAATCACTGTATGGACCAAAAGGGTAATCAACCGGTTTTTTTGAAATATCCGGCCAATCCTTCGGAACATTTATGTGGGGTCGCGCCTGTGAATTGGCAAAGGCTGCAATATCCCAAGCTTCTTCGTCACTTAGTTGCGTGGTTTTATGATTTACACCAAAGGGCATGTTGTTTTTTACATAGCGGGCAAAATTACTAATGCGGTAAAGTCCAGCTCCGTCGTTATAACACTTTTTGCCCCATAATGGAGGGTAAGTATATTCAGAGCCATCTACCATGCTAATCCCTTCTCCATTGGCCTGATGACAACTTTGGCATTTAGTTTCATAAACTAATTTTCCCTTAATGGGGTTAGCGGCTCTATCTAAATAAGCCATTTCTTTAAAGCCTGAGCCTTCAGCTTTTTCGCCCTTAGCCACTTGGCTTCCTAAAAATTCTATATATGCTTTAATGGCTTGCATTTCTTTGCTCGAAGTATCGATTGCTTTTCCATTCAAACTGCGTTCAAAGCAATCATTTACACGCTTGTAAATATCTTCTACTTTACCGCTTCTCGCTCTCATTTTTGGATACATTGAAGCCACCGACCCATAATTATTTCCCCAAACTTTGGCTCCGGCATCTAGGTGACAATTCTGACAATTCATGCCATTGGTTATTCTTAAAACAAGTCCCTTAGGACCTAAGTATTTTGCCGTATGTGAAATAAGTTCTTTACCATATTCCACGAGTTTCTTTTTCGCTGGATTGCTAATAGTACTAATTTCAGGCGCTTCCCAAAATGTGTTTGAATTAGAATCGGTCTTTATGCCATCCGTTACGTAATTATAAGGTAAGGGATCAAACAAGCCAAGTTTGTAAACTACCACCCCTGACACAATAGCGATAGACACCGTTAACAAAAGAATATGAAAATTACTTTTCATAGCCTCCATTGAATTGTTATTGTGTTCGCCCAACATGATGTTTACTTAATTATTTGAAATTAATGCGGCAACTTATTTTTAATTACTCCATAAAGATAGGTTCCTATAATTGCAAATAAAAATACGACCACCATCGCTAAATATCCGTAGCCAATATTTACAACCATTGGTCCAGAGCAAGCGCCACTTAACGCCCAACCTAGGCCAAAAATAGTGCCTCCAATAAGGTAACGTGTTACCAATCGCTCTTTAGGATAAAATATAATGGGGTTACCGTGGAAATCTCGTAAATTAAATTTTTTGATTATGGCTACTCCAAGCACACTAAGGGTTACTGCGGTTCCTATTATACCATACATGTGAAAGGCTTGAAATCGAAACATTTCTTGAATGCGATACCACGAAAAGGCTTCATATTTTGCCATCACGATGCCAAAAACGATACCAAAAATTAAAAACTTTACAAATTTCATTTTTAAAAAAGTGTCTAAGGTTTAACTAAAAATAATTAAAAAAAGAAGAAAAGTCATTACTAAACCACCTGCAAAAAATCCAATAACAGCCAGCAAGGAAGGTACTTGTATATCTGACAACCCGCTAATGGCATGACCCGAAGTACAACCTCCTGCGTAGCGTGCTCCAAATCCTACCATTACTCCTCCCAAGGCAAGTATCAAAAATCCTTTGAGTGAAAACAAAACCTTTATGCTAAAAAGTTCTGAAGGCTGCACCGATTCTGGAGCCGAAAAGCCCAGTTGCCCTAAGTCATCAATGGTTTTTTGAGAAATTTGAACTGGTAAATCATTCGATAAATAAATCTTGGTTATAAATCCTCCAATAATGGCTCCAACCAAAAAAACAAGATTCCAGAGTTGGCTTTTCCGGTTAAAATTAAAAAAATGGGCCTTTTTGCCTAGGCCCGCCACCGCACAAATCGTTCTTAAATTGGACGAAAAGCCAAAGGATTGTCCGAAGTATATCAAAAGAAACATAATTGCTAGGATGATGATTCCTGAAATCCACCAAGGCCAGGGTTCTATTAAAAATTGTATCATAGATTCTAGTAGCGTTAGGCGTTTTTTAAGTGAAAAGAAATAATGGGTTTAAACATGTGGTTTATTAATTTTTCGGTAGCACTGTGATGGAAAAAACTTCCGCGGCCATGGGTTCCTATACAAATAATATCCATATTATTCTGTTGGTTGAAATGCACAACCCTGTTTTCTACATCTTTATCGTGAATCAAGTGACATTCAAAATTAGTAATACCGTTTATATTGGCAAATATGTTCATTTGAGCTTCAGCCTCATGTTTTTCTTTAACCACATCTCCTGATGTTATTTGAAGAAAATGCAACTTCGTGTTAAATGCGACGATTAGTTTAGGCATAAGGCTCAAATCTTCATTTTTAGGTTTACTGAAATCATGCACAAGTAAAATATTTTGTATCACCAAATCCGACCGGTCACACATCAACGATAATAGTGGAATGTGCGAGTAAGGGCTATGCGTTGAGTTTCAGTACCCGAAATGCGTTCTTTCAATCCCCAGGCTCCTTTGGTTCCCATCACAATCAAATCAAATTGATTCTGTTCGGCAAAATTCAAAATACCATCTGTTACTTTTCCTAATTTTAAATGACATTGAATATGATTTCCATACAAAGATCTCAAACTTTGTAGTTGGCGCTCAGCTATCTCCTTCTGCTTTTCAATGTAACGAACCTCAATTTCGCCACAAGTCGAAATTTGCCCATTTGCATCCATAGTAACCGTTTCCGGCGCAGGCACAACATGTAAAAAATGAATATCAATCGGGGTGCCTTCTTCTAGTTTTTTTACCATCAAGAAGGCAAATTCGGCCTGTACCGAAAAATCAGTCGGTATCAATATCTTTAGTTTATCCACGTCTTTTAAAATAATTAATTGCTCTACTTCTATTTTTTATAAATCACCCAAAATTAATTCTTGACTCAAGTAAAACCGTTTCTATTTGTTTGATGCTTGAACAATTGCTTCAACATTTTGCCAGCCACCGCCATTCACAACATTCGTAATACTATTTTGTTGCAAAATTTGCATCGCTTGAGAACTTCTGTTTCCACTCTGACAAAATACAACGATTTGATTTTTATCTTTAAATTCAGCCAATCGAGTTTCAATTTCACCCAAGGGGATATTTACAGCCCCCTTTACACTGCCTTGCGCAAACTCTTCAGGCGAGCGCACATCAACCAAAAATGACTTTGAATAATCTGTTTCAACCTTGGTTTCTGTAGCACTATTTATTTCGTTTTCTGCCTTATTAGCAGTTTGTGAGTTGCAAGCGCTCAAAAGTAAAAATTGAACACCAAAAAAGAGTAATACTAGATATTTTTTCATGGCCAATTAGTTTTGTAATGCAGCTACATCTTGCCAAGTACCACCGTTCATTACATTTTTAAAGCCACTTTGTTCCAAAATGCTTTTAGCCTGCCCCGATCTGTTTCCACTTCGGCAAAATACCACAATGTTTTCTTTTCCTTTAAAACTGTTTAAGTTCTGAGCCAAAGTGTCAAGCGGTATATTAACCGCACCTCGAGCCGAACCTTCAGCAAATTCATCCTGACTTCTTACGTCCACCAAAAATGCCCCTTCATCAATACATTTAGCTAATTCTTCACTCGAATTACCTCCTCCGAACATGTTGCTTAAAAATCCCATATATTATGTTTTTATGTTTTACAAATTTAGCAGCTTCAATTTTACTGCTTGGTTACTTTTGTTACATTCATTTTATGTTACACACTACTTTAAATAAATTTCAATTTGTGCGTATGACGCTTTTTGCCTTCAACTTCGTAAGTTTTTTAAAGTAATTGTTCACTCTGCCTCCAAAACCTTCCTCGTTTCGCTCAAAAATATGGCATCATATTTGCGTAAGATTAAATCTAAAAAGTATCTTAGGTAGCTGACGATAAAATAGTTAACTCTAAAATATTCATAAAATAAAAATGTGTTTTGTTACGCCTTTAAAATTTTACTTTGACAAATATAGGTCGTGCGCGGAATTTCCGTCTCCGAAATGGATTTAAATCCTCCCTCTATTTCAGTAAAGTTGCGGTAACCTCTGGCTTGTAAGATACTAGCGGCAATCATACTTCGGTATCCACCTGCGCAATGCATAAAGAAATGCTCAGCCGGATTAATATCTTTCACCCATTCGTTAATATGGGCCAAGGGCTTGCTAAACGCATTCTCTACATGCTCTGCCGCATATTCAGTTTCTCTACGAATATCAATCACCTTATCGTTTTCTGTATCCACTGCATCGGCAAATTGCTGAGCTGTAATTCTATCCACCGTGTCTACTTCATTGCCAGATTCTAGCCAAGCGCCAAAACCACCTTCTAAATGGCCAAGCAGCGAATCAAAACCAACCCTCGATAATCGAGTTACCGTTTCAGCTTCCATACCTAATTCTGTAATTAATAATATCGGCTGCTTTACATCTGCTACCAAAGCACCTACCCAAGGGGCAAAATCGCCTTTAATTCCAATATTAATTGACTGTGGTACAAATCCTTTATAAAAATCAACGCTATCTCGGGTATCTAAAATCAGAGCGCCCGATGTTTCGGCAGCGGCTTCAAATTCTGTTACATTTAGGGTACGCATTCCGTTATTAAATACATTTTCAAAACTCTCGTACCCCTTTTTATTCATCGCCACATTCATGCCAAAGTAGGCCGGTGGCGGCAATAAACCATCGGTTACGGCTTCAATAAATGCGGCCTTGTTAGGTTGGTTTAAAGCGTAATTAACTCGCTTTTGATTTCCCAATGAATCTACCGTCTCTTTCATCATGTTCTTACCACAAGCACTACCTGCTCCATGCGCCGGATACACAATTAAGTCGTCGGCCAATGGCATAATCTTGGTCATTAAACTATCATATAACATTCCTGCCAATTGATCTTGGGTCATACTCACTGCTTTTTGAGCCAAATCAGGTCTTCCAACATCCCCTAAAAATAAAGTGTCGCCCGAAAAAATTGCGTAATCCTTTCCGTTTTCATCAATCAATAAAAATGTTGAACTTTCCATGGTATGACCCGGTGTATGCATAACTTTTATTTTTACATCACCTAGCTCAAAAATTTGCTCATCCTTGGCAACAATACAATCAAACTCAGGGTTTGCATTCGGACCATAAATAATCGATGCCCCAGTTTTTTTGCTCAGGTCTAAATGTCCTGAAACAAAATCAGCGTGGAAATGTGTTTCAAAAATATACTTCAACTTTACACCATCTTTTTCCAATCTATCCATATACGGACTCGTTTCGCGAAGAGGATCAATAATAGCGGCTTCTCCCTTTGATGTAATGTAATAAGCACCCTGTGCTAAACATCCTGTGTAAATTTGTTCTACGTTCATATTGTAATTTTATAGTGCAAAGTTGGTTATTATTTCGCCGTTTATAGGTTACAAAAGTTACATTTAAACATTTTAAAGAAACCGTTACTCAAAAACCAAAGAAGTAACCTGATTTAGCAATTAGGTTTTTGGGCGTTTCCCTGCGGGTCCGGCTTTTCGTTCCAATCTTTTTGTTCGTGGCCTCACAAAAAGGATTTCCACTGCAATCCGTAACGCGGCATCCGCATACATAAAAGCACTCGGTTTCAATTAAAAGGATCAGAATTAAAAGTTGGAGAGTGCTCAATCAAACCTAATACAGCAACTTTGCACTTTGTGCTTCTACCTTGTGAACCTTCTGTCTTTTTGTTAGAGTGTTTGTTCTTTTCTTTGCCACCAATATAAGTTTCCTGAATTTCAACTTCATTTGTCATCATTTCAAGTGCGTTATTCTTAAGCATTTCACGAACTCTATAAAGTAAAAACCAACCTGTTTTTTGGGTTAGTCCCAAATCCCTCGAAAATTGGTGTGATGAGATACCCTTTTTGTGTTCAGTAAATATGTAAATAGCAGCGAACCAATTTTTTAAACTGATTTTAGAGCTTTCTAACATTGTACCAACCTTAACAGTAAATTTCTTATGACAATCTTTATAAGAGACTTTAAAACCTCTATTTGTTCTATATAGGTTTTCAGTTTCACAATGAGGGCAAACAGGATTACCTCCCCATCTTTTATCTTCTAAAGAGTCTATGCAAGTTTCTTCATCTTTAAAGGACTCTAAACATTGAATGAGGTTTTTAAAATTTGTTTCCATAACTGATAATTTGATGGCTTAAAATCAGGTGTTTATTGGGACTAAAACAAGTGTTTTAAAAATAATTTCAGAAAGTTTTATTTGAACCCTCATTTCAATTATGGTTGCAGTGAAAATATCTTATCCTTATTCAAAAAACGATGTTTCATACTCAAGAAAATAGGAATACCACCCTTGCTGGGTCAAAACCTTGCGATAAGCAAGATGCTTGGTTAGGGTACAGATATTATTTTTGGGAAGTTTTTAAGGACGCGCGTAAGCGGAACGTAGATTATAAAAACGCCACCGGTTCCTATCAAATTTTTAACGCCACTATAACTTCAGAAAATATTTTAGATACTTTTTTTAATATAAGTCATTATAAATTCTGGCTGGAAACAATTGAACTGGTGGCTGTAGAATTTGAGAGTAAACCAGGAATCAAACCCTCAATTAAGGATATAAATGAATATTTCAAAGGCAAGAGAACATGGGCAGATATAGATTGAATACTATTTCAGGATTTGCCAAAATCACCAAGTAATACTCTTGTAAAAGAGTCGTTTTTATCGAAAAAGAATCCGATTTGTTGCTTATGAGTTCACAATTGTTAGTAACTTTGCATTGAAATTTGAAAGTAAGAGACAACTCTGATTGACTTAAAAAAACTTAAAGAAGGGCTAATTCTTTCCCTAAAACAAGAAACGAAAGAGTCTCTAGATAGGTTTATTGAATCATTAAGAGAAAGAGAGGCCTTACTTGCGTTAAAAAGCTATTTTATTAAACCTCTAAAATGGCAAGGGCCAACTAAAGAGCATATTTAGTGCTCTAAGCCCGTAAACAGCATTGAATACATTGATAGGATAAAGAATTTTTGAGAGATAACAACAACTAGTGACGCTATGTGTAAACAATATCCTACTCCTGAAAAAATAACAGAAAAAATAAATATAGTTTACTAGATAAAAAAAGGGCTCACAGCAATTGTGAGCCTTTTTTTAAATATTGCAACATGTGCTAACCATCAAAAGCGGATTTGGCATTTGTCGATTTCTAAATAACAGATTTCCACTTAATAGAATTAAGGGAAAATCGTGAGACATTAAGTATTGATATTACCCCCGCTGGCACTTATTCAAAAAGTAATGGAATATTTACAGAGGTATTAAACTTTACAGCATTTGAAGGAGATAATAAAGAAAGTATTTTTGTTAAAGTTACCTTGAGGGCAACTTTTGTATTTGATGACGCTATTGAAATATCGAGTATTCCCGATTATTTTTACTTAAACAGCATTGCAATTGCTTTCCCATACCTTAAGCATTTATTACGAATCTTACATTACAGGCGAATCAAAGACCATTTACATTACCTGTATTAAATCTTACTGGCTTAGAATATCCCTTAAGAGAAAATACAGTCTTAATTAATTAATTCATAATCTTGTCCCACTATGTATGTCGTTACCAAAAATTATTCACCAAAATAGGTAATAGTCCACATAGAGCTAGTTTTTAACAGGCCTTGAAATATTAATTTTCTTTAGCCCAATTGCCCCGATCCATTGCCGAAAATTGCCAAGGCGCTCCGTTATTTTCTAAATTGGTAAACATGCCGTTAAGTTCTGAAGGAGCTTCTGATTTTTCCATTACCAAATACTGTCGCATATCGTAAATAATTTCCATGGGGTTTATTTGTACCGGACAAGCCTCAACACAGGCATTACAGGTTGTGCAGGCCCAAAGTTCTTCGTTACTTATGTAGGAATGAAGATCCTTGTCGTCCTTAAATTCCTTGCCGTGTTTATCTATATTCTGACCAACTTCTTCTAAGCGGTCTCTTACCTGCATCATAATGCGGCGAGGCGATAATAGTTTGCCAGTGATATTAGCAGGACACACCGATGTACAGCGCCCACACTCTGTGCATGAATAGGCATCCATTAGGTTTTTCCAACTCAAATCCTCAACATCTTTCACTCCAAAACTAGTTGGTGGTTCATAGCCCTCAGGTGCTTGAGCCGAAGGATCCATCATCAATTTTACTTCTTGCTGTACCGAGGCCATATTTTCGAACTTGCCTTTAACATTTAAATTAGCATACCAAGTGTTTGGAAACGCAATAATCACATGAAAGTGCTTTGAAAACGGCAAATAATTTAGAAACAATAAAATACCTATTAGGTGTGCCCACCAAGCAGTTCGTTCCATGGTATGCAAAAACTCAGGGTCAAGTCTCATAAAGTAAGGAGAAAACAAACCGCTTATAGGCATAATGGCTACTTCTTGAAGAGCCGTATCTGTGCAATTCATAAGCAATACAGCACCCATCAACACTATTTCAATGCATAAAATTAAGGTGGCATCTTTAACCGGAAATCCTTCCAAATCCTTGTGAACCAAGCGGGGTACCCGCGTTACATAGCGTCTGAACAAAAAAACCACACAAGCCACCAAAACCCCAAAGGCTAAAACCTCAAAAAATCCAATTAAAAAATAGTAAAAAGGATCCAGTAACTGTTCAAATATTCGGTGTTTGCCTGTAATACCATCTATCAATATTTCAAGAACTTCCAAATTAATGAGTATAAAACCTACATAAATTAAAATGTGAAAGGCCGCGGCAACAGGGCGGTCGAACATACGTTTTTGACCAATGGCCATCAAAGCCATATTTTTCCACCGAGCCGATGGGTTGTCGTTTAATTTTTCGGCCCTTCCCAAAAATATATTGCGGCGAATACGTCCAACATTTCGTGTAAAAAAGTAAACTGCGGTGCCAAACAAGGCAATGAAAACATATTGGGAAATCATAAGGTTGATTTAAAAGGCCTTCAAATCAACAGCAATTTTGATAAACTTACAAGGGAATAAAACAGGTTCTCAAAGTTGTGTTCAATTTATTTAAGTCCGTTGCGATCCGTAAATTGATTAAACATGCCTTTTACCATTTCATCATCTGGATAATCCAACAAAAGAATTTTGTAAATATTTAAAGCTTCAAGGTAGTAAAAATTTATTTCCCACTTCGTTGCTTTGGCTATTGAGTTAAGTCGTTGGTCTTGGAAATCCTTAAACTCCTTGTCTATATCTTTCCTTACATCGGCTTCTTTTAAGTCTGACTTTTTTGCTACCGTATGCCCTTTTAGTTCCTTGTTGCCATCGGTTCGACTTTCGTAAACATAAAGATGTAAAGTTTTATTTGCGGCAAAATAAGTGCTTATATTATTTATCCAAAACGCAGAGCCATTGAGGTCTAAATCCAGAAGTAAATTTTTCTTATCATTCGAAATTATGATGCTAACCATCTCAGTATTTACACTGTTGGTCCAGTACAAAGGCAATTGCTCATTGTTGAAAAATAAAATAGTATCGGGCAGTGTAAAGCTAAATTCGTCACCACGACTTGGTGCACCCGGAATACCTTTATCAGTGTTACTTATTTTTGTTTCGTGATTTTTTAGTTCTTTTAAAATATATGCCATATAGCGCTGATACTCGTTATCGGCGGTTTTCAGCAACCCTTCTGAAAGTTCTTTGCCTGTTACATATCCTTTCTTTTTTACCTCAAACAGTTTTTTAGAATAATCAGAAACTACCAGCAAAGCCTTTTCACCAAGAAATATGCGATCGGCCAAATCTATGGTTTCGTTCTTTTTTAAAGCCACCGCATTGGTGCCGCCCTTTTTTGTTATGGTCACTTCACCTGAGGTCCACTCAACTTTAATCTTTTGCGCACCGGCACTATAAGTAAAAAGCGTCAGAAGGATAATAATATAGTTTTTAAACATGGTTGTTTTTAAATTAGTTTTTAATGATGCACCGGCCCAGTGAGAAAATAAGATTTGGTTTTATACTTTTTATTCATCCACTTAACAATGGCATCGTAAAAATAAAGCATATCAACTGTAATCAAAACAGGCACAATAAAAGGCGTTGCATCCAATTTAATATGCCAGCCCTTAAAAAGGTAAATGAATAAATAAATAATAATAAAAGTAGTAGCCAATTGAATCAACTTGGCAAAAAAATGATACCATAAATGTTTGTGAACAAAATGCCTTATGAAAATAAAATTATGCAAAAAGCAAATCAAAAAACCTAAAATCCAGTCGAAAGCCGCCGTAGTTTTATGAATGTAATTTTCCCGAATTATCATATTAACAATATTCGCATGAATCACCACTCCGTAAGTGTCAGGAAACTTCCGTCCCATTATTTTTTCGTTCATTGGAGTGTAAAAATTATCATCCAAAATTGGGTTGGGGTTGCAATCCGAACCGAAAAAGCCAAGCAGAATTATTTTGCCGGTTAAAAATCCATCCGGAAAATTTCCAGCTAAAATATCATTTCCATTAAATTGATGAAATGAGTTAAGATTTCCTTCATAATTGATAAGTTTAAAATCATTGCTGTTTTTCAAATAAGGCTTTCCCTTGCTTGAATCAAAACTTTTTGCAATTTCAAAGGCAAACGGATGCACAGTGCCACTTTCGTTTTTATCACTTGTTCTAAAATAGCGCACCGTTTTTTCGAGCGAAGTAACCATCAAGTTCACATAGCCTTCCTTGTATTTTCCTAAGGTTTTGGAGGTTGAAATATAAGTTGGCTTGCCTTTTTTGTCATTGTTCTTAAACTTTGACGCTAAAACAAGTTTCGAAGTATTCGAAAAAGCTGCTTTAAGTAAACTGTCGTCTTTGCTGTCTTTTGGTCCTTCAAAAATGAAATCAACGCCCACAACGGCAGGTTTTTCGTCATTGATTCGATTTAAGAGAGTCGCTAACTCCTTTCGACCTCTATCAGCAGCATTAATTAAAATTATATCGTTCGAAACCTTTGACTGAATCTCGCCGGTGTTAGGGTTTTTACCAGAAAAAACAATGTCCGTAAATTCAATATCTTTTAAACTGCTTCCTAATAAGTTAAATACTTTGATGTTTAAGGGATTAAGAGCAAATACAGCAATACATGCAAATACGAAGACCGTAGATAAAAAAGCGTCGCGAATTAAAAGCTTGGTATGTTTTTCAGGCATGATTTGATGAATAGTTCGGTTTTAAAAAGTTTAAAAGACTTTGTTTTAGAATATAATATTCCTGAATTCTTGATACTTGTGGATTAGTTGCGTTCAATTGAGTTTTATTTTGAACCTAAATGCAATTATAAGGAAATGCAAAGCAGAAAAAAACCAAAATCGAGACCAGTTATAAATGTTTGCAAAACTTCGTTAAATAAAGTGTTTAACCAAAGTGTTCAATACAAATATGGCAAAATTTGTGTTTTGTTTTGTTTTCTATTTGGATCAGTATTCTTAGCAAAAGCGCAAATTTTCGATAAATTCGAAGATGATCTTACTTCAAATCCACCTTGGAAAGGCGATGTTGCAAAATTTAAAATAAACGCAGGCATGCTTCAATCTCAAAGTGCCATTGCCAATGATCGTTTTTACATATCAACACCTTCCAAAACTATCAAAAATACGCAATGGGAATTTTTTTTATCTTTTCAATTTAGAACATCCTCCCTTAATTATATCGATATTTTTTTATGTTCGGATTCGGCTTCTTTGCTTGGCCAAAATTCGGGGTATTTTATCAGAGTAGGTGGTGCCGACGATGAAATAAGTTTTTATAAAAAGTCGGCCAACTTAATCACCAAGTTGATTGATGGCAAAAACGGTGTTACTGATAATATATCCAATAGTTTTAGAATTAAAATGGTCTGTGATTCTGCCCATAAGTTTAGTCTTTTTTTGGATAGCGGCAACCTTGGAAATGGCTATTTATTGTCAGGTGAAGTCGTCAATTCAGTGATAAAAAGTTCATCATTTGCTGGAATTCTCGTTAAACAATCGGTTTCGAGTTTTTTCAACAAGCATTTTTTTGATGACTTTTATATTGGTAAAATTATTTCCGATACCATAAAGCCAAAAATTATTGAAGCCGTAATCCACAATGATCGAAACATTCGTTTAATATTTTCTGAGCCATTAAATCCTGAAGCCTCCGATTTGAAAAATTTTGAAATTACAGATGGTATTCGGTTCTCTGATTCTGTCTTTTTTCTGGATAAGGATTCCACCCAACTAAATGTTAGATTTTCTAAGGTTATTCCGGTAAATCAAACCCATACTTTACTAATTAAAGGGTGCAAAGATAAGTTTGGCAATGCGATGAGAGATACCTTTATTTCACTCATTCGATGGTCGGCTTCAATTCCTTTACCATCCGAATTAATCATTAATGAATTTCTATCAGATCCCGATCCTCCCATAGCTTTACCCAAAGTTGAATTTGTTGAACTCCTTAATGTTTCGAAAAATGTAATTCAACTTCAAAATTGTTCCTTTGGCGACCCGAGCACTTTGGCCTTTTTGCCTGAGTTTGTTTTAGAACCCGATAGTTTTGTTCTGCTTTGTTCCTTTGAAAATCAAGCTTATCTTGAGCAATACGGCAAAGTAATTGGTTTAAAAGATTTCCCCTCCTTAAATAATTCCGGCGATGAACTGATTCTCAGAAATTCCAAAGGAACGCTTCTTCACCGTGTGGTTTACAGTTTAAATCAATACTCCAATTCGTTGAAATCTGCCGGAGGTTGGTCATTTGAAATCATAGACAAATTTTCAGCTTGTCACAGGTATAATTTTACATTCTCCGAAAATTCTGACGGCGGTACCCCAGGAAAATCAAATTCTCTGCATCTCATTCCACCGAATATTTCTAAACCTTTCATAAAAAATATTCGCTTTAAAACATCCACAAAAATTGAATTAGAATTTAGTAAAAACTTGGATAGCACTCTGGTTGTAAACGCAAGTAATTATAAAATAACCGGCAATTCAATAAAATCGGTTGTTTGTGTATTTGAAAAGCTTCAAATTGAATTTGGCAATGCATGGGTGATAGGAGAAATTATGCAAATTGAGTTATCTCAAATAAAGGATTGTTTGGGTAATTACATGAGTGATACCCTCGTATCAATCGGCTTACCTGCCGAAGCCTCTTCCGGAGATATCCTAATCAACGAAATCTTGTTTAATCCTCCAACAGGCGGAGCAGATTTTGTGGAAATTTATAACCAATCTCGAAAAGTATTGAGCCTTAATAATTTGGCGTTTTTTAACCGAGACCAAGAGGGTAAAATGGATGAAATGAGTTTGATTGATACAATAAATTCGATACTTATGCCAAATGAAATCATTGTTTTTAGCACAAAAATAGACTGGCTGCCAAAGTATTATAAAAGTTCAGAACCAAAATTTATAAAGCACATTGGGAAATTACCCGCTATGGATGATAAATCAGGACAGATTGGACTTTGTAATGCCAGCGGTTTAATTATCGATGAAATACCTTATTCCGAAAGTATGCATCTTCCGCTACTTACTGATTTTGAAGGAGTTTCAATAGAACGAATTGACAATTCAATTTCAGGTTTTGAAGCTACTAATTTCACTTCAGCGGCAGCCTCTTATGGTTTTGCCACCCCCGGCTTATCTAACTCGCATCGAGTTGGCACTCAACTAACCGAGGATTGGTTAGAAATTGAGCCTGACTTAGTTTCTCCTGATCAAGATGGGTTCAGTGATTTAGCCGCCATTCGGTTAAATACTTCGCGACAAGGTTGTCAGGCTACCATAATTATTTTCGACCTAAGAGGACATGTAATTAAAACTATTGTAAATAATATACCCGTTGGAAATTCGCAAACTTGGTTCTGGAATGGCACAGATGAACTTAATCGTAAGGCAAACATAGGAATTTATATAGTTTACGCAGAATTATTTGGTTTGGATGGAAAAAGACAAGTTAAAAAGAAAACCATAACGGTGGGCGGAAGATAGGAGATCAGAAAAAGTATTAAAGCGTAGTTATATTTTAGGTAGTTAGATGTAAGATTTTAGACCGTTAGATTTTAGACGGTTAGCTGTAAGAGAGCTATAGAGCTCGATTTTAGAAGTTAGATATTAGGCCACTAGAAGTTGAATTTTTAAATAAACAAGCTGTAATTTCTATTAAACCTGGATTACGCAATAGAATACATTTTCAGGTATAGCATCATTTAAAATCTTCTGTAGGTTTGCGTTTCAGCGCATTTTCCATTACATAAAAGGATTTATAATAGTCCGAAGGGCTTAAATTATTATAATCGAAACAAACCCCGAAGGGGTGACATGATTCTAACCAATAAAACCGAACCGAATCCAAACCACGAAGGAGTGCCATTATACTCACAGAATTTGTTAGATTGTATGAATAATATCACCCCTTCAGGGTTTGGATTGTCCATGGATATTTTTTACAATAATGTCATCCCTTTGTGATTAAATTTTTGCAACATTAAGGTATAGCTTGGGTTGCCAAACAATGAAATTAAACCTTTGTAAAGGCCGATATACCAAAACAAGAGTTCACAGACCAGAAAATAAAAATGACCCTATTATTCTAATAAATATCTTTTAAATTTTCAATATTGCGCAATCTAAGTTTATTAATTGACCTTGAAATTTATTAACTTAATACCAAATAACTCACTGACTGAATAACCATGAGGAACGATTTATGACTTCAATCCATTATAAGTTTTCAGAGTCTAAAAATCTTTGTCGATAACTGCAAAAATGATTCGGCTGGTGGTCTTTACTGGTAAGTCTAAATTTATCGAGAAATAGTTTTTTCGTTATCTATTGCATAGCAAGAAATCAATTCCTGCATATTTAGCAAAAAAAGTATGATGAGTTTTAAAGATAAAAATCTTTCGTCAGTTCTTTATAACTTTCGGTATAACCCAAATTTTTTCCTTCTCGAATATAAAATTCATTGGCTACAGGATTAGAATTTTGAAAAGTAAATTCAAGTAATAAGCGTTCCTTGACTTTTCCGGAATAGGCATGTACAGAGGTTATTCGAGCTGGAAATAACTTGAAATTGGTTGCGGCATTTAACCAACGCTCGCTACCTAAAGCGGGAATAATTATGAATATTTTGCCTTTCTCGGTTAAAATCTGCGATGCATCCTTAAAAAAATCTTCCGGTAAAAGCGTGTTGGCATGCCTTGCATTATGTCTTGATTTAACGGGTGCTGGGGTACTATCAATAAAAAAGGGCGGATTGCAAATGACAAGAGAGAACTTTATTTCTAAATGTTTTGCTAATTCACTCAAGGAAATTTGATTTGCAAAAAGCTGGTTACTCCAATCGCTGTTTTCAAAATTAGAACGCGCTTCGACAATCGATTCCGTATGAATATCGATAGCGGTTATTTGTGAATTTTGGCTTTTTTGTGCCATCATTAAAGCAATTATTCCACAACCGGTTCCAATATCTAAAATAGTTTCTGATTCTTCAGTCTTCGCCCAAGCACCTAATATAACAGCGTCGGTACCGACACGCATGCTACTGTTGCCGTGATTTATAGCGAATTTCTTAAAACGAAAAATCATCATGCAAAGGAAGCTAAATTAAGTAGTTATATAAAAAATGAAAAAATATAGTACTATGTATTGCATAGTATATTTTAAAAGATATATCTTTGCATCGCAATTTATGAATGTAGAAAACACCATATCTCAAATGCGAAAGGGAATACTCGAATATTGTATTCTAGCGATTATATGTAAAGGCGAAATTTATGCATCCGATATTTTAGGTGAGTTAAAGGAAGCCCATTTAATTGTTGTGGAAGGAACCTTATACCCTTTGCTAACACGACTCAAAAATGCCGGCTTGCTTACTTATACTTGGAAAGAATCACTGCAAGGGCCGCCCCGAAAATATTTTTTACTGACCGATGAAGGCTCAGCCTTTTTAAAAGAATTAGACAAAACCTGGAAAGAACTTAATTATTCTGTAAATAAAACAACTCAAAAATAGCAACTCAAGATGGACAAAATTATCACAATTAACCTCGGTGGATATGCCATTAAAATGGAGGAAGATGCTTATGAAGCACTTAAACTATACATTCGCCAGATTGAAGAAAAATTTGCCAACACCGAAAACGGCAAAGAGATTATCAACGACATTGAAGCCAGAATCGCAGAAATGCTGATGGAACGCACAGAGAAAAAAGTCGCGGCCAGTATCGAGGATGTTGATTACATTAAGAAGGCCATGGGAAATCCCGGTGAATTCGAAGAAAATGAGAGTGATGAACAAACAAGCCGTTTTAGTATTCCAAACGACTCCATTCGCAAACGACTTTACCGCGATACCGACAATAAACTTTTAGGTGGAGTTTGTGCCGGTTTATCAAATTATTTTAATATAGACCCTTCTATTGTGCGCCTTATTTGGATAGGTTCCCTGTTTTTTTTCGGAACCGGTTTACTTATCTATTTTATAATGTGGGTGGTGGTTCCTGAAGCAATAACCACGGCGCAAAAATTAGAAATGCGTGGTGAGGCACCAACCTTCGATAATATTATCAACCGTGTTAAAAACGAAGCCGGTAAGGTTGAGCAAAATATCAAATCTCAGAACTTTGGACAGCGAATAGCAGATATTTTTTCAAGTCTTGGACCCGTATTCAAAACCGTTTTTAAAATGTTCGCTCTTGCTTTAGGAGTTCTTATTCTTATAGCACTTTTAGCGGTATTTTTTGCCCTTATCAGCGGTGGAACTAATTTTATGTTTACTAATCAAGGCGTGTCTCTTAGTCATTTGCCAAATGTTTTTGATTCCGAATGGCAATTTATGACATTTAGGGTTTTGATAGGCTTGTTTATCTGTATTCCGTTATTTATGATTCTTACGTCATTGCTTAAATTTATTTTTAGCATTGCGGTCAACTTTAGACCAATAAGACGAATCCTAGGTTGGATTTGGGTTTTAACGATTCCATTTCTGGTTTATTTTTTCGTACTTGGGATAAAAAACTCTAGAACCTATGAAACTATCTCCACGGAACATTCCGTAAAGATCAATAAGCCAATCACAATCAAAGGAGAATTTGGTGACAATACCAATTTATTCGATTGCGTTTCAATAAATATTCAAGCCTCACAAGACAGTCTTTTGTATATCACTACCTTGCAGTCTGCGAATGGAAAAAGCACCATGCAAGCGCGCGAGTTCGCCGGAAGAAATGGAGCAAAGTATGTTTTAAACGATAGCGAGTTAGTTTTAAAGACTGGTGACTATTTTAAAAAAAACGGCATCTACCGTCATCAAAAAGTAGAATTCACTATTCTGATTCCTAATGGAAAATCGTTTATTATCGATCGAAGTATTTTAGGAAATGCAATAGGTATTAATGTTTCGGGAAATAACGTTAGCTATTTCGCACAGAGTAACGATGTAAAAAACATAGGGCTCTTATTTTTGAATCAAAATTTGTATTGCCCCTCTTGTCCTGATTCAATTCCATACGGGAGTTCTGGAGTTATGAATTTTTTGGATTTTAAGAAAATTGAAGTTGAGAATATGATTGAGGTCGAAATTCACCGAGGTAATTCGTTTAGAATTCAAAAGGTAGGCCCGGCAGACATTATTTCACATTTAGAAATTAACCAATATAACGAAACACTTATATTAGAGATGGAAGACGATTATTTTAACCTTCGAACTAAGCCAAAAGTAATCATTACAATGCCACAAATTGAAAGTTTAAAGTTATCAGGTATTGCCAGTTGCAAAATGGATAGTTTTGCAGGCAACACCTTTTATTTTGAAGGAAACGGCGCATCGCATGCCGATATGAAAATGGATTTCGCTGAAATTAAAGTTGAAATGAGTGGCACGAGTAGTCTTGGCATTTCAGGGAATACAAAAGTTTTCGATATAGACATTTCAGGTGCAGCACAAATAAATTCCGAAAAAATGAGTTTGGACGTGGTCGATGTCAATCAAAGTGGGGTATCTAAAGTTATTTTAGGAATTTCTAAGTCTGTACACGGCGAAGTTTCAGGCGCTTCCGAATTGGAATATTTAGGTTTGCCTACCTTAAAAGTTGAGAATAGTGGGGTGAGTAAAATAAGGCCTTTCAGACTTTAGTTAGTGCTCTTTGATTTGCGAGGCGGCGGTATTTTGGCTTGAAACTTTCAAAATAGAAACGTATAATTTGAGAAAATAAGCACTTGTTTGTCGGTTGGTTTCTTTACTCACCATAAAGATATTGGGATGTATTGTGTTTAACGAAAAAATTGGCAATGCTCTAAAGTAATTCCTACATCTGTTCAAACATTCAAATATTGATTGGTAAGGACACTCACCGATGAGTAAAATTAAATTAAAGTTGCTAGGAAGGAAATTCAAATAATTGAGACTTCTATTGACATACTTCTTCTTCAATTACAAGCATTTATAGTTAATAAGGTACTTTGGAAATTTATAATCGAATTGGTCAAAATATTTACACGAGTAATATCATTGAATCCATTTACCCATTAAGTTTAAATTTGAACACAGGGATTTATTTGATTATGGTTAAAAATGGAGTTCAATTCTGGACACAAAGAGTAAGAATTGAAAACTTTGAATCTTTTATTGATTAATTTGGGATTAAAGATACTTCGATTATACCAACCATCCTATTTTTCGCAATCTAAAAGCCAATTTCAACACGAATCATAAAATTTATTCCAGCTTGAGGGTAAACAAAGCTAAAATCACGTCGTTTGTCTGAAATCATTCCACTAAAATTATAACCGCTAGAAGCATATTTTTCATTTCCTATATTATTAATCATGGCAGAAATACCAAAGGTTTTTAATTTTGATATTTTTGGTTGAAAGTGAACAAGGATATCATTAATTAGGTAAGAATTAATACTTCTACTTTCGGTTTGGGTATTATCTAAATATTGACGTCCAACCATTTTACTTAGAAAAATTATTTTGGTACTTTTAGTTGCACTGATTGTAAACTGAGAACCCAATATTTTATTTGGTGAAAGCGCCATGTCTGTGTTTTTCCATTGGTAAGTTACTTGTCCGAAGTTTGTATAATCATCAACGTATTCGGTAAATTGTTTAATTTTATTTTGACTAAGGGTTACATTCAAGCTCCATTCTACCCAGGTGGCAATAGCAACTGATACTTCCATTTCCAACCCTGCGCGATAGCTTTTTGGAATATTTACGCGGGTGTAGCCTCCAACATCATTAATTTTTCCAGTTAAGGCCAATTGATCTTTATAGCCCATGTAATAACCTGTAAACGTGTATTTCCAATCTTCATAGCTACTTTTAATTGATGCTTCGAAATTGTTCAGAAATTCAGGTTTAGGCACTTGGGAACTCACCGAATTAATAAAATCATCGCGCAGGGGTTCACGACTAGCTCTTCCATAGTTAGCATATACAATTAAATTTGATTTGGCTTGATATTGAAAGCCTAACTTAGGATTTATGAAGAAATAATTATTCGGCTTCACGTTTTTGTTACCATTGAAATCAAGGTCATAGTTGACATAACGCAGCTGCAAATCACCATATCCAGAAAACTTTTTTGAAATTTGATGTTGTAATTTCCAAAATACATTCGCGTCTTTTTTAAGAGATTGATTGTTATAATAGTTAAAGGGATCTTGAGCCAAATCCTTAAATTCATGCCAAACTACCTTGCCGTAATGTTTCCCATTGTAAATATTTGCGGCACCGCCAATGGTTTGATCTGTTTTAGCACCATCGATGATGTAGGAGAAAACCATACCACCGAAGCTATTATCGAGCCACCTTTGGTGAATAAGATTGGCGCTGTAATATGCATTGCCGTATGAAATTACAGGGGTATCCATAAAATTAGCGAGATTCGTTTTGGACTCCAAATTTTCATAATAGCCTTTTCCTAAAGTACCATGAAGCACGAGATTTAGGTTGCGATTTCTTTTAAGGTTTCGATTATAAATTATTTGCAAATGGCTCTGCTTGTAGTTGTCTGTTTCATTTTTATAGGTAAAATAATTGTATTTAGAAGCATCTGAACTTTTAAGTTGCTGTGCACGTGAACTGTCGTAAAATAAAAAGTTTATCAGTGAATCCAAGCCAACAGTATCGTTTTGAAACTTAAACAAGGGGACACCATTCCATGCCTGGTACGTTTTTTCAGTGCCTGAAAAGGCATTGACTTGAAATAAACTTTTAGCTGTTTTTCGTCCCATACTCAAAGACCAAGCCTGCAAATCTGATTTGGAACGATTTATAAATCCATCCGATTTAATCCAAGACATGCGGCCTTCGGCATACCAATTATGGGTCATTTGGCCGGTACCAAATTTAATCGATTGCCTAGAAGTGTTAAAACTGCCTTGTGAAATGCTAAGTTTTGCAAAAGGAGTTTCAGAGAATTTGTCGGTTTTAATATTAATGCTTGCACCAAAAGCACCCGCTCCGTTGGTGGAGGTTCCAACGCCACGTTGCACTTGTATATTTTCAACTCCGCTTGCAAAATCTGGCATGTTTACCCAAAAGACCCCTTGCGATTCGGCATCGTTAAGAGGCACACCGTTTATGGTAACATTAATACGTGTTGGGTCAACACCGCGAATTTTTATCCCGGTGTACCCAATTCCTGTTCCGGCATCGCTACTGGCAACTGTAGAAGGTGTTCCTTGCAAAATCATGGGGATATCTTGTCCGAAATTACGATTACTAAGTTCTTTTTTAGAAAGTAAGGTAAAAGAGGTTCCGTTTTTTTCTGCTGCCCGCGTAGCATTTACTGTAACTTCTTCTCCATCGTAAACTAATGTTTTTAGGTATATAGTGATGTTGGAACCGGGTGCAGGTATATTTACAAATAAAGGCTTATAACCATCTTTTGTGATTGTAAGATTGAACGATTCCTGAGGCAGGATTAACGCAAGGTGGCCATTTGAATCTGTTAAAGCAATTGTTTTCAGGGCCCTCTGCTTTGGAAAAGCAATGTTAATCTTTGCACCGATAATACCCGAACTATCTAAGGAATTCAGGATAGAAATAGTACAATTAACCTGAGAGAAGGAACTTAACCCTTTCAGGACAAGGAATATAAAGAGAATTTTTTTCATAGAGATATTTTTTTAATATCTTCTGAAGGAGTGTAAGGTGTTGGACTACCTTAAAAATATTTTCCCTTCGCCGGCATTATCCGTATCAGGTTCATTGGGTATAATCTCAGCCTTAATAACATATTAAAGCACCCCTTAAAAAGATATGCGAAATTAGTACTTATTACAGAATGAGAGTAAATTATTTTCTATCGCCAAACATGCGTAATAAAAAAAGGAATAAGTTGATAAAATCGAGGTAGAGCGTTAAGGCACCCATGATTGCTTCTTTTTTATCATCATCGGTACCTTCGTTGCCGATGATATTCATTTCCTTTATCTTTTGGGTATCGTAGGCAATAAGTCCGGTAAAAATTAAAACCCCTATTGAACTTGTGATCCAGTACAAGGTTGAATTTTGCCAAAACATATTTACCAAACTAGCAATAATTAAACCTACAAGTGCCATTATCATTATATTTCCAAATCGAGTAAGGTCAGTTTTGGTGAAATAACCCAAAATACTCATAAAGGCGAAAGTGCCGGCGGTAATAAAAAATGTGGAGGCTATGGAGCCCATAGTAAATCGCAAGAAAATGCTAGATAGAACGAATCCTGTGATGGCAGAATAAAGCACAAAAGAACCTGTAGCAATATTTGCCGACATCTTTTGGATACGGGCCGAAAGAAAAATCACGATACCTAATTGTGCGCCAAACAATAGAAAAATAGTAATTTGGTTAGAAAAGATCAAAGCAACAAGGGAAGGCGTTTGTGCGGTGAAATAGGCTACAAATCCTGTTAACGCTAAAGCAAACGACATCCAGCCATAAACCTTGGCCATAAAACGTGATTGTTCTTGTTGAATTAATTCAGCATCGAGTTGTTTAAAGTTTTGATCCATTTTAGTGAGTTGATTCAATAGATATTAACAAGTTTGGTTCAAAAATAGTTTGAAAGTTGGTGGATTAAAAACCCATGTCTGACATTCTTAAAAACAAACGCACGCGCTGTTCTACATCTTCATCGGATAATTCAAGTAAGCGTTCGGTTCCAAATTTTTCGACACAAAATGAGGCCATCGCACTTCCATAAACCACGGCTTTTTTCATGTTGTTGAAAGATATTACGCCACTTTTGGCCATATAACCCATAAATCCTCCGGCAAAGGTATCGCCGGCTCCAGTTGGGTCAAACACGTCTTCAAGTGGCAAGGCAGGACAAAAGAATAAATCATTTTTATGAAAAAGCAGGGCGCCGTGTTCGCCTTTTTTAATAACTAAATACTCAGGGCCCATATTGCGAATAATTCGACTCGCTTTAAGTAAACTGTATTCTCCGCTCAATTGTCGGGCTTCCTCATCATTTATAATCAATAAATCAACCATACCCATGGTTTTGCGCAAATCTTCCATGGCAATATCCATCCAAAAATTCATGGTGTCCATAGCAATAAACTTCGGCTTATTTTTTAATCGTTCAATAACAGTGCTTTGCACGCTAGGCAAGAGATTTCCAAGCATTAGTATTTCGCAATTCTGGTAAGATTGTGGAATAATTGGGTCGAAAGTACCTAGAACATTAAGTTCAGTTACTAAGGTGTCGCGGCTATTCATGTCGTTGTGGTATTTTCCACTCCAGAAAAAGGATTTTTCACCTTGTTTAATTTGAAGTCCATCGGTGTTAACGCCGCGGTCATTAAGTTTGGTAATAAACTCTGAAGGAAAATCGTCGCCAACCACCGCCACCAAATTGATATCGTGGTAAAAAAAAGAAGAGGAAATGGAGATATAAGAGGCGGCTCCGCCAACAATTTTATCGGTTTTTCCGAAGGGTGTTTCAATGGCATCGAAAGCCACACTACCAATAACTAATAGACTCATGCTTTTTTTTGATTTTAAGGATGCAAAAGTAAGGCTTAATTTTTTAAAAAAATTAAGGATAACGTGCAATTCTAACTTGAATGTGCCTCAAACATTCTCTCCAAAAAAAAATCCTTCGCAATAACAAACTTTTTTCAGGTTGAATCCAATTTATCATAAAATTAATAATAGATAGAGCCAAAATTTAAAGCAATTTATTTTGCACCTTCTTTATTTTCCTAACCGCACCAAATCCTCTGTATAGCTACTCAACTCTTCTTTATACCAGTAGTGTAGTGTTTTTGGTTTGATGCTAAACATATAGGCCACACAACTTATATTAACGGGATGCTGCTCTACTCTATATTTTAAAAAAGCCCGCCATATCAGGGGTTAGTTTAGAGGAATCCTCTGTCAATGCATACTCATTGCTGTGATGTTTATTTGTGCCTGACTGTTTCCACCTTCGAC
>Ga0105048_10003460_pt1 | contig 25846 bp, 30 predicted proteins | sample MAT05_FD_78382 | JGI IMG/M metagenome (GOLD analysis project Ga0105048, IMG submission 78382) | Freshwater microbial communities from Lake Fryxell liftoff mats and glacier meltwater in Antarctica - MAT-05 | ecosystem: Environmental > Aquatic > Freshwater > Ice > Liftoff microbial mat | place... | reverse complement strand
TTCGAGCCAATGAGTGCGCTCTGCGACTCAGAACGGGGTCCGGTGGCTCACGCGCGCGTCCCGACGGGCCAATGAGTGCGCTCTGCGACTCAGAACGGGGTCCGCTGGCTCACGCGCGCGTCCCGACGAGCCAATGAGTGCGCTCTGCGACTCAGAACGGGGTCCGCTGGCTCACGCGCGCGTCCCGACGAGCCAATGAGTGCGCTCTGCGACTCAGGGCAGGCACTGCCATCTCGCCGCTACCGCGAGCTCTGAGCGCCTTGGATGACGTGTTCTCCGCACGGAGTCAGAGAAGCACCTTCTGGCAGTACATCCATTGCTAGCGGCTCTCGCTGATTTAGCGTCGATGGCTCGGCGCCGTCCCCGAACAGGTTGGACTCGACTGTCTCATTATCTGCAATGAAGAGATGTGAGTAGCTCTCCCAGCCAAAGACGCCAGAGTGACCAGACGAGTCGAACTTTCGCATCTGGAATCGACCGCCGCCCCAAACAGGATGAAAGCCAACTGAAGTTTTCCCCGCTCCGAACGGCCAAGGAAATTCGCGATCTGTCATTGCCAGCAAGACCGCGAACGGGCGCCCCTCGACGCCAATAAAGCCATAGTCGTTGGCGGATACAGGACGTTGCAAGCGCAGCCAAAGCCGAGATTTCCTGCAGATTGCACCACCAGCACGTTCGCGAGCTGCGCCTCGCAAATGCTCTCTTCCATGTCAATAGCGTGATGGCCCTGGCACCCAGTGTCCCATCCGTAGGAGGATTGGATTATATCGAGCTCCAAATCAATGGCGAGCTCGATCGCCCGCTTCGCCGCGGCGGCGCTTTGGCCCCCCCCCAGGCTGGGGAGTCAATTGGCCACCAATGCGATCTTGCCGCCCTTGTAGCCAGCCGGCGTAACCTCGAAGGCGAACCGGGTGGGCGCCGTCGCCCAGAGCTGCTTCACCGGGTCGGCGCATGGAGGCTTGCCCAACGCCTTCATGATCACGCGAGGCCACGTCGGACCATTGAAGAAGCGACCCGCGACATTCAGCACCTCTGCCAGGTTCTCTTCCAGCATCGGCTCGAGCGCCTTCGCGCGCACGGAATCGTCGGCCACCCCCGAGGGGACCAGCGTCAGGGCCGCAGCCAAGCTCGCCGCGAGCTGCAGATCGATCCCGAAGCTGGCCGCGAGGGTGCCGTCCTCGCGCTCGTAGCTGGCGACCGCGTAGTAGCCGTCCGCACTCTTTACCGGAGGGAGGTCCTTGATCTGCATCTGCTTGCCGATCAGATCTCGCAACAAGACGCAGATCTCGGGTCCGCGTACTACGCGAATGCGCTGGACTGTCGGAGCGCTCATGACTGCGTCCACCGCATCTGGGTGATCGCCTGCTTCACGGCCTCGGCGGTGAATGGCTTGGAGATCAGAAAGGCGGCACCGGCGTCTTTCGCCTGCTGCTTGATGGACTCGTTCACCTCCGATGTGACGAAGCCAAAGCGCACCTGGGAGCCCGCGCTGCGCACGGCGCGCAGGAGGTCGATCCCGAGCATGTTTGGCATGTTCCAGTCGGAGAGCACGACGTCCGGCTCTTCCTTCTGGATCACGGAGAGGGCCTCTTGCCCGTCGCAAGCCTCGAGAATCGTGCTGTCACCGTAGCCCGCTTGACGCAGGGCGCGCGTCACGATCATGCGCATGGCGCGACTGTCATCGACGATCAGAATCTTCTTCATCTCAGCTCCTTCACAGTAAAGCGGCACTATCCCTCTCCGGCTTTACGCGCATATTGCGGACAGCTCCGGCATGCGATGTGGGCATCGAGGTCGCGCGCCGCCACGCACCCCATGGCCAAACGGACTTGAAACGAAGTTCCCCATCTCCCTCCGCCGCCCAGACGCAGCAATGCCGAGAGCGCCGCAGGCACCTCGGCATTGGCTGGTGTGACAGCTCGACGTGGCGACTGTCAGGGGTTCGCGCTGGTGGCGGTTGTCGGAGTGGCCGTCGTGGTGGTGCCCGACGCGGGTGCGTTGATGATGGTCGTCTTGTTCGTCGACGCGAGCGTGTTCTTCGGGTCACCGATAGCGACGTTGGCGCCGTACGTCTCGGGGTCGAGGATGATCTGCCACGCCTTGCGGTTCTCCACGTCGACGACGATGGGTGCGAGCAAGTTGGCGCGCAGGCGTTTGTCGTCCGGGCTGACGTGCACGACGACGAGCACGGCCATGTTGTTCACGTCGATGCCGACCAGGTTCGCGAGATCTTCTTTTGGCCCATCTGGGTAGCTGGGGCTCAACATCGACGAGTCGATGATCGGCAACGCCAAGCGGGGGTTCTTCAGTGATTGCAGGTACGCGATGGGGCCGTTGGTGCGCTCCAGGATGGTGAAGCCCGACTCTTCGGAGAAGCCGATGATGCCTCGCGGGAAGGCAATCGCGCTGGTCTCTTCGACGCTGATGTCACCGAAGCGGGTATTGGACAGATGAATCATCGGGGGTCCTCCGGCAATTGTTGTACGCCGCGGTCGAGGCAGCTCGGAAAGAGCGAAGCACTGGTGGCGGCGGCCGCAGCGTTCGAGAAGGCGATGGCATCGTGAATCTCGCCGCGTGCGATGACCACGTCTTTGGGTGCCGTCACGGCGAGTCGCACTCCGCCGCGTGAGGTCGAGACCACGGTGATCTCGATGCCGCCGCTGAGCACGATGCGCTCTCCAACTTTTCGATGAACGACCAGCATGTTGCCTCCGTGATTGGCTATTGCACGTGTGGTGCCAACGGCGTCGGAATCACCAATTCTTGATGTCGAACATGGCCAAGGTGCGCCGGCTGATCTCGATGCTGCGCTCGTAGGACTGCTGCGCGCGCGTCAGATTGGAGAATGCGTCGGTGAGGTCCACCTCGGAGTCGTTGGCGCGCGCTGTCTGCAGCACCAAGCTCGCTTCTGCCGCGACTTCTTGGCCCATTCTCATCCGATCGATCGCGAGGCCGCTGTCGGCGCGGGCGTGCACGAGCTGCGTGTGGCCCTGCTCGGTGTTGTCGATCGCCGCCTGAACCCCGGCGATATCGTTGGTGCTCAGCGCCGTTGCCAAGGCGGCTGCGTCCGCCAGGATGTCTCGGCCGCCGAGAGCCGTGAAGGCCATCGCGCCGCTGGCGTTCTTTCGGGCCGTGATGCCGTCGCCCATCTCGATCGAGATGGCGTTGTCGTTCCCGGAGAATGCGCCTGAAACGTCGAAGGGTGCAGTGTCGGTGCGGGTGCCACCGAACAAGTACCCCGTCGACCCCTTCATGTTGCCGATATCGACGAGCTGTTGACGGAGCTGCGTCACTTCTTTGGCGCCCACGGCGCGGTCGTCGGCTGAGGCTGTGCCGTCGGCCATCTGGACGGAAATCTCCTTCAGACGGGAGACGATGTCGGATGCGGAAGCCAGCGCCGACTCGGCGATCAGGGAGTCGCCCTCTGCTTGAGAGAGCGCCTGCATGCGCGCCTCCCAGCGTTCGATGCTGGCGCTGCTGCGTGTGATGCGGGCGAAGCCGCCCGGATCGTCTTGCGGCGCGCTGACGCGCTTGCCGGTGACGGCTTGACTGGTGGCGCGCTGTAGGCGCTCGATCGAGGCGCTCTGCGCTTCGCGCGCGGAGGTGTGACGCATTCCATCGGTGACTCGCATATTGCTCCTGCTCGGCTCTACAGATCCCGAACGAGACCGGCGTAGAGCTCGTCGGCCACCTTCAAGACGCGCATCGAAGCCTCGAACGCTCGCTGAAACTTCGTCAGATCCGCCATCTCTTCTTCGATGGAGACGCCGCTCGCCTGTTCGCGTGAAGTCTCGGCCATGGCCAAGGTATCGCTGCGAAGCTCGACCGAGCCTTGTGCGGAGGTTTGAAAGATCCCGAGCTTGCCAGCCAAAGCGCCCATGCGCGCGGCCGGCTCGCCGAGGCCTCCAAGAGACTGGGACGCGAGCGCGGCGAGCGCGAGGGCGTTGCCGTTGCCGCCTGGCAGCTCGAGAGCCGAAGATGACGCCGCGACGCGGTCGGGCTGTCCGACCATCGCTGGATCGACCTGAAACCCAGACGCGGCGCCAGCGACTGCTGCAGGCGGAGCAAACAGGTTGCGACCCGTCACGCCGTCGAGGCCGAACCCCGCTGCGTGCGTCGTGTTGACCGCGTTCGCCGTGTCGTAGGCCAGCTGATCAAGATCCGTCTGCAGGGCGACGACGTCGATGTCGCGCGCTTGACGGATACCGCCAAGCGTTCCCATGTCGACCCGGCTCGTGATGTCGCTGACGCTGCCAGTGCCTCGTTTGACGCCGATCGCCAGCCCACCTTGCGCGTCGAGCCCGACCGTGACGGTGGACGAGTGACCCTTGGTCACCAACGAGGTACCGGAGGACAGCAGCGTGAGGCTACCGTCATCTTCTTCGATGGCCTGAACGCCCATGCGATCGCCGATTTCTCGCACCAAGAGGTCGCGTTTGTCGCGCAGATCAGGGGCGCCGTCGTCCAGCGCCTGAGCCTGCGCGATCTTCTCGTTCAAGTCCGCGACTTGCGCGAGCCGCGAGCTCACCTCGCCGGCGACGTCCGAGGCTTGCCCATGCAAGTCGCTGCGTCGCTGCGTGAGCCCCTGCGAGGCCGTCCTGAAGGACTGACCCATCTCTTCTGCACGGGCGAGAAACGCCGACCTCGCAGTAGGATCGTTGGGGTTATTGCCCAGCGCTGTGGCGGACGAAAAGAACGCGTTCATACGCCCGCTGATACCGCCTTCACCAGCGGGAGCCAGCGTCGCCTCCAGGCCGAAGAGACCGAGCAAGCGGCCCTCTGCCGCTCCAAATTGGCCACTTTCGCCGAGCACGCGCGCGACCGCGAAGCGATCTGTCATGCGCATCGGACCATTGAAGACGACACCGCCGGATTGATTGCGTCCGAGCAGACGGGTCTCGAGCAGCGCTTGTCGCCGGACATAGCCTGGCGTGTTGGCGTTCGTGATGTTTTTGCCTGTGATCTCGAGGGCTGCGGCGTGCGCCGACAATGCACCCGCCGAGATCGACATCAGACTGGATAGGGAGCCCATCGGTCAGCCTGTCACCGAGACGCGCAGGCCTCGTCGTTCTGCGGGTACGGATTCGATGGCGGCGCGTGTCAGCTCGCGAGCATGGGCGAGCAGCAGCACGTTGCGCCGCGCGGCCTCTACGATCTGGCGCATGCGCTGCCGCTCGAGCTTCGCAGTGTCCAGGTGCCGAAGCTCGCCGAACAATCGCTCTTTCGTGATGGCCAATGCGTCGACCGCCTCGCCGTCGAGGGCGATGATCGCGACGCGCTCGACGCTGAGCAGGCGCTCGAGCTGACTCACAACATCCGTGTCTCGGTCCATGCTCAGTCTTCTTGCATGATCCGAGCCGCAATCACCTCGGGTTGGGCGACGAGCTGACCGATTGAGCGCGAGGCGCGCAAGCGGTCGACCTTCGTCTCATCGAACTGTGCGCTGCGCGCCGACATGTCGCGCGCCTCTTCCGAGACGCGGGTGCGGTCGATGCTCACGCTGTTGCCGCCTGCTGCTTCGGAGGCTGTCTTGCCGTCGAGCGCGCGAGACTTGTACGCGTTGGCACCGCCGATGGAGGTTCCAATCTGCTGCGGTTGACCGTTGTGAATCCTCACGCTGCACCTCGCTCACGATTCGCTTCGACAACTGCGATGCGGAAGCCGTCGCGCACCGGTTCGAGGATTCGCTTCACATCTTCGATGCGAATCGGGTCGCGATAGAGATTCGCTTCGATCAGCTTGGTCATGCTGAAAAAGTAGACCGCCTCGAGGTTCTCGCAGAGCTCCGGCGATGCGTCGCGATTGAGGGTGGCCGCGAGCTCGGTCAAGATCGCGTGGGCGCGGCCGATGCGTTCACCCGAGCGCGCGCGGTCGTCGCGACCCATGGCCTCGATGGCCTCGTCCATGAATTTGAACATGCCGTCGAACAACATCATCAAGAGCTCACCAGGAGAGCTGGTCTTGACCTGTACCGACTTGTAGCGCTCGAGCCCCGTCAACATTTGCCTGATTGCCTTTCGATCGACTACGAATTCGAGGACGTAATCGCGCCGAGCGCGCCGCCTTGGCTCTTGTATCTGCTCATCAGCATTTCCAGCTGAGTGAAGCGGTTCCGCATTTGCGTTTCCATCAGATCCAAACGGCGCTGAATGGCGTCACCGTCTTCTGACATCTTCTTCGACTGCTGCGAGTACGATTCGGCCTTCGACCTGAGCGGGGCGCCGGTCCCGCTGACCAGCTTGTCCGCTAGCGCCATGATGCCTGTCATGGCGCCGGTCGAACCGAGCACTGCGTCGTTCACGAACAGTTTCTGCAACGTGGTCGGGTCGGCTTCGAGCGCTGCTTTCAGCTTGGTTTCGTCGAGGGCGAGCTTGCCGTCTTTGGTGCTGCCGAGACCGATGCTGGGCAAAGTGGTGTATTTGCCGCTGGTGCCGGGAACGACCGCACCGATCGCCTTGGCCATCTGATCGAGCATGCCGCGCAGTGTCGAGTCGCCGGCGAGCACTGAATTGGAGGCCTTGAAATTGCCCCAACCCGCCGCGCTCTGGGTGGCCGACACGATATCGTTGTAGGCCGATACGAAGCCCTGAAGCTTGGTCTTCAACGTGTCGGAGTCGCTCTCGATCTTCACGGTGGCGGGAGTGGTGGTGGTCTTGGTGAGGGCCAGTGTCACTCCGGGGATCACACCATTGACCTGATTGGTGGCGCGCGTGATGACATTGCCGTCGATGGTCATCTGCGAGTCTTGCGCAGCCTGAATCGTATTGGCCGGCGTTGCGAGCCCGAGCGAGGTGCCTGTCTCGCCGAAGGTGATTGCGTTGGCAGCGCCGGTGTCGAGCCCGCGCACCTGAAGCTTGTAGGTGGTGCCGTCGAACAACACGGAGGCGCCCACGCGCTGGCCGCTCTGGTTGATCTTGGCAGCGATGTCCGTCAGCGAATCGGTCGCGAGGACGTTGACCAGAGTCGGTGCGCCGGAGCCGACCTGGATGCTGATGTCACCGGCCGTGCCCAGCGGGTTGGTGCTCGAGGTCTGCGCGTTCGAGTAAGTACGCTGCTCTTTGGCGAGCTTCTGAACGGTGAAGTCGTAGACGCCGCTGGAGGCCGCACCGGTGACGGTGGCGACGATGCCAGTGTCCGACGAGCTGGCCTTGTAAGAGGAGAAGCCGGAGGCTGTGGACAGCGCCTGCGCCGCGCTCTTCAGCGTGGAGACCTTTGCGCTCAGCGAATTGACGGTGAGCACCGCCGAGTCGAAGTTCGACTTCTTGGACTGCAGGCGCGACAGCGGGATGCTCTCGGCGCTCATGATGGCGCTGATGATCGACTCTGTATCGATGCCTGACGAAAGACCGCCGAACGAGATTGCTGACATGGGGCGCCTCGGAACGACTAGGACGCCATATATCCGGATATGGCCGAAAAATGGCCGTCGCCGGCCATGAGGCCGGCGACGACGATTGCGTGATCAACGGAGCAGGCTCAACGCGAGCTGCGGTGCCTGGTTCGCTTGTGCGAGGATCGAAACCGCTGCCTGCGAGAGGACCTGGTTACGAGCCATTGATGCGGTCTCTTCTGCGATGTCGACGTCTGCGATGCGGCTGTTGGCAGCCGACATGTTCGTCCTCATCGATTGAAGGTTGGAGACCGTGGTATCGAGACGGTTCATCGATGCGCCGAAGCTCGCCCGGCGGGACGAGACGGCATTGATGGCACCGTCGATCGACGTAATGGATGCCTGCGAGTTGGCGGCCGTAGCGCCCGACACGCTCGAGGCGTTGATACCGAGAGCAGTCAAGTCGACGCCGCCGAAGATGACGTCGATGCGATCGCTCGTGGTGTTGTTGATACCGACCTGGAACGTGATGGTGGTGGAAGCGCCCGAGAGCAGCTGCTTACCGTTGAACAAGGTCGAATCACTGACGCGGGTGATCTCGCTGCGGAGGCTTTGGAACTCCGTATCGAGGTAACCGCGGTCCGTCGCGCCGAGATCGCCGTTGGCGCCCTGCACAGCAAGCTCACGCATGCGGGTCAAGATGCCACCGACGCTACCGAGCGCGCTTTCAGCCGTTTGAGCCATGCTGACTGCGTTGTTCGAGTTGCGCTCCGCGACGCTGATGCTGCGGGTCTGGGCCTTCAAGCTCTCGCTGATCGCGAGGCCGGCGGCGTCGTCCGCTGCAGAGTTGATGCGAAGACCGCTCGAAAGACGCTGAAAGTTCTGGCTCTGTGCCATCTGGGTTTTGGCCAGATTGCCTTGAGCCGAGAGCGAAGACGTATTGGTGTTGATGTAGAGGGCCATGTGAGTACTCCATCTTGGAGGGTGCAGCGGCGTCCTTGCCGCTGGAGACCTCCGTTTTGGGAGAGGCCTCACATCCTCAAGCGGCGCACTCGCTCGGCGACTTAACTCTGGGCTCTCGTTCTCTTCTCGGTCATCGCGATCTGCACCCGAATCCTTTCGCCGACACACTCTAGCGAGCGAGCGGTTCGAGTGGCGCAGCGATACGGGCCGAGCTCGCGGAGACGGCGTCCAGGGCGCGCACGACTGCCAGGGTGGTGGCGTAGCCGCCGGCGTCGTTGGAGCCGAGCATGTCGAGCGACGAAAACGGGCCAAGCCCGGAAACCGTTCTGGGTTCCCGAGCTTGGCTGGGTGCGACTTCGCCGTCGAAGCCGCGCGCGATCACGCCGCGCATGCAGGCGGCGTATTCGCCAGCGTCTGCCGTGAAGTAGTGGCCCGCTTTCAGGCTCTTCGCGTATGCGTCGACGTCACCTGTTCGGGCAGCCTCGAGCGCGCGAGGAAAGCGGCGCTCCAAGAGCTGTAGGTAATCTTTTGCGCCCGCTGCGGGCGTCGAATAGGCGCGGAAGCCGTCGGTGATCTCGACGTTCTTTCCGGCGAGCACTTCGCGCGTGCGGAGCTTCGCCGTGGCGCCTTCGGGGCTGACACCTTTGATGCCGCCGAAGTTGTTGTTGTGCATCGCTGCACCACTGGCGTTCTCGGTGCAAACTTGCGCCGTGAGCATGTCGAGCAGCTTGGGCTCGATCGGTGTGCCCTTCAGCGACTGATGCGCGGTCTGCAGGGCCGAGCGAATGTCGGCGGGCGAGAGCGGCGTCTTTTGCGGCGCCACGATTCTGGCTGCGCTGCCGGTATCGCGCGAGCGTTCGACCTGCGTGCGTTCGACTGCCGGAGGTCGCGGGGCATCGGGGCGAATTTTCATACGGATTGCCTAGATGACGGGGGGCCCAGCGAAAGCCCCCTTCCCCGACCGAATTCCGACCGGAGGTCGGACATCGAACAATATTCCTCCGTGCACTGGGACAAAGGCGCGCGCCGGCGCTCGCTCTGGCTTGCACTTGGCACGGAGGAGTTGCGAAGATCAGCCCAGGAGCTTGAGCGCGAGCTGCGGGCTCTGGTTGGCCTGCGAGAGCACCGAGACACCGGCTTGCATCAGCACCTGCTGGCGGGCCATCTTGCTGCTCTCTTCGGCGACGTCGACGTCGCGGATGCGACCGTGCGCAGCCGACAGGTTCGTCTTCATCGACTGCAGGTTCGCGACCGTCACTTGCAACCGGTTCATCGAGGCACCGAAGTCGGCGCGCCTGGTGTTGGTGTTGGTGATCGCACCATCGATCGCCGTGATGGCGGCCTGCGCGTTGACAGCAGTCGCTCCGCCGACGGTGGAGGCGTTGATGCCGAGGGTAGTGAGGGTCATACCGCCGAACGTCATCCCCATGCGATCGCTCGTGGTGTTGTCGATGCCCACCTGGAAGTCGATCGTGGTGGCCGCGCCACCGAGCAGCTGTTTGCCGTTGAAGGCGGTGTTGTCGAAGATGCGGCCGATCTCTTCCTTCATCGCGGTGAACTCTTGGTCGAGGTAGCCGCGGTCGGTCGCGGTGACGTCGCCGTTGGCGGCCTGGATCGTGATCTCGCGCAAGCGCTGCAAGATCGAGGAGACCTGACTGAGCGCGCCTTCAGCGGTGCTCGCCATGCTGACTGCATTGTTCGTGTTGCGCTCGGCCATGCCGTACGAACGAACTGCAGCGCTCATGCGCTCCGAGATGGCGAGACCAGCGGCATCGTCGGCTGCGGTGTTGATGCGCAACCCGCTCGACAGCCGCTGAAACGTTACAGCCTGCTGCATCGTGTTGGTGGCAAGGCTGCGTTGGGCTTCGAGAGAAGAGACGTTGGTATTTACGAAGAGCGCCATGGGAAAGGCTCCTAGCTACGAGGGCTGGATGAGGTGGGGGAATTTTCAGCTGTTCGGGAGCGAAACGATCTTTCGATCAGCGTCGCGGAACGTTTCGATCGCTCGCTGGAACGCATCGAACAGCCGGGTGGTCGTCATCAGTTCGGTCATCGCAGTGACAGGAGATGCGTTCGACTCCTCGAGTTGGCCGACGCGTAGGGTTCCGCCACCTGGGGTAGCGGGACCGGACGCGGCGGTGCTCGTGAAGAGCGTGCCTCCTTCGGGGCCGAGCAGTCTCGGCTCTGCAAAGGTCACTAGCTTGATTCGTGCCAACGTCTCTCCACCGCTCAAGAGCTGCCCGTCTTCGCTGATCGACAGCTCTTGGGCGCTTGCAACGTCGATTTGGATGGGATTGCCGCTGTCATCGACGAGTTTTTGACCGGCGAGCGTCAAAGAACCGGCGGGGTCGAACGTGATGTTGCCCGCGCGGGTGTAACGCTCACCGCGATCCGTCGACACAGCCAGGAACTGACCCTGTGGCAGCGCGACATCGAGCCCGCGACCCGTCGTGCGGGTGACACCCGGCGACAAATCGATGACGGTGCCGGTCGCGGCGGTGAAGCGGTTGCCTTTGTCTTGCTGATCGCGCTGATTGCCCGCGCGCGACATGACCTCGTGAAACACGGGCCGCAGCTTCTGATAGCCGGCAGTCGAAGCGTTCGCGAGGTTCTGCGCTGTCACGTCGAGCGCGACGCCCGCCGCAACTGCGCCGCTCAGCGCGGCATAAACACCCTTGGCCATGTTACTCCCTTCCGAGCGCCGCACGCAGTCGGTGCATGGCTTCGGTGAACAGAATCGATGCGCGAGATTCGGAGAGGCCCATCACTGCGGCCGCCTCGCCCATCTTGCAGTCTTCTTGATAGAGCAGCCCGAGCAGCTCGCGGCTCGCTTCGTCGATGCTGGCGATCGCCCGAGCCAGACTGCCTTCGCTGAGCGGAGCCTCGTCTTCGCTGCGAATCGACTCCGGCTGGTCGAAGCCGAGCACCTCGATGCGAGCGAGCCCGCGCACGTGAATCAGCGCGAGCGCGGCTTCGTAGTCTTCAACCGCCATCTCGAGGACAGCGGCAATTTCGGTTCGCTCCGGAGCTCGACCCAACATCTCGGCCAGCGACTTGATACCGCGAGCAATTCTGCGAGAAATGAAGCGGGCTTCGCGCACCGCCGGGTCGAGGCCGATCAGATGGTCCAGCATCGCCGTGCGCACACGCAGGGCGACGTAGTCATCGAGATCTGTGCCGCCCACCGCCTCGAAGCTGACGAGCGCGGCAAACAGGCCCGCAAAGCCGCGGGCGCACAGATCGGAGACGGTCACGCTGCGCGGAGCTTTGCGCGCGAGGATCATGGCCTGTCGGCGAATCATCGGCGAGAAGTGCTCGAACTCGCTCCGAGAAAGGGTGCGCTTGCCAGTGCCGGGAGGAGCATCCGAACGCGGAGTTTGGGTGGCACCGGCAACATTCACGAAAGCACCGAAGAGCGGCTCACGCTCGCTTTGCGCGACGGCGGGCACAGCGCATCGAGGATCGCCTTGGGGTGGGCAGCGGCGATGTCTTCAGGAACACGCTGGCCGAAACAGAGCGCCGAGATGGGCAGCTTCGTCGCGAGCGGCGCGTGTACGAGGCCGCTAGGCGCCGTCGTCTCGTCCAGCTTGGTGATCACCAGACCAGTCGGTTGGCAGGGCGCATAGGTGCGCGCCAGGCGGCGTGCGTCGATTTCTCGCAGCGCGGCGGGCAAGCAGAGCAGCGTGTCGCGTTCGTTCGGGACGCTCTTGCCGACGCGGTGTAGCGCCGACTCGATGTCGTCACGGCCACCGGGGCGCCCCGCGGTATCGATGATGACGACGTCGGCGTTGCATGCCAACAGCGCTTCTTCCAGGCCGTGGCGGGTTTTGACGGAGCAAAACTCGGCGCCGAGCAGGTTGGCGAAGCGCTCGAGCTGCTCGATCGCGCCGACACGGTAGCTGTCGCAGGAGATGAGCTTCACGCTGCGCTTCTGCTGAAGAATGGCGTGGGCCGCGAGCTTGGCTGCCGTCGTGGTTTTTCCTACACCGGTCGGCCCAACCAACGCGATCTGGCGCCTGCCGGTTCGGGCCAGCGGGTGCGCGCTGGTGGGGACAAGCTCGCAGATGACTGCTTTGAACGACTCGACCGCCGACTCGTCATCGCCACGTGCTGCTACTTTGCGCACGACTACCCGGGCGAAGCTGCCTTCGATGCCGGCTGCAGTCAGCAACCGCTTCAGATGTGCCGGCGCCTCTCGGCCGCCGCGATCAGCCTGCATCTCGAGCAGCATGTCGTGCAGCTCGCCGAGCTCGGCCTCGATCTCGCGGGCGAGCGGCTCGATGCTGGCTCGTTCGTCGGCCGCGTTTCGCGCAAACAGTGCGCGCAAGGTGCGTACCTCGTTGCGGACTTCGTTGCGAATGGCGTCGGTGTCGTCCCGTTCGATACGCGACCCGAAGCGAGCCACGTCGGCGAAGACATGAGGCTTGGCCTGCGCGGCCGCCTTCTCTTTGGCTTCCGCGGTGATCTCGAACTCGGGGGACGAGAGCAGACCGAAGAGAGCTGTCTTCTTGGTGCGCTTGGTGGCCAGCACCACGTAACCGGTCCCGAGCGTCTGCTCGGCGGCTTTGCATGCTTCATCCAGAGTGCGACCACGAAATGTCATTTGGCTCATGCTGCTGTCCTCGCTGCGGCCGACAGCGCGTTGGCGGCTGGCGGGAGACTCAAGGTTTCGACGACACGGAGCGAGCACGAAGGCTCGATCTCCCGGAAAGAAACGACTGCAAGCTGCGGGACTTTGCGCTCGAAGATGGCGCGCACGAAGCGACGGACATCGGGGGGCGCGACCATCACCGGCGTGGCGCCGAGAACGCTGAACTTCCCCAGCGATTGCTCGACCTTTTCACCGAGCTGACGAATCAGCTCCGGGTCGATGCCACCGCCCGCTCCCGACGCGATGTCGCGCAGGGTGCGACGCAGGGTCTCTTCGATGCGGGGGTCGAGGGCGAGCACCGAGACCGAGCGGTCGGCGCCGATGAGGCGAGCCGTGATACTGGGCGCCATCCGTTCGCGCACGAGCTCGGTGAGCTGCTCCGGGTCCTTCGTCTGCTGGGCTGCGTCGGCGAGCGCTTCCATGATCGTCCGCAGGTCGCGGATCGATAGGCGTTCGTTCAGCAGGTTGCGAAGCACACGGACCACATCGCCAAGAGGAAGCAAGTTCGGAACCACGTCGTCCACCAGCTTGGGTGCGGCCTTGGCGAGCACGTCGAGCAGGTGCTGCGCCTCTTGCCTGCCCAGCAATCTGCCAGCGAAGTTGCGCAGCATCTCACCGAGGTGTGTCGCCACCAGCGTCGCGTGGTCGACCGTGGCGTAGCCGAGCGCCTCCGCCATTTCCTTGTCGCGAGTCAGCACCCAGACGGCGCGTAGCCCGAAGGCAGGCTCTTTCGTCTCTTCGCCTTCGATCGGCGGGGCTTCTCCCGTCGCGTCGATAGCCATCACGCGGCCCATTCTGCACTCGCCGCGGCCGATTTCATTCCCGAGCAGGAGCAGACGATAAGTGCCCGACGGCAGGTCCAAGTTGTCGCACACGTGGATGGGCGGCACGACCACACCGCACTCTTGCGCCATGTCTTTGCGCAGGCCGATCACGCGATCGAGCAGGGTGCCGCCGCGCGAAGTGTCGACCATGTGCACCAGCTCGTAGCCGAGCTCCAGCGTGAGGATGTCGAGGGAGAGCGCGTTGTCGATGTCCTCTGCCGAGCCGCGCTTGGGCTCTGCCACGTCTTTGGCCGTCGCGGTCGCTGCACCCGTCGCCAGGTCGTTGGCTGCCTTCAGCGAGGTCTCCGGGGGCAGCTTGCGCGCCATGTAGAACAACATGCCGGCGAGGCCGAAGCAGGGAACTATCGGAATGCCAGGCAGGAGGCCGAGCACCGTCATGATTCCGGCGGTGATGGTGACACTGCGCCGACGCCCAGCGAGCTGAGCGATGAAAGCGCGACCGAGCTGGTCGCCGGTGGGGGCGCGGGTCACCACGATGCCGGCGGCTGCCGACACGAGCAGCGCGGGAATTTGCGCGAGCAGCGCGTCACCGATCGAGAGCACGCTGTAGGTCTCGGCCGCGTGCCCGAGATCCATGCCGGCGACCAACCCGAGGATGAGGCCGCCGATCAAGTTGATGGCGGTGATCAAGAGCCCCGCGACGGCGTCTCCGTGCACGAACTTGCTGGCACCGTCCATGGCGCCATAAAAATCTGCTTCTCGCTCGAGATTCCGACGGCGAAGGCGCGCTTGGTCCGGGTTGATGAGCCCACCGGACAGGTCGGCGTCGATCGCCATCTGCTTGCCGGGCATCGCGTCGAGCGTGAACCTGGCAGCCACCTCTGCGACGCGGCCAGCGCCCTTGGTGATGACCACGAAGTTGATGACCACCAAGATCAGGAAGATCGCCAAACCGACGACGATGTTGCCGCCGACGACGAAACGTCCGAACGCCTCGACCATCTCGCCGGCAGCGCCGTGCCCTTCCCCGCCGTGCAGCAAGATGAGCCGCGTGGTGGCGACGTTCAGCGCCAGCCGCAACAGCGTCGCGACGAGCACGAACGCAGGAAAGGCCGAGAATTCGAGGGCGTCCTCGATGAACAGCGCCGTCAAAAAGACGCCGATCGAAAGGGCGAAGCTGACCGTCAAAAATATGTCGAGCAGGAACGCCGGGACCGGCATCACCATCATCAACACGATGCCGACGATCCCGATGGGAACGACCAGATCCGTGCGGGCCTGCGACCTGGCGGCGGCTGCCGCAGCTGTGCTCACGCAGCGCTATCACGCACGGCTCGTGCCAGGTACCAGAGCGCGCGGGCGGCCGCGAAGGCGATACACGAGCGACAAAAGTTTGGCGACTGCCGCAAAGTGCTCGACCAGCACCGGCTTGCCGATCGCGATCTGCGCGTCGAGCGCGCGCGCGAGCCTGCGATTTTCCATGATGGGGACACCATGGGCGCGTGCCTCGCGACGGATGGCCAACGCGACCTCATCATGGCCCTTGGCCACGACGATCGGCGCCGGGTCGCTGCCCGAATAGCGGATCGCCACCGAAACGTGGGTCGGGTTGGTGACGATGACAGTCGCAGTCTTGACGTCGCTCATCATGCGCTTCTTCGAGTTTTGCAGCGCCCGAGCCCGCATCTTGGCTTTGACGTGAGGGTCGCCGTCGTCCGACCGCATGTCGTCCCTCAGCTCTTGCAGAGTCATCTTCATCTCCTTCTCCAGCTTGAACCAGCTGTGCGCATAGTCGGCGGCGGCGATCAGCGCGGTAGCGACCAACGCATTCAGGACGACGTGCGTGATGGCAGCCAGCAGAATGCCAGAACCGGTGAGAAAGTCGGCGCCGGCGAGCGACATCAGTCGGGTCGCCTCTTCCTTGGCCGCCAAAACGATGACGGTGCCCACCACGCCGACTTTGAGCAGCGCGAGAAAGAGCTCGAAGCTGCCGTGGCTCGGCGAGAACATCTCCTTGATCTTGCCGAGCGGGTTCAGTCGTTCGACCTTGAAACCAACCAGCCCGAGGTTGAAGCCGATGCCCGACTGCACAGCGCCGATCACCACCGCTCCGATGGCCGCCGCTACGATGGGCGGCACCAGCAGCACCGCCAGCGTTTGCAGAGTCGTGTGCCAAACGCCGGAGCCGTGTCCCCGGTGAAGTGCGCCGACATCGCCGATCGTTGCGAAAAATAGCTTCAGAACCGCGGCTTTGGAGTCTTCGAACGTCCCGATGACTGCGGCGAGCGCGGCGAAGGCCGCCACCAACGGGCCGGCGTCTCGCGCGCGGGCAAGTCGGCCCTCTTCGCGGAACTTGTCGCGACGTCGTGGGGTTGGGTCGTACTTCTTGTCGCCCTGGTCGTCGCTCATGTCGGTTCGCGAACACTCAGCCAGAGAGCGCTTCGAAGATGCGCTCGAGCACCCGCGGTGCCTGCCCGAGGTGTTGCAAGAGCACGGCCCCGAGCTCGCGGAGCGTCGAGAACAGCGTGATCAGACTGGCGACCAGCAAGATCGCGAAGCCCATGTTGAAGATCTGCAGCGTCGGGGCGATGCGCGCGATCATGCCGAGACCGATCTGGACGACCAGCGAGACTGCGATCACGGGCATCGCCAAGCGCACACCCACCGCCATCGACTGCACGAACAGATCAAGCACCGCCGGCATGCTGCTGGCGAAATCGAGGTGCGCCCCCACGGGGATCGCCACGAAGGAGTCGATCAAATAGGCCAGCACCACTCTGTGCGCGCCCGAGCTCAGCATCAAGAGCAGCGCCAACAGCGAAATCACCCGGGAAGCAGGCGTTTCTTGGGTGCCGGACATCGGGTTGTACAGCGACGCCGAGCCAAGACCCGTGGCTTGCCCGATGAGGTCCCCCGCCACGTCGGCAGCCGTCATCAACAGGCGAAACGCGAAGCCGGTCACGAGACCGAGACCGAGCTCCGACAAGACCGGTCCCGCCAGGGACAGATCGAGCGCGAACGCATGCGCTGGCGCCTTGGCGACCGTGGAGCAGAAGAACGTGATCGACAGCGCGAAGCCGATCTTGATCGAGCGCGGCAGGTGCTCACCGGGAAAGGGTGAGGTCAACACGAAGCCGATCACACGAGTCAGCAGCAGCAAGAAGAAGAGCGCCTGGCTGACCAGCAGCTCGCGCAGCATCACTCGACCACGTGGGCGATAGAACCGAAGCTGTCTTTGGTGTAGCCGAGCAGCTTGTCTGCCATGGCCGGTCCCGCGAGCAGCGCGAGTGCAACGATGGCCGCGACCTTGGCCGCGTACGCGATGGCTGGCTCGTTTATCTGCGTGGCGGTCTGAACCACGCCGGCCAGCACACCGACGATGGCGGCCACCGCGAGCAACGGAATCGCTACATACAGGCCTATTTCGCCGAATTTGGAGAGCAGCGTGATGGCACCGTCTGTGGTCATGCGAAGCTCCTCAGCAAAGAGTCGACCAACAGATGCCAGCCGTCGACGATCACGAAGACCAGCAGCTTGAGCGGTAGCGCTATCTGCGCAGGGGGCACCATCATCATGCCCATGCTCATCAAGCCGGAGCTCACCGCGAGGTCGATGACGAGGAAGGGCAACAGCACCAGCACACCCATCTCGAACGCAGTCGTCAGCTCGCTGACCAGAAACGCCGGCACCGCGATGCGCAGCGGGACTTCTTCTTCCGTCTTCGGAAGCTCGATGCCTGCGGCGTCGTAAAACAGCGCGAGATCGGCCTCGCGGGTTTGGCGCAGCATGAAAGAGCGCACGGGCGCGATGCCACGTTCGATCGCTTCAGCCTGCGTAATTTGGCCCTTTTGCAACGGTTCGTAGGCTTCCTTCATGATCCGGTCGGCTACCGGCGCCATCGTGAACATGGTCAAGAACAGCGCGAGACCAACCAACACCTGGTTCGGGGGGCTCTGCTGTGTGCCGATGCCTTGGCGCACGAACGAGAGCACGATGATGAAGCGCGTGAAGCTCGTCATCGTCAGCACGATCGCCGGCAGCACCGACATCAGCGTCAGCAGCGCCAACACCGTGAGCGGCGGCGACAGCCCTGTCTTGGAGAGCTCGGTCAGCAGGGAGCCCATGGCGGTTAGACCCGCTTCGCAGTGAGACCGCGGACCTGGCCTTCGAGCGAAGACACATCACGCAGCTTGGGGCTGGTTCTGCGCGTCGCTGGCAGCGCCGACTCGGGTCGCTCAATGTTGTCGGCTTTTTCGGCCTTCTCGAGCTTGTCATTCTTGTCGACCTTGGGAGCCTTCTCGCGTTGCGCTCGCAGCGTGCTCACTCTCGGCATCGGCGTTTTGCGAATGAACGAGCTTTCGTCGAGCTCGGTGCGGGCGCTGGCGATCAAGCGACTCAGGCTCTCTTCGACGGCGGAGCTCGACAGCGGAGCCGCCGGCGGAATCGCAGGCCGGTACGGGGACAGCTGAAAGCTCGAGATTTTTTCGGTTTCTTCGATGAGCTCTTTGCTGTCGTCGACCAGCACACTCAGGGTGGACATCGCCGACGGCGTGACGCCGATCAAGAGACGCTGACCCTCGACCTCGACGACCATCAGCTCGTTGCGCATACCGACTGAGGTGCGCGAAACGATACGCGGACCGATCGCGCCCGAGCGTGAGCTCTCGAGCCCGCCGTTCCGCTTCTTGAACAACAAGAAAGCGCCAGCAAAGACGGCAGCGACTGCAGCGAGCTTCAGGCCGACGCCGAAGCCGCCTGCTGAGCCGCCGCCCGATGTCTGGCTGGGGCGAAGCTCGAGCGGCTTGCCTGCGGGCTTCTCCTGCTCCGCGGCCGCGGGGGCGACCGCTTCGTCTGCGACCTCGACTTCAGGGGTCGGCGGTCCAACGACGTCAGCGGCGAAGACGGGTGTCACCAGCGTGGCGACGAGCGCCAACGCACTGACGAGGGCGGCCTTCACTGTTGCTCCGGAGCGGAGGCGAGCTCCGTGATGCGGACGCCGTAGCGATCACCCAGCACGACGGCTTCGCCGCGACCGAGCAGCTGATCGTTGACGTAGATGTCGACTGGCTCACCTGCAACTTTGGAAAGCTCGATCGTTTGACCCGGCGTCAGACGCAGCACATCCGCGATGCGGCGGCGGGTGCGCCCGATCTCCACGGTGATTTCGACTTCGACGTCACGCAGGACGTGGAAGGCGCCGTGGTCGACGAGCTGGGCGGGGACGATATCTCGCTCGGACGAACTGGTAGCCGTCATGGCTTTAGACCTCTTGCAGGGGATCGATCACTGCTTCGACCTCGGACGGCGGCACCACGAAGGGCCGTTCGCCGCGCTGGTCGAAGCGCTCGGTCACAATCACAGCAAGCTGCGTTCCAGCCGTGGTCGGTCGGCCGCGGAAGACTGGTTTCCCCTGAATTCGCACGATTACTGGGGATTTCACGGGCGTGTCGAGGCGGATGACATTTCCCACTCTGAGACTGTCGATCGAAGCGAGACGACGCTGAACGCGACCGAGCTCGGCGACGAGCTCGACTTCGACATTCGCGAGAATGGCGGGTACTCGAGACTCAGCGTCACCTCGACGCGAGCCCTGAAGGATCGGCGCACCGGCAGAAGCCAAGGCGTCACGCGAAACCGCCACCAAGATGCTGCGATCTCGGCGGCCACCGATCTTGAAGGTCAGCACCGCGAACTCGCCTTCGGTGGGCACGCCAGTCGCAGCGGGGAGGCGGCGAAAACGCACACCCAACGTGAGAAATACGTCGGACAAGAGCTTCACGATTGGGTCCATCAGGCGGCCGATGGCAGCGCGCTGCGGGCCGGTGATCTCGCGCGTCAGGGCCGGCTCGGCATCGTCGACATCGCCACCCAGGGCGGCGTCGAGCAAGTAGGACAGCGCTCCTACATCGAGCACCAACATGGCTCGAGAACCGCCCGGATCCGTGGCCAGGGGCACATGAAAGTGTGGGCCAGTGAGCTCCACCAGAAGCTCCGGTGCCTTGGCCAATACGGCAAGTCCCGGATCGAGATTAATACCTCGACGCATCATGAACGGCACGCCCCGACGAATTGCGCTGGCGATATCTTGGGCTCGCTCATCGAGCACGCCGAGGACGCGCGGCTGAGCGGCGCCCTTGTTCCAGTCGCCGAACAGACTGCGAGGCGGAGCCGCTTCGGCGCTCACTGTGTGATCAAGTCGGTGATGAGGACCTGCTGCGCGTCGGTGGCGCCGATCGCTTGCCACTTCTCGAGCAGCTCTTTGCGCATCTTGTCCGCCGCATCTTTGTTGGCCATCTGCTCGAACGAAAGACCGCGGATGTAGCTCAGGGTCACGTCGCGGATGCGAGGCGTGAACACCTTGAACGCGTCTTCTTGCGCTTCGCGCGCGAGCTCGATCGCGATGGTGACTTTGACAGCGTGGTTTTTGCCGTCCTTATCCGGCAAATTCGCGATGAATGGCTCGAGCGTCACGGTGGGCCCCGGCGGGTGGAACTTGGGCTTGGGAGGCGGTTCATGGCTCTCTCCACCCCCTGATGCTGCGCGCGCACCACCGTAGGCCGCGCCACCAGCGAGCACCGCCGAGACGACGACGCCGATCAGTGCGCCGGCCATGCCCCCCTTTTTCTTGGTGGCATCGGCTTCCTTCGAATCCGCCTTCTTGGCGTCGTCTTTTTTGTCGGTGCTCATGAGCGTTTCTTTCGTTTGTCAGCGAGCGATCAGCGCTTGAGGTTCACGACCTCTTGCATCATCTCGTCCGCTGTCGTGATCGTCTTGGAGTTGGCTTGAAACGACCGCTGATGCGAGATCATGCGGACGAACTGCTCGGCGATGTCGACGTTGGATTGCTCCAGCGCTCCTGCAACGAGCGCGCCGCGCCCACCGGTGCCGGCAGCAGCGAGAATTGCCTCACCTGACTCGCGGGTTTTGAGCCAGCTGTTTCCGCCAGCGCGGTCGAGCCCATCGTTGGAGGCGAACTTGGCGATGGCGACCTGCGCGATCGCCATTTCTTCACCGTTCGAGTAGGTGCCCATCACCACGCCGTCAGGGCTGATCTTGACGCCGCTCAGCAGACCCGAGCTGTAACCGTCTTGGCTCTGCCCGTTGACCGCGCTCGCTCCACCGAGAGAGGTGATGCCGTCGTTGGTGCCCGGCGTTCCGAAGTCGAGGGCGATGGCCTGACCCGCAGCGGCGCCAGCAAAGCTTGCTGCAACGGGCACCGCAGGAGTGTGGGTCGCGAGGGTGCCGTCGGTGTTGAACGTCAGTGCGCCGGAGCCGATCTCGAAAGGCCCTACGGTGGGAGGGGTCAGGTCTGCACCGTCGGTCGTCGCGTGGTAGTCCCAGCCGGTTGGAGTCTTCACGAAGTACACGTCGACCGTGTGGGCGTTGCCGAGTGAGTCGAAGACCTCGGTGCTGGTCGAAAAATTGGACGAAGCCGCCGCGTTGGCGGAATCGAACGGCGTGACAGCAGGGGGCACTTCGTTCGGGTCGAGGTTCGCGTCCAGCTCGAAGCTGGTCGTCGCATTCGGCGCGAGCGGCGCCGTGGGAAGCTTGATGTCGCTCAAGCCACCTTGGAAGGTGCCGTCCGCGTTCGCGGCATATCCCTGCAGCTTGAGACCTTGCGGGTTGACCAAGAAGCCCTCGTTGTTCGGCGTGAACTGACCCGCGCGGCTGTAGAACTCACCGTTGACGCCGCCGAGCGCGCCCTTCACCACGAAGAAACCATCACCCGAGATAGCGAGATCCGTCGCTTGGCCGGTGTTGACGATCGACCCTTGCGCAAAGATCTGCTGCGCTCGAGCCATGCGCACGCCACCGCCGACGTTGGAGCCGATGGCGCCGCCGAGCACGTCCTCGAACAACGCGCGTGAAGCCTTGAAGCCGACCGTGTTGCCGTTGGCGATGTTGTCGCCGATGACGCCCAACGCCGAGCCTTCTGCGCCCAGACCCGAAACCCCCGTCCACATGGCCTTCGTAATCGACATGATTGCTCCTGCTTTTCTTGGTTCGTGCGTGCTCGCTCAGCGGCCCATCGCCGTGAGGAACTCGCTCAGTGAGGGACCGGCCTGCGACGCGCCGAGCGCTGCGTAGTCCGGGTTCACGATGTTGCTGTTGCTGTTGGTGTTGCTGGTGCCCGGGGGCGGCGGCGAGGCAGGTGCCAGCCCGACGCTCACCAAGTCACTGACTGGTGCTCTCACCCCGTTGTCGAGCACGACCTCGGGGTAACCATTCTCGTAGGTGACCTTCACGACTGTGCCAGACACCTCTTCCGAGACCGCGACTGCGTTGCCGTCGGCGTCTTTCGCCGAAATTTTGGTGGTGTATTGCCCTGCCGGCAGCGTGTTGCCGGCCGCGTTTTTGCCGTCCCAGCTGAAGGCCATCGCGCCAGCGGGCTTGTTGGTCATCTTGATGGTGTCGACGACGTTGCCGCTGGCGTCGATCACCTCGACGGTGACTTCTTTGGCAGCAGCAGAGAGCGACGCGCTGCCTTGCGGGGCCAGCGTGCCGTCGAAGCTCAGGCCACCCTGGCCGCGAACCGTCACTTGTTTTCCCACCAACGAGGCCGCCTCGTTGCTGGCTAGCCCGCCCAACTGCATGGAGATGAGGTCGAGCTTCGCCGTCTGGGCCGCGCCTTGCTCGACAGCGGTGAACTGCGCGAGCTGGGTGACGAACTCGGTGCCATCCATCGGCTTCAGCGGGTCCTGGTGCGAGAGCTGCGCAACGAGCAACTTGAGAAAGGCGTCCTTGTCGAGCGTGCTCTGCGGGGCCCCGCCGGTGGTTGTCGTTGCGTTCGTGTTGTCGCTGATTCCGGAGATGGCCATGCCACCTCTAAAGCACGACTCGTACCCGCCTCCCGTTGGCTGTCGTCGCGCGTTGCGTCGGCTCGCTGACAGAGGTCGAAGCCATCGAAGTAGGCGTTCCCGTGCGCCAGGTCTCTCGCGCCGCGCGCTGCTCTTGCGGATGGCGCTGGCCATCACCGCTCGGGCCGGTGCTCACCGACAGATCCGCGACGGCTGGTGACGAGAGCCTCAAATCGCGCGTGAGATCGACCCGGTTTTGGTCGAGAAAAACGCCGGTTTCTGGCCGTTCAGCGAGAACTGTCAGCTCCACTTGCCCATCTTTGGACTCGGCTTTCACAGTGATGGCGCCGAGCTCGGCGACGACAGTTCGCGCCTCCACTCGATGCGCCAGTGTCATCCGGCTGACGCTCAGCTCGGCATCGTCTTGACGCCGCTCGCGACCCGCGTCGGCCGCGAAGCGGCTGAGCTCTGCGACGGTCACGGGAGCAGGCGCGGGAGCCACGGCCGGGTCGAGCTTCGTGTGCACGAGCGGCATCGCGAACGACGATGCGTCCACCGCACTTTCGATCATCGGCTTGTCGTCGAGCGGCAGTGCAGGCGGCGGCTCGACCAGCGGGGTCGCTGCGTCTGCTCCAGCCTGCTGCTCGGCGCGGGGCTCATCGACGTGCTTCCTCGCGCTCACTGGCGCGCGCTCACGATCTCGACGCGTCACCGACTCGGCGCCGTGGTGAACGGTTCGCTGCTGACTCGTAGCCGCCGAAATCGCGTCGCTCATCGAGCGAGCGGGATCGATCTGCGGGGTCGTAGGAGCCTGCGCCGACCACTCGACACGCCCACCTTCGATGAAGCGCGGTACCGAGAAGACGCCTGCTTCTGGCTGTTGGCGAGCGGCTGGTTGCGCCAGTGTGGCTGCGCGCACGTCGCTCGATTTCTCCCCTGTCGATTGCGTCTTCGTGGCGACCGCTGCAGTCGAGGCGTGCTCGGCGACAACGCGCCCGACCAGGCCTTCCCGCACAAACGAGCGAGGCTCACTCGATGCGCCGCTGAGATTGAGCCCGCCTGGCATGTATGGCTGCGTCTGACGTGCGCGAGCTGGCGGCGCCGCGGGCTCACTGGCGCGCTCGGTGGCGGCTCCAGCGAGCTCGGTTACGCACGACGCCGACTTCGACGGCTCGGTCAGAACCGGCGACAGCGGCAGCGGCAATGCCTGCAGTGCAGCCAATAATGCTGCCTCGTTCTCTTGCTCGAGCCGCGCTGGCTCTTCTTGGCACGTCGCCTCCAACCCGTCGGGGAGCGGAATGGCTGCGCCGCCTTCGGTCGCCTCCAGCACAGTCGCCGGCCCGCCGCTGGGGATGCCGATCAGCGGCAAATCGATGGACGAGCGAGGCACCGAGGGCAGACCGAGCGTCGGCGCCAGGGCTGCTGGCTGCGGGTTAGCCTGTGGAGATGCCAGCAGATTTTGCAGCGCTTCTTCGAACGCCGCCATCGACTGATCGAACACAGCAGGCGGCGGCGAGATGGCTCCCTCGTCGCGAGAGAGCGGAGCGAAAGCGAACGAGATTGCGGCCATGCCCGCTGGCTAAGCAATTCAGTAGCCAACCAGATGAACGAGGCTGTGGGCCTGCTGCCACCTTCGGCGCGAGCGACCGTCTCGGGGATGAGCTCCGTACGGAAGAGGCAGCAACCAGCCGTTGAGGTGGCGGGCGGGAAACTTCCGCGACAAAGTGCACCGAAGCATCGAGTCTTCAGGTGGTCGGGCCGCTTTTGGGAGTGGGCGAGAGCCCAGCGAGAAGATTCTTGGGCTGTGACGACACCCGCGGAGGTCAGCGATCCTGAGCGCGCCCAAGAAGCACCGCCGGTGCGCCGACCAGACCCTCGCGCCTGCCGATGAGGCGAATGGAGAGTGTGCAGGTCTCTGCGCTCGATGCTTCCACTGCAATCTGCGACGGCCTCAACACCACGCGGAGCAGCTTGCCCCAGGGCGGGGTCAGGCTCTCGATGCGCGCTACGCCGGCCTGCGTAGATGAGTCGAGCAAGACGACGGCGACTGAGGGACCGGCGAACACCTGTTTCGGGTCATCCGAGCGGGACGGGCTCTGAATCGGCACCGAGATCGTCCGGGAAGGGGTCAGTCGAACGCATTGCAGTACTCGAAAGTGAGCTTCTCCCAATCAGTCTCGAGGCTGCAAAGACCCTTGGCTCCTTGGGAGCCCCGGCACCAGACCTCGTGGTTGTCGAGCAAGGCACAGAGATGGTACTCGCCCACCACGAAGTCCATCACGTTGCCGAAGTCGCCGGTCTGAACAGGTGGCACCAAGCCGCTGTCCTCGGGCTGGTAGGCCTCGTAATCGTTCTTCCCCCAGCACCACAGCTGGCCATCCGCGCGGCCACAGGCGGTGTGGCCGCTCTCGGAGAGCTTCAAGACGTCCAGCGATGGCAAGCCCTCGACTACCTCGAACGCGGTCGTGGGCTCGCCACTCGGCAGCAGCGGGGTGATGAACTCTCCGACGCAGTAGACTGCGCCGGAGTCGACAAGGGCGCAGGCCTGCGCGCTCGACGAGCTCGCCACACTGAAGCTTTGCACCGGCTCCGGCACGGAGAGGGGCTTGAAGCTGGAGACGTCCGTGTCCTGCTCGTGGGCGCTGTGGGGAACGCCGTTCTCGTCGACCTCGAGACAGTAGGCCACGCCATCGACCCCAAGCAGACAAGGCATGTGGCCCGGCGCGAGCCGGTCGACCTCGACTGGCAGCTCGGCAACTTCGAATCCATCAAAGTCACGCCCGCCAGGGAAGTCGCCTGCATGGCCAACGAGGAAGGCCACACCCTGGTCATTGAGCAGCGCGGCCGAACCGGCGTACACTTCAGTGGCCACGATCGTGCCGAGAGCGTCACTGGTTTCGGATGGATCCGGCAGGTCGATGTCACCGTGCCCGAGCCACCAGAGCCGCGCGGTGCCGGAGGCAAGCACCGAGGTCGTCGCGGTAGACGCGCTCGCAATCGTCGTCAGGCATTCGCCCTCCACGACCGGCACCGGATAGCCGACAAACGGGATCGGGCACAGCAGCTCCAAGTCGCTCCCCCAGCACCAGAGCGAGCCGTCGCTCATGACCGCCAGCGTCACGTCATTCCCCGCGTCCATGGCGACGACAACGGGATCCTCAGTTGGCAGGGAGCACGTTGGCGCTGGAGCAATCGGGTCATCGCTGCAACATGTGCAGGCGAGAGCGACGACAAGTGCCATAAGCCCAGAGTGCTTCATGCCCCAAAGAATTCCGGAAAGAGGTTGACGTCGCTGTCCCAGTACCCCAGCTCCTCGAGC
>Ga0105048_10003459_pt1 | contig 25849 bp, 21 predicted proteins | sample MAT05_FD_78382 | JGI IMG/M metagenome (GOLD analysis project Ga0105048, IMG submission 78382) | Freshwater microbial communities from Lake Fryxell liftoff mats and glacier meltwater in Antarctica - MAT-05 | ecosystem: Environmental > Aquatic > Freshwater > Ice > Liftoff microbial mat | place... | reverse complement strand
CTCGATGACTACGGGGCCGTCTGGAATGCTCTTGCTGGCTGCTGCTGAAGCGAGGATCATGCCCGCGCGCGAAAGCTGCGCATCCGCGCGCGGGGGCTCTTCGAGAAAGCAAAGATCGGCTGGGCCCGCACAATCAGCCGCTGCAATAGCGCTCACCGTATGCGCCGGGTCGCCGCGCGATACGGTTGCGCCGACAATACGGGCGATATCCGAGGCGCTCAACGGACCGGAGAGCTGATAGAACCTCGGATCGATCACCGCCCAGCCTTTATCCCTGACGTCTGATTAGCCGCCGCCCGGCGCAGGCGCCGCAGCAGGAGCTGGCGGAGGCGGCAGTGTGGCCTGCAGCGCAGCAATGGTCGGCACGGTCGCATCGAGACGCTGGATGACCTTCGTCGTGATGTCGATCGTGTCCTTCACATACCATGTCGAAGATACGCTCACCACGACGTCCGCTCCGGATTCCTTGGCGACCGAGTCGATGGCGGGCGCGAGGACCTGCAGGAAGGCGAGGTTGAAGTTGTTGTCGCGCTGTTCGATGGTCTGGCTCAGCGCGTCCTGACGCTGCATAAATTCCTGCGCCTTGCGGTTCAGGCCTTCAACGCGCGCCTTGAGCGTCGGGTTGGACGCGATTGCTTCCGGCGTCAGCGACTCGACCTGCGGTTTGAGCGAGGTGCGTTCCGAATCCAGCTCCGTCTTCAGGGTCTTGAGACCCAGTTGATCGACGCCTTGGGCTGCAAACGAGTCGAGCGAAGTATTCAGCTCCTTACCGAGCTTGCTCTCCTGGCGGATGCGCTGCTCGTCGATGATGAACACCTTCGTCTGCGCGAAGGCGACGCCAGCCATATTCGTCAGTCCGACGAAGACAGCGGCGACTAAGGCAAGCTTGCGGATATTCATACGCTAGAACCTTGTGTTGGTGGCAAACCGGAAGGACTCCGTCCGGTCATACTCTTCTGAGGCCAGAATCTTCGAGAAGTCGAAGCGGATCGGGCCGAACGGAGAATCCCAACCGATGCTGATGCCCGCGCTGGCCCGGAGGCTGGCGCTGTCATCGACACGGTAAGACTCGAACGTGCTGTCCAACTTCCTGTCCCTGTCGGCCTCGTCGAGAAGTCCCAACGTACCGGCCTCGAAGAAGAAGGCTCCATCAAGCCCGAACTCATCCGGAACATACGGCAGGGGGAAGGACAATTCCAAGGACCCGATTGCATATGCCTTGCCGCCCAGGGCGTTGAAAGCCTGCACTTTTGAAGGCAACAGCTGCCCAGACGCGTCACGTTGAGCAGTAGTATAGAGCAGCTGCCCGCTCGTGTTGACCACCTGAGTCCCGTCTGGGTTGAGTTGCGGCACGGTGAAATCGGGCGGCACCACGCCTGCGTCCAGTGCGAGCGACTCGGTTTCGTAGAAGTAGCGAACCTCACGCGGGCCGAGGCCGGCGACGTCAAAGCCGCGGAACGAGTTGCCGCCCTTGAAGAAGCGGTCGTTGATCCGGATGCCTTCGTCGCCCCAGCTCTCGATGTAGCCCGCCTCAAGACGTGCACGCAGGCGCCAGCCCGGTGCGAAGCCGTGGTAGATTGATCCCTCGAACTCGTTGCGCAGATAGTTCACGTCGCCGCCAAGGCCGGCGATGTCCTGGCTGAAGTTCAGATCGAATCCGCGCGTCGGCTCGAGATAGTCGTTCGTCCGGTTCATCGTCAGCGTGTAGCCGAACGACGAGTTGACGCGATCGCCCTGCTGATCACACAGCGACGCGCGAACGAAGCCGGTGGTCGTGCAGTCCGTAAAGGTCACCGACGACGGGTCATCGTCGAGCTGCAGATCGTCGCGACGCAGGCGGTAACGCAGGTGAAGCGAGTCGCTATCGGAAAGCGGGAACTGAAGGCGAGCACCCGCGCCGATGATGTTGTTCGAGAAGCCTGCGATGTCGAAGAAGTCCGACTGCGTCATGAACACATCGAGGCCGGCCGCGAGGTTGCGGTCCTGGAATTTCGGCTCAGTGAAGCGGAATTCCAGATCCTGCTGGCGCGAGGTCGTCTGGATGCGCGCCGACAGATACTGGCCACGGCCGCGGAAGTTGCGCTGTTGTGCGCTGACGCTGAACAGGAAGGCGTCTTGCGAGGAGAAGCCCGCCGAGAACGCAAGTTCGCCGGTCGCCTCCTCTTCGACCTTCACCTTCACGATGGTGCGGTCTGCGGTAGATCCCGGCTCCTCGTTGATCTCGACGGTGTCGGGATTGAAGAACCCGAGCGAGCGGATGCGGTTACGAGCAGTGTCGAGCGCCACCGGGTTGTACTGGTCGCCCTCCGCCATGCGGATCTCTCGGCGAACGACCCGATCAAGCGTCTGCGTGTTGCCTTCGATGTCGATGCGCTCAACGTAAACGCGCGCGCCCTCGTCCACTTCAAACGTGATTCCGACCGTGTGGTTGACCGTGTCACGCTCTTCGCGCGGGCGGATTTGGACGTTTGCATAGCCTGCGATACCAGCTGCAAATGTCAGCGAGTCGATGGCGTCCTGGATGCTCTTCGCGCGGAACTGGTCGCCTTCCTGCATCGGCAGGAACAGTGCGAGGCGCTCACCAGAGAGCTTCTCGAGCTCGGTATCGACCGCGAGCTTGCCGAAATCGTATTGCTCACCCTCATCGATGGTGAAGGTCAGGTAGAAATCGCGCCGATCCGGCGTCAGCTCGGCAACCGACGCGATCACGCGGAAGTCTGCATAACCGTTGTTGGTGTAGAACTCGGTCAGCTGCGAGCGGTCGTACTCGACCTGGCCAGGGTTGTAGTTGTCGGCCTGTTCGAAGAAGCGCCACCAACGCGACTCGCGCGTCGTGATCTCTTCACGGAGCCGGTCGTCCGGATACGCTTCGTTGCCGATGAAGTTGATCGAGCGGATGCCGGTCGTCGGGCCTTCCTCGATCACGAAGATCAGGTCCGCGCGGTTCTGCGGCAGGACCTTGTATTGCGGTGTCACGGTCGCGGCAAAGCGGCCGGCGCGGCGATAGACTTCCAGGATACGCTGCACGTCCTGTTCGACGCGGGACAGTGTGAAGGTCTGACGGGGTTCGGCCTCGGTCTCTTCCTCGAGACGTTCGGTCGTGACCGCGTTGTTACCCTCGAAGATGATCCTGTTGATGATCGGGTTTTCGAGAACGCGCACGACCAGGTCGTTGCCGCGCGTTTCCATCTGGATGTCGGCGAACAGCCCGGTCTCACCAAGGGCGCGAACCGACAGGCCGATGCGTTCTTCGTCAAAAGCATCGCCGGGACGAACCAGAAGGTATGACAGGACGGTGCGGGCCTCGATCCGCTGGTTACCCTCGACGAGGATACGGCCGATGATCTGCGGCTGTGTGGGTTGCTGGCCCCAAGCCTTGCCCATGGGGCTAAGGTCTTGGGCGGCAACTATTGCGCCGGCTGACGCTGTCAGCGCCAGGGCGCAAGCGAACCAAGACCGCATTACCTATCCCTCGTACACTACCAACCGCATGACGCGGCCTTCTCGGCCGCCTTAAGACAACAGGAAGCTCAAAAGCTCAAGCGCTGGGCTTTTTTGAGGCCAAGATCACAGGGACAAGCCGAATAGCTTGATCAAGTCCTGGCCGGTGATGAGCAGAGCAAAGCTGGCGAGACACGCAAGCCCAATTGTCAGCCCGATACGTTGCACTTTTTCAGGGATTTCGCGTCCGGTGACCCCTTCAGCGATGCACATTACGGCCGCTCCACCGTCCAGGACGGGAATCGGCAACAGATTGAAGAAACCGACGCCGATCGACAGAAGCGCAGCCAGCTGGATGCCGCTGATCAAAAGATCGATGATCTTTTGCACAAAGCTCACGTTTTCCTGGCGCATGTGCAGGTCGGTGACCTTGTCGGCCAAGTTGAAGATGCCGACCGGGCCGCTCAGCTTGTCCAACCCGTCCTTGCCGGTGACAAGGCGCCGCAGCACGTTCACGGTCGCGCCGATAGCGTCCCCAGTAGACTTCACGCCGTAGGCCACGCCCTCGATCGGGTTCAGCTGCCTGATGGAAATATCGCGCTGCTGCAGCTCAAGACCAACGCGGCCGACCTTTTCGCTGACTTGAAGGTTCTCGTTGCGCACGACCTCTTCTTTGGGCGTGGCTGTCAGGGTGAGGATCTCCTCGCCGCGCTTTATCCGGTAGGCAACGGGTTCGCCGGCGCTGAGAATGGTCGCCCGGGTGACGTCATCGCGTGTGTCGATCGTCCGGCCACCCGCCTCGAGCACAATGTCTCCGGCCTTGAAGCCCGCGACGGAAGCCGGGCTCCCCGGCACGACGCCTCCGATGGAGACTTCCTTGGCCTGCGGAACGCCCAGCGTCATCGCAAGCGCGGCAAAGACTGCGATCGCAAACAGGAAGTTGGCGGCTGGGCCGCCCAGCGACACGGCAAGGCGCTGCCAGGGATTGAGGTCGGTGTACGGACGTCCAACGAGATGAGCAGGTTTCGCCTTCCTCCCTGACGCAGGCGCCGCTGCAGCTTCCGTCTGGAGGTCTTCACGCGTGTCAGTCGGGGCCTGCAACTCGCCGACGAACTTCACGAAGCCGCCGAGCGGCATCCAGTTCAGGCGCCAACGGGTTCCGCGGCTATCCGTGCGCTCCACGATCGACCGTCCAAAGCCGATGGAGAAGGACTCGGCCGCAGTGCCAAACATGCGCCCGACCCAGTAGTGCCCAAGCTCGTGGACCGTGATCACGATGGAAATGAGCACCAGGCCTGAGATTGGCCAGAAGATCATCGAGATCACGTCGTTCATCAGCCTTGGCCTCTCAACACGCCGTCGCGGACAGTCTTACGCCGCGAGGCGTAGTTTTTCGATGGTCCGGCGGCGGGCCCACCGGTCAGTCTCGTAAACGTCGTCGAATGTCGCGGGGATCACGGCGGCGGAAGCGCTGTTAAGGAACTCGTCGAGCACTTCGCCGGCCACCTGAGCAATCGTCAAGAATCCAATCCGCCGCTGCAAGAAGGCCGCCACTGCAATCTCGTTGGCGCCATTCAACACGATCGGGGCGGCGCCTCCAGCGGCAACTGCCGTCCTGGCCAGCCTTAATGCAGGGAACCTTTCGACATCCGGCGGAAGGAAATCCAGCCTCCCGATCTTGGCCAGATCAAGGCGCTCCAGCCCCGGCAGGGGCATCCGGTTGGGCCACGAAAGCGCATACGAGATCGGCGTCCGCATGTCAGGCAGGCCAAGCTGAGCCAGCACAGAACCGTCGTCGTAGGCCACCAGGCTATGGATAATGGACTGAGGGTGGACGAGGATGTCGATGCGCCCTTCCGGCACATCGAACAGGTAGGCCGCTTCGATCAGCTCGAGCCCCTTGTTCATCATGGTGGCGCAGTCGACCGAGATCTTGGCGCCCATCATCCAGTTCGGGTGAGCGCAGGCCTGTTCCGGAGTGGCCGCCGCCATGGTTGACGGCGATGCCTGCCGAAACGGCCCGCCGGACGCCGTGAGGATCAGCTTCTCGACCCGGCGCGGGCGGTCCAGGACCTGGAAGATCGCGTTGTGCTCGGAGTCGATGGGCAGGAAGCGCGCGCCCGTGCGGGCCGCCTCCTGGCGCAGGAGAGGCCCGGCGCAGACCATACTCTCCTTGTTCGCCAGCGCCACACGGGCCCCCTGGCGCACTGCCTCCAGCGTTGGCGGCAGGCCAGCAATGCCGACGATGCCGGCGACCACGACGTCAGCCGGACGGGCGGCGCCCTGGTTCACCGCCTCGATGCCCGCGGCCGCCTCGATACCTGTGCCGGCCAGAAGCGACTTCAGCTGTGCGTAGTGTTTCTCGTCTCCAATGATTGCGATCTCGGCCTTTGTGCTGATGGCCGCCGCCGCCAGCGCTTCGACACGCGTGTTGGCAGTAAGTGCGACAACCTCGAACTCCGGCGCATCTGGCCCGCCGGCTCCGATCACCGACAACGCTGACTCTCCCACCGACCCGGTGGCGCCAAGAACGGAAACACGCACCCGGTCACTCATCCGGTCACCGCTAGGCCGAAGCCGGGCGCCAGTTGCGGAAAGTATCGGAGGATCAACGCCACCGCGACGGCTGCAGCCATCAGGCCGTCCAGCCGGTCGAGAATGCCGCCATGGCCAGGCACGAAGCCTGACGTGTCCTTGACCTCGTAGAGCCGCTTGAAGCGCGATTCCAGCAGGTCTCCACACTGGCCGATGATCGACACGCCGACGCCAAACGAGAGCCAGTGGAAGAAGTCGCCATCACCGCCGCGCGCGACTGCTGCGCCTGCAAGGCCCGCACAAACCACAGCGCCGATCGCGCCCGTCCACGTCTTGTTGGGACTATCGCGCGGGCTCAGCAGTGGGCCGCCGAAGCCGCGCCCGGCGAAATAGGCGGCAACGTCAGTCGTCCATACGATCGCGAGCACAGACAACAGGAACAGCTGCCCATTCGGTGGGATTTCCCGGATCCAGACGAAGCAGCCGAATGGCAGGGTCGTATAGATCACGCCAAACGCGATCGAACTGACCGAGGCCTTGCCGTAGAACGCCACCGCGCTGGCAACCGCGCATCCGGCAAGCGCGACCATGGCGACAGCCTCAAGACCGCGATGCGCAAGAAAGACAGCTGTTGTCGATGTCGCCGCCAGCACCGTGATCAACACAGCGTTGACCCACATGACCTTCGACTGCGAAGCCATACGAGTCCATTCGAACGCCGCAAGGATCCCGCAACCTGCTGTCGCGATGGCGAGCGCAATGCCGCCGGCATAGACAGCCCATAGGCCCAGCGGCGCCAGAACGGCTGCCGACGCTACCCGGAGGATTATCTCCCTCCTGCCGCGCCTGGGGACAGCTGCTTCAGACGCCAAGGCCGCCAAACCGTCTGTCACGGCGTCGGAACGCATCTATTGCCTTCTCGAGGCTCTCGCGGGTGAAATCGGGCCACCAAAGGTCCATGAACATCAGTTCTGCGTAGGCCCCGCTCCACAGCAGGAAGTTGCTGAGCCGGTACTCGCCGCTCGTACGGATGACGAGATCGGGATCAGGAGACTCCGCTGTCCACAGCATGCGCGCGATCAACGCTTCGTTGACGTCGGCAGCCTTGATGCGCCCTGCTTCGATGTCACGAGCAATGGCCTGCATAGCGGCAACGATTTCGCCACGGCCGCCATAGTTGAACGCGATGTTCAACGTGAGGCGCGTATTGTCTTTCGTTTTCTCGATGGCCTCGTCAATCAGCCCGATGATCTCTTCGCTCAGCCCATCGCGAGAGCCGACAATACGAATCCTCACACCATCCCGATGCAGTCGCGCCAGATCGCGCCGCACGAAGATGCGCAGCAGATCGAACAGGGCATCGATTTCAGTTTGCGGTCGGTTCCAGTTCTCGGTCGAGAAGGAGAAGACGGTGAGGTGCGTAACGCCAAGGTCGCGACATGCCTCAACTGTCCGCCGCAGCGCTTCGACGCCTTCCTTGTGACCCAACGCACGTGGAAGCCCTCTCGCCTTCGCCCAGCGGCCATTGCCATCCATGATGATCGCGACGTGGCGCGGCGGCGAACGCAAGGTCGCGACGTCGCCCGGCTCGGCGCTGGCTTGTGGCAGAACGCTGGAGGAGGACTTAGGCTCGCTCACACCTGCATGATCTCTTCGGATTTGTGCTTGAGCGCATCGTCGATCATCGCGATGTGCTTGTCGGTGGCCTTCTGGACGTCGTTGGAACGGCCCTTGACCTGGTCTTCGCTGAGGTCGCCAGCCTTCTCGAGGCGCTTGAGCAGGTCCATGCCGTCCCGGCGCACGTTGCGCACCGCGACGCGCGCGCTTTCGGCGAACTGACCGGCCAGCTTCTGAAGGTCACGCCGACGCTCCTCGCTGAGCGGCGGGATCGGAATGCGCAGGGTTTGTCCGTCCATGATCGGGTTGAGGCCCAGCGGCGCCTCACGGATCGCACGATCAACCGCGCCGACGACCGATTTGTCCCACACGCTGACGCTGAGCATGCGAGCGTCCGATGCCGTGACCGACGCAACCTGATTAAGCGGCGTCGTTGCGCCATAGGCCACCACCGTGATGGTATCGAGCAGGTGGATTGATGCACGGCCTGTGCGCAGCCCGGAGAACTCGGTCTTGAGCGACGCGATCGCGCCGTCCATCCGTTTCTCGATCGCCTTGATGTCGAATGTCTCTGGCATTGCCTGCCCTTCCTACTTCTTCTTTCCGCTAATCACGGTCGAGACGCCTTGCCCCGTCAGCACGTTGACGAGACCGCCCCGATCGCGAATGCGGAACACCACGATTGGAATCTTGTTTTCCTTGAGCAGGCTGATGGCCGTCGCATCCATCACCTTCAGCTCCTTGGACAGCACTTCCATGTAGTCCAGCGTGTCGAAGCGCGTCGCATCGGCATCGACCTTCGGGTCGGACGTATACACGCCATCAACCTGCGTGCCTTTCAGCATCGCGTCGCAATTCATCTCCGCTGCGCGCAGGGCCGCGCCCGTGTCGGTCGTGAAGAACGGATTGCCGGTGCCGGCCGCGAAGATGACGACGCGCCCCTTCTCCATGTGGCGGATTGCGCGGCGGCGAATGAACGGCTCGCAGATCGACATCATTGTAATGCCCGACTGCACCCGTGTCGGCACGCCAACGCTTTCCAGCGAGTTCTGCATTACCAGCGCGTTCATGACGGTAGCGAGCATGCCCATGTGGTCGGCCTGCGCGCGCTCCATGCCCGCGTCCACGCCCCACTTCCCTCGCCATATATTGCCGCCGCCGATGACGAGGCAGATCTGGACGCCCAGGGCGATCGCTGACTTGATTTCTTCGGCGTACTTCGTCACGGCAGGAACGTCGATCCCGTAGCCCTGGTCACCCATAAGGGCTTCGCCCGAGATCTTCAGGAGAACCCGCTTATAGGGAATTCTGGGCGCATCCGCCATCGTACACCCTTTTTCGTCTGCCCCTTGCGGGGGCGGCCCGGCGCAGGAAACGCCGGGCCGCCAAATTCTACCCGCGATTTCGCGGATTCCGCAAAGGCTTTACTGTTTGGGCTGGGCGAAAGCGGCGACTTCAGCAGCAAAGTCGCTGGTCGCCTTTTCGATGCCCTCGCCGACTTCAAACTTGAGGAAACCCTTCAGTTTGACGGGGGCGCCCATGTTCTTGCCGGCGTTTTCGATGAACTTGCCGACGGTCACATCGGGATCCATCACGAAAGCCTGCTCCACCAGGACTGACTCCTGGTAGAACTTGCGGATACGGCCTTCGACCATCTTCTCGATGACGTTGGCGGGCTTGCCCGACTCAGCGGCCTGCGCCGTCAGTATCTGGCGCTCTTTCTCGACAACTGCCGGATCCAGCTCGTCCGTAGTCGCGGCAAGCGGTTTCATCGAGGCAATGTGCATCGCAACCTTGCGGCCGAGATCCGTGAGGCGCGAGGCGTCGCCGGGAGATTCCAGCGCGACCAGCACACCGATCTTGCCGAGGCCGTCAGCGGCCACGTTGTGGATGTAGGTGGCGACTACGCCTTCGTTCACCGAAATGGACGCGGTGCGGCGCAGCGACATGTTCTCGCCGATGGTTGCGACGAGGCCTTGCAGCATCTCGTTCACGGTGCCGCCTTCGGGCGTTGCAGCGTGCGCAACTTTCAGCACGTCGCCGCCGTTGGCGAGGGCGATTTCCGCAACCGTGCGGACTGCCTTCTGGAAGTTCTCGTTACGCGCAACGAAGTCGGTCTCGGAGTTGACCTCGACCAGTGCGGCAGCCTTGCCGGTGGTGGCGACGCCGATCAGGCCTTCGGCCGCGATCCGGTCAGCTTTCTTTGCCGCCTTGAGGATGCCCTTCTCGCGCAGCCAGTCGCCCGCAGCTTCGATGTCGCCGGCATTTTCAACGAGCGCTTTCTTGGCATCCATCATGCCCGCGCCGGTTTTGTCGCGCAGCTGTTTTACCAGCGCGGCAGTGATCTCGGCCATAGTAACCTCCTGAAGTTCGTATCAGCCCGAAAGCGCCTGGAACTGTGTTCCAAGCGCCATTGCGGGCCGGTTGTAACAGATTCCCGGCCTAGCTGGGCCACCGGCAGATGGTGCTCTGCCGGTGGTCCTGCAATAGCGCCTATCAGGCCTGAGCTTCGGCTTCCGCCGTTGCAGCCAGAGCCGGCTCGTTCACGACAGATGCGGAGCCCAGATCTTCGCCGGCCGCCATCGAGGATTCCGACAGGCCGTCGAGGACAGCGTCCGCGACCAGGTTGCAGTAAAGCTGGATCGCGCGTGCGGCGTCGTCATTGCCCGGGATCGGGAAATCGACTTCCTGCGGATCGCAGTTGGTGTCGATGATCGCGACAACCGGAATGCCGAGCTTGCGGGCTTCCTTGACCGCGATCGACTCCTTGTTGGTGTCGATCACGAACATCAGGTCCGGCAGGCCGCCCATGTTGCGGATGCCGCCGAGCACGCGCTGCAGTTTAACCTGCTCGCGCTGGAGACCCAGAAGTTCTTTCTTGGTGAGGCCCGTCTGGTCGCCGGACTGAAGGGTCTCGTCGAGTTCGCGCAGGCGCTTGATCGAGTTGGACACGGTGGCCCAGTTGGTGAGCGTGCCGCCCAGCCAGCGATCGTTCATGTAGTACTGGGCGCAACGGGCAGCAGACTCAGCGATCGCTTCAGCAGCCTGGCGCTTCGTACCGACGAACAGCACGCGGCCGCCCTTGGCAGCAGTCTCGCGCACTTTCACCAGGGCCTGGTGAAGCAGCGGAACGGTTTGCGAAAGGTCGAGAATGTGAATGCCGGAACGGGCGCCGAAGATGAAGGGCTTCATCTTGGGGTTCCAGCGGTGAACCTGGTGGCCGAAGTGGGCGCCAGCTTCAAGCAATTGGCGCATAGAGAAATCGGGCAGTGCCATGTAGTCTCCTGATCCGGTTGGCCGCCGCGGACAGAACGAGCTTACGCCCGCACCGGAATGGGTCCGCGTGTCGGAATGGGCCGCGATATAGGCGGGTTTTTTCGAACGGGCAAGGCCGGCGTCGCTAGGCGGTAATTTCCAGCAGAATCAGGGTCAGGCAGCTGCGGGCCGCACCTGATTTACCCCCGGAACCGACTTGAAGGCCTGCATCGTCCCAAAATCGACCGGGAAACGTCCATCCAGCTCGACCGTCACGACTCGGTCCCCCTCGACTGGAATCTCCAGCCGGATGACGCCGCGAGGACCGTTTGACGGGCCCTTCTGCAGCGCCGCCGCGACCTGTGCGATCCGCTCCAGTGGTGCGTCCGGGCTTAGGCGCACGAGAAGCGTCTCGTGGCTTCCTATCGAGGCCTTGGTCAGCTCCTTCACGCTGTCCATAGAGAAGCGAAGCTCCCCGTCCACCTTGCGGACGCGGACCCGACATATCACGCGTGCGCCAACCTCAAGCGTGTCGCGGGAGTTCTGCAGGAGCTCATCGTTCACGAAGAGCTCGTACTCCCCAGACGGGTCCGACAGCGTAACGATGGCGAACTTGCCGCCTGCCTTGGCAGGCTTTTCGACACGCGCACGCACGACGCCGATCATCTGGATCGATTGTCTGTCCTGCCCCACTGTCTCACGCTCAACGGCCAGCGTGATTGTCGATCGCAAGCTGCCTGTGAGAAGGTCGTCCAGCGGATGACCGCTCAGAAAGAACCCGACACTGGCCAACTCGTGATCCAGACGCTCGGACTCGCCCCATGCAGATGCTTCGGGAAGGCGAAGACGTTGCACGGGCTCGTCTGCAAACAGGCTCACCTGGTTGGAATTGCGTTGCTCTTCCGCGGATGATGCGACTGCAGACAGCATGCTCGCCGACGCAAACGCCTTCGCGCGGTTCGGCTCGACCGACTGGAAGGCGCCGCCTTTCGCAAGCGCTTCGAAACAGCGCCGGTTCACCAGCCTCGCATCCACGCGCTCAGCAAAATCCTGCAGGTCAGTAAATGGTCCGCCCTTCTCGCGCGCGGCCTCCACGGACAGCATCGCCGGCTTACCGACGCCCTTGATGGCGCCCAGTGCATAGCGCACCGCCTCGCCTTCCACAGTGAAGTCTGCGCCCGACTGGTTGATATCCGGCAGGCGAACCTCGATTCCCATGCGGCGCGCCTCCTGGAAGAACACGGCCAGCTTGTCTGTGTTGCCCATGTCGAGGCTCATGGACGCCGCAAGGAATTCCACCGGATGGTTCGCCTTGAGCCAGGCTGTCTGGTAGGTCAGCAGCGCGTACGGAGCGGAGTGAGACTTGTTGAAGCCGTAGTCGGCAAACTTCGCGCAGGCATCGAACGTCAGCTCAGCGTCGGGTTCGGAAATGCCATTCTTGATCGCGCCTTCCATGAAGCGCACGCGCTGCTTGTCCATCTCCGCGCGAATCTTCTTGCCCATGGCGCGACGCAGAAGGTCGGCTTCGCCGAATGAATATCCGGCGAGATCCCGCGCAATCTGCATCACCTGTTCCTGATAGGTGATGATGCCGAATGTGGGCTCAAGGATTGGCTTCAGCCACGGCGTCAGCGCATCGGTATAGTACGTCGTCTCCTCCAGCCCCTTCTTGCGGCTGCAGTAAACGGGAATGTTGGCCATCGGACCCGGGCGATACAGCGCCACAAGCACGATCAGATCCTCAAAACGGTCGGGCACCATGTCCACGAGCGCGCGCCGCATACCTTGGCTCTCGACCTGGAACACCCCGATGACATCGCCCTTCTGGAGCATTTCGTAAGTCTTGGCGTCATCCAGCGGCAGGCGACCGAGGTCGACCTCGACGCCCTTGTCCCGGATCATCTTGATCGCCCGGTCGATAACCGTAAGCGTCTTCAGGCCGAGAAAGTCGAACTTCACGAGGCCGGCGGCCTCAGCCCATTTCATGTTGAACTGGCTGGCGGGAATGTCTGACTTCGGATCGCGATACAACGCCACAAGTTCGACCAGCGGCCGGTCGCCAATGACGATGCCGGCAGCGTGTGTCGACGCGTTGCGATAGAGCCCTTCGAGCTGCTCTGCCGTGTTGAACAGGTCCGCAACCTGCTCTTCTGCTTCGATCGCTTCGTCGAGCTTCGGCTCCATCTCGCGCGCCTCGGCAAGCGTCGGCGGCTTGGCGGGGTTGAACGGCACCAGCTTGGCTAACTTGTCCACCTGATGGAACGGCAACTGAAGGACACGGCCCACATCGCGCAACACGGCGCGCGCCTGCAGCGTGCCGAAGGTGATGATCTGCGAGACGCGATCATTGCCGTACTTCTCGCGTACGTAATCAATAACCTCGCCGCGCCGTTCCTGGCAGAAGTCGACGTCGAAGTCGGGCATCGAGACGCGTTCGGGGTTCAGGAAGCGCTCGAAAAGCAGGCCGAAGCGGATCGGATCAAGGTCGGTGATCGTGAGCACCCACGCAACCAGCGAACCGGCGCCCGAACCCCTGCCCGGCCCCACCGGAATGTCGTGTGTCTTCGCCCACTTGATGAAGTCGGACACGATGAGGAAGTAGCCCGGAAAGCCCATCCGCTCGATAATGCCGATCTCGTAGGCGAGGCGCTCCTTGTAGATATCCAGATCCGCAGCAGGCTTCACGACCTTCAGCCGTTCCTTGAGGCCGGCCTCTGCCTGCGCTTTGAGTTCGGCCGCCTCGTCGCGACCGCGCTTGGTGTCGAACGGCGGCAGGATCGGCTTGTGCTTCTTCGGTCGGAACGAGCAGCGTCGCGCAATTTCAACTGTCGATGCCAGCGCCTCGGGCAGGTCGGAAAACGTCGCCGCCATTTCCGCCGGCGTCTTCAGATACTGCTGAGGCGAGGCGCGCGGGCGGTCCGCCTGACTGACGTAGGCAGAGTTGGCAATGCACATCAGCACATCGTGCACGGCATGCTGCGACGCCTTCTGAAAGCGCACGTCATTGGTTGCGACCAGCGGCAGCCCCAGCTCGTAGGCGAGATCGACGAGCAATCCCTCGGACGCGGACTCTTCCTGGCGGCCATGTCGTTGCAGCTCGACATAGAGACGATCGCCAAACGCGCCTTGCAAATCCTTCAGCCGCGCCCTCACCTCATCGACACGACCCGTCGCCGCGCGCCGATTGAGAAGGCCGTCGCCGCCGCCTGTGAGGCAGAAGAGCCCGTCCGCACACTCCAGCACGCGCGCCAGGGTAACTTCCCTGCCTGTTCCCGCAGGCGTCAGGAACGACTCCGTCGAGAGCTTCATGAGATTGCGATAGCCGGCTTCATTCTGGGCGATCAGGGCCAGCTTGCCGCGTTCACCCGTCACCCCTGGCTCAAGCACGTCGATCGTCAGACCGGTGATGGACTGCACGCCGGCTTCCGAAAGCGCTTCAGCCAATTCCAGCGCGGCGTAGAGATTATCGTCCGTCACGCCTACGGCCGGCGTGTCCGTCACCGTAGCCCACTTTGCCAGATCCTTCGGGCGGATCATGCTCTGCAGCAGCGAGAGCGCCGTGCGAACACGCAGGTGAATGAACTTTGGGGTCTCTGCTGTCATGTTACGCGACTCCCCGTCCTTCAAACCATTTACGAGATCAGACCGGGTCTCCCGGCTGCCTCGGCGCCACCGGCTCAAGGCGGCCCTCCTGCAGGCTGAGGACGCGGTCCATGTAGCTGGTCAGCTCAACGTTATGGGTCGCGACAAGAACTGCCACCCCCTCCTGCTTGGCAATGTCGAAAAGGTTCTGGAAAACCACGCGCGAAGTTGTGGGATCAAGGTTCCCGGTCGGTTCGTCAGCGATCAGGATCTTGGGCTTGTTCGCCAGCGAGCGTGCGATCGCGACACGCTGCTGCTCGCCGCCTGAAAGCTGGCCAGGGCGGTGATGGTCGCGCTCCTTGAGCCCCATCATGTGAAGCAGCTCCTGCGCCCGCTTACGAGCGCGCGTGCGCGACTGACCGTTGATCATCAGCGGCGCGGCGACATTGTCCACCGCGTTGAGTTCGGGAAGCAGATGATGGAACTGATAGACAAAGCCCAGCTCCAGGCGCCGAACCATCGTCCGCGCCTTGTCAGACATCGCCAGTGCGTCCTGGCCCGAGAACGATACGGATCCGTCGTCCGGCTTTTCGAGCAGGCCTGCCACGTGCAGCAGGCTCGACTTGCCCGAACCAGATGGTCCGATCAGTCCCGCCATTTCGCCTGGGAACAGGTCGAGGTCCACACCGCGCAGCACATGCAGGATACGGTCGCCGGACTTGTAGCGACGCTCCACTCCTCGAAGCGAGAGAACTGGCCGTCCGCGCTCAATAACTGCTTCGGTCATCATTCAAACCTGAGCGCTTCAACGGGGTTCAGCCTGGCGGCCCACAGCGACGGAATGATCGACATCACCAGCGTCACAACGAACGCCGCGCCGCCAACCCAGGCGACCTCGCCCCATTCCAGTTTCGCAGGCAGTGAATCAAGCTGGTAGATGTCGGCCGGGAACAACTCGACATTGAATACCCACTCGAGGAAATGCTGGATCGGCGCGATGTAGATGGCGCACAGCACGCCGAGCAGAACACCAGTGCCGACGCCGACCATGCCAAGAATGGTGCCCGTCATCATGAAGATACGCACCACGCCGCCGCGTGTCGCGCCGATGGTGCGCAATATCGCGATATCGCGCGCCTTGTTCTTCACCAGCATCAGCACGCCCGTGATGATGTTGAGGGCCGTGATCACCACAACGATGAACAGGATCAGCCTCATCACGTTCCGCTCGACGACGAGCGCCGTGACGTACGTTGAATTGCGCTGAATCCAGCTCGTCAGCCGATACGGTTCGTCCTTCTGCAGCCTCGCGACGAAATCATCCGCCGAGTTGGGATCGGCGAGGCGCACGCCTACGATGGGATACCCGTCGTCATACCCGAACAGGTTTTTGGAAGCCTCGATCGGCAGGAACACGACGCCCCGGTCATACCGCTCATTGCCGACGTGATAGATTGCGCTGACTGTGTAGGTGATCGAGCGCGGCGATCGGCCTGCCGGCGTGCTCGGCCCGTTCGGCTGGGTAATCTTCACCTTATCGCCAACGCCGACGCCGAGCGAATAGGCAAAGGCATCGCCCATGACGATGTCCGTCGCCAAAGCGCCATTGTCGCCAAACCGGTCGAGCGTTCCCTGCCCCACGGGTGTGCGCGGCCATGGTTCGTCGGGATTGGCGAGAGCGCGTTGTCCGGCGGCGATGCTCTTTGCAATCAGCTCGTTCTTGCGAAGGTCTTCGGGCCTCACGCCGCGGATCTGAACGCCATCGCTGCGGCCGTAAGCTGATGCGAGGCCGAAACCCTCATGCATCGGTTCGACATTGACGACGCCCGGTTGCGCACGAAGCGTCTCGATCAGCTTGTCGATGGCCGGCTGTGGCGCACCGCGCGTGTCAACGAACACGTGCGACTCGAACCCGACGATCTTGGAGATCAGCTCCAGCCGGAAACCGTTCATGATCGACATGGTGAGGATCAGCGCCCAGACCCCGAGCGTGATGCCGATCACCGAGACCACGGAGATGAAGGCAAGGCCGCCATGCTCGCGCTTGGCGCCCAGATAGCGCATCGCCAGCATGCGTTCGAACGGCCCGAAGGGCCTCTCAACCGGGCGCTTGTCGATGGCTGTGGTCATGCCCCTAGGCCTTCCTGCCGGCAAGGCAACGGTTGATGGCGGCTTCCAGCGTCATCTCTTCCGACGTGCCCGCCTTGCGGTTGCGTAGTTCAACTATGCCCGCCTTCACGCCCTTGGGCCCCACTACGATCAGCTCCGGCACGCCGATAAGCTCCATGGTGGAGAACTTCGCGCCAGGACGTTCGGCCGTGTCATCATACAGCGCGTCGACACCAGCCTTCATAAGCTGGCCATAGGCGCTCTCGCATACCCGGGTCACTTCGGCGTCGTCAGCACGCAGACTCACAACGGCAACCTCGAACGGAGCAACCGCAGCCGGCCAGATCACGCCCTTTTCGTCATGGCTCGCTTCGATGATAGCGCCAACGAGTCGCGATACGCCAACGCCGTACGAGCCCATATGCACCGGCGCCTGCTTCCCATCCGGGCCCGTGACCTCGGCCTTCATCGGCGCGGAATACTTGGTGCCGAAGTAGAAGATGTGGCCGACTTCGATGCCGCGCGCTGAAAGCTTCTTGTCTTCCGGCAGCGCATCATAAGCGACCGCATCATGCATCTCTTCGGTCGCTGCGTAGAGCGAGGTGCGCCCATCAACATGCGATTGCAGGTCGCCATCCCAGTCCACATCCGGTCCAGGCGCGCCCATCTCGACGAGATCGCGATGGCAGAACACCTGGCTCTCACCTGTTTCGGCCAGCACGATGAACTCGTGGCTGAGATCGCCACCGATCGGGCCCGTATCGGCGCGCATCGGAACGGCTTTCAGCCCCATACGCGCGAACAGGTTCAGGTAGGCGACAAACATGCGGTTGTAGGCGCGGCGTGCGCCCGCCTCGTCGAGATCGAAGCTGTAGGCGTCCTTCATCAGGAACTCGCGACCGCGCATAACGCCAAAGCGCGGGCGGCGCTCGTCCCGGAATTTCCACTGCTGGTGGTACAGGTTGAGCGGCAGATCCTTGTAGCTCTTCACCGTTCCCCGGAAGATCTCGGTGATCATTTCCTCGTTGGTGGGACCGTAAAGCAATTCCCGCTCATGCCTGTCCGTGATGCGCAACATCTCGGGGCCGTACGCGTCATACCGGCCAGATTCACGCCACAGATCCGCAAGCTGCAATGTCGGCATCAGAAGCTCGACGGCGCCAGCGCGGTCCATCTCCTCGCGGACGATCTTCTCGACCTTCTTCAGCACACGGAAGCCAAGCGGCAGCCAAGCATAAATGCCCGCCGCTTCCTGACGGATCATTCCGGCGCGCAGCATCAGCTGGTGCGAGACGATCTGCGCGTCGGCAGGGGCTTCCTTGAGCGCAGGAAGAAAATAGCGGGAAAGGCGCATCGTGGGTCCTGGCCTGGAAAGCGGCAGTCGATTCAGGCTGATAGCCGTCCCGTCTCGCCCACGCAATGAGGCCGAACCGGGGCTAATTCCGTGGAATCATGAAATCCAGCCAGTGCATATGAAGCGCCAGCCAAAGAAGAAATGTTACAACCGCCGCCCCGACGGTTGGGATCAGCAGTTTGGTGGTCCAGGCGACCTTTACGGGCGCCCCGCCCTCGGACCCGGCGACAATGTCACCGGCTTCCTTCTGGCTGGTCTGGCCCGCCGACAGCGTCGGCAGGAGGATCAGCCACCATGCGCTGGTATACACCACGATCACTTCGAAAATGCCCATCGGCCGACCCTAGTGATGACTCTTGGGCGTTTCCATGAGTTCGATCAGCACACCATCCGAATCCTTGGGGTGGATGAAGATCACCAGCGTGCCATGCGCCCCTATCCGCGGCTCTCCCAGAACCTTGGCGCCCTTTGCCTCCATTTCCGCCTTGGCGGCATGGATTTCCGGCACCTCGAAGCAGACATGGTGCTGTCCGCCCTTTGGGTTCTTTTCGAGGAAGTTGATGATGGGCGACTTCTCACCCAGCGGCTCGATGATCTCGAGCTGCGTATTCGGCAAGTTTACAAAGCCGACGCGAACGCCCTGCGCAGGCATGTCGAACGGCTGCACGAAGTCTGTCGCGCCATAGAGCGTGCGATACGTCTCGAAAGTCTTCTCGATCGAAGGAACAGCGATGCCAATGTGATTGAGCCGTCCGATGGTCATTGCCCGTCCCTCCGCTATAGCCTGTGAACCGTGACATCGATCAGCGGTCGCTTGCCAAACTGTAATTCGGAAGCGCGCCTCACGGCCCTGGTCAGTATCTTCTCGATCTTGTCGTCGTCCCCGAGATCGCCGCGCTTCATTCCGGCGAGGGCAGCGTCCGCGGCTTCATCGAGCGGCTCCAGCGATTCATCAGCCGGCCGACCGTCAGGCTCGGAGAATCCGCGCGCAACGATCGTCGGTCCGTCTTCGATCTTGCCCTTGGCGATCACGACGCTGATCATGACGTGGCCATTGTAGGCCATCTTCTTGCGTTCCCACATGCCGCCCGCCTTGTCGGACGTCAGCACCTGGCCGTCGACATGCAGCCTGCCCGCAGGAACCTGGTCGATGACTGCGACCGGTCCAGGCGCAAGCCGGATAATGTCACCGTTGTCCGGCGTTATCGCCTGCGGCACCTGCAACGACTTCGCAAAGCGTGCATGCTCCATGATATGCCGCCGCTCGCCGTGAACGGGCACGGCGATCTGCGGTTTTGCCCACATATACATGCGGCGCAGCTCGTCGCGGCACGGATGGCCGGAGACGTGGATGTCGAACTGGCGATCGGTCACCAGCTTGATGTTGCGTTCAGCCAGCATGTTCTGGATTTCGCTGATCGACTTCTCGTTCCCCGGAATGACGCGCGAGGAGAAGATCACCGTATCGTCCGCACCAAGACGGATGGACGGGTGATCGCCGCGTGCAATGCGCGCCAGCGCAGCGTTCGGCTCGCCCTGGCTGCCCGTGCACAGAAACAGCACGCGTTCAGGCGGTAGGTCGGCTGCAGCTTCGGGACTCAGGAAGGTGAACTCCTTCAGAAGCCCGACTGATTGCGCAGCTCCGGCAATGCGGATCATTGACCGGCCAAGCAGGCAGATCGAGCGATCATTCGCACGCGCCGCCTCACAGGCTGAGTGCACCCGTGCGACGTTGGATGCGAAGGCCGTGATGGCGACGCGTCCAGTCTGCTCGGCAACCGCGCGCTTCAGCGCTTCGCGAGCAAGGCTCTCGGAGCCCGCCTCGCCCTCCTCAAACACATTGGTCGAGTCGCACACCATCGCGAGAATGCCCTCGCGGCCGAGCTCCTCGATCTTCGCCTGGTCAAAGTCTTCGCCAATGATCGGATCGGGATCGATCTTCCAGTCTCCGGTGTGGAGGATGGTTCCGAGCGGCGTGCGGATGGCAAGACCATTCGGCTCCGGGATGGAATGCGTCAGCGTCACCATCTCGACTTCGAACGGACCGAACGTACGCTTCTCGCGCAGCTGCATCACGCGGAGCTCAGCTATGCCATCAAGGCCACGCTCGCGCAGCTTTTCGGCGACCAGATAAGCGGTGAATGGCGTCGCATAGATGGGTGCGCGAAGCTTGGGCCATAGCCAGCCGATCGCGCCGATATGGTCCTCATGCGCATGCGTCAGCACGATCGCCTCGATGTCGTCAGCGAAGTTTTCGAGATAGACCGGGTCCGGCATGATCAGGTCGACGCCGGGCGTCGTGTCGTCCCCGAAAGTGACGCCGACATCCACGACCAGCCAGCGACGGTTGTCGGGAGGGCCATAGCCGTAGGCGTTGAGATTCATGCCGATCTCGCGGCAGCCGCCTAGCGGCGCGAATACGAGTTCGGCGCCCTTCATTTGATCTCTTTTGCGGCGTTGCTGATGTTGCGATCGTAAAGGATGCGGAGCCCCTTTATCGTGATGTCGCTGTCAAAGTGGTCGATCTTGCGAGCCGCGCCCTCGAACAGGGACGCGACACCGCCGGTTGCGATTACGGTCATGGGCTTCCCGTACTCGGCCTTGATGCGTTCGACCAGCCCATCAATCAGGTCGATATAGCCCCAGAACACACCAGATTGCATGGCGGCGACCGTATCCTTGCCAATCACCTGGTCCGGCTTCTGGATTGCAACCCGCGGCAGTTTGGCCGCCGCCTCATGCAGGGCCTTCATGGAGAGGTTGATGCCGGGCGCAATGATGCCGCCCTCAAACGACCCATCCTCGCTCACGATATCGAATGTCGTCGCCGTTCCGCTGTCGATCACGATCAGCGCCCCGGAATAGGTGCCATGCGCGCCAACGGCGTTTACGAGACGGTCAGCGCCAACCTCACTTGGCTTGGTAATGTGCACCTTGACGCCAAGATCCACATTCTCGCCGACCACAAATGGTTCCACTTTCAGGTAGCGACGCGCGAAGTTCCGCTGGTTGAACAGCGACTGGGGTACCACCGTCGAGATGATGCAATCATCGATCTGGTTCAGGTTCAGCCCGTTGATCTCCATCAACGTGGACAGCCAGACGGCATAGTCATCCGCAGTCTTGGTCATGTCGGTGGAACTGCGCCATTGCGCACGCCACTCCTTGCCGTCGTGGACGGCAAAAAGCGTGTTGGTGTTGCCCGTATCGATCGCCAGCAGCATCGGCTGTTCCTTGCGTCCCAGACTAGCTCAATAGCGAGATTTCGCCCGCCCGAACATGGGTTTCGGCCCCGTCGGCAAGTCGGACGATCAAGGCGCCATCCTGCGCCAACCCGGTCATCACGCCTTCGACCCGACCCTTTGCGGGCATCAGTTCGACCCGCGAACCCAGATGCGCTGCGTGAGCCAGCCAGTCCGCCCGCGTTGGCTCGAACCCGTCAACCAGAAGGCTGCGCAGCCGCGCCCGGAACGCCATGTCGAGCGCAGTCAGCAATCGCGCCGCAGTCAGCCCCGTCCCGCCCGTCATATCCGCGAGGCAGACCGTCGGCCTGTCTGGCCGCTCGGGCGCAACTTCCACGTTCACGCCGAAACCAGCCGCCATCCATAGCTGGCCATGCAGCTGCCCCGTCTCGATCAGGATGCCGCACAGCTTCGCGTTGCCCACGAGCACATCGTTGGGCCACTTCAGCTTCGCCCGCCCGACATCCACATCCACGCTGCGCGCCGCATCAAGCACAGCCAACCCCGCCGAAAAGCAGGCAAGCGCCGCTTCTGCCGGAGGACGCGGATAGGGCAACAACGCCGTCGTGAAAAGATTGCCACGCGGCGATGTCCACGCCCGGCCAAGCCGCCCCCGCCCCGCCGTCTGCGATTCCGTTACCAACCAGCATGGCCCGATCTCGGAGTCAGCGGCACGCCGGCGCGCTTCTTCATTCGTGGAGTCGATCTCGCCGAACCGGATAATCGGCCACGCCTGCGAGAGCGTTTCGACCACCACGACGGTCAGCCGCCCGACGCGCGTGCAGCGAGGTCGAGCAGGATCTGAATGACGATAGTGAGCACGGGGAACATGGCCAGGCTGGTGATCGCGACGACGAGACCGACAGAGATGTCCGTCTTGTCCAGCGGCTCGCCCGCCGGCTTCATGAACATCGCCCAGACCAGACGCAGGTAGTAGCCAAGCGAGACGACGCTCGCGACCGCGCCGACCAGCACAAGCCACAGCAGGTCTGCCGTGATGCCAGCCGTGAACACCTGCAGCTTGCCCCAGAATCCGGCAGCCGGCGGAATGCCTGCGACTGAGAAGATCAGCACCATCAGGCCGAGCGCCACACCGGGTTTGTTTTTCACGAGGCCGTTGAGATCGGACACCTGGTCGATCGCCTTGCCCCCCCGGCGCAGCGCGAGAACGCCGCCGAACAGGCCCAGCGTCGCAACAACATAGAGCGTCATGTAGACGAGCACGGCGGCCGCACCCTGCTCAGCGCCCGCTGCGATGCCGATCAGCGCAAAGCCGACATTCGAGATCGATGAGTAAGCGAGGATCCGCTTGATGCTGTTCTGCATCAGCGCGCCGAACGCGCCGATCAGCATCGACAGCGCAGCGATGATCGCGATGATCTGCTGCCAGGATTGCGCATGCGGACCGAACGCCGTGAACAACACATGCGCCAGCAGGCCGACCGCCGCAATCTTCGGCGCGGTCGAGAAGAACGCCACGGCCGGCGCGGGCGCGCCCTCGTAAACGTCCGGCACCCAGATATGGAACGGCGCTGCCGAGGCCTTGAACGCAAGACCACAGATCAGAAACACGAGACCGAATGTGAGGCCGATCGACTCCGGCGCGGCCGCGATCACCGCATAGCCCGTACCGCCGGTGAAGCCATAGACCAGCGACGAGCCATACAGCAGCAGACCCGAAGCCAGCGCACCGAGCACGAAGTATTTGAGGCCAGCCTCAGCCGACTTCACGCTGTCGCGCCGGAAAGCGGCGAGCACGTATGAGGAAAGGCTCAGCGTCTCGATGCCCACATAGAGCGTCATCAGGTCGTTGGCCGACAACATCATGCCCGCACCCAGCGAGGCGAAGACGATCAGCAGCGGATACTCGTAGCGCTCCATCTGCGCAGTCTTCAGGAACCCGCCCGACATCAGCAGTGCGAATGCGGCCAGCGCGTACGTGACGACTTTCGCAAACAGTGTGAACAGGCTGACCTTGTAGAGGCCATCCGGCGCCAGAGGCTCGCTGGCGAAGGCCGCGATGGTCTCGCCCCGCCCGAACTGAATCGCGGCAACAACAGCGGCGGCGGCAAGCGCCACCACAGACAGAAGACGTAGCAGGCCCGAGATGCGATCGCCGCCGATGGCGCCGATCAGCAGCCCAACAAGTCCGAAGCCCGCGAGGATGGTCTCCGGGGCAGCGTTGTTGATGTCGGCGAGGAAATTCATGGCGCCTTCCTACTGGCCGACCTGGCCGATCATGCGCAGGACTTCGTTTGTCGTTCCCTCGGTCAGGTCAAAGACCAGACCCGGGAAGACGCCGAAGCCGAGCGCAGCGATCGCCAGCAGTCCAAGAATGAGGCATTCAAGCGCGGTGACATCCTTGATGTCCGCCAGCTTGTCGTTGGTCATCTCGCCGAACACGACGCGGCGATAGAGCGTGAGCATGTAGACGGCCGAGAATATGACGCCGAGAGCCGCGCCCGCCGCAGCCCAGGTCGAGGCCTGGAAGCCCCCGACCATCGTCAGGATCTCGCCGACAAAGCCGCTTGTCCCCGGCAGGCCGACGTTGGCCATCGAGAACAGCATGAACAGCGCCGCGTAAACCGGCATTCGATGCACAAGGCCGCCATAGAACGCGATCTCGCGGGTGTGCATACGGTCATAGATCACGCCGACGCAGAAGAAGAGTGCGCCGGAGATGATGCCGTGGCTGATCATCTGGAAGATGGCGCCCTGCAGGCCCGCCTCGTTGAACGAGAAGATGCCGAGCGTGACGAAGCCCATGTGGGCGACTGACGAATAAGCCACCAGCTTCTTGATGTCGGTCTGCCGGAACGCGACCAGCGACGCATAGACGATCGCGATCACCGACAGGATGAACATCAGCGGCTGGAACAGCAGCGAGGCGTCGGGGAAGATCGGCAGCGAGAACCGGATAAAGCCATAGCCGCCCATCTTCAGCAGCACGGCCGCCAGAACGACAGAACCCGCCGTCGGCGCCTCGACGTGCGCATCCGGCAACCAGGTGTGCACCGGGAACATCGGCAGTTTCACGGCGAAGGACGCAAAGAACGCAAGCCACAACCACGTCTGCACTTCCGGCGGGAATAGCAGCGCCCCTGTCTCCGGATTCAGCCCCTCCTGCAGCACTGCAACATCCGTCGTACCCGCGACAACAGACATGTAGATCAGCGCGGCCAGCAGCAGCAGCGAGCCAAGCAACGTGTAGAGGAAGAACTTGAACGCGGCATACAGCCGGTTCTTGCCACCCCAAACGCCGATGATCAGGAACATCGGGATCAGGCCGCCTTCGAAGAAAACGTAAAAGAGTACGAGATCAAGCGCACAGAACACGCCGATCATCAGCGTCTCAAGGATGAGGAAGGCGATCATGTACTCCGCCAGCCGTTCCTTGATCGACGTCATCGATTGCAGGATGCACAGCGGAATCAGCGCCGTGGTCAGCACGACAAGCGCAATCGCCATGCCGTCGACGCCTAGCTTGTAGGACGAGCCTCCAAACCACGGCGCGAAATCCACGAGCTGGTATCCAACCTTCGACGCATCGAACTGCATCAGCGCGAAGATCGACACGACCAGCGTCGCCACCGAAGTCAGCAGGGCAATGCCTTTCGAGGCGCTGCCGGCCATCGCCGCCCCGCCCACGATACGCAGGGCAAGGATCAGCAACGCGCCAACCAGCGGCAGGAAAGTCGTCAGCGTGAGAATAAGCGGGCCGGTCATGCGTCAGCGCCCCTGCCCGGCCAGAACGAAGGCCACGAAGATCACGGCCGATACGAGGATCACGAGCGCGTAGTGGAAGATGTAGCCCGTGTGCAATTTGGAGAGTCCGCCTGCGCCGATCTTGGTCAGGCCAGTCACACCATCAGGGCCAACGCCATCGATGATCTTCTTGTCGGCCTTCCAGAGGAGATCGCCGAGCGCTGCCGTGCCCTTCACGAACACGAATTTGTAGATCTCGTCGAAGTACCATTTGTGCGACAGGAACGAATGCATCGGTCCGCCATTGGCGGCCATGCGGCGTGGAACGCCCGGAGCCATCAGGTAGAAGATGATCGCGCCGATCAGGCCAGTCATCGTCACGATGAACGGCGCCCAGACCACCCAGAGCGGCAGCTCATGGTGCTCGCCGGCATGTGCGGCATCCGCAGGCGCGGCATGTTCATCCGCAACCACGGCGCCATGAGATTCCTCAGCCGCAGACGCCGCAGCGTTCGATGAAGGCGCATGAGCTTCAGGCGTGGCATGCGCTTCGGTCGAGACGCCATGGGGGTGGATCCCCTGCGGCCCGTAAAGCGGATCGGTCTCGCGCACGATTGCGCCTTGCCAGAAGTGATCGGCATTGCTGGTGAGGAATGAGGGTTTGAACACAAGACCCGCGAAGACCGCGCCGATCGCAAGCAGCAACAACGGCACAAGCATCACAAGCGGTGATTCATGTGCCGGCGCCTTGCCGTCTTTCGGCTTGGCGTGGCCATGATCGTGCGCATGGTCGTGCCCGTGTGCGTGGTCATCGGCATGAGCATGGTCATCGTGATGCGCATGCGGGTTCGGGCGATACTTGCCCTCGAACGTCATGAACATCAGGCGCCACGAGTAGAAGCTCGTCAGCAGAGCGGCCGCGATAGAACACCAGAAGGCGAATGGCCCGAACGTGTCCGACGACGCATAGGCGCTCTCGATTATTGCGTCCTTCGAGAAGAAGCCGGCG